>ENA-OZZJ01000165-OZZJ01000165.1-human-gut-metagenome-genome-assembly--contig:-NODE-165-length-15168-cov-4.745583_pt1 | contig 15168 bp, 10 predicted proteins | sample MGYA00244938_ERZ654148 | MGnify/ENA primary metagenome ERZ654148 (study PRJEB26926, sample SAMN06165168) | human gut metagenome | biome: ENVO:00009003; feature: ENVO:2100002; material: ENVO:00002003... | reverse complement strand
AAGTGAAAGATGAGAAGAAACCTTTCAAACCAGAATATGTGATTCCGCAAATTCTATTCCAAATCATAAGCGAAAAATCTGATCTGATGGGGGTCTCATACACTTCTACTCGGATGGAACATGTTGACTTTAGGAATCATAAGCAAAGGAATTTCGTCTTGATTGTACCTAGTGCTGACCAATCACATGGGCAATCGAAAGAATTGGCCGAAAAGTTAACATGTACCATACCTATTAGCCCAGAAGATGGGGAGAGTTCGCTAATTGTAGAGCGCAAACTCAATAGAATGAAGTCGATGAAGATTAGTGTGTGAATTCAGAAAGGGATGAGTCTTCTGATGGTATCGTGGAAAGGATGAAAACGGAGTTTGGTCGCAATGTAAGGTGTTACGGGCGTTATATGTATTCTCCGTAACTTTTAACACAAAGCATTCTTTATTATCAATGAGCAGTTGTATCTTTGCACGAAAATAAGAGTGGTATGGATAGAAGTAAAATTATCGACACGCTCAAACAACGAGGTGGATTCATAACCACAGGCGAAGTGAAAAGCCGTGGCGAGTATGAACAGCTTCGCCGTGCAATAGAAGACGGAACGCTTATACGGATTCGTAATGGTGTTTATGTGGAAATGTCTGCGTTGGCAAATAACATGATAGATGTGGAGCGTATAGTTCCGCATGGAGTGCTTTGCCTGTATAGTGCGTTTGCTCATTATGGGCTTTCCACGCAAGTTCCTTCCGCTACTTGCATTGCCATTGAAGCCAAACGAAAGGTGCGCTTGCCCGAATATCCCCCGATTGACCTTTATTATTGGAAAAAGGAGAATTTGGAGTTTGGTATAGTAAAGAAGAACATATCAGTATACGAAGTACTCATTACGGATATGGAGCGAACAGTCTGTGATGCCGTAAAGTACCGAAACAAGATTGGGCTTGATGTTTGCGGTGAGGTGATAGACAACTATCTCAAAAAGGAGGCCCGCAATGTGTCTTTACTTCATGAATACGCACAGAAACTGAGAGTAAAAAAAATATTGACTACATATTTGGAGACAAGGCTATGACAAAAAAATTAGGAAAGAATTTTCTGAAATGTTTGATATGTTTTAGCATCTTCACCCTGAATTGCTGACCTATTCTATGCTCAAATACATGCTGGTGAGGGAAACACCTAGAACTACAGCTGCGATACGGTAAGAAACTTGGGGGAAAATTTGCAGGGAAGCAAAGGAAAGTGTATATTTGCAGACTTCATTTGACATTTGAGATATGCATGAACTGAAAGTAGAAAACTTTGGACCAATAGGCAAGGCTCATGTGGAGTTTGGTGATCTTACCATTCTTGTCGGCGCGCAAGCTTCGGGTAAAAGCCTGTTTCTTGAACTGCTGAAACTGTTGGAAGGCAAGGAAGCTATTGTCGAGACGCTGAGGAAGTATAATTATATCATCAGCAAGAATAACGTATCCTATTTGTTGGAGGCGTACTTCGGCAATGGTATGGCTGGCGTTTGGGGAGAGAACACCAAAATAGTTTATGACGGGCGAGAGGCTTCTGCTGTCATTTCGTTGATGAAGAATAAGGTGAAGGAGGCAGAGGAGAAGGTTTTCTACATACCTGCTCAAAGGGTGTTTAGCATTTCGGATGGGCGGCCCAAGGCGTTTTCAGAGTTTGACCCAACGGCTCCTTATGTGTTGCGCCAGTTTAGTGAGATTCTGCGTGTGTTTATGTCGATCGGCTTGGGAGGGAATACTACCTTGTTTCCCGTCAAAACTCGCCTGAAGAGTGCGCAGAAGAGGTCTTTTGATTCTTCTATTTTTCATGGTGGAAGAGTGGAACTTGAGAATGAGAACGGACAGCGCAAAATGCGTATGAAGGTGGACGGGATGGATATGCCGTTTATGACGTGGAGCGCTGGACAGAAAGAGTTTATGCCTTTATTGATGGGTTTCTACTGTGTGTCGGGTCCTCCTATGCAGCTGCTCAACAAAGATCAGTATGATTATATTGTGATCGAGGAGCCAGAGATGGGACTTCATCCCAAAGCGATCATGTCGGTGCTGTTGGAAATACTGGAGTTGGTACAGATGGGCAAAAAAGTCATCGTATCTATTCACTCTACCGTCCCTCTCGAGTTTGTGTGGGCTTTCAACATCCTAAAAAGATCGGCTAATAAAAACAAAGAGGCAGGATTGGCAAAACTCTTTGATGTATCGGGGAAAGGGGCTGGCATCTTTGCAGGAATCTTTGATAAGTCCATCAGAACCTACGCTTTTGAAAGAAAGGATGAGAAGGTGGAGAGTGTTGATATTTCCTCCCTTGATGCTTTGGATGAGCAACCCGTCGTGAGCGAATGGGGTGGCCTTTCTTCCTTTGCTACTCGGGTTTCTGAACTTGTAACGAAGTAATATCTTATCCTCATCCGAGTGGCGGCAGGGCATGGAGCGATACCATGATGAGGAACTTTGAATCCTAAAACTGTCTATAGTTTCCCATAAAGGGAAGCGTTTTTGTAACCATATTTTTGCTTAGCCATACATCGGGGAATTCTATTCCCTCGCTGTTGTATGGTGTCACTTTTTTGGTCAGCGTGCGTTGGTCAAAGCGGATGCTTTGTCCTTATTCGAACGGGTGCTAAAGGGTGTAAGAATGATAATACGCCGTGTGAGGTTATTGCTTTATTTGAGTATATGCAATGCGGTAATCATTGGTGGCTTATGAAAAACAGTTTTTAGATAAGGTATCTTAGAATCAATACTGCGTTAAATTAATATTTAATCGTCTGTAAATCAATAACTTATATTAAGAAATTCTTATGAAAACTTAACTATAAAAAGTTGGTCAAGTCGCTGATTTTCAGTAACTTTGCAAATCACGACAAACGCAAAATTATATGAATACAGGACTTGACCAATATATGGATATCTTTAAAGATGCAGTTGAAGATTCGGCTGCAAAGTTAACAAAAAGTTTCGAGAAAATACTCATCGAGGTGATAATTTTGTTCATGGTAATACCAAGAAAGATAAATTTCACCCAAATGGGGAGGTATGGCTCGCATGTTGAGCAAACCTATCGCAACGCATTCGGCTTAAAAAAGTCGAAAAGCATTGACTGGCTCAAACTTAATGTCTCACTTGCCAAGCGCTTCTTTGGTAAACAGGGAAGATGGGCTATTGCCATTGATCCCAGCTACATCAGCAAAGCTGGCAAGAAGACTCCACATATCGGTCGTTTTTGGTCGGGATGTGCACAGTCTGTTAAACATGGTCTCGAAATCATGGGTATTGGCCTCATTGATATTGATGCCAAAGACTGCATGATGTTAAAAGCACACCAGTCGCTAAGTAATAAAGAACTGAGTCTTAGAAACAAGACTATGGTAGATTTCTATATCAGCGTCATTAAGCGTTACCGCAAGGAACTTCTTAAACTCTCAACCCTCATAGTTGCAGATGCTTACTTCTCTACAAGTACATTTGTTAATGGGATAAAGAAAGAAGGGTTCTCTTTGATAAGCCGCTTTCGTGACAATGCTTGTCTCTTTTATGTCTATGCTGGTCCACGTACTGGAAAACGTGGTCGCCCAAAGACCAAGGATGGCAAGATTGATATGAAGAATCTTGACCTCACTCGAATGGAGAAGATGGAGATGAAAGATATAGAAGGAACAGCTTATACTTTGATAGCCTATTCCAAGGCACTCAGGTGTAAAGTTAGACTTGTCATCTGGCAGATGCCGAATGGCAAGAAGAAACTATTCTTCTCTACAGACACCTCACTTTCGGGTGAAGAAGTACTTCTTTATTATAGAACCAGGTTCCAGATCGAATTTTGCTTTCGTGACGCCAAAGGCTATACTGGTCTTATGGACTGCCAGGCTCGCGATAAGTGGAAACTCGATTTTGCTTTCAATGCTTCGTTCACATCACTAAATGTTGCCAAGGTAACTATGAAGGAGATGGGAATGAAATATTCTATGTCTTCATTCAAGTCACTGATGACCAACATTTATCTGGTGAAACGAATTTTTAAAGCAAGCGGGTACACCCCGAACCGAACTTTAATTAGCAAGATTTTCAAAGATCTCTCGTGCTTACAGCGTATAGCTGCTTAGCACATTATTGAATTATTAACGAACTATTGATCTTAGGAATGTGTGACACTAATTCAAACTGTATCTTTCTGTCCAATGCCGCCAGTTCCGCTTTAAGACCTTTCAGTTCTTCCTCTTTCTTCCAAGTCTTGCCAGCTATCTCTTCCAGTTGCGGTATTTCCTTTTCCAAAGCCTTGCATCTTGAATCATACTGCTCAATGTAGCTTGGTATCTTCTGTAAGGCATTCAGAAAGTTGTTTGCCGCTGCTATCGGGTCCGACTTGGCAATGTGACCGTAGTTGTACTGGTACTTGTAATTGCCCTCGACAAAAAAGCGGTTGTCAACAAATGGAAGACCATTCTCGAAACTTGTCTCGCTGACAATCTTGACAGGGAATCCGTAGATTTCTCCAATCCGCTTGTATTGTCCGTCAGTTGTCTCTTTCTCCGCCAACATTTGCAGATGCTTTCCTATAACCTCTAAGTTCGTGGACTCCACACCATCAAGAGTGATGAGATTGAGGATGTTGCCGTCCTTGTCTTTCTTGGCTTTGCCCATAAACTTGCCGTAGTCCTCGGTCATTCCCTTGAGAGAGGCTTTGTTGTTACCCAGCTCTGACGTCTTTGACTGCAATTTTGTTTCTGAGTCACGCTTACCCTTGTTAAACGATTTGCGCTCACCCTCCAGAGAAGCAACCTTCTTCTCCAACTTCGCCTTGTCAAGCAAGTCGGTATTTCCGGAGAGAATAGCCATATACTCGGAAAAATTCATACCCGATTTCTCGTCCATTGCTCCCTCGTCAATGGTTCTCGCTCCCAAGGCTCCGCTTTTCAACTGCGAGATAAAAGTCTGCTTGCAGTGCAGGAGGTTGAACTTGTACGAGTCAAGCGACTTTTCCACCGCATAGATGATGACATCCACCTTGTTGTCGGCATACAGCTTGGCAATCTCGTTGCCGGCACGCACCCCTCGACCGTCACGCTGTGCCAAGTCTGACGGCCGCCACGGTGTATCCAAATGATGGATAGCCACACACCGTTTTTGTGCGTTTACACCTGTACCCAACATGGATGTGGAGCCGAACAATACTCGTACCGAACCCTCGTTCATGGCTGCTATCACCGCCTTTCTTGCCCTCTCGTTCTTGCACTCCTGAATGAAGCGAATCTCTGACGAGGGTATTCCATAATCCTCTATCAGCTTACGCTTGATTTCAGAATACACGTTGAATTCCCCAGGTCTGTATGTGCCAAGATCTGAGAATACGAACTGCGTGCCCTTGTGACCGTCGTAACGGTGATAGTAGTCGGCTATCATCTTGGCACAATGGCTCGCCTTGTTGTCGGGATGGTCCTCACAAGTCGGGTCTATCATGCGCATGTCGAGTGCCATCTTTCGGGCATAGTCTGTGGCTATGAGCATCTTCGCCTTTTCCTCTGTTTCCGACAATGGCAGTCTGCCGAGGATGGTGGCATCACCTGTCTTGGCAAACTCCATCAGCTTTTGGATGAAGTCCTCTTGCTCGGGTGTCGGTGGTATATTATGAAGGATCTCGTTCTTCTCCGGTCTGTCCACGCCAACCGCCTCCGCTGTGCGATAGTCGGTTATCTCGTTGTAGAAAGCAGCAAGCTCCGGTACCTTGATGAAGTATCTGAAACGTTCCTTCTGTACGATGTTGTTGGTGACGTTAAACTCGAAGTCGGTAGTTTTCTTGGCGAAGATTGCCGCCCACGCATCGAAACAGCGGATGTCCTGACGCTCCAGTTCCTTGGGGCGCAGGTACTTGAAAAGCAGATACAACTCAGTCAGTGAGTTACTGATGGTTGTTCCCGACAGGAATGTCGCTCCCAAGTCTCTGCCTGTCCGCTCCTGTATGGTTCGGATAGCAAAGAGCATGTTGAGTGCCTTCTGGCTTCCCTCGCTGTTGCCAAGTCCTGCCACACGGTCGTGTCTGGTGTTGAACATGAGGTTCTTGAATTGGTGGCTCTCATCCACAAACAAGTGGTCGATGCCCATCATGCGGAAATCCACCACATCATCGGTACGTTGCTCGATGCTGTAGGCTATCTTCTGCAACTTCACCTCCAGGTTCTGCTTCCGCTTTTCCAAGCCTTTGAGCATTCCCCTCGACACGTCTTTGCCCTGCGTGCGTATCACTTCCAGATTCTCCTCCACAGTATCAAGCTCAGCCTGCAATATCTGCCGTTGGAGTTCTGGCGATTGCGGTATCTTCCCGAACTGGTCATGCGACATGATTACACAGTCATAGTCGTTGTTCTTGATGTTGTTGAAGAAACTGATACGGTTCTTGGTGGCAAAATCCTTCTCCGAGGCATAGAGTATCCTCGCATGGGGATAAGCTGTCTGATAGGTGGCAGCTATCTCCGCGACATTGGCTTTCAGTCCGATAATCATCGGCTTGTGAGCCATACCGAGGCGTTTCATCTCATGCGCAGCCATGCACATGATGAGGGTCTTGCCTGTACCTACGGCATGGTCACATATCCCGCCTCCGTTCTGCAAAAGCATCCATACACAATCCTTCTGACTTGGGTACACACTCTTGACACCATACTTTCCGCCAAGGGCTTTCAGATCCAAACCGGGGAAGGTCTGGTGAGAACCGTCATACTTCGGACGCACGAAGCAGTTGAACTTCCGGTTGTACATTGTGGTCAGCCGATCCTTGAAAGAGTCAGACTGCTCTTCCAGCCATTCAGTGAACCCGTTGCGGATTTCGTCAATCTTGGCATTGGCAAGCTGTATGCCCTCTCTGTCACGCACCTTGATGTCGTTGCCGTGTTCATCCTCACCGATGCTCTTCATCATGTCGGGACAAGTGTTGTGCAGGGCATGTTTCAGAAGACTCATGCCGTCATAGTGGCGGTAATATCCCTTCACCATATACTCATCCGTGATGGCCATGGTCTTCATACTGCATTTTGCCGAATATTCGTCCATGCTGTCCGAATAGACGATGCTGACCTGTGTATTGAAGAGGTGGCTCATGTAAGCGGAATACACACCTGTAGGTATCCAACGCTCACCGAAGTTGAAGTCCAGGTCCTCAAAGGCTATCGGTTCGGGAATGCTTGCCTTCAAGGCTTCCAACGACTCCCTCACGATTGCATGGTCGGGATTTTCCTTCAGCCATTCTTCTATACGCTCCGCTTTCTCTATGACATTGCCAGCAATGAAGCGGTCGGCTATCTCGTAGCCGTCTATGAGCGGATTGTAATAGATGCGCCCTTTAAGCGCTTCCGTCAGTTCCGGTTCCGGCATATCTGATAATTCAGTCATATACGGCAAGTCGATACGGCCGAACTTGTTGAGCGAGGCGGTGAGCGCTTCCTCTGGAGAATCGACATGACTGACCTCGTCAAGCGAAAAAGAGACCGGGTGGTCGAAGATGTCTGACTTTGTGAACTGTCCGTTTTCTACCCGTTCCAACGACAGCATGTCGCGCCCTGAGGCATCCATAAGGATGAACTTCACGTTCTGCTTGGCATTGAGGTTGCCGAAGCGAATGAAGAAAGCGTCATAATAGACATTCAGACTCTCACGCATCTGCTTGTTTTCCGTCTGTTCTTCCGCTTCATAGGTGTAAAGTTTCTGATAGGCATCACGGAGGGCGATATACAAGACAGCCTTTTCTTTCTGCTCCATATTCAGATCCAACGGCATGAAGGTAGCACCATACTTGGTAAGGTCTTTCAATACACCGATGTTTCTGGCAGAGTCGAGCACCATAGAACCCTCACGATGAAAACTTTCCAGTTTCTCATCAAATGGACGGGGCTTCATAGCATCCTCTTTCTTCCTTGCCAGCTCTTCCCGCTTTCTTTCTTGCTCTTTTTGCTGTTCCCGCTCATGATTTGTTTCTTTCAAGGTGTTCTGAGTCTTGGAATCTTCTTTTGGCTCATTCCCTTTCGACTGTCCATGCCCGATTTGAACTTTGAGAACTTCTATCGGTTCCATCGGCGGCTTGAACTTCGGATCAAGCGTATCTTCAACGCCCAAAGCCTTGAGTTGTTCCTGACGGTGCAGTTCTGCCTTTTGGCGCAGCAGCACCCTGTCTTCGGGAGCCATGGTCATCATCATCTCGTAAAAGCCGTTGATTGGCGGATTCTCTTCCCAAGAGATGCTTGCGTATGGGGCTCATCACCAGGCAGGATTGTTTTTGTCTCCTGTGCAGTTTCCGGCTCTTTTGCATCTGTCAACGAAGGCTTTTCTTCTTTTTCCACAGGCTTTGTCACAACTTCAAAAGTCGGATTTACGCTTTTTACCAACGGACTTGCTTTCTTCCTTGACACTTTCTTGGCGGCAGCACCCACTGTTACCTCTGCTTTCTTCTTTGTAGCATGGACAGCCTGACGGTTTTCTTCTTCCATTCCCCAAAGGTCAAACAGAGTCATTTGGACTGGTGGCTGCTGATGATTGGACTTTTGGGATAGCTCTGCATCATCAGTAGGCTTTTCCTGCTTTTGCAAGGATACTACCGTATCGTTCTGCTTTTCCTCAATGGAAGGCTTCATCTTCTCTGTTTTTTCTATCTTTTCTGTTTCTTCAACCTCCTTAACTTCCTCAGACATTGTTTCCTCTATCCCCAAGTATCGGTTCAAATTGAGGTTCTTCTTAAAGTCTTCATGGAGCATCTTTCGCAAATCCTCTGCAATGCCTTCCACGCCATCCTCATGCGTGTATATCATTGCAGGTTTGCCGAACGGGTCAGTATCCAACTTTGCTGTTGTATGGATAATGCGTTCCGGATGCTCCAGAAAGTAGTTGTTTGTCGGAATGCGGTTCTCGTCATTATAGACAGTGTCAAGCAGGTTGTCGTCTCCTCGCAGCGACTCCTTTTGGGTATTTTTCTGCAGAATGATGAGGTCACTGCCCACTTCCGTATTGGCATTTTCCGTGAACAGGTTGTTGGGAAGACGAATCGCTGACACGAGATCTGCATGATAGAGCATCATAAAACGTGCGGCACTGTTGTTTTTGGCATTCAATACGCCTTGTGAGGTGATGAAGGCAACCAACCCACCATCCCTTACCGTATCAAGAGCCTTGACAAAGAAGTAGTTGTGTATGCGTCTGGTGACAAGTGCCCTCATGCCTTTCATGGCTGTATAGGACGAATCAAATACGGCAACATCGCCAAAGGGAATATTTGAGATGGCGAGGTCGAAGTAGTCATTGAAAGGCTTTTCTATCTTCTCGAATCCCTCTATGCGCACTTTCTGCTCCGGGTGCAGATGGCGGAGTATCTTTCCCGTAAGCAGGTCTTTTTCAAATGCCATAATGTCTGCCTTGGGATTGTTATCCAAGACGGAATCGACAAAGGCACCGATGCCTGCCGAGGGTTCAAGCACCTTTTCGGGGATGATATGATGCTCTTTCAACACATCCGTCAGAGCCTCTGTAACGGCTGACGGCGTGTAGAATGCCGTAAGGACGGACTGTTTCAGACTGTCCATCAACTGTTTGTACTCGCTTTCATTCTTGCTGTTTTCACGGATAAGTCTATGCAGCTCCACTGTTGGAGCAAACAATTCAAGGTCTGACTTTGCCCAATGGACGGCATCCGCCAGTTCCCTGGCAGGGTTCAGGATGCACTTCAATCCACCGAATCCGCAATAACGCTCCAGAAGAAGACGCTCACGGGCGGTCGGCGTGCGCTGTTCCCTGTCAAGGATGAATGCCGTCTCTATCGCCTTGATATTGTCGTTCAGCCGTTGTTTTCTATTGTACGCCATTTGACTCTATGAAAAGGGCAACGGCTCCCGTCAACTCTGTATAGAGCTGGTCGTAGTCCGGTGACTGGGCAAAATCGTCATCGGTGAGGTCGTAAATGGAATACACGTTGTCAACCAAAGGCAGGAGGTTCTTGACAAACGCTTCCTGGTCTTCTACTGCTACCTCCAGGGGAAACTCACTGTCAACAACATCATACAGGATGCTGTACTTGGAAAAGCGGAGACCTTTCAGCAATGCTGACATGGCAAGCTCTTGTGCCGCATCGGCAAAGAGGGCATCACGCCGTGCCTGCTCATATACTTCTGCGGCATGGTCTGCACGTTCGCGGATAAAGTCCGCATCGTTGGCTTGTGGGAAACGGTTCTCCCTGAGGTGGTTCAAGAGGTACAGTCCGTAATAGGACAACTCTGTCTGTGCCTGTTTCTTTCTGTTCATTTGTCTGTTGAATGGATTAAGTGGTGAATAATAAACCGTGGATGGCGGTTGGTGTGAAAGCAAGAAAAAGGCACTCGGTATCCCTCCGAGTGCCGCCACTTAATCCACAGTAAATAAAAGCATCCAATAAAGATAGTGCAAGGCGAACGCAATAAAGCTTGCTTTTATTGCTGAGCCGAAGCCTATCTTCGCAGTGAAACTGCAAAGACACCATTTATGAACCATGTTTCGGTGGCAAAGGTACAAACTATTTCTTGTATCTCTTCACATTTCCTCGCTTTTCTACTGTTTTGTGCTCTGCAAAGACGAATTTCGTGTTGAAATTCTCGTCAAAGGCTATGGCTGCGGAGAATGATTTGCCTTGCCTGCTGGTGAAACCATTGAGCGTTCTGGTCTTGCCCTTGGTGAGCAAGTCGGTGATGTCGGCATCAGTGAGCAACTTTCCTGCTATCTGCTTGAACACTGGCATACCACACTCCTTGTTGCTGCATCTTACTACCTTTCCGAAGAACTGCATGGTACCTTGCTTGCATTTAGGACACTGGCAGCCGGAATCCTTGTGGCTGAAAAGTCTGTCACAACCTAACAATTCCGCAGTGATTTCACGGGTATAACCTTCGATACTATGGGTGAACCCGTCTGCACTTGCTTCACCTCGTTCAATCTTGGCAAGTTCCGCCTCCCATTTGCCCGTCATCTCCACATTGGCAATCGCCATGTTCTTCACCACGGAATGCAGGGCGAGTCCTTTTTCCGTCGGCACAAGTTTCTTCTGCTGGCGCACCATATACTCTCGTTTGAGCATGGTTTCGATGATGGCGGCACGTGTAGCTGGTGTGCCAATACCGCTGTCCTTCATTGCCTGGCGCATCGTATCATCTTCTATCTCTTTGCCTGCGGTCTCCATTGCTGCAAGCAATGTGGATTCCGTATGCAAAGGCTTTGGTTTGGTCTTGCCCTCCGTGATGGTGCAGCCAGAAAGAGTGATATGCTGTCCTTCTTGCCAGTTGGGAATGACTTGATCCTTGACCTCATTGTCTGTTGCGTCTGCATCCTTGTCCTGCCTTTTGTTCTTTTCCTTGAGCGACAACGCTCGCCAGCCAGTCTGTCGGATGATGGAGCCACTGATGCCAAATTCGACTTCATGATCCACTTGCGCCGATACGGATGTGATGTCCTTGATGCAGTCTGCTGAGAACGCTTCAATCATCCGGCACAATATCATGTCATAAACGATCTTCTCGTCCTTGAAAAGACCAATGGCTGCATTTTCTGTGATGAGCAGGGCATGGTGATCGGTCACCTTGGCGGCATTCACGCTGTTCTTGCTGTAGTCTTCACTGCCAGGCAAGAATTTCACTTTTTCTCCATATTCCGAATGATTCTCCAGATTCTTGAAGAGTTTGGGAAGGGTGGCAAATACATCATCCGAGATATAGCGGCTTGATGTTCTTGGATAGGTGATGAACTTTGCCTCGTAGAGTTTCTGGGCGATGGAGAGTGTATGCTCTGCCGTGAAGCCATGCTGGGAGTTGGCTTCTTTCTGCAAGGTGGTGAGGTCGTAAAGGAGCGGTGCCTTCTCCACCTTTCGCTTGGTTGCGACCTTTGTGATGATGGCAGAACCGGTATCTTTCACCTTATTATATATATCGGTTGCGGTGCCTTTGTCTGCCCATCGGTTGGCAGATGTGAACTTCAGTATATTGCCACTGTCTGCATCAACCACACCGAAGTGTACCTGCCAGAACGGTTTCGACTCGAAACGCTTGTGTTCCCAATAGCGTTCGCACACCATGCCAAGGGTCGGAGTCTGCACACGACCTACGGAATAGGTGCCACGTCCTGCGGCTATCGTCAGGGCCTGCGTGCCGTTGATGCCGACGAGCCAGTCTGCCTCACTTCGTGCCTTGGCTGCATGATAGAGATTGTCATACTCCTTGCCGTCCCTGAGGTTCTGGAGTCCCTCACGGATGGCGGTATCTGTAAGCGAACTGATCCAGAGACGGTCGAAAGGTTTCCTGCAACCGAGATACGCATAGAGGTATCGGAAAATCAACTCTCCCTCACGTCCGGCATCGGTTGCTACGATAATGCGCTCACTGCTGTCAAATAGCTTGCCGATTATCTTGATCTGGGCAAGCACACCTGCATCTGGTTTGTAGCCGTTCTCAGTCTTGACTTGTCGGGGAACAAGAACGAACGGGTCGGGAATCACAGGCAGATTCTCCGCATGGAATCCCTTCATGCCGTAGGTTTCCGGCATGGCTGGCTGCACTAAATGTCCGAATGCCCATGTCACATAATAGCCATTGCCCTGCATATAGCCTTCCTCACGCTTGTCAGCTCCCACAATGTGGGCGATTTCCTTGGCTACGCTTGGTTTCTCTGCGATGATTGTCTTCATTGTCTGTTGTTTTTGTGACATCCGCAACCGTGGGATAGACAGTCGCAGATGTCGGTTGTTATAATGGATGATTAACTCTGTGGATCAAGTGGCGGCAACTACATCTTCACGCTTCTTGCCTTTCTCTTTGGCTTCTGTTCCTCTGCGTTCTGTTCCTTCTGCTGCTTTTCGTTCTTTGGCGCAGACTGTCCCGGACTCAGCGGATCCTTGGTGTGCTTGGTCGCCTCATGGGTCTTGCCCTGCTCGTTGACGGCGACTTGTACCTTGTTCTCGTTGGTCGGAATCTGTTCCTTCGCCTGTTTGAGGTCTGGATTGTTGCGGTAGGAACGTGGCTGCATCTTGTCGAAATCGAACTTCACATAGGCGGTATAGGTACCGCTGCCGTTCTTGTTGGGCACTTCCTTGATCTCGATGGTCTTGCCTGCCACATAGTCGTCCTTCTGCTGCTCGGTCAGTTCCTTCTTGAAATAGGTGTTGAGTCGGCGGATGGTCCCGTCCTCATTGAGCCAGTGGTTGGGATCTTGCTGCTTCTTCTGACCGCCCGCATCACCTTCTGCCTTCTGCTCCTGCTTGTCAGCGGTTTGCTTCTTGTCTCCATTCTGTTTCTGACCTTGCGCCTGTCTTGTGCTGCCAGGCACAAACTCCACGCCACGCTGTTCCACATTCACCTGCAGCAGCGGTGTAAACTTGCGCCCGTTGGCAAGCTCAATCTCCTTGCGAAGCGGAATACCTGAGTAGAGTACTCTCTTGTCGTCCTTGGTAATAGGTGTCTTGCCGATGGTATCGGGTATGCGCACCTTGTTGGTCGGGATGTCAACAATCTCATTGGTGAGACGGTCGATACTGATGAAATGAGGACGCAGTTCACCTGTATTCTTGTCGGGGAAATCCACAACCTTTCCGAGGTTACCGTTCTGCAATAGGTTCTTCTTGTCCTCTGGAGTGAAGGTATAGCCTTTGTAAGCGACATCGAGTTTTGGCTCGTTGCGCACGAAATGCGGCACGAGTTGCAACTGGTCGTTATCGTCCTTGCGGAATGACAGACGGGCCTGTATCTCTATCTGTTCACCGCCGAAGGTCGGCTTCACAATCACAAGCCCCGTCTTGCCGTAGTTGAGCAGGGCTTTCATATCCTTCTCATTCATACTGTTGAAGTCTATGCCATATTTGGCACCAAGTTCCTGCAGGTTCACATCGCTACCACTAATGAGGTTCTGCTTTACACCCGGAGCGGTCTGTGCCTGCTGTTCGGTTGCGGTCTGTTCTGGTTTCTGTTCCATGTCGTTCTCTTTTTCGTTGGTTTGTTCAGATGATACATTCTCTTTTTCTGTGTTAGCTTGCGTCTTGGACGCATCGTCCGATGATGCGGTTTCTTTCGCCTGACCTTCCGATTGCTTTGCCTCTTTCTCATAATTGGAGGTGTCAACCTTGTGGGCGGAAAGAATCTCCTTGTTAGCCTCCGGATCTTTCAGCAACTCCTTCATCACGCCAAGCAGGTTTTCCACCTGGTCTGCCGCTATGCGGTAGAATCCGAATCGGCTTGGCTCCTTGCACTGGCGGAAGAAGTTTCTAAAGAAACTGTCCATCAGGTCACTGTTGCGGTCAAAACGCAGGAAGTCGGACGTGTTCTCCGCCTTGGCGGGCGCTCGCTTCGGTGTGCCGTCTCTGCTGAGTCCGGCGACGACGCTGATCTCGCCCGTCTTCTCGTCACGGACTACCAGCACGTCCTGTTCATCACTCTTTTTCTTTTGTACCATAATTGTAAATTTTTAATGGTGAATACTTTTGTTATTTGAATTTCTGATGAATGCGAGTCAAGTAATGCTCCACATTCTCCTGATTGAAATCCTTCACGTTGTTCTTGATAAATTGCTTCACGTCTTCCTCCGTGTAGTAGGTCTTCTGTCCCAGCCGCTTGTAGGGAAGCACTCCCAGACTGCGGTAGCGTTGCAGGGAACGGGGAGAAATTTGAAACAAAAGACAGAGATCCTGGTTGTCGAGCAATTTCTCGTTGATGCCAGAGCATCCCTTGCCCTCTCCGCTTCGCTCATGTCTCAACATCAGCATGTCATAGATGCCGTCAATTTTCTTGTGCAGATCATGCAGATATAATTCCAATTGTCTCAATGTTCCATCTTCCATACTCATGTCTCCTTGGCAATGGTTCGTTCCTCAATCAATTTCTGTACAGCGTTGATGCTGTATCTGCATTGTCCGCGCACCATGAAGTACTCGACGCTGTTGGTAGAGCGCAAGCGCTGCAGGGTTCGCTTGCTTATCCCAAGTATTCTTGCTGCATCACTGCTTGTCAGCACAAGTTCCATACTTCTTCTTTTGGTATTTTCTCTCGCATTGGAATATATGAGAGCTACCAACTTTGCCACGTCGGCAATCTGTTTTGTCAGCATCTTAAAGGCTGAACTTTCCATTGTTATTACTTCCATTTTGATTCCGTTTAAAATCTGTCTCTTATAC
>ENA-OZZJ01000163-OZZJ01000163.1-human-gut-metagenome-genome-assembly--contig:-NODE-163-length-15423-cov-8.973581_pt1 | contig 15423 bp, 17 predicted proteins | sample MGYA00244938_ERZ654148 | MGnify/ENA primary metagenome ERZ654148 (study PRJEB26926, sample SAMN06165168) | human gut metagenome | biome: ENVO:00009003; feature: ENVO:2100002; material: ENVO:00002003... | reverse complement strand
TTTTTTTTTAATGATACGGCGACCACCGAGATCTACACCTAAGCCTTCGTCGGCAGCGTCAGATGTGTATAAGAGACAGGATATGGATTATAGTTATTCAGATTGCAACCATATTCTTTTAATGATTTGATTTTGTTATCTTCTGTCCATTCAATTAAGGAAATACCGTCAAATTCTTCAACGCTTCCCGTATTCATTTCATTTTTAAAATACCATTCTACGACAGTTTGATTTTCTTTATGAAAGAACTGTTTAATATCCCAAATAATGACTTTACCACGAGTATTCCATTCATTAAACCAATGTTTTACTGTTTTAAGATTTTCATATTTAGGACACCAGCTTTCCGTATAAACAACATCTTCTGTAAAAATTTTATCTATTCCTAAGTCTTGCTGTTTCAACCACATATCAAACCATAAACGAATAATTTTTTCTCTCTCATTCAAAATAGAACACCTCGATTACTTCTTTTTTCACATTATAGCACCCATACATCAGCCCCACAATAAAATTTTATGCACCGATAATCTTATTGAACAGCTCTAACAGTACATCTTTCACACCGCCAGCATTGAATACCAAGCCGACAGCAATCAAGGCAACTACCAAGAAACCGATAAGTTTTGAAAACTCACGCTTGAACCCTAAGTAGATACCGATAACCACAATCGACATAAGCACTAAGCTCTGTGCGTTGCTTAAAAACCATTGATACAAATTTTGCCCGAAATTCATGTTATTTGTCCTCGCTTTCTTTTAATTTCTTCATTTCATAGTCAGCTCCTTTGCCAACACTTAAAATACACATCAAGGCTACGCCGATACCCGTTCCAACAGATACCAGCAGGAAGTCTTTCAATAATTCCCACATTTTTTCATCACTCCTAACTTTCTACTAAATCTTTTGCAGGGGTCGTCTGCTGTTTGATTATCATTTCATGCTTTTCTGTGAGCTTTGCCTGCTGTTCGATAGTTTTCATGTAGTCTGTTCCGTTTCCCTTATCAATCCTTTTCAGCATTTTCAAGGTCGGTGCTACCTGCCGTTGTACCCACCGCAATGTACGGTCTAAGGTGTAAGGCTCTGGCTTTGTCGTCAGCTTCAAGCTCTGTCTGTTATCGCCGATAAACCACGCCCAGCGGTCATTGAGTTTCCAGTCATTTTTTCGCTTGTCTGCTTCTTCATCAACAAACCGCACATACTGGTTGATGATAGAAAAGGCAGTCTGCTCTGCGTCATAATAGGTCAGCAAATCTCGTACTGCATAATAGGCACGTTCATTTCTAAGCCGTATCTCAAAACGGTTGATAATGTCGGCTTCTTCCAGCGGTGTCCCTAACTTGACGTACTGCTCATAGTCCTTTTCATAGATACAGAAATACACATCTGATTTTAGCGAACCAAGATAAAGGGTGCGTCCCATATATTCTCTGTCGTCCTCTCTATGCTTGATAAGCTCGCCCGACTGATAAAACTTATAACTTCTGGACTTTCCGATATATTCCCGTTTCCTGCATTTTTCCGCAAGCTCTGGAATATCCAAAATACCCGTATGGTCGTTGATAGCAAGGTCGATACGCTTCATCACGCCACCGTCTATGAGTGCGTCCATGAGAAAGTCATACCAACTTCTTTGTTGTGCCAGCAGGTAACTTTCAAACTGTCGGCAACCACGCCCCTTTAACTCTAAAAGGACACCTTTTTCTTCGTCAGCCGACGTATAGATAAAGATGTCCCCTAAAGAATAATGCTCCGTATAACTGTAATGTCCGTAATCTTCATGGAGCATATAATTGATATTCAGTTTTAATATATCTTTGATGATGTGCTGTATATCCAGCGTGGGAAAACGAATTTTCACATAATCAAACAGCATGGTAAGCGGTACTTCTGGATTGAACCTTGCCAGTTCCTTATGCAGAGTTTCCAGAAGTTCCTTTGACGGCTTCATTTTTCCACTTTCTATCTTGTTGAAATATTCCCTTGTGATACCAGAAGCCACCGCCAGCCTGCCTTGTGAGATACCGTAAGCAATCCGTTTCTCCCGTAATTCTTTTATCCGTTGTTCTTCATTCAGAACCATACCCCCAATCTGTAAAGTGTGAAGTTTTTTAAGGCGACTTCACAGCCGATTTTTGCTAGAAAACCATGCCAGAAGCCTTATGTTTCCTATGTTTTTTGTCTATTGTCTATTTGCAAACGTACCCCTCTGTTAGATACCGAGGGGTTTTACCTGCTGGCGTGGCTAACGCCACACCAGCAACGGCTAGTCCGTGCCGTCGCCTTTCGCTTCGCACGTCGCCGTCCCGTCCTGCCTTGCTTGTGCAAGAGAGCCGATAGTCTGCAAAAAATCATGTCCTTTCGGGACTAAAGGCGTGTAAAACTCACTGATAACGCTTGTTCCCACATCACAATATCCACGCCCCTTGATACGCTTCTGAAAAAACTGCTTTTTCACATCTGAACCAAACAGCATACCGTAACCTAATTCGCTGATACGCCCAAGTCCCACACGGAAATTGAAGTTATCTCTGATACCGTCCGAGAAATACTTTGCGTCTGGACGCTGGCAGGCAACGATAAGGAAATAACCTGCTTGTCGTCCTAACATAACGATTTTCTTTAACTTGCTAAGTAAGCTCACACTTTCTTTCGTCCCCAGCATTTCAAAAAATGCTACATATTCATCAAAGATAAGAAAGCAGGGTGGCAGTCCCAGATAGGCATAGTTTTCGCCCGTCTTATAGTTCGGGTGTCGCTTCATTTCCTCACTTCGCTGTACCATGCCCTCATAAAAGGCATTGACGCAATCAATCATTTCTTCTTTGGTGTGATACACATTTTCCATAACTGTCCCTAAGTCTGCAAGGTCAGCGTTCTTCGGGTCTAAGATATAAAGGACAGCGTTTGTATGCAGTAAGGCTTCAATGAGTGTCAGCAGAAAATATGTTTTACCGCCACCAGTCCCACCAGCAATCAGAGCGTGAGGGAGTGCGTCATATTCCCAGACAAGATTTTTCATCAATCTAAGACAACCGTTTTCTGCCCGTACTTCATCAATGGTAATGCGGTTCGCTATCATATCATAAAGCAGGGTATATTCGATATAGCCGTCATGCAGGGTCTTGTCGGTCAGCTCACAATACAAGCCACTTTCCAACTTATCCTCCAACCGTAAAAGCTGGTCTTGATATTTTCCCAGCGTAATTTCACAGCGGATATGAAGAAGTCCTTTTTCCATTTGATAATAAATCTTTGGAAACCAGACGATTTTTTCCCTTGATCTGCTTTGCAGGTCAGTAAAAAAACCGCTGTCTTGTACGGTATCGGCTTCATACCACTTATTTTCCAGTATCATTCTTGCCAGCTTTTGACGGTGCAGTAGCTTCTTGAAACTGTCGTAACAGAAGCGGTAATACAGAAAAGCGACCAATGCACAAACACCAGTCGCTATCAGTATGGTTATGAAGTTGTAAAGGGAAAGCGTAAAGCCATTGTCTAATAAGCTGAAATGTTCCCAGTCGGTACGCATGAGCTGTTTGCTATTCAGTAGCAGGAGAACTGCCACGAACACAAACAGAAGCGTCTCTATGGAAAAATGATAAACAAGGTGCTTGTCGCTGGCTCTGATACGGTGTCCTTTGTTCCAAATCATACGCATAAATCAATCACTCCTTTCTGGGTATGAAAAAAGCAGTCAATCCTAAGACTAACTGCTTTGTGTGTAGGGATATAAAATTGTAAAACTAAGATTGCATTTCAGATATGGATTTGAAACCCCTCATAGCTGAATATACCATTCCCTTGTTTTAATTTCCCTTCATTTGACAAGTTGTGAAAAGCTGTCTCTATCTTGTCAATTATAGTAACTGGAATAGATAAATGATGATGTCCTGGCAAAATTCGACTTATCTTTAAAGATTGAATTTTTCTAACAGACTTCCAAAATTCTTGTGGGTTTGTTGATGGATAAAAAGCATCAAGGCAACCGCTATATATCAAATCGCCGGAATACAGATATTTTCTATCCGCTTCATAGAAACAACAATGTCCGGGAGAATGACCGGGCGTGTGAATAACTACCAACTTTCTGTTCCCTAAGTCAATACAATCTTCATCATGTAAAATCATTTGCGGAACCCCTTGAAAAATCTGATATTTCTCTACCTTAAAATCCGAGGGGAAATCACATGGATTGCACATAATATTGTTTTTTACCACTTGCAAAGGTATAGGGAATTTGACCGATAGCCATTCTTTTTCTGCTTCATGAACTGCAATAGACCGAAAATATTTATGTCCACCGATATGATCCCAATGAACATGAGTAGTGATTACTGTAACGGGCAGTTTCGTCAATCCATCAATAACCTCTCTGATGTTGGAAACACCTAAACCTGTATCAATCAGAATGGCTCTTTTTGTCCCACACAATAGATAACAATGTGTTTCTTCCCAGTGTTTGTATTCGCTGATGACGAATGTATCTTGGTCTATTTGTTCGACGGTAAACCAACTGTCCATATACTATTCTCACTCCCTAAAAATTTTAATTTGTCGCTTTCTTCATACCCATATTATAACAGTTCCGTATATCCTCTACAACGAAAATCTATTCAGCAAGTCTATTTTTTCGGTTGTCCCTGCGGTGTATGGTTCTGTGTATTGCCTGCGTTCTGGTTGCTTTTATTCTTCAATACAATATCCTCTGCCTTTACATACCAGTCCACATCTGCACCCGTATAGGTTTTTCTTGATACCGTATCGGCTACTGGATTGACAAGCTCCACAACCGCATTGTACGGAAATTCCCTTAACGGTACTTCTGGCGGTACGGACACGGGGATAATTCCACCATGCAGACTGCACTTCAAATCATAGATACGCTTTTTAAGCTGGGTACTCGGTGTCCCGTCCTCATTCTGCAAGAACACATCTCGCACCGCTGTAAATTTTAATTCTCCAAATGTTTTCTCTTTGTCAATAACAAACCCGTTTGATAATCTCATAAATTCTTCACTCCTTTACTTTTCTTCAACTGCTACAATATCATCAGCAAGCAACACATAATCGGTATGTCCCATATCCCCGATTGCGTAACCTCTGCCATATAACTTCGGATTGACAAGTTTTACTTTCTGTTCATACTTGAAATGCTTTTCGCCAGCCTGCACGGGAATTTCTACCACAACATTTTCGCCTTTTTGTACGTCAGAATAAAGGTTATAGCTTCGTCTGGCTAAGACCCTGCGGTTATTTTTATCTCTTTCAAAGACTGGCTCACTTTCGCCTGCAAATTCAAGAGTTCCAAAAGACTGTGCCATATCTGGCACGACATATTTCATTTCCATAGTGTTTTACCTCATTTCTTTCTATTTTTGATAAGTTTTTTGATTGTGATTTCTTATTCTGGCGGTTTGGGAAGTACCAGCAATCCCCCAGATAGTAAAGGGTAAAATCAATGCTTACGCACCCTTGACTATCCGTGTTCTTGCAGGTAAGTAGCAGACAATCCAGAATAAGCGGAAGTCTGCCGACACGGTATCGGCGGAGAACGTGATTTTTCTTTTCTCATACCGTTACCGCCTTATGATTTCTTCATTTTACGGCGTTTGCAGAAGAAGATACCTGCCAGTCCAGCACCAGAAGTCAAAAGAAGTGCAAGCAGTCCGTAAAGGTTTGTGCTATCGCCAGTTTTTGGACTGTCTGTTTTATGCGGTGTATCTGGTGTCTGTGGTGTTTCGGGTTTCTTTGGTTCTTCTGGGACTTTGGTTTTTTCCTTAAAGGTAATCGTCTGTCCCTTATCCTCAATATCCTTATGCTCGGTAACTTTCTTCGGCTCGTCTGGATTGCTTAAATCGTACAATTCTTCAAAAGTTACAAGCTGTTTGCCGTCAAGAGAAGTAGCGTCAAAGGTAAAGGCAACTTCCACTTTCATAGTTTCGCTGTCAGCAGTAAAAGTGTAATCACTTTTCACACGTTTTCCATTGATAAGAAGCTCTGCATTTTCTTCTTTCAACATCTGCCAGCCCACAAGTTTGTACTGTGTACCGACTTCTAAGCCCTCTAAGATTACGGTATCAATGATTGTAACGTCTTTTCCAGCTTCAAGCTCTTTGTTGCCGTCCTTATCCGTAGCAGTCGTATGAATTTTGACGATACGCTCTGTGATAAGTACCGTCTGTCCGTCGTCCTCAATGTCTTTATGTTCCGCAACTTTTACGGGTTCGTCTGGATTGCTGAAATCATACAATTCTTCAAAGGTAACAAGGTTTTTGCCACCTAAAGCAGACGCATTAAATGTATAGGAAATTTCCACTTTCATTTCTTCATCATCAGCGACAAAGGTATAATCATTTTCCACACGTTTTCCATTGATAAGAAGTTCTACATTTTCTTCTTTTAACATCTGCCAGCCTTTTAACTGATACTTTGTGCCTTTTGTAAGTCCGTCTAATTTGACAGTATCAACAATCGTAATCTCTTTTCCTGCAAGGATAGTCTTTTCGCCGTCTTTGCTGGTCGCTGTGGTATGGATAGAGATTTCTTTTTCGTATTCATCAGTCAGCGTTCCTAAATCAATCACAAGGTTATTTCTTGATACCACGATTTCAAAAGGTGGGATAAGTTCAAAACCTTTGTTACTATCAGAGCGTAATTCTTCAATGATATAGGTATCATAAGGTAACGCACCTTTGCTGTCATCTGGTTCAGAAGTTCCAAACCACACACCGTCCTCGCTGGTCTTTCCTGCGTTTGTATTGTGCTTATGAGAAGCCCATTCAGCAGAAGTGGAGAATTGCCCGTTATCATCAGTTACCACGACATGATTTTCGCCCGTCATCTTGCTTGTGATCCTAAAGGGAACATTAGCAAGACGCTTGTGTGTACCTGCACCGATTTTTACACCCTCAATATCTCCACGCTTAATCTGATTATAGATAGAATGAGCTTCGTCGGTTAAGTCCACGATTTTTCCATTTTCTGTGATTGTAAAATCAATCGGCTTTGCACCGTCAGTTAAGTAACCGTCGGGAGCTTCACTTTCAACGATACGGAATTTTCCATAAGGTAAAAGGTCAGAAGAAGTAGAAGCGACACCCTCAATATCGGTATGGATTGTTTTTACCACTTCATTTTTCTTGTATAATTTGCCCTCAACCAATACCGCATTATCATTTAAGGAAATGATGTCAAAAGCAGTATCTTTCAAGGTAGCACTTCCTTGTGGCTTTGTATCGCCCGTTTCTAAATCTCGTTTCTGAATTTTCACACCACCACGGATAACCTTGTCTGATACAGAAAACTGGTTACTTCCAGTAAGTACGGCAAGGTCGCCGTCCTCTGTAATCTGTGTTACATATAAGCCTTTTATCTGTTCGGACTTATCGCCAGCCTGCATATATGCACCGTCTAACAAGTAGCCGTTTGGAGCTTTCGTTTCCTCAACGGTTAGCGTTCCAAGTGGAAGAACCGCCTTGCCGTCCTGCATATAGAAGCTATCGCCAGATACCTTGTATGCGTCCGCTAATTTTGCGATGTAGTGAGTTGTCCCGTCGCTGTCTGTTTCAGCGATTGTCTTTGTAACCCATGTACGAGTAGCTTCGGCAGGGAGATTGTCTTTATTATAGAAGCCTGCATAATACTTCCATGTAAATTCCGCACCTGCTAAAGAAGCGTTCCCTTGCGGATTGTCTTTCTGTGTTTCCATATCAATCTTGAAAAGCTCAATCAAAGTGTCCGTTACTTTTGGCGTATCTGATACTTTCAAAATTGCTGTCTTTCCAACTTCAACCTTTAAGGAATATATGGTTTTATCTACTTTATATCCTGCTGGTGCGGATAACTCCTTGATATAAACTGTGCCAGCCTTTACCTCTACAACATCTGTATTTCCGTTTTCATCAGTCGTAAGGGTGGCAAGCTGTTTCGTACAGTCCTTATCAGAAAAGACACCATAGGTTGCACCTGCAATAGAGTAATTCCCGTTACCGTCGGTAATGCTGGTATTACTGGAAGTCTTTTGCAGTTTCGCATTTCCGACATTCAGCTTCGCCCAGAATTGTCCTAATTCCTGCCCCTCGCCAGAGTAGATATAACCGCCACATTCATAGCGTCCTTTATTTTCTTTGATAAAGGCTTTTGCACCAGAGAAAACTTCGTCCTGTGTTGCCTTTGGAATTTCATCATAAGAAGCTCGCACGTTATCACATTGCCAGCCAAGATGTACGCTCAATCTCTGCCAGACTACACATTGTTCCAACAGATAGACTTGTTTGTAGTTCAGTTCCTTGTGAGCTTCGCCATACTGTTTGACATACTCTAAGGATAACGCCACATCTGAAATCTGGTCAGCACTCATGCGTGAGCTTGCGTCAGCTCTGGTCTTGTAACCGTTCTTAAAGTTTGTGTTAATGTCGATACAATAGGCAGTTTCGCCCTCGACTTTCATATAGCCCTCATTGAATGTCGAACCGATAGAACCGTCATTCATTACTTTTTCAATGATACCGACACGCTCTGCACTTTCCGTCCAGTATTGCTTACTTTCTGCATGGACGGGTGTAGTCGGTAAAGCAGTAACGACAGTTGCAAGAGCTAAGAAGCCCGTACACAATCGTTTTAACATCTTTTTCATAAATCTAATGCTCCTTTCATTTTGGGTAATAAAATAGCCGTCCAATAAGAACGGCTGGAAATAGAAAAGGAACGTCATGTTAGGCGTTCCATAGTCTATGAGTTATTCAATTTTTTCTTATTTTAATACTGATGTGCTGTACCATATCTTTGCATATCTAGGAAAACTTGCGTATCAAGGCTCATTCGTTAGTAGTAAATAAGTAGTAAATTGATGTATTTGTTTTCTTGAAAATGCTGATAGATACTGTGTTTTAGCGGATAATCAGATTTTTATTGTGTTTTTAATAATAAAAACCGGATTGGAGAAAATTCAATATGATCTTCGTGATAGGGTTGAAAGCGATTCCAATTTAATTCAACCTATAGCAATTGCAGTGATCACTACCCATGACCAGAAAAAAGTTTTTTGCGTAAAGAAGACGGCTAAAAGTACTGAAAAATCCTCTCCTGAGTCGGGGCAAACGCTACTATATGTTGGGGGACATATGCGGAGGGAGGATTGTTCTTCAACTTGCGATTCATTTTTAGATGTTTTAAGAAATACGTTGAAACGAGAGCTGTACGAAGAATTGGGTATATCTATTGCAATTGACAAAAGCCAAATGCCATTTGTAATTTATACTCCTGACAATGCAAAAAGCAAGAAACATCTTGCAATAGGATGGAAAATATCTATGGATGAAGAAACGAAATTTAGATTGGATTCATACGAATTGGTGCAAAAGAAGGGAAAAACACGAAGTGGTTCGTTCGTTCCTTTAACAGATATTGCAAACGCTGATATGAGTTTTGAGTCTTGGAGTAAAACTATTTTATTGAATTTATTTTCAGAACAGCTTACAAAACCGCAACGAGAATATATAGAAGGGCACCAAGTTCAACAGTTAGAGATATTCGATATTGAGTAAACACCAAAAGCAGCTTGCTTAAATTTAAGCAAGCTGCTTTTTTAGCTGATTATCGCTTTAGCAGGACAATCTACCGATTGTGAACACGAGTAGGCCAGTGAAACGACGCAAATAAAAGGGGCCTGAGTAGGGGATGTCACAAGAGTTTAACACTCATAAGGCCAGTTCACCCCCTGTGTTCAATGCGTTGTTTTGTTTTCTGTTAGACTCTTGCTCTGAGTGTCTTACTGTATTCCGCATAATCGTCGCTCAGCACATAATCGATCACGCAGGCTTTGGGTATAAGGTATGTACATCTGATATAAAAGTGTTTGACCTTATTTGCCCGCATTATTTTTCGGGCTGTGCTGTCACCGATACCGCCCAGCATGGCTTGAAATTCGGGCAGAGTAACAACATCAGGATAGGCAGCAAAAAGTTTTTCATAGTGTGTGCGCGTTCTCATAGCGATACCTCTTTTTCGGAAAGTGTGTTGTCAATGGCAGAGAAATACGCTATAATGTGTTTGCGATTGATGAATCTATTGCGTGTGCTGTTGTGCTCTGTTTGTGGGTAACATCCCTCCGATGTCCCTCCAAAATCCAAAAATTCCGTCCAAATCGAAAAGAGCGGAAATAGCAGACGAAGCGGAGCTTTTCTGCATATCAGCTTCAAAAACAGTAGTATTTGCGAGGCTTTTGGTGTCCGTTAACGACCTCCACAGGGGGCTGAGTTCGCCTGTGTTCCGTGTGGAGCAAATAACTCAAAATCAAGTGCCGCAAGGCGTGCCGGTTCGAGTCCGGCCACCGGCACCACGGCGTCAGAAGAAGCCAGCACCGTTCCGTTTCCGCCTCGCGGCGAAAACTGCACGATGCTGGCTTCTTCAACATATGATGGATATTCAGTTTCGTTTGGAGAAGGAGAGTGGAAAAACGGCGAAAGAGGGAAAGAACATCTTCCGCCGGATCCTTCTTACAAAATGAGTTGGGAACCGGTAATTGGCGCTGGTTTGGTTGTCATATGTACTGTTGGCATAATAGCTGTTGCTGCCGATGATCTCACAGGCGTAGGAGTTGCGGATGACTTTCTCTTTGGGCCACTTGGAGCAGGTGTAGGTGAAGGGCTGATCATGATCTTTGGATGACTAAAGGAGACATATATGTGGAATGACATTGCAAACGAAAATGATTTAAAAAACTTTATGGATGCTATGTATGGTTTCCATGACAGTTGCATAAAGGAGATTAAATACATTAGCGGTGCGTATGTGAATGAAAAATTAAGTATGTCGCCGGTCAATAGCCAAAGAATATTGAGCGTGATCATTCAACGGCAGTTTGAAGATCCATCCGCTATTGAAATGCAATTTGCGGGACTAAAGTATTTAAATCTATTCCCCAATGACGAAAACTACACCTGTGAGATACTTGATGCAACTATGATCATAAAAGAGGATCGCATATATTGGTGTGATTGCGGTGGGCTGTCAGAAAAGGATATAGAAAGCTACACAGGAACTACAATATGTGCATCAAAAGCTCGGTGGAGAGCAGCAGATGAATATCTTGGGGCGAAAGAAATATATGTGACGATTTAGAGTTACATCGCATAAAAAACGAATAAAGGTTTCAGGAATGCAATTGGCTTTTTGAAGTTCTTTGTTTTCATTTGAAATCCTCCTAAAAGTTAAAAATAGTCAATGCATTTAACATCGGAAAAAGTGCTTTTGATGCGCTATGCGATGGAGCGTCGCTTAAGGAAGTACTAATTCGCACGGCGATCACGGCAGTTGGTACAGCAGCTTGCAGCTCTGTTAGCAGACAATTTGGTACGAGTAAAATGGATAGAGTGGCAAGTGAAATTGCTTCTGGACTAACGCAGGGCTCGATAGATTCACTGGAGAAATGCGGCGATATTGCGTATACTCTATTCAAAATGCATCTGGTATATACATCGATAGCATATGGGCAACAACAGAATACAATATTGTCAAAGGCTGTGAAATTACATATGGTGTTGTTTCGCAAAATGGATATATTCAGTTTTTACCATAGGAGAGATGCAAATGGGCCATTTTTTTTGTTATGAGTACTAGGTTTAATAAATGTGATGCATCGGATTTTGGATTATTACCTCTAGCCGAAGATATGGCAGCAAGCCCCAATGATGGTTCAATTTGGGTGAAAACTGAATTGTATAATTTTGGCTGGTGGAGATGAAAACGGATACTATAGGTATCCTATGCCATCTTTTGAGAAACTCTTTCATTTGGTTCTTAACAGTGCGGATGAAGAAGATATATATGGCGCGGCATCGGTTATTCTAAAGAGATATCCTGATGAACTTTTAAAACAATGTGAAGCTATCGCGGAAAATCGTGGCAGATCAGATGATTTTGGAAAACTGGTAAAAGTTTTTCGATTGGATTCACCAGTTAACAGAAGTCCGGTTCTTCGAAAGACATATGCGCAAATTCAGCAAGATTCAAGACGATGGCGGGAAATTGCTTATTTAGCCAAAGGGGTAAAATGTAAGTCGTGTCGATTGAAAAGCAGTACGTGAGCTTCAACGACGATTTCACGGACTGGCAGTATGCGTCGGGCGTCATCATCCCGAAGCAGCGCGGCCTGATGATCAAAGACATCACGGTCTACTGCGCCTATGACTACAACGGCAAGGACTATACCTTCACGTGGACGAAGGGCCGCCAGCTCGCCTCCGCAACGGTGGACGGCAAGACCGTGGAGTACACCTACGACATGTCCGGCGTCCGCACCAGCAAAACGGTCAACGGCACGACGTACAATTATACCACGCTCTCCGGCAAGGTCATGCGGCAGAGTTGGGGCAATAAGTCCCTCGAGTTTGTCTATGACGATAAAGCAGCTACAGATGCTTCGTTGGGATGGGGCAGCAACTTAATTATTGCTGGAGCAACAACAGCGGCAACTGCTCCGAGAGCACCTCAAAAAAGCAAACACAAGAAAAACAATGTGAGCGAATATAGATATGCCAAGGAAGACCATATCAGGTGGAAGTATTATGCTGAACACTTTGCAAGCAGAGGGTAATGCGTGATGATTAAGATAAAGCCAGTACTTGTAAATATTGTTGTTATGTATAGTCTTATGCTAGGCATGATGGTGCTGAACTACTTGGACGCAATGGATAGGGGGGCGCATCTGTCAGCCGTATCGAATTTCCTAGTATGGATGTCTGGCGGCACATTATGTGTGATTTGCACATGCCATACCTATAAAATTGATGAAAAGGGAGTGCGCCAGTTATGGCTGTTTATCCCGAAATTTACACCTTGGTCCGCTTTTACCGAGGTGTCGATCGAGCCGCTGTTTCCCGATCAACCGTCCGATACACGAGACCGATATGTGATATGCTTCAATCGTGGCGTCAGCAGAATCAACCAGTCCTCGTCAGCCGGAACGCACCTGATGCGCTTTCTTGTGTTTGAGCTCTTAGATGGGCCTCCGACCAAGCGGCAGAACTGGCGAGTTTTTCGTTATCCTTATATCCAGAGAGACGAAATTCTTCAATTGTTAGAAACGGTAGGTGTAACTGTGATTGAGCGTGACTACAATTGAGGGGATAATCGAGGGATACAGAGGCACAAAATATAACCGGCGCATTACTTTTGCGTGTCCCTTGCGGGCGGTGTATTAGCACCGCCCGCGTTTTAATTACCATGTCTTGCATGGCCTGCGGCAATGGCGACAGCGTCAGTTATATCTGTGATGCGTTTGACAGGCAGTGCACCGCTGCGTATAATGATGGCGCGCGTACAACTGAATTTATCGACAGCAAATCCATGCTGCCGGTGCGCTGACCTGGATGTACAACCTACTGTTTTCAAAAAGATAAGGAAGTGTTGATTCTATGAAAGATAGCTCCATCTCAAAGTATCATCTGTTTTCCGGTTTGAGTGCTCTGGTTATCGTTTATTTGGCTTTTACAACGGCTGTATCGTACTTTGTATTATATAAACCCTGTATTTCGGACATTTCGGATATTATGTATGCGCAGGGCGCGAATGCAGTTATACACTCTGACTCATTTCAAGTAGTCATTATCTACTCTGTGATATTGTTGCTACTCTACGTAGTCATTCTCCACTTTTCGTATCAGTATTTTGGGGTGTTATATCTGACGCAGGAAGGCGTTCTGCTCAAAGCTCCGTTCAAACGGCGGATCTATATCCCTTATCCGGAAATTCGGGAATTGGGCATCGACGTGGGAACGACCAAGCAGTTCTGGATCTATATCAGCAAGCAAAAAATCCCACTGAAGTATCAGCACAGGATCAACCAGATCTGCAGTTCCGCCCGGCACGAACGGATTATCGTTCCATACTCTGATAAGCTGCTGAGCATGCTGGTAAGCAAATTGCCGCAGCCGCTTGGAAAGCGGCTCAATAATACCACGTCCATTCTGAGAATTTATAAGTACGACGCGGACGCATGAAAGGGAAGCGCACGATGAAGCAAACGATTCAGAAATGTCTGCATTGGATCGCAAGCGACGCCAGGCAAACCATAGCGGACGTGAAGTATGCTTTCCGGCGGCGCAGTCAACGCGTGCTTTTGGCGGTGCAGATGGCGGCGTGGGTCGTGATCCTGGCTGAGCTTGTGATTATGAATATCTGTATAGATTCTCCATGGTGCGCCACGGTTGCTGTTATCGGGTATTTCGTATGGCTGGTCATTGATTCTGAGCACCTGCTTAGTGTCCTGCAGTGTGTTTTATCGTGGATAGCAGCGGCAGCCTTTACAGTAATTATTTTTGCGCATGAAATGGCGCTGTGGTGAAGTTCACAATCAACTCCTGATCAAGATTCGCCGGCAGCAAAGAAATGCTGCCGGCTTTTTCACGGTGTCAGGCACATAAAAGACACAGACTGGACACAGGAACTTTTCAGATTCTTCAACATTCGCCCCGGCGCGGCGGATATACTAACTGGGTGAATGAATGAGGGAGGTCCTGCATCATGTGTACCGCAGCAACATACTGCAACGGCGATTTTTATTTTGGCCGCAATCTGGACTACGAATTTTCCTACGGCGAGCACGTGACCATCATGCCGCGCAACTATCCCATCCGCCTGCACGGCGGCGCGCTCGACCGGCATTATGCCATGATCGGCATGGCGCATATCCAAAACGACTATCCGCTCTATTACGACGCGGTCAACGAGAAGGGCCTGTGCATCGCGGGGCTGAACTTTGTGGGCAACGCGGTCTATCCGCCCGTCACACAGGGCGTGGCCTCGGTGCCGCAGTACGCGCTCATCCCGTGGCTGCTCGGCACGTGCGCCACGGCCGCTGAGGCGCACAATGCGTTCACGCGCGTGGTCGTGGACAACACGCCGTTTGCACCCGCGCTGCCGTGCGCGCAGCTGCACTGGCTGGTCGCCGACCGCAGCGGCTGCATCGTGGTCGAGGCCACGGCGGACGGCCTGCACGTCTATGACAACCCCGCCGGAGTGCTGACGAACAACCCGCCGTTTCCGCAGCAGCTGGCCGCGCTGCGCAACTACACCCGCCTGAGCCCGAGCCAGCCGCCGGCCGATTTCTGCGGCGTGCCCGTCACGCTCGACAGCCGCGGCATGGGCGCGCTCGGCCTGCCGGGCGACCTGTCGTCGCCCTCGCGGTTCGTGCGCGCGGCGTTCGTGCGCGCCAACGCCCGCGCGGAGCAGACGGAGGAAGCGAGCGTCAGCCAGTTTTTCCACATCCTCACGAGCGTGGAGCAGCAGCGCGGCTGCTGCGAGCTGGACGACGGCCAGTATGAGATCACGCTCTATTCCAGCTGCTGCAATGCCGACCGGGGCATTTATTACTACACGACCTATGATAACCGCCAGATCAACGGCGTGAAGCTCCATGC
>ENA-OZZJ01000156-OZZJ01000156.1-human-gut-metagenome-genome-assembly--contig:-NODE-156-length-15729-cov-5.483284_pt1 | contig 15729 bp, 13 predicted proteins | sample MGYA00244938_ERZ654148 | MGnify/ENA primary metagenome ERZ654148 (study PRJEB26926, sample SAMN06165168) | human gut metagenome | biome: ENVO:00009003; feature: ENVO:2100002; material: ENVO:00002003... | reverse complement strand
GAGCGACACCATGCCCGCCCCGCTCAACCGTGCGGCAGAGCAGCAGGCCATCCGGGCGCTCGCCGCCGGGAGCGAGGAAGCCGCTTCCCTGCTCATCGAGCACAACCTGCGGCTGGTGGTGTACATCGCGCGCCGGTTTGAAAACACGGGCATCCACATCGAGGACCTGATCTCGATCGGCACGATCGGCCTCATCAAGGCCATCCACACCTTCAAGCCGGACAAGAACATCAAGCTCGCGACCTATGCCTCACGCTGTATCGAAAACGAGATCCTCATGTACCTGCGCAAATGCAGCGCGCAGAAAACGGAGGTGAGCATCGACGAGCCGCTCAACACCGACTGGGACGGCAACGAGCTGCTGCTCTCGGACATCCTCGGCACGGACGCCGACACCGTGAGCCGCCCGCTCGAGGACGATGCGGAGCGCGCCATGCTCCTGCGCGCCATCGAAACGCTCGGTGAGCGCGACCGGCAGATCATTCTGCTGCGCTTCGGCATCGGCGGCGCGCGCGAGGCCACGCAAAAAGAGGTCGCGGACCTGCTGGGCATCTCGCAGAGCTACATCAGCCGGCTCGAAAAGCGCATCATTGCGCACCTGCGCCAGGAGATGCTCAAGCAGATGCAGTGCTGATGAAACGGAAAGCGGCGGCTCCGGTCGGAGCCGCCGCTTTGTCTGTTATTTTTCCACGCGGCACCGGATCCGCTGCACGCCGCAAAAGAGCAGGAACACCACAAGGTCGACCACCACGACGCTCGCGCCGGACGGTGTCTCGAGCACGTAGGACAGCACCATGCCGAGCAGAAAATTCACCACCGACACCACGGCCGCGCAGATCGTGACCGAGCGGAAGGTACCGAACACGCGCATGGCCGTCAGCGCCGGGAAGATGATGAGGCTCGAGATGAGCAGCGCGCCCATCATGCGCATACCCAGCACGATCGTGACCGCCGTGAGCACCGCGAGCAGCATGTTGTACGCCTGCGTGTGCACGCCGGTCGCGCGCGAGAACGTCTCATCGAACGTGACGGCGAAAATGCGCGGATAGCACAGCACGAACAGCGCCAGCACCGCCACCGACAAGATCAGGCTCAGGCGCAGATCGGCCGACGACAGCGACAGGATGCTGCCGAACATGTAGTTATTCACATCGGTGTTCATGCCGCTGGTCATGGACACGGTCATCACGCCGATGGCCAGTGCGCTGCTCGAGAGCAGCGCGATCGCAGCGTCGCCCTTGAGCTTGCCGTTTTGCGACAGACGCAGCAGCAAAAACGCCGCCACGACCACGACCGGCACTGCCACGGCCAGCGGCGCGAGATTGAGCGCCGTGGCGATGGCGAGCGCGCCGAAACCGACATGGCTCAGCCCGTCGCCGATCATGGAATAGCGCTTGAGCACGAGCGACACGCCGAGCAGGGACGCGCACAGCGACACGAGCACGCCCACGACGAGCGCGCGCACAAGAAACGGATACGACAGCATTTCGAGGATGACTTTCATAGCTTCCGCCCTCCCAGGAACCGGCGCGCGGCGTCGCTCTGCTTATAGGCCGCCGCCGTGCCGAAAAAGAGCTGCTGGTGCCCCAGATGCAGCACGTGCGTGGCGTAGCGCAGGGCGGCGTCGATGTCGTGCGTGACCATGATGACGGTGATATCATTGCAGAGGTTCACGAGCTTGATGAGGTTATACAGCTCCCCCGTCGCCACGGGGTCGAGGCCCGTGACCGGCTCGTCGAGCAGCAGGAGCTTGCGCGTGGCGCACAGGGCGCGCGCGAGCAGCACGCGCTGCTGCTGGCCGCCGGAGAGCGCCTGGTAGCTGTGGTGCGCCAGGTCCTCGATGCCCATGCGCTCCATGTTCTCCTGCGCGCGGGCGCGGTCAGCCCGCGAGTAAAACGGGCGGCCGTGCATCTGGTTGATGCAGCCAGAGCGCACGACCTCCGCCACGCTCGCGGGAAAGTCGCGCTGGAGCTGCGTCTGCTGCGGCAGATAGCCGATCTCGTTGCGCACGAGGCCGTCGCCGAGCGTGATGCTGCCCTGCTCCGGCGCCTTGAGCCCGAGCAGGCCCTTGATGAGCGTGGACTTGCCGGAGCCGTTTTCGCCGACCACGCACAACAGATCGCCGCGCGAGACCGTGAAGTTCACGTCGCGCAGCACCGTCTGCCCGTCGTAGCCGAGGCAGACGTGTTCACAAGTAATGAGTGCCATATCAGTTCAATGCCTCCCGCAGCGCCTGCACGTTGCGCTCCATGAGCTGCAGGTACGTTGCGCCGTCTGCAAATGCCTGCGCCGTCACGTTGTGACAGGTCGCAAACTCCAGTTTTTTCGCGCCCGTGGCCTCGCAGATCGTGTCGGCGAGCTTGCCGTTTGACAGCTCGATCGTGAACACGACCGGGATGCCCTCCGCGCGCACCTTGTCGATCAGAAACGCCACCGTGGCCGCCGAGGGCTCGGCCGCGTCCGCGCAGCCGGGATAGGCGGCATAATAGTCCAGACCATAGGCATCGGCAAAGTATCGTAATGGGAACCGATCTGCAAAAACCATCGTTTTCCGCGCAGCATGCTCCACTACATCCTGAAATTCCGCGTCCAGCTGGTCTAATTTCTCCACATAGTCCCCACACCGCTGCGCATACGCCGCCGCATGCGCGCTGTCTGCCGCAGCGAACGTATCGGCGAGCTTCCGGCAGATGCGCGCCGCGTTGCGCGGCGAGGTCCAGACATGCTCGTCCGGCTCCGCGTCATCAGCAGCATGGTCATGGTCATGCTTTTCCGTCTGCATGCCCTCGACAGTCTCCTCGTCGAGCAGCTCCACGCAGTCCATGAGCGTCACAACGCGCAGGTTCGGGTTGTCCACACCCTCGAGCACGGTCTTGACCCATGCATCCGACTCGCCGCCGACATAGATGAACACGTCGGCATTGCGGATGGCGATGATGTCCTTCGGCGTCGGCTCATAGGAATGCACCTCGCAGCCGGGGCGCAGCAGCATCGTGACCGACACATCGTCCCCGCCGACCTGGCGCGCAAAGTCATAGGGCGCGAAGATCGTCGTGACGACGTGGAGCTTGCCGTCGTCCGCGTCCGGGTTTCGCTGCACGGTGCAGCCCGAAAACGCCGACACGGCCAGCACCGCCGCCAGCAGCACACACAGGAGCTTACGCATGGCCGTCACGCTTTCTGCCGCAGGCGGCGCACGTGCCGTAGATCGTCGTGCTGCGACCATCGACGGTGAAGCCGGCCGCGCGCAGCAGGTCCGACTGCAGCGCGTCGGACACGTCCTCGTCCAAATGGATCAGCCGCCCGCAGTCCACGCACTTGAGGTGCAGGTGCGCGTCGCAGTGGCCGGGGTCCATGGCCTGATAGGCCGCGCTGCCGCCGCTCTCGGGCGCGAAGCGGCGCACGGTGCCCTCCTCGACCAGCCGGTCGAGCGCACGGTAGACCGTGCTGCGGCCGGGGGCCTCGTCGCCCATGGCCGCGAGCAGCTGCTCGACCGTGAACTGTTCATCCGCGTGCGCAGACAAAAACGCCAGCAGCGCACAGCGCTGCTGCGTGTGATAACTGTTTCGCATGGTTTCGCCTCCAAATCGGGAACGAATCCCGAATTCAAGCCGTAGCATACACGCAGTTTGCCCGTCTGTCAAGGGCAAAATGCAAAAAATCCCGCCGGATACTGTGTCCGGCGGGATTTTGGGTTTGGATTCATGCGAGGGCGGCCTCCGGCTCGCCTGCATCGCCGAGCGCGTCGGCAATGAACTGCGGCACCTGCTCGCGCGTCACGCCCAGCGCGACGGCCAGCTCCCCGTGAAGCATCTCCTCGGCGCGCTTCATGTAGCGCTCGTCGACAAGGCCGAGCTTTTTGCCGCGCGCGGTCATCAGCTGGCGCTTGGCGCGCACGTCCTTGATCAGCTGCAGGAGATCGGCGCAGGTGTAATCCTGAATGCACTGCTGATAGTGCTCGTTGAGAAAGCGGAGGTTGGCGTTTTCATAGACCTGCGCGGTCATCTGCGGGATGCGGTCAATAAGCGCGAGCGCCTCCTCGCGCGTGATCACGGGCCGCATGAACACCTTGCTGTCCACGGGCGTGAACACCTTGCCCTCGCGATAAATGGGGGCAAGCGTATAGTAGTCCCGGTGCTTGTCCACGCCGGAGATCTTCGGCGTGCCGATCTCCTCCACACGGCAGACACCCTCGTTGCCATACACGATCAACTGACCAATTTCGTACATCTGAATATCCTTTCCTCAGCCAAACAAAACCAAAAACAAACAAAGCAGGGCGGCATTGCAGCCGCACTGCGGCCGCAACCCTGCCCCCTGATAGATAGTTTAACACAAAATTTGCAAAAAGGTAAGACTTTTTTCATTTAGGGCTTGATTTTTTTGCGGAAGCGGATAGAATAAACAATTTATAGAGAGAAAAAACAGGAAAGAAAATCCGCATTTGCTACTTTGAGGGGGAAAACGGGATGCATATCGGATGGAGCCGCATCTGGAAGGTGCTGCTGGGCTGTGTCTGCGCGGTCGGGAGCATCGTCCTGCTCGCCTGCGGGCTGGTCGGCTGGGGCATCGCGGCGCTGGAGGCGGCGGTGCTGCTGCTCGCGCTGCAATACGCGCCGCGCGCGGCGCGGCTGTGGAAAACGTGGTGGTTTGTGGAGCTGGTGCTCGTGCTCGCCGTCACCGTGGGGTACGCCGGCTTTGTCACCGTGCGCGCGGCGCAGACACCGGCGGCCGCCGTCGTCATCACGACGGAGCGTGACGCGCCACCGCTCACGCCGGCGCCGGAAGCCGCAACGCCGGAGCCGACAGCTACCCCGGAGCCGACGCCCGCGCCCGACACGGTGGTGGAATCGACCTATGTCGCCAGCCGCAAGGCAAAGAAATACCACCGCCCGTCGTGCCAGTACGCCGCCAAGATCAAGGACGAGAACCTCATCTCGTTTGACAGCGCCGCACAGGCGCAGGCCGCAGGCTATGCGCCCTGCGGCGCGTGCAAGCCATAAGAAAAACCGCGCTCCCGATTGACGGGAGCGCGGTTTTGCCGTTTGGACATTACATGTGCAGATCCGGATAGAGCGGGAAGCGCGCGCACAGATCCAGCACCTGCGCACGCACGGCGGGCACGGCGGCCTCACCCTCGTCGATCAGGCGGCAGATGAGCGCGCCAATCTCGCGCATTTCGTCCTCGCCCATGCCGCGTGTCGTGACGGCCGGCGTGCCGAGACGCACGCCGCTCGTGACGCGCACGGACTGCGTGTCGAACGGGATGGTGTTCTTATTGGCGGTGATGTTCGCCGCGTCGAGCAAGTCCTGCATCTGCGCGCCGGTGCGGCCGCGGCTGTAGACGTCGGCCAGCATGAGGTGGTTGTCCGTGCCGCCGGAGACAAGGCGCACACCGCCCTGCTGCAGCGTCTCGGCGAGCACGGCGGCATTTTTGACCACCTGCTGCTGATAGGCGCGGAAGGCCGGCTGCAGCGCCTCACCGAAGCAGACCGCCTTGCCGGCGATGACGTGCATGAGCGGGCCGCCCTGCGTGCCGGGGAAAACGGCGCTGTCGATCTTTTTGGCAAGCTCGTCGCGGCAGAGAATGATCGCACCGCGCGGGCCGCGCAGCGTCTTGTGCGTCGTGCAGGTGACGACATCGGCATACGGCACCGGACTCGGGTGCACGCCCGCGGCGACGAGGCCGCCGATGTGCGCCATGTCGACCATCAGGTACGCGCCGACGGAATCGGCAACAGCGCGGAAGCGCGCAAAGTCGATCACGCGCGGATAGGCGCTCGCCCCGGCGATGATGAGCTTCGGTCGGACCTCCTCGGCCACACGCGCGAGCGCGTCATAGTCGATGGTCTCGGTCTCGGGGTCGACGCCGTAAAAATGCGCCTCAAAATATTTCCCGGACAAAGACGCCTTGCTGCCGTGCGTCAGGTGGCCGCCGTGGGAGAGGTTCATGCCGAGGATGCGGTCGCCCGGCTGCAGCAGCGCCGCGTACACGGCCATATTCGCCTGCGAGCCGGAGTGCGGCTGGACGTTGGCGTGATCGGCGCCGAAGAGCCGCGTCACGCGGTCGATGGCCAGACGCTCGACCTCGTCGACGTAGTCGCAGCCGCCGTAATAGCGCGCACCGGGGTAGCCCTCGGCGTACTTATTCGTCAGGTGGCTGCCCACAGCCTCCATCACGGCCGGACTCGTGAAATTCTCGGACGCGATCAGCTCCAGATGGTCGCGCTGGCGCCCCAGCTCCCGCTCCATGGAGGCGTACAGCTCCGGGTCGGCCTGCTTCAGATGTTCATAATTCATATCGGAAACCTCCGTTTGTGTCAAAATCGCGCAACCAGTTTACCACAACTCAGACGTATTTAACAAGAGGAAGGCGCGTAAACTTATACTATCCCGATCTCGTCCGAGGTGATGCAAGTTGAACAAATGGAAGCGCATCCGCCCGTATGTTGCCTTCTGCGCGATCGCGCTGGCCGTCGGCGGCGCGTCGAGCCTCGCTACCCGCGCGGGCATGGCCGGCTTTGACCTGCTGACAAAGCCGCCGGCCGCCCCGCCGGACTGGCTGTTTCCCATCGCGTGGACGATTCTGTACCTGCTCATGGGCATCGCGATGGGGCTCGTCTGGCGCAGCAGCTCCGGCCGCGCGCGCAAGGAGACCACCGCGCTCTGGAGCATCCAGCTGGCCGTCAACGGCCTGTGGCCGGTGCTGTTTTTCCTGCTGGGTGCGCACGAGCCGGCGTTTTTCTGGCTCGTGGGGCTGATCGTGCTCGTGCTGTTTATGATCGCGGATTTTTCCCGCCGCAATGCCACGGCCGCATGGCTGAGCGCACCGTATCTGCTCTGGCTGCTGTTCGCGGCATATCTGAACCTCGGCATCTGGCTGCTCAATCGGTAAGGTTTGGGTAAAGATCACGTCAAGATTGTGTTTGCATGGTGCGGGAGATTGTGATACACTGCCCCCGAGGAGGGAACTGCCCCATGAAAAAACCGCTCAAGATCATTCTCATCATTCTGGCCGTCATCGTCGGCCTGGTCGCCGCGCTGCTCATCTGGCTGACCGCCACGCAGCTGAATGTCAAGACCGAGACCGCCGTCGTGACCCACGGCGAGAACAGCACCGCCAGCTTCGCCCCGGGCGACGACGTGTCCATCCTGACGTGGAACGTCGGCTACGCCGGACTGGGCGAGGAGTCCGATTTCTTCATGGACGGCGGCCAGCAGGTCCGCGCACCGAGCAAGGCCGTCGTGGAAAAGAACATGGACGGCATCGTCAGCACCGTGGAGGCGCTGGACGCCGACTTCACGTTCCTGCAGGAGATCGAGGCCGACCCCTCGACCCGCTCCTACGGCATCGAAGAGGCCGAACGCATGCGCACTGAGACCGGACTGGACACCGCGCACGCGCGCAACTATAAATGTGCCTTCGTGCCCTACCCCATCCCGCCGATCGGCAAGGTGAGCTCCGGCATCATGACGCTCTCGACCGCGCCCATCGCCTCGGCCGAGCGCATCGCCCTGCCGAGCCCGTTCAAGTGGCCGGTGTCGGTGGCCAACCTCAAGCGCTGCCTGATGCCGGTGTATATCGACCTCGAGGGCACGGACGCGCAGCTCGTGCTCGTCAACCTCCATCTGGAGGCCTATGACGACGGCGAGGGCAAGGCCGCGCAGACCGCCGCACTCAAGTCGTTCCTCGAGCAGGAATACGCCAAGGGCAACTACGTCATCGCCGGCGGCGACTTCAACCAGACATTCCCCGGCGGGCTGGACAAGTACCCGATCAAGAACGACGACCTCTGGACGCCCGGCACGCTCGACGACAGCATGCTGCCCGACGGCTGGCGCTTTGCCTATGACACGTCCGCACCGACCTGCCGCCTCGACAACCAGCCCTACGACGCCGAGAGCGACGCCACGCAGCACTACGTGATCGACGGCTTCATCCTCTCGCCGAACGTGGAGCTCACAAGCGTACAGACGCAGGACGACGGGTTCCGGTTCTCCGACCACAACCCCGTGCTGCTGAATATCCGGCTCAAATAAAGAATATCAAACAGCCCGCTTCCGATCGGAAGCGGGCTGATTTTTTATTTTGCACCGGTCATGTGCAGCTCCCGGCAGGAGCCGTGGCCGAAGAGCGCCTCCATCCCCTTGCGGTAGGCGGGGAAGGCATCGCGCGGCATGAGCGCCTGCACGCACCCGGCAAAGCCGCCGCCGTGCACGCGCCACGCGCCCACGCCGTCGAGCAGCTCGGCCGCGCGCTGCAGGCCGCGCTCGAGCCGGTCGTCGCCGCCCGGGGCGCGGATGTTGCGCAGCAGCTGCTCCGACGAGCGGCCGGAGGCGTTCATCAGGCGCAGGTAGGCCGCAGCGTCCCGGCGCACGAGCGCATCGCGCATCTGCGGTACGCGCGCGTTCTCCTCGAAAAAGTGCGCCGCGCGGTCGTCGGCAAGGCCCGGCTGCCGGTGGGCATAAAAATCCGCCGGGTCGACCTGCGAGAGCGTCTCGGCACCGAAGCGCCGCGCCACGCTGCACATATCGGCCGGCAATGCCGCATACGCCGCCGTCAGCCCCGCGTGGCTGCCGCCGGTATCCGTCAGGCTGAGCGTGAGGCCCATGTCGGCAAACGGCGCCGCGACCGGAGCGATCTCCCCGGCGGCGAAGTCGATATACACCGCACCGTCGAGCGCGCACGCGAGCTGATCCATGAGGCCGGACGGCTTGCCGAAGTGGCGGTTTTCCGCCTGCTGGCCGAAGCGCGCGAGCTGCTCGGGCGAGAACGCGCTGCCATTGTAGAGCGCGTTGAAGATGCGGCCGACGAGGATCTCAAACGCGGCCGAAGACGACAGGCCGCCGCCCGGCTTGAGCGCGGAGGACGCCCACGCCTCGAAGCCGCCGACCGCGCCGCCGGCGTCCAGAATGGCCGCCGCCATGCCGCGCACGAGCGCCCACGGCTTGCCATACGCGTGCGGATCCACGGCCAGATCGTCGAGCGCGACCGTGAACGGCCGGAACCCCTTCGAGTGGATGCACACGCGGCGGTCGCGCCGGCGCGTCGCGCGCGCGGTGATGCCCACATCCACGGACGCCGCCAGCACGCGGCCGAGCTGATGATCGGTATGGTTCCCGGCCAGCTCCGTGCGGCCGGGGGCAAAGAATCGCTGCATGATCTTCCTCCGAAAAAAGCCGGCAGGCGTCCTGCCTGCCGGCTTAAGTGCAAAAAAACTCAGTGCTTGCGCGCGAGCACCCGCTCGATGCCGCGCACGACGCCGGCTGCGTCCACGCCGTACTTGGCCAGCAGGTCGGTGTACTTGCCGGTCTCGGTGAATGTGTCGGGGATGCCGACGAACTCCGTCGGCGCAGCCGCGCCGCCCCAGGCGAGCACTTCCGCCACAGCGCTGCCGAGGCCGCCGTAGATGTTATGCTCCTCGGCGGTGACGATGGCGCCGGTCTCCTGCGCGCAGCGCAGGATGAGCTCGCGGTCAATGGGCTTGATGGAGTACATGTCCACCACGCGGACGGACACGCCGCGCGCGGCCATCTGCTCGGCCGCCTCGAGCGCCTTGTGCACGAGGATGCCGCAGGCGATGACGGTCACGTCCGTGCCGTCGCGCACGATGGCGCCCTTGCCGCACTCGAACTTCGTGTTCTCGTCATACAGGTCCGGGTACACGTCGCGCGACAGGCGCAGATACATCGGGCCGTAGGTGTCCACGGCGTACTTCGTGGCCCAGCGGGTGCTGGCCGCGTCCGACGGGACGAGCACGGTCATGTTCGGCAGCGCGCGCATGACGGCGATGTCCTCCGTGGCGTGGTGCGTCGCGCCGTCGAGCGCGTCGGACATGCCGCAGTAGGCGCCGCCGAACTTCACGTTCAGGTTGCCGTAGCACACCTGTGCGCGCGCAGAGATGAGGCCCAGCGTGGTCAGAAAAACGGTGAACGTGTTCACGAACGGGATCTTGCCGGTCGTGGCGAGGCCCGCCGCCGTGGCGACCATGTCCGACTCGGCAATGCCCATGTTGAAGTGGCGCTCGGGGTGCGCCTTGCCAAAGATGCCGCTCTTGGTGGAACCGGACAGGTCGGCATCGAGCACGACGATGTTCTCATTGGTGTCGCCGAGCTCGGCGAGCACGGTGCCGTAAACTTCACGAATGGATTTTCCCATCAGACGTTACCTCCCAGTTCCTGCATTGCCTGCGCGAATTCCGCGTCCGGAATGGCCTTGCCGTGCCAGGCGGACTTGCCCTCCATGAAGGACACGCCCTTGCCCTTGACCGTGTCGGCGAGGATCACGGTCGGCACGCCCTTGCAGGCCACGGCCGCATCGAGCGCGGCATCCAGCGCCGCGAGATCGTGCCCGTCGCAGCGCAGCACGTTCCAGCCGAAGGCCTTCCATTTGCCGGGCAGGTCACGCAGCGGCATGATCTCGTCGGTCGTGCCGTCAAGCTGGACCTTGTTCCAGTCCACGATGGCGGTGAGGTTATCGAGCCCGAACTTCACGGCAGAAGCGGCCGCCTCCCAGACGGCGCCCTCATCGAGCTCGCCGTCGCCGAGCACGGCGTACACGCGCGCGTCGGAATGGTTCAGCTTCAGGCCGAGGGCCATGCCCTGCGCGGCGGCCAGGCCGATGCCAAGCGGGCCGGACGGCATGTCCACGCCCGGCGTGCGCATGCACGGGTGACCCTGCAGGGGGCTGCCGGTCCGGCGCAGGGTGTTCATGCTCTCGGCGGGCAGAAAACCCTTGCCGATCAGATTGCGGTAGAGCATGGGCGCGGCGTGGCCCTTGCAGAGCACGAGCCGGTCACGGTCCGGATCGTCGGGGTGCGCGGCGTCCACATGCATGCGCTGCTGATACAGCAGCGTGAGGATCTCACAAACGGACAGGCTGCCGCCCGGGTGGCCGGACTGCGCGCCGTGGATGGCGGTGAGTACGTCGATCCGATACTGTCGGCAAAGCTCCTGAAGCTCGGCCGTGCGTTCCGGGGTCAAAGACATGGTGGTTTGTCCTCCTGTTTGATGTTACTTTATAAAGATACAACGCGCGTTTTTTGATGTCAACGGCGCGCGGCGATTTTTCGCGCGTTTTCCCTTGTTAATTTTATAATCGTTGCTTTACCGGGCGACAATCGTTATAATCAAAGGGACTATATTTTATTTGTCTGCATCCCCGCAGACCATTCAGGAGGCGAGGTCAATGGACCCCAACAAAGCGCTGAACATGACCATGCTCTGCGACTTCTATGAGCTGACGATGGGCAACGGTTATCTCGAGCACGGCATGCAGGACCGCATCACGTACTTTGACGTGTTCTTCCGCAGCGTACCGGATGACGGCGGCTACGCCATCGCCGCCGGTCTCGAGCAGATCATCGACTACATCGAGAACCTGCACTTCACCGACGATGACATTGCCTATCTGCGCAGCCGGAAGCTGTTCAGCGAGGCATTTCTGGACTACCTGAAAAACTTCCGCTTCACCGGCGACATCTGGGCCGTGCCGGAGGGCACGCCCGTGTTCCCGCGTGAGCCGCTCATCACGGTGCGCGCACCCGCCATTCAGGCGCAGCTCGTGGAGACGTATCTGCTGCTGCAGATCAACCACCAGAGCCTGATCGCCACGAAGGCCAGTCGCATCTGCCGCGCGGCGAACGGGCGCACGGTGCTCGAGTTCGGCTCCCGCCGCGCACAGGGCGCCGACGGGGCGATCCTCGGCGCGCGCGCGGCCTACATCGGCGGCTGCGCCGGCACCGCCTGCACGATCTCGGACGAGGTGTACGGCGTGTACGCCGGCGGCACGATGGCGCACTCCTGGGTGCAGATGTTCGACTCCGAGCTCGACGCCTTCCGCGCCTACTGTGAGACCTATCCCGACAACGCCACCCTGCTCGTCGACACCTACAACAGCCTGCAGTCCGGCGTGCCGAACGCCATCCGCGCGTTCAACGAAGTGCTGCGGCCGAAGGGCATCACGCACTGCGGCATCCGCTTCGACTCCGGCGATATCGCCTACCTGACGAAGAAGGCGCGCAAAATGCTCGACGACGCCGGCTGGCCCGACTGCAAGATCACCGTGTCCAACGCGCTCGATGAGCGCCTGATCGCGGGGCTGCTGCGCCAGGGCGCGCAGGTCGACAGCTTCGGCGTGGGCGAGCGGCTCATCACCGCGCGCAGCGAGCCGGTGTTCGGCGGCGTGTACAAGCTCGCGGCCATCGAGGATGCAGACGGCAACATCATCCCGAAGATCAAGATCAGCGAGAACGTCGGCAAGATCACAAACCCGCATTTCAAAAAGGTCTACCGCTTCTACAGCAAGGACTCCGGCATGGCCGAGGCGGACTACATCTGCCTGCACGATGAGGTCGTGGACGACACGCAGCCGCTCGAGATCTGCGACCCCGACGCGACGTGGAAGAAGAAGGTGCTCACCGACTTCACGGCGCGCGAGCTGCAGGTGCCCATCTTCCGCGGCGGCAGGCTCGTGTACCAAAAGCCCGCGCTCGACGACATCCGCGCCTACTGCGCCGACCAGCTCACCACACTCTGGCCGGAGGTGCTGCGCTTTGACTATCCGCACAATTACTACGTTGACCTGTCGGAAAAGCTGCTGAAGATCAAGCTCGACCTGCTCAACGCCGGCGGAAAGTCGCAGGGCTGAGCCATGGACGCCGCATCCCGCCGTCAGGCCATTCTCGACCGGCTCCGGGCAGCCGACCGGCCCGTGAGCGCGTCGGCCCTCGCCGGCGATCTGAATGTCAGCCGCCAAATCATCGTGGGCGACATTGCGCTGCTGCGCGCCGGCGGCGCCGAGATCTCCGCTACCCCACGCGGCTACGTGCTGCCGCGGGCGACGGACGGCATCACGCGCACGATCGCCTGCCGCCACACGCTCGCGCAGACCGGACAGGAGCTCGACATCCTCGTCGACAACGGCTGCACCGTGCTCGATGTCATCGTCGAGCACCCGGTCTACGGCCAGCTCACCGGCCAGCTGCAGATCAGCAGCCGCTACGATGTGGAGCAGTTTCTCGCGCGCGTGCAGGCGCACGACGCCGCCCCGCTGAGCATGCTCACCGGCGGCATCCATCTGCACACGCTGCGCTGCCCGGACGAGGCCGCGTGCGAGCGCGCCTGCGCCGCGCTGAAAGCGGCCGGCCTGCTGCTGGACGATTGACAGAAGTTTATTTTAGTTGACAAGTGCAGAGGAAGTCTTTATAGTATGCTTTACAGGTGTCATGACACTTGTAAAGTATACTTGCTTTTCTGGAGGAATACACTATGCAGCGGTTCCGGGACTTTCTGAAGCGAAAGGATATTGAGATCTCTCTGCGGCGCTACGGCATCGACGCACTCGGCGCGATGGCGCAGGGGCTGTTCTGCTCGCTGCTGATCGGCACGATCCTCAACACGCTCGGTCAGCAGTTCCACATCGGTTTTCTCAACGCGATCATCTTCACCCTCGGCAAGGGCGACGCCGCGGTCGGCTACACGATCGGCGGGTGCGCATCGCTCATGGTCGGCCCGGCGATGGCGGTGGCCATCGGCTACGCGCTGCACGCGCCGGCGATGGTGCTGTTCTCGCTCGTCCCGGTCGGCTATGCGACCAACGCCATGGGCGGCGCCGGCGGCCCGCTGGCCGTGCTCGTGACGGCGATCGTCGCGGCCGAGTTCGGCAAGGCCGTGAGCAAGGAGACGAAGGTGGACATCCTCGTCACGCCCATCGTCACGATCCTCGTCGGCATTGGGCTGGCCATGCTCGTGGCCGCGCCCATCGGCAAGGGCGCCAACTGGGTCGGCACGCTCATCATGTGGGCGACCGAGCAGCAGCCGTTCGTCATGGGCATCCTCGTGTCGGTCATCGTGGGCATCGCGCTCACGCTGCCGATCTCGTCGGCCGCCATCTGCGCGGCGCTCTCCCTCACGGGGCTCGCAGGCGGCGCGGCCGTGGCCGGCTGCTGCGCGAACATGGTGGGCTTCGCCGTGCTGAGCTTCCGCGAAAACGGCTGGGGCGGTCTGGTCAGCCAGGGCCTCGGCACGAGCATGCTGCAGATGGGCAACATCGTGCGCAACCCGAAGATCTGGATCCCCGCCATCGTGACGTCGGCCATCACGGGCCCGATCGCCACATGCGTCTTTAAGCTCCAGATGAACGGCGCGGCCGTCAACTCCGGCATGGGCACATGCGGCCTGTGCGGCCCCATCGGCGTGTGGACCGGCTGGGTCGCGCCGAGCGAGGCCGCTATTGCCAACGGCGCCGTGGCCATCCAGCCCGGGGCCATGGACTGGATCGGTCTCATCATGGTCTGCTTCGTGCTCCCGGCCGTGATCTGCTGGGCGATCGGCCTGCTGTGCCGCCGCCTCGGCTGGATCCGCGAGGGCGACCTGAAGCTGGACTGATACCGTATATACGACGAAAACCCGCACAGGACGGTGTCCTGTGCGGGTTTTGTTTACATACCAAACAGGCGGATGCCCTTGACGAGCATCGACAGCCCCAGCGTCACGACCAGCACGGCGCTGCCCTTGACGATGTACTTCATCCAGCCGCGCGGCAGAAACGACTGCAGCGCACCGAACAGAAACAACAGCGGAACCGTGCCGAGCGAGAACACCAGCATCACGAACGCGCCGCGCGCTGCGCTGCCGCTGCTCATGGCATAGAACCACATGGCGCTGAGCGCGCCGCACGGCATGACGCCCGTGAGCAGGCCAATGATGAGCGGCTGTCCCGCAAAGCGGCGGCGCGTGCGCGCATTCAGGCTGCAGGCGCCGGGCAGCTCCGTCTCCGCACCGCGCAGCCCCGGCAGGATGCCCGCCATGCGCAGACCGATAAGCAGCACGAGCGCGCCCGCGACGGTAAAGACCATGCTCTTGATGTTCGGCGTATAGGTGATGACCGCGCCGAGCGCGCCGCAGACAGCACCGACCGCCGTGTACGACACGACGCGCCCGCCGTTGTACGCGGCCGAGGCGATGAGCCCGCGCTTGCTGCGGCCGGTCACGCCGCGCGCGTCCGTCGTCTGCGCGAGCAGGATGCCGCCGCACATGCCGATGCAGTGCGTGCTCGTGAGCAGGCCGACGAGAAACACGAGGCCGAGCGAAGCATTCTCGGCAAGCGCCGGAACCTTCACGAGCATGAGCAGCTTCGGCAGCCCCCAGTAGAGCACGCCCACGAGCGCAAGGCAGATCAGATCGACCACCACACCGCCCATACCGTGCGCGCTCGGCGGATAGCCGGTATTTGTGAGCACCTGCCGCAGCGTGCCCTCCGTGACGATATCCGGATCATACGTGATCGTCACGCGGCTGCGCCAGTAGTGCGCCTGTGCGGAGATGACGCCGCGCGTGTGCAGCAGCGCGTCCGCGATGGCGTCCTCGCACGCCCGGCAGATCATGCCGGACACATTCAGTTCCAGAACCGCGGTCGTCATGGCCACTCCCCCTTCGTTGCTTTCCGGCGCAGCGCATACAGCAGCACGCCGCCGGATGCGCCGCACGCAAGCACCGCCGCCGCGGCCGGGCCGATCACCCCGCACGCAGCCAGCGGAAGACACACAACGTGATACGCCAGCAGCAGCCAGCCGCACCGGCGCACGGTGCGCGCCGTCTGCGCGGCCAAGGCCTCCGCGCCGCGCGTGAGCAGTTCGCCCCGCTCCGCCGCGCGGCCGACACCCGCCAGCGCGGCGACTGTCTCTTATACACATCTCCGAGCCCACGAGACCGGAGCCTATCTCGTAT
>ENA-OZZJ01000143-OZZJ01000143.1-human-gut-metagenome-genome-assembly--contig:-NODE-143-length-16391-cov-5.646303_pt1 | contig 16391 bp, 16 predicted proteins | sample MGYA00244938_ERZ654148 | MGnify/ENA primary metagenome ERZ654148 (study PRJEB26926, sample SAMN06165168) | human gut metagenome | biome: ENVO:00009003; feature: ENVO:2100002; material: ENVO:00002003... | reverse complement strand
CGAGATAGGCTCCGGTCTCGTGGGCTCGGAGATGTGTATAAGAGACAGATATTCGCATATTCGGAGGTACTTTCAATGGAGAGCAAACGCCGTTTCGGCGACCGCAAGGACGGCCGCCTGATCCAGTCCCTCGCGCCGTTTTACAAGTTCATGCCCTACATCATGCCCACGAAAAACGACGCCTGCAATCAGTTTGAGGACTGCATCGAGATCACGAACACCGACCGCTGGCTGCGGCAGAAGCGCCTTGAGGGCTACAAGGGTCTCGGCTACCTGCACCTGTTCATCGCGGCCTACATCCGCATGGTCTCCCTCCGTCCCGGCATCAACCGCTTCGTGGCCGGCCGGCGCATCTATGCACGCAACAACATCGAGGTCGTGCTGACCGTGCGCCGCAGCATGTCCACCACCTCGAATGAGACGACCATCAAGGCCGTCTTTGCCCCGACGGACACGATCTTTGACGTCTACCGCAAGATGAACGAGAAGATCGACGAGATCAAGTTCGGCGGCGAGGACAACAACACCGAGCAGGTCGCCGGCGCGCTGCTGAAGCTGCCGCGTTTCCTGCTGCGTTTCGCCGTTGGCTGCCTGCGCGTGATGGATTACTTCGGCATCATCCCGCAGAAGCTGCTCGACGCCAGCCCCTTCCATGGCTCGATGATCATCACCGACATGGGCTCGCTCGGCATCCCGCCGATCTATCATCACCTGTACAACTTCGGCAACCTGCCGATGTTCATCGCCTTCGGTGCCAAGCGCAAGGCGGTCGAGCTCGATCGCGAGGGCAAGCCGGTCGAGCGCAAGTACATCGACTTCATGGCCGTCATGGACGAGCGCGTGTGCGACGGGTATTATTACGCCTCCTCGTTCAAGTACATGAAGATGTATATGCACAACCCGGCGCTGCTGGAAATCCCGCCCGAGAAAGTGGTCGAGGATCTGTTCTGAGCACCGATATATATGCAAAAACCTCCTGCTGTGCAGGAGGTTTTTGCATTTGCACAGGCCACGCGGCGGGCGCCGCCCGGACCGCACGCGCAGCCGAACACAGCAGCAGCATGATGAGCATGACAAAGATCACAAAGCGGAGTTTCTTCACGGATCCATCCTCCTTTGCTTTCGTTTGACACCAGTATACACAGCCGCCGCAAAAAAAGCCGTCGCATCCTGACGGCGGACAGAAAACTTTGCGGAGACAAGGAGTCCCCGGCGCGGAGTGAACCCGCGCCGGGGGATTTTTACGCATTCAGGGCAGCGCGATGCACCGCGAAAAAACAGGGCCATCCGTTCGGATGGCCCTGTTGGATATTATGCCTCGTCGTCCTGATTTGTGCTGAACTCCGCCAGCGTCAGGCCGGGATTTTTCTGCTCCGCCCAGCGGATGCTCCACTCATTGTTGAAAATGAGCAGGTTATGGCCGCGAAAATCCTGCACCCACTTCGTGTCGGAAGCGAGGTTGAGCGCCGTGGGGTCGGTGCCCTCGCTCGTGATCCAGCGGATATAGGAATACGACAGGTCGCGACGGCGGATGTCGATGTTGTACTCGTTCTTGAGCCGGTACTCCAGCACCTCGAACTGCAGCACGCCGACCGCGCCGACGATGACCTCCTCCATGCCGCTGTTCGGCTCGTGGAAGATCTGGATGGCGCCCTCCTGCGCGATCTGGGTGACGCCCTTGACAAACTGCTTGCGCTTCATGGTGTCCACCTGCGAGATGACGGAGAAGTGCTCCGGCGCAAACGTCGGGATGCCCTCAAAGCGCACACGTATCTTCGGGTCGCAGATCGTATCGCCGATGGAGAAGATGCCGGGGTCGAACACGCCGATGATGTCGCCGGCGTAGGCCTCGTTGATGATCGCGCGCTCCTGCGCCATGAGCTGCTGCGGCTGCGCGAGCTTGAGCGTCTTGCCGCCCTGCACGTGCAGGTACTCATGGTCGCGCTCGAACTTGCCCGAGCAGATGCGCATGAAGGCGATGCGGTCGCGGTGGGCCTTGTTCATGTTCGCCTGGATCTTGAACACGAACGCGGAAAACGCCGGCTGCATCGGGTCGACCACGCCGTCGGCCGTCGTGCGCGGCAGCGGCGGCATCGTCATATGCAGGAAGTTTTCCAGAAACGGCTCGACGCCGAAATTCGTCAGCGCGGAGCCGAAGAACACCGGACTGAGCCGGCCGGCGCGCACCTCGTCGAGATCGAAGGCGTAGCCCGCGCCGTCGAGCAGCTCAATGTCCTCGGTCAGCTTTTCGCGCTGGCGCGGCCCGATCAGCTCGTCGAGCCGGTCAACGTCCGTAAGCTCGCACTCGATGGGACGGATCTTATTCTGGCCGCGGTGAAACTCCTGAAACGCGAGAATCTCGCGGCGGTCGCGGTCGAACACGCCCTTGAAGTCGTGCCCGCAGCCGATGGGCCAGTTGACCGGATAGGTGCCGATGCCGAACTCGTTTTCCAACTGCTCCATGAGCTCGAACGGGTCGCGGGCCTCGCGGTCGAGCTTATTGATGAACGTAAAGATCGGGATGTGGCGCATGGCGCAGATCTTGAAGAGCTTGCGCGTCTGCGGCTCGATGCCCTTGGCCGCGTCGATGACCATGACGGCGCTGTCCGCCGCCATGAGCGTGCGGTACGTGTCCTCCGAGAAGTCCTGGTGGCCGGGGGTGTCGAGGATGTTGATGCAATAGCCCTCGTATTCAAACTGCATGACCGACGACGTGATGGAGATGCCGCGCTGCTTTTCGAGCTCCATCCAGTCCGAGACCGCGTGGCGCGCGGTCGCCTTGCCCTTGACCGAGCCGGCGAGCTGGATGGCCCCGCCGTACAGCAGCAGCTTTTCCGTGAGCGTCGTCTTGCCGGCGTCCGGGTGCGAGATGATCGCAAACGTCCGGCGGCGCTCGATTTCCTGTTTCAGATCCATAGTCCGCTCCTCTGTTGTTCTTTCGAATATCAAACCTAGATAGTATACCCGATTTTTCCCGCGAGTGCAACAAAAACCTGCCCGTCAGGCCGTCTGCTCGCGCAGATAGAGCGTGAGCGTGGCGAGGAAGATGTCCTTGGCGTCATAGCGCGGCGTGAGCGGGGCCAGCTGCGTGAAGAAATGCTCGCTGCCCAGCGACGCGCACAGCGCGTGCGCGCGCTCAAGTGCCGGGGTGTCCTCGTCCTCCGTCAGACGCATGGCCAGCTCCGGCAGCAGGAGCTTGAGATCGTAGATCTCCCCGCGCGGGTAGGCATACGCCTCCAGCACGCACTCCACGCCCGCGAGCGCGCAGGCCGTCAGGTCGCTGCGCTGGTCGCTGAGGATGCGGTCGGTCAGCGGCGTGTCGCTGCGGAAAAAGTCCAGCATGGAGTCCGGCGGCGTCAGCTCCCGACGCAGCAGCCAGAGCAGATAGTCGCGCGCGACGCCCTCGAGCAGCGTCTGCCCGTCGGGCTCAAACGTGTAGGTATGGCCGATATGGCTGCCGAGCACGCGCAGCGTGTCCGTATAGCCGAGGGCGATGCTGCGGCGCAGCGCGTTGGGGTCAAACTCCAGGAGCTTTCCCAGCGGCTCCGCCGGGGCAATATAGGTCACGAGCGGGTGGTTGGTGTATTTTTTCTCCGGTGTCTCCGGCTTGAGGCCGATGGCGATGACGCGGTCGGCCCCGAGGCGAAACGCCGTGCTGATCGGAAGATTGTCCGAGTACGCGCCGTCGAGATAATTCTGCCCGTCGATCTCGCACATCGGAAACATCGGGTAGCACGCCGACGACGCGAGGATCCACTGCGGCAGGTAGCCGGGCGCGATGTCCTGCTTGCGCACCTCGACCGGCTGGAACGACGGGAAGCGCGCCGTCATGAGCCCGAAATCCACCGGCGAGGCAAAAAAGCGCGCCTCGTCGAGATATTGGTGCACGAGCGCGCGGTAGGGCGTGATGTCCGCCGTGCGGCGATTGAGATCTGCCCAGTCCTTCACGCGCGCGATGAGCTGCTCCGGATGCTCGGCCAGGGCCGCCAGCTCGCGCTTCTCGCGCGGCGTGGCGTCGGCCCGTTCAAGCATGATCTGCTCTTCCGTGATGTGCGTCCAGAGCTCCCACGCGCGGTCGAAATCGCCCTGCACCATCAGCGCCGCCGTGACCGAGCCGATGGACGTGCCTGTGACGATGTCAAACGGGATGCCCAGTTCCCGCATTGCCTTCCACGCGCCGACCTGATACGCGCCCTTCGTGCCGCCGCCGGCCAGCGCGATCGCCTGCTTCATGGTACATCCCTCCTTGGTTTCTGACATTTTAGTTTACACGCGGCGGGTGCAAAAAGTCAATTCCGAATAGCAAGCACCGGAGGACAGCCTGTCCTCCGGTGCGCTTTTTCATGCCTGCAGCAGGGCGCGGCGGGCCTTCCAGTCCGGCAGATAGCGCGCGATGAGCGCGTAGAACTCCGCGCCGTGGTTCATGTAGCGCAGGTGCGCCAGCTCGTGCACGACGACGTAGTCGATCGCCTCCGGCGGGTACTGCATCAGCCGCCATGAAAAGCAGATGTGCCCCTGCGAGCTGCAGCTGCCAAAGCGCGTGCGCGCGCCCGTGATGCGCACCTGCGTTGGGTAGAGGCCCATCTGCTCGGAATAGTACGCCACGCGCTGCGGCAGATAGGCTTTTGCCTGCCGGATGTACGCCGCCCGCTCGGCGTCCGTCGGCTCCGGGTGCGCGGCGGCGCGAGCCTCCTGTTTGGCCACCCCGCGCGCGATCCATTCGGCGTGCGACGCGACAAAGCGGTCAATCGTTGCCTGCGGTGTCCGGTACGGCGCGCGCACGATCACGTGCCCGCCGCGCACCTCGAGCGCCAGCGTGCGCCGGCCGGAGCGGATGAGTTCATACGGCTGCATGGCCTGTCCCCCCTTTTTCTGTGGTATGCCAAATCGGTCTTCCGGCAAGGTTATTCTGTCTGCTGCAAACAGCCGTCCATGTACTGACGGACGCGCGCTGCGTCTTTCCTGCATTTCGCCTTGCTGCCGTAAGTCAGTGCAACGACCCACGGCTGTCCGGCATCTGTTTCAAACGTCTGCCGGTAATTCACAGTCTGACCCCTTTCTATCCACTGTCCGCTTATGTCCTGATTGGAAAAGCAGAGTATCTTCTCATGGACCCAATGATGGCTATAGACATCTCCTTCCACGCAAATACACAGATGGATCTGCTCGCTCCAAGGTACAAACACAGGTTCCGAACGCTTGGGGTCTACAACCGCAAAACCCTGCTGGCTGACCTCAATCATCGTGCGGTATCCAGCTGATTTCATGATATTAACCAATGCCGCGGCGTAACCAAAAACGACCACCGTCACCAGTACCGACACGAAAACCAGTTCCCCTTTTGTAAGAATCTTGTATCCGTCCGGAAACATGGCATAAGCAACATATCCTAGAACAAAGATAACCGGTATCGTGCAGCCGCTTATTACACCCTTTTTATTGGGCTGAAAAGTCAATGATTCCATGCCACATCCTCCATCATCAAAACGAATCTACGAACAGCATACACCATCCGCGGCGCGGCGGCAAGCTTGGCAGCCGCCGCACAATGTGCTATGATGGGAGCATCCATTCTTTGAGGTGATCGTATGTTCCGGATCGGCTGTCACATTTCCTCCGCCGGCGGGTATCTCGCCATGGCAAAGCGCGCGGAGGCGCTGGGCGCAAATACGTTTGCGTTCTTCACGCGCAATCCCCGCGGCGGCAGCGCCAAGCCTATTGAAGAGGCGGATATTGCCGCCTTCCACGCCGAATGCGCCCACGCGGGCATCGACCGGCTGGTCGCGCACGCGCCTTACACGCTCAACCCCTGCGCGGCCAAGGCGAACGTGGCGGAGTTTGCGCGCATGGCCTTTTCCGACGACCTGCAGCGCATGGAGCACACGCCCGGCCAGCTCTATAATTTCCACCCCGGCAGCCACGTCGGGCAGGGCATCGACGCGGGCATCGAGAAGATCGCCGCACTGCTCAATGAGGTTCTCTTCCCCGACATGACCACGACCGTCCTGCTTGAGACCATGGCCGGAAAAGGCAGCGAGGTCGGCGGCCGCTTCGAGCAGCTGCGCGCCATCATCGACCGCGTGGAGCTGCGGGAGCACATCGGCGTCTGCCTCGACACGTGCCATGTCTGGGACGCAGGGTATGACATTGCCGGCGACCTCGACGGCGTGCTCGCGGAGTTTGACCGCGTGATCGGGCTCAAGCGCCTGTACGCCGTGCATCTCAACAACAGCCTCAATCCCTGCGGCAGCCACAAGGACCGGCACGCAAAGCTGCTCGACGGCTGCATCCCGCCGGAGGCGCTCGTGCGCGTCACCCGGCACCCGGCGCTGGCGGGGCTGCCGTTCATCCTCGAGACGCCGAACGATGACGCCGGGTACGCGCAGGAGATCGCATGGCTGCGCGCGGCGCAAAATTAGCGGGATCTTTGCCTCCACTGTCCTGATTATCGGACTTTGCATGTGCTATGCTGTGATAAAAGGGAGAAAACAGAAACACAACATGGACATGGGAGGAGAAAAATCATGACTCTGCGAACGTACATTGACCACGCGATCCGCGACGGCGCTGCCTTTGACGCCGTCATCTGCGGCTGCGATGTGCAGCAGACCTTCTGCTGGCAGCCGGACATGTGCATCACGGACGCCTGCGAGGCGGAGTACCGCCCGCTGCTCGACGCGGAGATCCGCATCCTGGCCGCCGCGCCTGGCGAGCGGTTTTCCATCATCGAGATCTGCACGGACAGGCTCTTTCTCGGTGATGCCTTTTCGCAGTGCGCGGCAGGCTACTGCAGCCCGCGCGAGTACCGGCGGCTGTTTCGCGCCGGATAAAATAAGCAGCGCCCGCCCCGGAGTTTAGGCTCCGGGGCGGGCGTTTCTTTTGCCGCGCCTCCTGTTCCATGCAAGCAACTAGAAAGCAGCGGGGGCGCTCGAGGGGGCAAGGCCCACCTCGAATTGGATTCTGCGGTTTTCTCCGGCAAATGCCGGAGAAAACCGCCCCGGAGCCGTTGGCTCCGGGGCGGTCCCGCAATTACGGGAATGGGGGATGCAGCACGCACATGACAGCGCGGTGTTAAGCGAGAGAATACTGGCTGACGAACCGCCACAGGAGTGCCGCGCACTCGGCGCGCGTCGCCGTGCCCTTCGGGTCGAGGCGATTGCCGTCCTTGCCGTAGAGAATACCGTTTTCCACGGCCCAGGCCAGCGCCGCACGGGCATAGCCGCTGACAGCGCCCGCATCGGCAAAGCCGCTCAGGGAATCTTCAGACTGCGTTTCATCCGCAGTGCCCGCAAGGCAGGCATAGCGGTAAAGGATGGCGGCCAGATCCTGCCGGCTGATCGCCTGCGTGGGGCAGAACGTATCGGCGCTGCAGCCGCTGACCACGCCGGCATGATAGGCCCAGGCAACGGACTGTGTATAGTAAGCGTCGGACGGAACGTCGCGGAAGGGCATGTCCGCGCCCGCCGCGGCCGGTTCCCCGGCGATGCGGTGCACGATGGCCGCGACCATGGCGCGGTCCACCGGCAGATTGGGCGCAAAGCGCGTATCCGACACGCCGACCATGAGGCCGCGGTAATAGCAGGCCGCCACGTCCATGTAGTACCACGCGCCCTCCGGCACATCATCAAACGACAGCGCCGTGTCCGGGAGCACGGAGAGGATGCGGTCGGCAATGTAGCGGTGGCCTGCCGCCGTGGGGTGCACGGCCGGAAGGTACGCCGTCCAGAAATCGTCTTGCGTGAACGCCAGCTCGCCGCACTCGACATCCGGCACATCGCAGTAGATGTACTGCCCGGCGCAGGCGGAGCCGGTCTTCATCCAGGCGTTCATCTTGTCCATGATCGGCTGCAGGAGCTTGCCGGTCTTGATGACGCTGCCGACCGTGAGAGAGGTGTTGGCAAACGCATTGTGCATGCCGACCGCGACGAGCGTCACGTCCGGGTTCAGGCGGTAGATGTTCTTGACGATCGCGTCCCAGTTTTCCGTGAACTGAGGATATCGTTCGAGCCGATGTTGACCGTGATGAGGTCGGCCTCCTCCACGGCCTGAATGTACATGTCGCGGCGGGACTCCAGATCATCGTACTGCACGCAGGAGCTGACGCAGTACGGCGGCCGGCTCGCCTACCGTGTCCGCTTTGCGGCGGCCGACGGAGAATACCGCTACACAATCGCCGCGCGCACCGGGGAGATCCTCGATGTGCAGCGCACGGAGAAACCTGCGCAGACACCGGAGACTCCGGCAGCCCCGGCAATGCCGGATACCCCGGACAGCCCCACCGACTCGGAGATCAGCATATCCGAAGCGCTGCGCCGCGTGCTGCAGGAGCTCGGTGTCTCGCTGCCGGAGATCCACGATGTCGACGTCCAGCGCGTGCATGTGGGCGGCCGCGACGCTTACCACATCACCTTCACGGCGAACGGGAAACCGTATTCGTTTTACGTGGACGCCCACGACGGCGATATTTTCTGACCTGACACAACAAGACGGCCTGCCGATCGGCAGGCCGTCTTGTTGTCCGCTCTTGACTTCCGGCGCGCACAAGACTACAATACAGTCCGAATTTTCAAAAAAGGCGTGAGATACGTTGCATCATCCGATCATCAAACCGAATCACATGCAGATCCCGTGGCACGACCCCATCCGGGATCAGAAAGAGCTGCCCGTCTCACAGGCGCCGCTGCCCATCCGGGCCGGCGTCGTCGGCCGGGTCGGGCTGCTGCTGCTCTCGTGCGGCACCGGCGCGTGGCGCGTGCGCAGCTCCATGAACGAGATCGCCGAGGCGCTCGGCCTCGTGTGCGCCGCCGATATCGGGCTGCTGTCCATCGAGTACACCTGCTCCGACGGCGAGAACAGCTTCTCGCAGACGCTGACGCTGACCGCGACCGGCGTCAACACCGCAAAGCTCGACCAGCTCGAGCGCTTTGTCAAGCGCTTCCCGCTCGACGGCGTATATATGACGGCGGACGGCCTGCACACACAGCTTGACAAGATCGCGCAGACGGGCGGCAGCTACACGCCCCTGCAGCTGGGGCTGGCAGCCGCGCTCGCCTGCGGCGGGTTCACGTTTCTGCTCGGCGGCGGGCCAATCGAAATGCTGTTGGCCTTTCTGGGCGCGGGCGTCGGGCAGTATGTCCGCGCGCGGCTGACGCAGCGGCACCTGACGCTGTTTGGCTGCATCGCGCTGTCCGTCGCGGCGGCGTGCCTGGTCTATGCCGGGCTGTTCCGGCTGGCGTCGCTGCTCTTCCCCATCGAAGCGCAGCATCAGGCGGGGTACATCTGCGCGATGCTGTTCATCATCCCGGGCTTCCCGTTCATCACGAGCGGCATCGACATGGCCAAGCAGGACATGCGCTCCGGGCTCGAGCGGCTGTCCTACGCGATCATGATCGTCGTCGTAGCGACCTTGACCGCCTGGCTCATGGCGCTGCTGCTGCGGCTGCAGCCGATGGATTTCCTGCCGCTGGGGCTGCCCGTCTGGGCGCGGATTTTGCTGCGGCTGGCCATGAGCTTCTGCGGCGTGTTCGGCTTCTCGCTGATGTTCAACAGCCCCGTAAAGCTCGCATCCGTCGCCGCCGTGATCGGCGCGCTGTCGAACACACTGCGGCTCGAGCTCGTCAGCCTGGCCGGCTTCCCGCCGGCGGCGGCCGCGTTTTTCGGCGCGCTGGCAGCGGGCCTGCTCGCGTCGCTGTATAAGCAGCGCTCAGGCTACCCGCGCATCACGATCACCGTGCCGTCGATCGTCATCATGGTGCCGGGGCTGTATTTCTACCGCGCCGTGTACGATCTGGGCACGATGAACCTGAGCGACAGCGCGTCGTGGCTCGTCGCCTCGCTGCTGATCGTCGCCGCCCTGCCGCTGGGGCTGATCTGCGCGCGCATCCTCACGGACGGCAGCTTCCGCCGGTGCACATGAAAAGGGCATAAAAAAAGACCGCCGATCGGCGGTCTTTTTTCATGCAGGGATTGAAATTACAGGTGCTTCGTATTGAGCGCGCGGGCGGCGTTGAGCACGCACAGGACCATGACGCCGACGTCGGCGAAGATGGCGACCCACATGTTCGCAATGCCGAGCGCGCCGAGCACGAGGCAGACGGCCTTAACGGCCAGCGCAAAGACGATGTTCTGCCAGACGAGGCGCATGGTCTTGCGCGAGATGCGCATGGCCAGCGAGAGCTTGCGCGGATCGTCGTCCATGAGCACGATGTCCGCCGCCTCGATGGCCGCGTCCGAGCCGATGCCGCCCATGGCGGCGCCGAGATCGGCGCGCGCGAGCACCGGCGCATCGTTGATGCCGTCGCCGACAAAGGCAAGGTATTTCCCGGGTGCGCCCTCGCCGAGCAGCCGCTCGACCTGTGTGACCTTATCCTCCGGCAGCAGCTCGCTGTGCACCTCCGCGATGCCCAGCTCCTCCGCCACGGCATCGGCCGCGCTCTTGCGGTCGCCGGTGAGCATGACGACGCGCACGCCGTCCGCCCGCAGGCGGGCCACCGCCTCACGCGAGCCGGCCTTCGGCTCGTCGGAGATGACGATGTAGCCGAGATACGCGCCGTCAGCCGCGACGTGGATGACCGTGCCGGTCTCATCGACCGCGGGCACCGTCAGGCCGAGGGTGTCCATCAGCTTCGTGTTGCCGGCGGCAACGGACCGGCCGCCGACCTGCGCAGTCACACCGTGACCGGCAAGCTCTTTGGCGTCCGTGGTGACGAGCTCCGCCGGCAGCTCCCCGGCTGCGCGGCGCAGGCTCTGACTGACCGGGTGGTCGGAGAACTGCTCCGCCGCCGCCGCAAGCCGCAGCAGCGCCTGCTCAGACAGCTCCGGCTGCGCGGGATGCACCGCCGTGACGGCGAACGTGCCGCGCGTGAGCGTGCCGGTCTTGTCAAAGACGACACGGTCGGTCCTGGCCAGCATCTCCAGATAGCTGGAGCCCTTGATGAGGATGCCGCGCGCGGACGCGCCGCCGATGCCGCCGAAAAACGACAGCGGGATCGAGATCACGAGCGCGCACGGGCAGCTGATGACCAGGAACGTCAGCGCGCGATAGACCCATTCGCCCCAGTCGGCCGGGATGCCCATGATAAGCCGCACGACCGGCGGCAGGATCGCCAGCGCGAGCGCCGCGCCGCACACGGACGGCGTGTAGACGCGGGCAAACTTCGTGATGAAGCGCTCGGTGTGCGCCTTCTTGAGCGAGGAATTTTCCACGAGCTCAAGGATGCGCGCGACCGTGGACTCGGCATACACCTTCTCCACGCGCAGACGCAGCACACCCGACAGGTTCACGCTGCCGCTGACGACGGCGCTCCCCTCCGTGACGTCCACGGGCGCACTCTCGCCGGTCAAGGCGCTCATATTCAGCGCCGACGTGCCCGTGAGCACCGTGCCGTCGAGCGGGACGCGCTCGCCGGGCTTGACGACGATCGTGTCGCCGACCGCGACCTGCTCGGGCTTCACGCGCGCGACGCCGTCCGCCGTCTCGACATTGGCGTAGTCCGGGCGGATGTCCATCAGGTCGCCGATGTTCTTGCGGCTGCGGCCGACGGCGTAGCTCTCAAACAGCTCGCCGATCTGGTAAAACAGCATGACGGACACGGCCTCGGGATAGTCCCCGAGCACCATCGCGCCGATGGTGGCCACGGCCATGAGCAGGTTCTCGTCGAACGGCTGGCGGTTATAAATGCCCTTGCAGGCATCGACGAGCGTCTCACCGCCGACGAGCAGATACGGAATGAGGTACAGCACGAGCTTGAGCCAGCCCGTGACCGGCACAAAGTGCAGCCCAATGAGCAGCACGGCCGCTGCTGCTATGAGCAGCAGCGACCTTTTCTGTTCGCGCAACATGAGATTCAGTCCTCGAAGCGGAAGTCCGGCTCGACCTTGAGTGCGGTCTTGAGGATCTCCGCCTTGGCCTCGGCTTCGTCCACGCCGGGGGCATATTCGACCAGCATTTTCTGGGCCATGTAGCTCACGGTCACTTCCTTGACACACTTGAGCTTTGCCACGTGCCGCTCGATGGTCGCCGCGCAGTTGGCGCAGTCTACTTCGATCTTATAGGTCTTTTCCATGATGATGTACGCTCCTTCATCTGTCATTGAATGTTACTTGAAAAGATGGCCGGGCCATCATTTTTCCAGCACATGCTCCATGCCGAGGGCCAGCACGGACCGGACGTGTTCGTCGTCCAGGGAATAAAATACGGTCTTGCCCTCCCGCCGGAAGCGGACGAGATTCGACGCCTTCAAAATGCGCAGCTGGTGGCTGACCGCCGACTGCGTCAGGTTCAGCAGCCGCGCAATGTCGCACACGCACAGCTCGCTCTCAAAGAGCACATAGAGGATCTTGATGCGCGTCGAATCGCCAAAGACGCGAAACAGCTCCGACAGGTCGTAGAGCGTCTCGTCGTCCGGCAGGGCCGCGAGCACCTGCGCCACCGCATCCTCGTGCACGTTGAGATATTCGCACGCCGGCGCGCTGTCGGTTTTCGGTTCTGCCATGAGATCTCCTCGCTTTCGCTTAAACGTATGAACGATTGTTCATGTGTTTATATAACCACTTCTCTGCCCGTTTGTCAAGAGCCTATTTGCATTTTTTCAAAAAGAATTCCCGGATGCACACACATCCGGGAAGGGATCTCATTTTTCTTCGGTTTTTGGACTGCGGAAAGCGAAAAAGCGCTGGCCGAGGTAATTCAGACCGGTAAAGAGCACCATGCCGACAAGCATGGCCACATTATCGCGCGTACTCACCGCAGCGTTGGCAAGCAGACGCAGGCACAGCGGTTTTGCGATGCCATAAGCGATCAGATAGCACACGGCGATGTTCGCCGCAAAGCGCACGACCTGTCCCACACTGCGCTCGCGGCTGCGGAACGTGAAGTATTTGTTGAGGAAAAAGCTCAGGATGCTCGTGAGCACGTAGTTTGCCGCCGATGACACCCAGTAGGAACAGCTGGCAAGGTTATACAGTCCGAACATAATGCCCATGCCGACGAGCGTGTTGACCACGCCGACGAGCAGGAACTTCCACAGCTTCGCGTCAAAGAGCGTGCGCAGGCGCTTCAAAGCTCCGCCTCCCGGTCATCGAGCTCCGTCTCGATGCGGTAGCGCGGGCGCGCCTTCGTCTCAAGATAGATCTTGCCGATGTACTCTCCCACCACGCCGATGGCCAACAGCTGCAGCCCGCCGATAGCCCAGATGGACACGGCCAGACTTGACCAACCGGCGACGGTGTGGCCGGTGAAATAGCGCACGAGAAAATAGATGAGCATGGCGATGCTGACCAGGAACATTACAATGCCGATGCGTGTGATGAGCCGCAGCGGCGAGACCGTCAGCGACGACACGCCCTCCCACGCAAACGAGAGCATCTTGCGCAGCGGGTACTTGCTTTCGCCCGCAAAGCGCTTGCCGCGCTCGTAATACACGACCGTGCTCGGATAGCCGACGAGCGGCACGAGCCCGCGTAGGAACAGATTGACCTCTTTATATTCCGCGAGCGCGTCGAGCGCGCGGCGGCTCATGAGCCGGTAGTCGGCGTGGTTATACACCACGTCCGCGCCGAGCGCGCGCAGCAGGTGGTAATACCCCTGCGCAGTGGCGCGCTTAAAGGCGGAGTCCTGCTTCCGGCTCGCGCGTACGCCGTAGACGATGTCATTGCCGTTCTGAAAGGCCGCGAGCATGGCGTCGATGGCGTCAATGTCGTCCTGCAGGTCGGCGTCCATGGAAATAACGCAGTCGGCGCGATTCCGCAGCGTCATCAAACCACACAGCAGCGCGTTCTGATGGCCGCGGTTGCGCGACAGGCGGATGCCGGAAAAGACCGGATCGCGCGCGTGCAGGCCGGAAATGAGCTGCCAGGTGGCGTCCTTCGAGCCGTCGTCGATGAAGCAGATGCGGCTCAAGGGGCCGATCGTTCCGGCAGCGCGCAGAGCGGTGAATTTCTCCCGCAGGCGGCGCGCCGTCTCCGGCAGGACCGCCTCCTCGTTATAACAGGGGATCGCAAGATAGAGCGTCACGGACATGGCCGCACCTCCCTTCCAAAAATCACAGTTCAGTCGATCGTGCCGCCGCCGAGCACCGTGTCCCCGTCGTAGAACACGACGGCCTGGCCGCGCGTGATGGCGCGCTGCGGGGTCTCAAACGACACGTGCACCGTGTCCGGCCCCGTGGCCGTGACGGTGCACGGCTGCTCCGGCTGCCGATAGCGGATGCGGGCCGTCACGCGCAGGGGCGCGCCCGGCACATCGCCGGAGATCCAGTTGCAGCCGCTCGCGTCCAGCTCGGTCGAAAAGAGTTCGTCATTGCGGCCGAGCACGACCTCGTTGTTCGGCACGTCGATGCCGCAGACGTACAGCGGCGCCTCGGCCGCGATGCCGAGACCCCGGCGCTGGCCGATCGTATAGTGGATGATGCCGCGGTGCGTGCCGAGCACCTTGCCCTGCATGTCCACAAAGCGGCCGGGCTCGCTGTGCGCGCCTGTCAGCCGCTCGACCGCGGCGGCATAGTCGCCGTCCGGCACGAAGCAGATGTCCTGACTGTCGTGCTTGTGCGCGTTGCAAAAGCCGTGTGCCTCGGCGATTTCACGCGCCTCGGTCTTGTGCAGGCCGCCGAGCGGAAAGCGCGTGTGCGCAAGCTGCTCCTGCGTGAGCCAAGCGAGCACATAGCTCTGATCCTTCGTCGTGTCCACGGCCTTTTTGAGCGTGTAGCGCCCGTCCGGCAGCTGCTCGATGCGGGCATAGTGCCCGGTCGCCAGCACCTCACACCCGAGCGCGCGGGCGCGCGTCTCGAGCAGGCCGAATTTCAGGTACCGGTTGCAGTCCAGACAGGGGTTCGGCGTCGCCCCGCGCTGATAGGCCGCGGCAAAGCGCGCCATGACCTGCTCGCGGAATGCATCCTTGTAATTAAAGACATAGTACGGCATGCCCAGCGCGTAGGCCACGCGGCGGGCATCCTCCACATCGTCGAGCGCACAGCAGGTGTGGCCGCGCGGCACGCCGGCATCCTCGTTTTCATACAGCTTCATGGTCACGCCCATGCAGTCGTAACCCGCCTGCTGCATCAGGTACGCCGCCACGCTCGAATCCACACCGCCGCTCATGGCGATCATCGCCTGCGGGCGGCCGCTCTTTTCCGTCTGCATCCGTACACCTCGTTTCCTGGGAATTCTCTTTAGATTATACCGCACAGCCCCCGCTTGTCAACGCAAAACACCCCGCCTGCGCGCGGCAGGCGGGGGGAAGGCAGGGCAAACAGCATCAGGTCTGCGGATCGTTCGGGATGTCGGTGAACGAGCCCTCATAAACGCGCGGGCCGCCCTGTGCGCCGACGAGCCGGTTATAATAATTCGCGTTCGTGATGGCGCGGTACGGGTCGAGCCAGATCGTCACGGGCGCGAACATGGCGCTCAGCAGCATCCACCCAAGAAAGCTCAGGTCCAGCACGAACAGCTCCCACTTGTGGCCGCGCATGAGCGCGCCGCTCTCACGCAGGCACTGCCAGGCGGACTTCTCCGGGTGGTCGAGCAGCAGGTACAGCGCCTGCCGGTAGCGGTAGGCCGCGATGATACCCGGCACGACCAGCAGCAGGCTCCACAGGAACACGAGCAGCCCCTGCAAAATAGCGAGCCACAGCACGCGGAAAAAGAGCCCGAACCCGTCAAAGAGGTTGCCGATCTCGGCGGTTTCGTCCCGGCTGACGTGCAGCGAGAAGATCACGAAGCCGACGCTGACCATATAGCTCATGATCTCGAGCGCGATAACGAGCACGACCGCAACGCCGGACACGCTGTAGTGCTCAAAGAAGCTAATGTATGCCTGCTCGACCGCATCGGGGCCGAACTGCGCGGCGTTTGTCAGCGCCGTGGTCAGGCGGTCGGCGCCCATCAGGTACGACGAGAGCGTCGAGATGAGCAGCCCGATGGCAAAAACGATCAGCGCCGCGAGGATCGGGCTCGGGCGATAGCCGGCGGCGCGCCGGCGGGCGTCTGCTTTGAGCGCAGCACGGTTTAAATCCATTTTGATCACAACTCCGTTCCCGGCACGGCCGGGTTTCATTTTTTCATCGTTATAGTATACCAGATGCCGCCGGATTTGAACACCCGGGGCGGGAAAAATTCACGTTTTCGACACACGTTGCGATTTTTTCGGGCAGTTGCGGAAAATACGCTTGACAATCCCCGCGCGAAATGCTATATTAAACAAGCTTTGATTCGCAAAGCCCATGCGCGAGTGGTGGAATTGGCAGACTCGCTAGATTCAGGTTCTAGTGTCCACTCCGGACGTGCGGGTTCAAGTCCCGCCTCGCGCACCAAAAAAAGGAACAGGGTATCCAATCGGATGCCCTGTTCCTTTTTCATATTGGCCTCATTGCAGCGCTTTATTCGGCGGCGTAGCG
>ENA-OZZJ01000139-OZZJ01000139.1-human-gut-metagenome-genome-assembly--contig:-NODE-139-length-16853-cov-6.049589_pt1 | contig 16853 bp, 13 predicted proteins | sample MGYA00244938_ERZ654148 | MGnify/ENA primary metagenome ERZ654148 (study PRJEB26926, sample SAMN06165168) | human gut metagenome | biome: ENVO:00009003; feature: ENVO:2100002; material: ENVO:00002003... | reverse complement strand
CAGAGCGAGGCGGCTGCCCGCCGCGCCGCCGCACCGAAACAGGCAGCGCCCCAGCGCCCGCCCGTGCCCCGGCAGGAGCAGACCGCGCGCCGCAGTGCGCCCGGCGTCCAGCAGCAGCCGGCGCCGAAAGCGAAAAAACCGCGCGGCCGCGGCGGCAGGATCGCCGTGCGCGTCGTGTTCATCGTGCTGGCCGTCCTCGTGGCGGCGGGCGCCCTCGGCATGGTGCTCGTGGCGAAAAAGAGCGCCATTTTCCCGAACGTCTCTGTCTGCGGCACCGACGTCGGCGGCATGACGCAATCCGCCGCGGCGGACGCCATCCGTGCCGCCGGCTGGGACGATACGAGCGCCCCGGTGCTCACCATGACCTTCCCGGGCGACCGGACCATCACCGTCACCGCAACGGAGATCGGCTTTGACGCCACGCCCGATGCCGCCGCCGAAACGGCCTATGCCTACGGCCGCAGCGGCAGCGTGTTCACAAATTTCTTCACGTGGCTGCACTGTGCCTTCCAGGGCCATGATGTCGCCTCGGATAACCTCGCCGACATGGATGCCGATGCCCTGCGCACGCGCATCGAGCGCGAGGCCGCGGAGATCAACGTCAGTCTCTCCGCCGGCAGCATCGAGATCGACGAGGCGCACAGCGCCATCCGCGTCGTCAAGGGTGCGAGCATGATTACGCTTGATCCCGCCGCCGTCGCCGACCGGATGCTCAGCGACATCCGCGCCGGCAAGTTCGGCACGTCGGCCTACCCGGTTGACATGAGCGGGGATGATAAAATGACGCTGCAGGAACTGCACGATGCCGTCTGCGGCGATCCGGTCAACGCGGGCTACGACCCCGAGACCCAGTCCGCCACCGAGAGCAAGGTCGGCATCGAATTTGACGTCGCCGCCGCCCAGCCCCTGTGGGATGCGGCGTCCACCGGCGACACCGTCACCATCCCGGCCACGCTCACGCAGCCCGAGATGACGCAGGAGCAGCTGCAAAAGCACCTCCTGGCCGATAAACTCGCCACCAAGACCACCTCGCTCTCCGGCAGCAGCAGCAACCGCATCACGAACGTGAAGCTCGCCGCCGAGAAGATCAACGGCGTCATTCTCCAGCCCGGCCAGACGTTTTCGTATAACGACGTCGTCGGCCAGCGCACGAAGGCCAACGGCTTCAAGGAGGCCGGGGCCTATTCCGGCGGCCAGGTCGTGCAGGAGGTCGGCGGCGGCATCTGCCAGGTGTCGTCCACGCTGTATTACTGCGCCATGGTCTCCAACCTGAAGATCAACACCCGCACCTGCCACTACTTCCCCGTGGCCTATATCGAGCCCGGCATGGACGCCACGGTCAGCTGGGGCGGCCCGGAGTTCAAGTTCACGAACAACCGCGACTACCCGATCGAGATCAAGGCGTATGTCCAGAACGGCAGCGTCACGGTCGAGATCTGGGGCACGGATGTGGACGGCAGCTACGTCAAGATGAGCTACACGGCCAACGGCCTGCGCGCCACGACCTACCGCACCGTCTATGATAAGGACGGCAACCAGATCAGCCACACGCTCGAGGCCACCAGCACCTACCATTCGCACGACACCACGCCGAAGCCGACGCCCACCCCCAGCACCAAACCGGCCCCGACGCCCACACCCACGTCAAAGCCGCAGCCGACACCCTATCCGTCCGTCTACGACCCAGGTGACGCCGGTGAAGACTAATACAGAGGAGAATGCAGTATGAGCAAAGGAAAGTTTTATATCACCACCCCGATCTATTACCCCTCGGACAAACTGCACATCGGCCACACCTACTGCACGGTCGCGACCGATGCGATCGCGCGCTACAAGCGCCTGTGCGGTTATGACGTCATGTTCCTGACCGGCACGGACGAGCACGGCCAGAAGATCGAAGAGAAGGCCGAGGCTGCCGGCGTCACGCCCAAGCAGTTTGTGGACAACATCGTCGAAGGCCCCGGCGGCGTGCGTGCGCTGTGGAAGCTGATGAACATCTCCAACGACCGCTTCATCCGCACGACGGACGACTATCATGTCGAGGCCGTGCAGCGCATCTTCAAGAAGATGTACGAAAAGGGCGACATTTATAAGGGCAAGTATTCCGGCATGTACTGCACGCCGTGCGAGAGCTTCTGGACCGAGAGCCAGCTCGTCGACGGCAAGTGCCCGGACTGCGGCCGCGAGGTGCACTATGCCGAGGAGGAGGCGTACTTCTTCCGCCTGTCGAAGTATGCCGAGCCCGTGCGCGAGCTGCTGCTCAGCGGCACGTTCCTCGAGCCTGCCAGCCGCGTCAACGAGATGATCAAAAACTTCATCGACCCCGGCCTCGAGGACCTGTGCGTGTCCCGCACGAGCTTCACGTGGGGCATCCCGGTCGATTTTGACCCCGGCCACGTCGTCTATGTCTGGGTCGACGCGCTGTTCAACTACTGCACGGCCCTCGGCTTCCTGAACGACAAGTACGACGATTATGACCAGTTCTGGCCCGCCGACGTGCACATGGTCGGCAAGGAGATCGTGCGCTTCCACTCCATCATCTGGCCGGCCATGCTCATGAGCATGGGTATGCCCCTGCCGAAGAAGGTCTTTGGCCACGGCTGGCTGCTGCTTGGCGGCGGCAAGATGTCGAAGTCGAAGGGCAATGTCGTCGACCCCATCGTGCTCGCCGAGCGCTACGGTGTGGACGCGCTGCGCTACTACCTCCTGCGCGAGTTCCCGCTCGGCAGCGACGGCAACTTCTCCAACGAGCTGCTCATCTCCCGCATCAATACCGACCTCGCCAACGACCTCGGCAATCTCCTGAGCCGCACCGTCGCCATGGTCATCAAGTACTTCGGCGGCACGCTCCCGGCCGAGCGCGAGCACGATGCGCTCGATGACGAGCTCATCGCCATGGCCACCGCCCTGCGCGAGACGTATGCCGGCTATATGGATAACTTCGGCACCCAGCAGGCGCTTATTGAGGTGTTCAAGGTCATCTCCCGCGCCAATAAGTATATCGATGAGACGGCCCCTTGGGTCCTCGCCAAGGACGAGAGCAAGCGCGCGCGCCTGGCCACGGTGCTGTATAACCTGCTCGAGACGCTGCGCATTACCGTCACGCTCCTGCTGCCCTTCATGCCCGACAGCTGCGCGAAGGCCTTCGCGCAGATCGGCGCCGCGGCGGAGCAGACCACGTGGGACAATGCCGCCGTCTGGGGCGTGCTGCCCGCAGACGTCACCGTCCAGAAGGGCGAGACGCTCTTCCCGCGCATCGACATGGCCAAGGAACTCGCCGAGCTCGAGGCGCTCAAGGCCGCGAAGAAAGCGGCCGCCGCGCCCAAGTCCGCGCCAGTGCTGCCGGACGTGACGATCGACGAGTTTGCCAAGTGCGACATGCGCGTGTGCAAGGTCCTCAAGTGCGAGCCGGTGAAAAAGTCCGATAAGCTCCTGTGCTTCACGCTCGACGACGGCAGCGGCACCGACCGGCAGATCCTCTCCGGCATTGCCAAGTACTACCGCCCCGAGGAGCTCGTCGGCAAGACCGTCGTCGCGATCCTGAACCTGCCGCCGCGCAAGATGATGGGCATGGCCTCCAACGGTATGCTCCTCTCGGCCGAGAAGGACGGCAAGCTCAACCTGCTCATGCTCGATGACAGCGTGCCCGCCGGCGCGCAGCTTTGCTGAGCGGCCGCACGACCCGCGCGTTTCCGGGAAGGCTCGCTCGGCGGGCCTTCCCGTTTTTCCCGCCGGGTGCGGAACTTTTTCCGCGCCCCGCCGTCAAGCCCTTCGTAATCTCCCGTACATAAAGGAGGAGTCGCCTCTTGAAGCTGTTTTCCGCGCCGCCGCGCCCCACGGGCACGCAGCGACCCGCTTCCGATACCGCCCAGCAGCGCCCGGCCCAGCAGCGCCCGGCCCAGCAGCGCCCCACGCAGCAGCGCCCCACGCAGCAGCGCCCCGCGCAGCAGCGCCCCACGCAGCAGCGTCCGGCCCAGCAGCGTCCCACGCAGCAGCGTCCGACCCGGCAGGCCTATGCCAGCCAGTGGACGGATGACGCCGCCCGCCCGCGCCGCAGCGCGCCGGACGACCGCCGCCGTCCGCCGCAGGCCGCCCCGGCTCCGGCCGGCAAGCACGGCCGCAAGGCAAAGAAGGCCAAAAAGCCGAAGAAGAAAAAGAGTCTCGGCCGCCGGCTGCTGATCCTGTTCCTTGTGCTGGCCATCCTCGCGGGCCTGTACCTGACGGCGGTGTATTCCGACATTCCGTTCATCGCCAAGTGGCGCACGGCCTATATCCAGACGGCCATGAACACGCTCAGCCACCAGTGGCTGGCCACGGCGTTCATCCCACGCAGCGTCATCGACAAGGTCGTTGCCGAAATGGAGGCGGCCAGGGAGGCGCAGATCGGCGTCAACAGCGAGTGGGGCGAGGAAGAGATCGAGTCGCGCAACCCCACGCTCACGGACACCAAGGGCATGAGCAAGGAAGAGATCACGTTTTATAACCTCTTCTGGGAGGTGGATGTGCCGAGCATGCAGGCGTATGTCAAGGAGCATCCCGACGTCCTCGCCGCCGGCTGGAGCCGCATCAACATCGACAAGTCCGCCCTCACGAGCGACGGCACCAGCATCCGCACCATCCAGGGCGAGCAGGTGCTCGCGATCGACGCGCAAAATGAGATTATGATCGCGCGCGTGAAAGGCAGCACCTACCGCGGCGTGCTCGTCATCATGAAAGACCCGTCGCGCCTGAGCCTGCAGGCCGCGTCCACGCTCGGCAGCGTCGGCCAGGTCTGCGGCAAGATCGCCGAGGCCCACGGCGGCGTCATCGGCATGACCGGCTCGGGCTTCATCGACCCGGGCGGCAACGGCAACGGCGGCACCCTCGCGGGCTACGCCATGTGCAACGGCAAGTCCTACGGCAGCCATATGGGCTATGGCTACAAGCGCCTCGAGCTGCATAAGGACAACCGCATCTACATCCGCGACTGCGATTCCGAGGTCTCGCCCGACACGACAGACGCGGTCGAGTTCTCGCCCGCCATGATTATCGATGGGGAGACGGTCGTCAATGCCCGCAGCGGCTTCTCCGACCTGCAGCCGCGCGCCTGCCTCGGCCAGTCGAAGTACGGCGAGATCATCGCCCTGCTCGTCGAGGGCCGGCTCACGACGTCGGTCGGCATCAGCGTGCCGGACTGCGCGGCCATCATGGCCAAGCACGACTGCATGCAGGCCATGAACCTCGACGGCGGCACCAGCGCCATGATCTGGTACAAGGGCAAGTACATCATGCGCAGCTCCAATCCCGCGCTCACCGCGGGGCGCACGCTGCCGAACGCCTTTGTCTACGCTGGAAAATAACGTCACAGGCAACGTCCCTGACCGCCGGTCAGGGACGTTTGTGCGCAATGCGCAAAAGATTTTCCGAAAACCGGGTGCAGATTCGTGAAAATGGGGCTTGCAATCCGGCGCGGGAAGTGGTAGAGTAACACCATCGAGAAACCGATGACCGAGAGGAGTACCCATTCACGAAGCTTTCAGAGAGCAGCGGGCGGTGGAAGCGCTGCAGCGGACGGGTGGCGAATGGACTCGCGAGGGCAAACCGATTGCAGCAGCATGAGGGGCGACGGTGGCCGCGGCCGTTATCCGGCGGAGCGTATGATCGTACGTGCAAAGTGGGCGCATGAGCGCCAACATGGGTGGCACCGCAGGAGTTACAGTCTTGTCCCATGAAACGGGAGGAACCGTTTCGTGGACGAGGCTTTTTTTATTGCGCAAATCACCGCAGGAGGGATGCATATGACCCGCAAAACCAGACGATGGCGTGGCGGCCGGAGAATTTTTTCCGTGTCAGACCGTATCCGAAGATCGCAAATAAAAAACCATCACTTTCAATATAAGGAGAATCAACTATGAATAAGACTTTCCAGAAGATCGTCGGCGGCGTGCTCGCCGTCACCGCGCTCATGGGCCTGTCCGCCTGCGGCAGCAAGACCGAGGACACCAAGGCCGAAGGCAAGACCTACAAGGTCGGCATCGTGCAGTTTGTGGACGATGCGTCCCTCAACCAGATCGAGACGGCCATCGAGGCCGAGCTCGACGCCAAGGCCGCGGAGCTGGGCGTGAAGTTTGACTACACGCTCTACAACGGCCAGGCCGACGCCACGACGCTCAACCAGATCGGCGCCGAGCTCGTCAGCAAGGGCGTGGACCTCATCGTCCCGATCGCGACCCCGGCCGTGAAGATCATGCAGTCCGCCACCGAGGACACCGAGATCCCCATCGTTTTCTCTGCCGTCTCTGACCCCGTCGGCGCCGGCATCGTCGACGCGCTCGATGCGCCCGGCGGCCGCATCACCGGCACGAGCGACGCGCTCAACACCAAGGGCCTGCTCGATCTGATGCTCGCCCAGAACCCGGACGCCAAGACCGTCGGCCTGCTCTACTCCAAGAGCGAGGACTCCTCCAAGCAGCCGATCGAGGACGCGAAGGCCTACCTCGAGGGCAAGGGCATCCGCTGCGTGGAAAAGACCGGCACCACCACCGATGAAGTCACCTCCGCCGTCGACGCGCTCATCGCCGAGAAGGTCGACGCCGTCTTTACTCCGACCGACAACACCATCATGACCGCCGAGCTCGCCATCTACGAGAAGTTCCTCAATGCCAAGATCCCGCAGTACTGCGGCGCGGACTCCTTCGCCCTCAACGGCGCGTTCGTCGGCTACGGCGTGGATTACACCAAGCTCGGCACCATCACGGCCGACATGGTCGTGCAGGTGCTGGTCGACGGCAAGGACCCTGCCACGCTGCCCGTGACCACGTTCGATAACGGCATCGCCATGATCAACAGCGAAAGCTGCGCCGCCCTCGGCTATGACATCGCTGCTGTCAAGCAGGCGTTTGACGGCAAGTGCAGCTCCGTGCTCGAGACGACCACGCAGCAGAATTTTGACTGATATCTGACATCCCGAAGGAGGGAGCTCCATGCTGACCGTTTTGCAGACGGCGCTTGAGGTCGGCCTCATTTACGGCCTCGTCGCGCTGGCGCTGTTCATCAGCTTTTCCATCCTGAATATCGCCGACCTCTCCACGGACGGCTGCTTCACGCTCGGCTGCGCCGTCGGCGCCATGCTCACCATCGCCGGCCACCCGATCCTTGCGCTGTTCGCGGCCATGGCGGCGGGCATGCTCTCGGGCTACGTCACGGCCTTTCTGCAGACGCGCCTCGGCGTTGAGAGCATCCTCGCCGGCATCATCTCGAACACCGGCCTTTACACGATCAACCTCGCGGTCATGGGCTTTTCGTCCAACGTGTCCATCACCGGGGTCGACACGGTGTTTTCCCTCTTCAAGGGCCTTGTCGGCGGGCAGTGGAGCCGGCTGATTCTGCTCGCGCTCATCGCGGCGGTGGTCGTGATCGTGCTCATCCGCTTTTTCGGCACATCCCTGGGCCTGTCCATCCGCGCCACGGGCGACAGTCTCGATATGGTCAGCGCTTCCTCCATCAACCCCAAAGCCACCATCACGATCGGCCTGTGCCTGGCCAACGCCCTCACGGCGCTGTCCGGCTGCCTGATCGGGGAGTACAACAAGTTTTGCGACATCAACCTCGGCACCGGCATGGTCACGATCGCGTTGGCGAGCCTCATCATCGGCGAGGTCTTTGCCGGTCACCGCGGCGGCGTGGGCAAGCGCGTCGTCTGCGTCGTGCTCGGCAGCATCGTCTACCGCTTCATCATCGCGCTGGCGCTGCGGCTGAACATCTCGGCCGAGTATTTCAAGCTCGTGTCCGCCGTCATCGTGGCCGTCGCCATCGCCGCGCCGAACATGAAGGGCTACGTCCATCTGGCGAAGATCAAGTCCAACGCCCGCAAGCTGCGCGCCCTGTCCGGAAAGGGGGACGAGACCGATGCTTGAAGTTTCCCACATCTCTAAGACGTTCAACGCCGGCACCGTGAACGAGAAGCGCGCCCTGTCCGATCTCTCGCTCCGGCTGGCCGACGGGGAGTTTGCCACCATCGTCGGCTCCAACGGCGCCGGCAAGAGCACGCTCTTCAATGCCATCGCCGGCGTGTTCTATGTCGATTCCGGTACCATCACGCTCGACGGGCGGGACATCACGTTCCTGCCGTCGTATAAGCGCAGCCGCCGCATCGGCCACCTGTTCCAGGACCCGCTCAAGGGCACCGCGCCGCACATGACCATCGAGGAGAACCTCGCCGTGGCCTACCTGCGCTCTTCGGACCGGCACGTGCTCTTCGGCCGCGTGAGCCGCCGCGACCGCGACTTTTTCCGCGACGCGCTCGCCCAGCTCGACATGGGGCTGGAGGACCGCATGAACACGCCCGTCGGCCTGCTCTCCGGCGGCCAGCGCCAGGCGCTGACGCTGCTCATGGCCACCATGGTCACGCCCGAGCTGCTGCTGCTCGACGAGCACACGGCCGCGCTCGACCCCGTCACGGCCGACAAGGTGCTCGCGCTCACGCGCAGTGTCGTGTCGGAGCGCAGCATCTCCTGCCTCATGATCACGCACAACATGCATCAGGCGCTCGAGCTCGGCACGCGCACGCTCATGATGGATGCCGGCCGCATCGTGCTCGATGTCTCCGGCCCGGAGCGCGCGGGCATGACCGTGCAGGGCCTGCTCGACGCCTTCGCCGCCAAGGCGGGCGAGGCCTTTGATAACGACCGCGTCCTGCTGTCCACGGCCGAGGACAAGGAAAACTGAATTCCGGCAAAGAAAAATCAGCCGCCCACCGGGCGGCTGATTTTTTACGTTTATCAACTTAATAGAACGTGGCCACCGGTTCCTCCGGCTTTTCGACCTCCTGCACGGACTGCACCGTGAACACGGGGCCCTTGCGCCCGTAGGCGCGGTGGAACTTGTAGTCCAGCCGGGCCGTGATGACGGCCCACTCGTCGTTGCGGATCTCGTCCGCGCGGTCCCACACGCAGATGATGCCCGCGAACTGAATGTCCTGCACGCAGCAGGTCATGATGTGCCGCCCGGCGATGAAGCAGCCCTTCGGCACGTTCTTGCGCACGAGGCAGCGGCACTTGACCTCAATGGTCTTGCCGTCGTACTTTTTCGGCTCCTCGGACATGTCGCGGTACCAGATGGCGAAGTCGCGGTCCTCGATCTCGACGACCGGGGCGTCGAGGTCGAACGGCAGCGGGTCCTCAATGTCGTCGTACACGACCTTGCCGTCGGTGTATTCATACGCGATGTCGCACCGGCGGGAGATGGCGCGGATGATGCGGTGCATCTCCATGCGGTCCATGCTGTCGCTGTAGCGGTTGAGCACGACGAGCTCGGCGCTCTTGAGCTTGTCCACCATGAGCTGGCGCATGTTCGCGTTGTAGCTCAAAAACGACGTCGCGTCGCAAAACAGGAATTCCTGCGCGACCGCCCAGCCCTCCGGCAGGTTGCCGTAGAGCGAGTCGAGCATCCACATGCCGTTGAATTCCACGAGCACGCGCTCGGGCTGGATCTCGTCCTGCAGCGCCTTCAGGTGCTCGACCGTGAGGTCGGACTCCTCGTCGATGTTGCGCACATAGACGTTCCCGGCGCAGAACTTGTCCGGCTCGTAGACCTCCTCGCCCTCTTCGCACAGCAACAGCAGCGTGCGCTCGCCCTTGTGGAAGCGCTCGTCTTCGAGCGTCTCCTGGATGAATTTCGTCTTGCCGGCCTCCAGAAAGCCGGTGAACAGGTACACCGGCAGATCCGGTGCCTGCTGTTTCGTGTCAGCCAATGTGGAACAGCTCCTTCAGTGCATCCTCGGCCAGGTGCGACCCGATCACGCACACGCGGCCGGTGACCTGTGCGCTGCCGCGGCGGACGTCGGACTCGCCGGGCACGTAGTCGAAGTGGATCCAGCCGCCGTCGGTCGCGGGCACGATGCCCTTGGCGCGCAGCACGACGCCGTAGCGGTGCTCGTTGATGAGCGCGTCGAGCGCGGTGCGGATCTCGTCGTCGGTGTATTTGCGCGGCGTCTCGGTGCCCCAGCTTGTGAACACCTCGTCCGCGTGGTGATGATGGTGATGGTGGCCGCAGCAGTGGTCATGGTCATGCTCGTCGTGATCGTGGTCATCATGATCATGGTCATGGCCGCAGCAGTGGTCATGGTCGTGCTCATCGTGGTCATGATGATGCTCGTGTTCATGCTCGTGGTCATCGTCATCCTCATCGTCATGGTGATGATGGTGGCCGCAGCAGCATTCGTGGCCGTCCTCGTCGTCGTGATGATGGTGATGGTGCTCGTGCTCGTCCTCATCGTCGTCCTCGGCGGCCTCGGCCTTGAGGTGCTCGAGCTCGGCGGACAGCGTGTCGCGCCGCTCCATCGTCTCGAGGATCTGCTTGCCGTCAAGCTCCGTCCAGGGCGTGGTCACGATCGTGGCAGTCGGGTTCTTCTCGCGCAGCAGCGCCACGGCGGCGTCGAGCTTCTCGGGGCGGATGCCCTCGGTGCGCGAGAGGATGATGGCGCTCGCGTTCTCGACCTGGTTGTTGAAAAACTCGCCGAAGTTTTTCATGTACATCCTGCACTTGTTCGCGTCCACGACGGTCGTGAAGCCGTTGAGCACCAGCTCGTCGGACTGCACGCCCTGCACGGCGCGGATGACGTCGCTCAGCTTGCCGACGCCCGAGGGCTCGATGAGGATGCGGTCGGGGTGGAACTGCGCGAGCACTTTCTGCAGCGCGTCGGCAAAGTCGCCCACGAGGCTGCAGCAGATGCAGCCGGAGTTCATCTCGTTGATCTGCACGCCGGAGTCCTTGAGGAAGCCGCCGTCGATGGCGATCTCGCCGAACTCGTTTTCGATCAGCACGATTTTTTCGCCCGTGTAGGCCTCGGCAATCAGCTTTTTGATGAGCGTGGTCTTGCCGGCGCCAAGAAAACCGGAGAAAATATCAATTTTTGTCATAAAAGAAAGCACTTCCTGTCTGGGAGCACGCGCCCCCGAAATTTTGTCTACGATTATAGCACGAAATTGTGAACGAAACAAGTCCGCTGCGTCGATGGGATGTGGTTGCGTTTTTGCCGCCGCTGCGGTAAACTGGAGCCATGAGCTGGAATGAATTTTGGAAAACTTTAAAGCGAAACTGGCGCGCGGCCGTCTATCTGCTCGTGCTCGCGGCGCTGGCGGTGCTGCTCGTGGTCGTGTGTGTCCGCCGCGGGCAGACCGCCGCGCAGCCGGAGCCTACGCCCCGCACGTCCGCCGCCGTCCGGAAGGACGCGGCGCAGACGCTGCTCGACGGCATGACCACGCGCGAGAAGATCTGCCAGCTGCTCATCGTGCACCCCGAGGTGCTCACGGACGGCGGCGCCGTCACGGCCATGACGGACGACCTCGCCGCCGCGCTGCGGGACTATCCCGTCGGCGGCTTTCTGCTCTCGGCGGGCAACATGACCTCCGGCGAGCAGCTCGCGGCGCTCACGTCCGCGCTCTCGGCAGCCGATGCCACGGCCCCGCTCGTCACCGTGGACGAGGAGGGCGGCCGCGTCGCGCGCCTGATGAACACCGTCGGCACGACGAAACTCAACAGCATGTACAGTTACCGCAGTCTCGGCACGCAGGGCGCGTATGACAATGCGCAGACCCTCGCGCACGACATCGCGGCCTACGGCTTCAATACGGACTTTGCGCCCGTGGCCGACGTCTGGACGAACAAGCGCAGCAACGCCATCGGCGACCGCGCCTACAGCGATGATTATGACGAAGCGGCCACGCTTGTCGCCGCCGCTGTGAGCGGCTTTCGCGACGCGGGGGTCATCTGCTGCCTGAAGCATTTCCCCGGCCACGGCAGCACGGCCGCGGACTCGCACAACGGCGCCGCCACGGTCGACAAGACGCTCCCGCAGCTGCGGCAGGAGGACCTCAAGCCCTTCGTCTCCGGCATCGCCGCCGGGGCGGACATGGTCATGGTCGGTCACCTGACCGTGCCGACGATGGACGATGTGCCCGCGTCCCTCTCGCACAAGCTCGTCACGAATCTGCTGCGCTACGACCTCGGCTTCCGCGGCGTCATCGTCACGGACGGGCTGCAGATGCAGGCCCTCGCGCAGTACACCGACGGGGAGAAGGCCGTGCTTGCCCTCGCCGCCGGCAACGACATGCTGCTCGAGATCAGCGACGTGCCCGGCGCGGTCGCGGCCGTGGAGCAGGCGCTCGCGGACGGCACACTCACGCAGGCGGCGCTCGATCAGAGCGTGCTGCGTGTGCTGCAGCTCAAGCTCGCGCACGGCATCGTGCCGCTGCCGGAGACCGGCTGACACTCATGATTTTTTAAGAAAGGTGTGGTATCCTCATACTGGGCGCGGCCGTCCGGCCTGCCCGGCATCCTCCCTTTCTTTTTTCCCCCAACAGATCAGCCGCTGTCCTTTGACAGCGGCTGATCTGCGTTTGCTGCAGGATGGGGAAAAGATATAGAGCAGCGGGGGAGCTCGAGGGGGCAAGGCCCGTCTCGAATGGAATCTTGCGCGCCGGCGCAGCGGCTGATCTATGATCATTTCCGGTTGTAGACCGGCGCAAAACGTGGTATCCTAAGCTATCATGACCAGAGAGGCGACCACCCTTGCAATTTGTTGACATTGAAAAGAAGGACGGCGGCGCGTTCCTGCACCGCTACGACCTGCACTATATCGACCGCACCGGCTGCCCGCGCACGTATGAGATGGTCAGCCGCGACCGGAACATCGACTCGCTCGAGCACCTGCAGCACCACCGCACGGACGCGGTCGTCATGGTGCTCACCGACGCTGCGCGCGAGCACATCGCACTCATCCACGAGTTTCGCATGGAGCTCGGCCAGCGCATCTACGGTCTGCCCGGCGGCCTCATCGAGCCGGGGGAGACGCCTGAGCAGGCGGCCCGCCGCGAGCTGCGCGAGGAGACCGGCCTGCGCCTGACGGCCATCACGCACGTCCTGCCGCCGGCAGCGTGCACGGTCGGCATCGGCGATGAGCGCACGGTCTGCGTGTTCGGCACGGCGGAGGGGACGTTCCGCCCGAGCACCGACCCCATGGAGGAGATCGAGTCGGCGTGGTACACGCGCGCGCAGGTGCGCGCCCTGCACGAGACGGACCTCTTCGGTTCCTGGGCGCTGGCCTACAGCTGGATGTTCGCAAACGGCTGTCTGCCGGGCGTCTGAGGGCACCAAATTCACGATCACGGAGCGATCATCATGTTTTATTCGGAAATTTATCAGCCGGGCGTCGCCGATTTCGACCGCAGCGGCAAGTTTGGTTACGAGGCGATCCTGCGCATTTTTGAAAACACGGCCAGCCGCCACTCCGACAGCTCGGGCGACGACATCATTGCGGAAAGCCGCAACGGCATCACCTGGGTGCTGACCGACTGGCGCGTCCAGATTGTGCGCCGGCCGGACAGCAAGGCGCCCCTGCGCGTCACGACCTGGGTGCGCGACAGTGTGCCCACCGGGCGCATCTTCCGCGACTATACGCTCGCGGACGAGACCGGCACGGAGCTCGTGCGCGCCGAGTCGCGGCTCGTTTTGTTCGACCTGCGCGCGCAGAAGATCCTCCGCATCGACCAGACGCGGTTCCGGTCCTACCGGCCGGAGGCGCGCGGCGTGTTTGCGTCCGCCGCGCCGCGCCTGCGCGCACCCGATGCGTTCGATGGGGAGACGGTGCTGCCCCTGCGCCGCAGCGACATTGACTTCAACGGTCACGTACATAACACGAAGTATCTCGACCTCGCGCTCGAGGCCCTGCCGGACACGGTTCCCCGGGACGCGTTCACGGGCTTTCGCATGGTCTATCCGAAGGCGGTCAAGGACGTGGGGTCCGTCACGCTCAAATACACCCTGACGGACACCGGCCCCTTCGTGTGCGTCTACAGTGCGGACACGCTCTGTACGCTCATCCGGTTCGAAACATGAAGATACCCCCGCTGCAAAAATGCAGCGGGGGTGTTTTCAGCTTTCCGCGAATCGGTCGACATACGCGCGCATCTCCTGCCGCGAGTCGATGCCGTGCACGCCCGCAATGAACGCGCGCTTTTCCTCGTCCGTGAGCGCCGAAAACTTTGTCAGCGCCTGCTGGTTGTGCACCAGCGCCATGCCCAGCCCGACCGGGATGGCCGGCTGCGTGCCTGCTTCGTGCAAAGGTTCCACCTTCCTCTGTGTCCGGTTTCGGAGCGGGTGCTCCCTAACCATAGTATGGCACAGATGGAAAAATAGAATACATCAGCCCAGATCGAGCACCTGCCGCGCGGCGTAGCCATCCTTGCGCAGCGCGCCGTCGAGCAGCTCGCAGCGCGTGATGTCCAGCCGCACCGCGTGCAGCATCGCGGGCATTTGCTGCAGCTGCTGCAGCTGCACGCCGCGCGCCTCGATCACGCTGCGGTACTCGTCGCTCAGCGGGTCGATGTACACGGCCGTGCCCGTCATCTGCAGCCCGGCGAGCGAGTCCATGCCCGCGTAGCTGTCGTACACGGCGGCGGAGATCGCCCCATTCCACCAGATGCCCTTGAACTTCAGCCCGCCCTCGGTGAGGATGTAGAGCTTACCGTTCACGCGCAGGTATTCCAGCGGCGTACACCGCACCCACTTGCCGCAGCCGGTCGCGAGCGCGAGCGTGTTATGCGCTTCCAAAAAAGCGTCGATGCGCGCCCTGAGCGCGTCCGTCGGCATCGGGGCCTCCGGCGGGCAGAAGGCCTTGGCGATCAGTTCGGCCGCTGCGACGGTCTCGTCCTCACCCTTCGGGCGGAAGGTCACGCGCTTTTGCACGCCGGCCGTCACGACCGGGCCGTCCTCGCCCGCGGCGACGGTGATGACGTTTGCATATCCGCTCCAGTCGCGCGGGGCGCGCTCGGCGGGGAAGAGCTTGCAGTTGCCGATGACCGTGCCGAGGATGTAGGCCGTGCGGCGCGCGTCGGCGTCATAGATGATGGCGGTGATGTTCATGGGTTCGTTGCCTCCGGAAGAATCAGAATATGAGATAATGTGAGTATAACACGCAAAGAATGGATTGTAAAATCGAAAGCCGGATGTTACAATGAGAAAAAATCCGAAACAGAAACGAGGTCTTGCCATGCTCTGCCCGAAATGCGGCGCGCAGCTGTCTGACAGCGCCGTGATCTGCCGCGCCTGCGGCGCCATGCTGCCCGAGCAGCCTGCCGCCACGCAGGTGCCGTATCCCCCGGCATCCCAACCGGCCGAAACCGCCGCGTCCGCTCAGCCCAACGCCCCGCGCACCTGCGCCCAGTGCGGCGCCCCGCTCGAGGATGGTGTGCGCTTTTGCACCAACTGCGGCGCGCCCGCGCCGGAACCGTCCGCTTGCGCTGACACGGCGCAGTCCGTGCCGCCGCAGCAGGACACGGCGAACGCGTCCTACACCGGCGCGGCGGCCCCGTTTGGCCCCGGCATCTGCCCGCGCTGCGGCAGCCGGCTTGCGCCCGGCGCGCGCTTTTGCACCGTCTGCGGCATGCCCGCGCCCGAAGCGCCCCAGGGTCAGGGCAACTGGTATGCTCCGCCCACCGGCGGCACGGTCTCCTCGCCGGAGATCGGCCCGAAGCACAAGCCGAAGAAGCTGCTCATCGGTCTGCTGTGCGGCTTTGCCGCGCTGGTCGTGATCGTGGCCGTTGTGGCCGGCATTTTCGCCGCCCGTCAGGCGAGCGCCCCCAGCACGGCCGGCGGCGCGGAGGTGGACCGGCTCATCGACCGCTACTTCACCTGTTTTGAAAACGACGATCCCGATGCCATGCTCGACCTCTTCCTGCCGGAAGTGATCGCGTACATGCAGGACGACGATACCGTTACCGGCCGCGAGGAGGCCCTCATCCAGCTCGACGACTGGTATTATGACTATGGCAATGGCATCGACGACTATTATGTCTATGATGACGACAGCTTGGATGCCAGCGACGTGCGCAAGATCCAGCGGGAGCTCGGTGTGCGCATCGACGACAGTGTGATCGTCGCCTGCGACGTGGAATATCAAAACGGACAGGACAACGACTTTTATTTTGAGTTCGTCCAGGTCGATGGGCAGTGGTATCTGCTCTTCGTCGTGGACTGACACCGTTTCAGCAAATGCCCCCGGCAGCTTTGGCTGCCGGGGGCATTTTTCTTATGCCTGCACCTGCACGCGGCTGCCGCCGCTGCGGTCCTTCGTCACGATGATCTGCCGGTCGATGCGGTCCTTGAGCTCCGCCACGTGGGAGATGATGCCCACGATGCGGCTGCCGCCCGACACGCCCACGAGTGCGGCGAGCGCCTGCTGCAGCGCCTCACTGTCGAGTGAGCCGAAGCCCTCGTCGACGAACATCGCCTCGAGCTGCACGCCGCCGGCGGTCGCCTGTACCTCGTCGGACAGGCCCAGCGCCAGCGACAGAGAGGCGGCAAACGTCTCGCCGCCGGAGAGCGTCTTGACGCTGCGCGCCGTGCCGTTGTAGTGGTCGATGACCTCCAGCTCCAGCCCGGTCTGGCTGCGGTTGTCGCCCGCGCGCGCGCTGCGGCGCAGCTCGTACTGTCCGCCGGACATGATGAGCAGGCGCGTGTTCGCGCGGCCGAGGATACGGTCGAAGTACGCGGTCTGGATGTAGGTCTCGAGCATGATCTTTTCCTTGCCGGGCACAGCGCCGTTGGCCGTTGCGGCCAGCGCGTGTACCCATTGCCAGCGCGCGCGCACGGCGGCGTGCTGCTGCCGCTGCGTGTTGATGGCGGCGCGGGCGGTGCGGTTTTGCTCCAGTCGCGCATCACAGGCGCTGATCTGCTTTTGCAGCTGCTCCACGCGCGCGGTCAGTGCGTCCCGCCGGGCACGCAGGGCGGCGATGTCCGCCGGGGGAGCGGCCTGCAGCTGGGCGCGCCTGTCTCTTATACACATCTGACGCTGCCGACGAAGGCTTAGGTGTAGA
>ENA-OZZJ01000136-OZZJ01000136.1-human-gut-metagenome-genome-assembly--contig:-NODE-136-length-16879-cov-4.480742_pt1 | contig 16879 bp, 9 predicted proteins | sample MGYA00244938_ERZ654148 | MGnify/ENA primary metagenome ERZ654148 (study PRJEB26926, sample SAMN06165168) | human gut metagenome | biome: ENVO:00009003; feature: ENVO:2100002; material: ENVO:00002003... | reverse complement strand
ATTTTTAAATAACTGCCTTTAGATAACGAAATCTGCACCGAATTATTGCACCATTGGCCTTTTTATGACCTTTTGCCAACAAAAAAGAAGCACGACATGATGGAAAACGAGTCTTTTTTTGTAATTTTGCAACGGAATTGAAACAGTCAATGTGTACCAGCTCCTATTGATGATATCATCACAACAACATCACACAATATGCACACCAGCGACTATCTGATCATCTTCATGAAAGTTTTGGGCGCGTTGGCCCTGCTTATCTATGGCATGAAGGTTATGAGTGAGGCGCTCCAGAAGATGGCCGGCTCTCAACTGCGCCACATCTTGGGAGCAATGACCACCAACCGCTTCACAGGAATGCTCACGGGAATGTTTGTCACCTGTGCCGTCCAATCCTCTTCCGCCACCACCGTCATGACGGTGAGCTTTGTCAATGCCGGTCTATTGACCCTTGCCCAAGCCATCTCCGTCATTATGGGTGCGAACATCGGCACCACGCTCACGGCGTGGATCATGTCGCTTGGCTTCAACGTCGATCTGACCATGGTCGTCTTTCCTGCCTTCTTTATCGGCATCATGCTCATCTATTCGAAGCGACGGCGCTTCATCGGCGATTTCCTCTTTGGCATTGCGTTTCTGTTCTTTGCCCTTGTCCTGCTATCGGCAGCTGGCAAAGAACTTGATTTGGAACACAATCCTGACGCCATCCACTTCTTCTCCTCCTTTGACACCCATAGCCATTTCAACATAGTGGTCTTCGTGCTCATTGGCACCCTCATCACCTGCATCGTGCAGAGCAGCGCCGCTGTCATGGCCATCACCATCCTGCTGTGCTCCACGGGCGTCCTTCCGATCTACTTTGGCATTGCCCTTGTGCTGGGCGAGAACATCGGCACGACGGCCACGGCCAACCTCGCGGCGCTGGGAGCTAACACACAAGCCCGAAGGGCGGCCCTGGCCCACCTGGTGTTCAACGTCTTTGGCGTGGTCTGGGTGCTCTGCCTGTTCTATCCCTTTGTCGATGCGGTCTGTTCTTTGGTAGGCTACGATCCAACGGGCGCTGGTACCTCTCAGACACAGAAGGCAGTCCTCCTTCCGATTGTGCTGGCAGCGTTCCATACCTGCTTCAATGTCACCAACACCTTCCTGCTCATCTGGTTTATACCCCAGATAGAGCGTATCGCCTGCCTGATCATCAAGCCCAAGGCCAAGCAAGACGAGGAGGACTTCCGCCTGCGCTTCATCCAGGCTGGCATCATGAAAACCCCAGAATTTGCCGTACTGGAAGCCTCCAAGGAGATTCACTCCTTCTCTGGGCGCATCCATAGAATGTTTGGAATGGTGCGCGAGTTGCTCGGGGAGCAAGATGGCGAGGCCTTCGTCAAACTCTATTCGCGCATCGAGAAATACGAGGGCATTTCCGACAACATGGAGATAGAGATTGCCAAATATCTCGACCAGGTGAGCGACGCCCATCTGAGCGACGACACCAAGGAGAAGGTGCGCGCCATGCTGCGCGAGATCTCAGAACTGGAGTCTATCGGTGACGCCTGCTACAACATGGCGCGCATCATCAGCAGAAAGCGTTCGGGCAAAGATGAGTTTACCGAGGATCAGTACAACCATCTACACCAGATGTTTGAACTGACCGACGATGCGCTGGAGCAGATGACACAGACCCTGGTGGCCCACCGCGGCAGCGTGGACGTCAACCGTTCTTTCAACATCGAGAACGAGATCAACAACTACCGCAACCAACTGAAGAACCAGAACATCAACGATGTCAATGAGCATAAGTACTCCTATGCCAGCGGCACGATGTATATGGACCTCATCAACGAGTGTGAGCACCTGGGCGACTATGTGGTCAATGTCGTTGAGGCGCGCATGGGCGTGAAGCAGCACGAGCCAGAGCCAAACATAGACTAACGACCGCCCACACCCGCTCTACCAGCACGAGAAGCCCCGACTGTACAAACTCCTGTACCGTCGGGGCTTCTTGCCAATAGGCCTTCCTAGAGCACGCCAGCAAGCCATTCTCCATTGACTCGAGTAAAACACAAGAACCAAGAAGGATTGCTTGCAAAAAGAAAGGCTGATTCCTTTTGGGAACCAGCCTTTCTTTTTTAGTTTATTTCTTGCAATAAGCAAGCCTTATTTCTTGCTCCAAGCGAGATTACTTCTTGTTCAAAGCGAGATCGAGGACGACGGCGATAGCCACCGTAGCACCTACCATCGGGTTGTTGCCCATACCCAGGAAGCCCATCATCTCGACGTGAGCAGGCACTGAAGAAGAACCTGCAAACTGAGCGTCGGAGTGCATACGGCCCATGGTGTCGGTCATACCGTAGGAAGCAGGACCAGCAGCCATGTTGTCCGGGTGGAGCGTGCGGCCCGTACCACCACCAGAAGCCACTGAGAAGTAGGGCTTACCGGCGAGCGTACGCTCCTTCTTGTACGTACCAGCTACCGGGTGCTGGAAGCGGGTCGGGTTGGTGGAGTTGCCAGTGATAGACACATCGACATCCTCGCTCCAGTTGATAGCCACACCCTCGCGTACGTCGTTAGCACCGTAGCAGTTGACCTTGGCACGAGGACCATCAGAGTAAGCCGTGCGATCCACGACCTTCAGCTCGCCCGTATAGTAGTCGAACTCCGTCTTCACATAGGTGAAGCCGTTGATACGGCTGATGATCATGGCAGCGTCCTTGCCCAAACCGTTGAGGATAACGCGGAGCGGATTCTTGCGCACCTTGTTGGCCATCTCAGCAATCTTGATGGCACCTTCGGCAGCAGCAAACGACTCGTGACCAGCCAAGAAGGCGAAGCACTTCGTCTCCTCGCGGAGCAGACGGGCAGCCAAGTTGCCGTGACCCAGACCCACCTTGCGGTCGTCGGCCACAGAACCAGGGATGCAGAATGCCTGCAGACCCACACCGATAGCCTCTGCGCAGTCGGCAGCAGTCTTGCATCCACGCTTGATGGCAATAGCAGCACCGCAGACATAGGCCCACTTGGCGTTCTCGAAGCAGATACGCTGCGTCTCCTCACACATCAGATAAGGATCAACACCTGCCTCGTCGCAGATCTGATTAGCCTCCTCTACGCTCTTGATGCCCTCGGCGTTGAGAGCTGCAAGAACCTGCGCCTCACGACGCTCCTGACTTTCGTAACTTACCTTTCTAATCATAGTTATGTTTCTCCTTATTATTCTTTACGTGGATCAATCGCTTTAACAACACCCTGCTCGGCAGTGGTACGACCGTAGCTGCCCGTGAACTTCTTCACAGCCTCGTTGGCGTCCATACCGTTCTTGATGGCCTCCATCATCTTGCCGAGGTGAACATACTCGTAGCCGCAGACCTGATTGTCCTTGTCGAGGAACTGGCGTGTGATGTAGCCCTCGGTCAGCTCCAAGTAGCGCGTACCCTTAGCCACCGTGCCATAGAGTGTACCCGTCTGTGAACGGAGACCCTTACCCAGGTCCTCAAGACCGGCGCCGATGGTCAGACCGCCCTCAGAGAAAGCGCTCTGCGTGCGTCCATAGACAATCTGGAGGAAGAGCTCGCGCATAGCCGTGTTGATGGCGTCGCAGACGAGGTCGGTGTTCAGCGCCTCAAGGATCGTCTTACCCGGAAGAATCTCGGATGCCATGGCGGCAGAGTGGGTCATACCCGTGCAACCGATGGTCTCCACGAGCGCCTCCTGGATGATGCCGTCCTTCACGTTGAGAGACAGCTTGCAGGCTCCCTGCTGGGGAGCGCACCATCCCACACCGTGGGTGTAACCCGAAATATCAGCGATCTCCTTGGCATAAACCCACTTTCCCTCCTCAGGAATGGGAGCAGGTCCATGGTTGGGGCCTTTGGCCACAACGCACATGTTCTTTACTTCCGATGAATAAATCATAATAGAATTATTAATGTTTTGTATTGATAATATTTATACCGTTCACTTATCAAAAGACAGGCTGTTATCTTGTTGATGTTACCCTGTGAAAGGACCAACGCAACGCCGTGTCCATATTCGCGTACAAAGGTATAAAAAATAATTGATTCCTATACTCAATAATGGGGATTTTATTTCCCCAAGGGCTCTTTTTTGACTAAAAAATGCTAACTTTGTACACAGGTTGCGCCACTCCTGCCCGATGTGGCGAAATCAGAACACTTACACAGCGAAGGCCAGGCAGCTTCATCCGCCCCAAGGCCCCACTTCATAAGACGATACAAAATGAAAAATCATATTGGCAGGACGCTGCTGGTCCTCATACTATTTATCCATTCGCTTACGTCGCTGGCCTCCAGCCAAAGTAAGTACACACCCCTCATTCGCCAAGTGAGAGGATGGCCGTCGGAAAAAATTCTCTCCAAGGGCGACCAGTTCTTGCAAAACAAGAAGGAGGACAAAGCCTTGGTGATGTACATGCTTGTCTGCTCCCGTACCAACGACCGCATGACCGACGAGGAACTGACCGACTGTTCGCTCGCCAACCTCAAGGTGGGCGACATCTTTTACGCCCGCGGCAACTATATCAACGCCCTGGAAAACTACCAGGAGGGTCTGAAACTCAGCGAGACTTCTGCCTCCAAGGCCCACTTGCCTTTGATCTACAAGAACATCGGTAACGTCTATTGTATGTTCAAGGACTATGGCAAAGGCTTCGATTATTACAAGAAAGCCTATCAGATCCGTCCGAAGAACGACAACGAACTCACGTTCAGGATCCTGGCCAACCTCTTTGGCGTATGCATCAACCGCAAAGACCTCGAAGGCGCAAAGAAATACCGCCAGCTCTTGTTTGCCACCCCTCGCCCCAACCTTCCCATCGACCAGTTCTTTCTCTCGTTCTCCACCGCCTTGATGGCCTCACAAGAGGCACGCTACGCCGAGTCTAACAAGATTCTGGTCAACCTCGCCGATTTCTGCACCCGAAACAAACTGCCCCCTACCTATATCTGCTCAGCCTACGCCGAACTCTACTCCAACTACCAAAACTTAGGCGACATAGACCAGGCCAAGCACTATATCAGCCTCTGCATCGATCATGCGGAGCGAGAGAAGATGCTCCACTACATCCCCGAGACCCTGCGCGACATGGCCCAGATACAGCGCAAGACGGGCAATGCCACGCTCGCTCAGCAGTATGAGAGGCAATACCTCAGTCTCATGGACTCCATCTACAACTCGCAGCGGTTCAACGTCGTGAAGAACCAGCAGTTCATGTACGAAGTCGATAAGACCGACAAGGAGATCACGCGCCTCCACCAAGAGGAAGAGATACACCGCCAAAACGCCCGCCTCTACCAGTTGCTCTTCCTCGTGAGCATCCTCGCCATAGTCCTTGTCTCCATGCTCCTCTTCTATGTAGTGCGCCAAAAACGTGATTTGGAGGCCAGCTACCGCAAACTCTACGACATCAACCGCAGTCACGTGGAGACGGGAGAGAAGAAAGCCCCACGCGCCACCAACCTTCTCAAGGAAGACCAAAAACAGCTGCTGCTCGACGGCATACGGAGAGTGATGGAGGAGACCGACGAATACTGCCAGCCAGAGTTCACCGTCGCTACCCTCGCCAAACTCATCGACTCCAACGAGCGCTACGTCTCCATGGTCGTCAACGACCACTTCGGCAAGTCGTTCACCGAGGTGCTCAACGACTACCGTATCAAGAAGGCCTGCGAGCGTCTGACAACCAATAATGCAAAGTATGCGCAGCTCACCATTGCCGCCATCGGACAGAGCGTCGGCTACAAATCGCAGACCACTTTCGTCAAGCAGTTTCGCAAGTGTACGGGCCTCACCCCCTCCGTCTATCAGAAGTTTGTCGCCGAGGACCGACGCAACAAAGAAACGGGAGCATAACTTTCTCCCGCTTCTTCGTTTTAGTCACCTAAATCTACCATTTTTGCCGATTCCATCGAAAAATCGGTTTATTTTGTACAAAAGCCTGATCTTTTTTACGCTTTAAAATCGTGTCATATTAGGTCGTTCCTCTCCATTTTCGTGAAAGTGGAGAAGGGCGATTTGCGCCCTATTGGCCTATTGCTTACTTTTGCAGCGTCAATTCATCAACCAATACATCGCCTGCCGGTGGGATTCATTTAGCATGCAAGTAGTTCCACTGGTGGGTTTTTTAAAAACTTATGCAAAACAAAAACCCATTCATGGCCATTGGAGTAGCAGCATCGGTATTATTGCTGCCGCTCAACGCCAAAGCCCAGAAAACTCCATCAGGGCTTAAAGATAGTAATCCTCCTACCGAACTCCGGGTCTCTAAGAAGATGACGCCCGCGGAGCGCCAGGCAAAGATGAACGAACACATCGCCAAGCACCCGTTATTGCACAAGAGACTCGTGCCTCAGATGGCGAAGAGAGACAGCCTCGTGCGTCTCAACCGCAACATCGAGGCCGGCATCAAGACAAAGCAGACTCCCCAAGTTCCTATATTAAGAGCCAAAGACGCAAAGCCCATGACTTTTTGGGGGAATGTGCTCTATGATGCCACTTGGGGTGCCGAGACTCCCGAGTATGGTATATACACCTTCGGCACCGAAGCTCCCATCTCCGTCAAGAAGCAGTTCCAGGATGAATTCTTCCGTGCCACGGGTGCGGGCGCATGGATTGAGGACAACCTCTACTTCGTCATGTACCAAAACTTCTGGGGCACCGATATGATCTACTTCTACCATTATGATACCAACACCTGGGAGAAGAAGGTCGAAAAACGAATCGAGGACTACTCCCTCATCGCTTGTGAGACAGCCGTCGCTGCCGACGGCACGGTCTATGGCTGCTTCCTCGATGGCAATGGTTCGAACAACGAGTTGGGTATAGCCGACTACGAGAACATCACCCGCTCCACCATTGGCCGCCTGCGCCATAGCTATGTAGCCATGGGTATTACCAGCGACAACATTCTCTATGGTATTGCCGAGGACGGCAACCTCTATAAGATCGACACCTCCACCGCCGAAGAAATTCTGGTAGGCCCCACGGGCAAACAACTGAAGAAGGCTGATGACAGTTTCTACTACCAAAGTGGTGAGATCGACCAGACTACCAACACGTTCTATTGGGATTGCGTGGATAGCAATCAGAAATCCACTCTCTATACTGTCGATCTCGCAACAGGTCAGCTGACGGAGATCGGCGACTTTGCCAACAACAATATCATATCCCTTCTTACTATTCCCAAGGCAAAAGCTGCCGACGGCGCACCTGCCGCCATCGACCAAATGCATTTCGACTTTGTGGACGGATCGCTTTCGGGCCACATCCAGTTTACCGCACCCAACAAGAACTTCGCTGGTGGCAACCTGACCGACTCCAAACTTACCTACACCATTCTCAACGACAAGGAAGAGATAGCCAAGGGCGGGACCAAGCCGGGTGCTGCTGTCTCCCAACCTGTCACGCTCAACAAGGGCTACAACACCATCACCATCATTGTCAGCAACGGCGAAGGCCCCAGTCCTAAGTTTGCAAGCCGCTACTATGCTGGCTTCGACACCCCGAAACCCGTCGTCAACGCCCACACCTCGGTAGATACCAATACGGGCAAGGCTACCGTCACATGGGAAGCTCCTGCAGGCGGCCAGAACGAGGGCTACGTCGGTGAACTCACCTACGACATCAAGCGCTACCCTGAGGGCAAGGTCATCAAGACCGGCCATGTGGGCACTATGTTTGAGGATACACTCCCCGAGGGTGAGACTGCCGTCTATGGCTACGGTATCACGCCAAACAACCACGGCACGATGGGTGAGGAGATGGTCAGCAACTACGTTTCCTACGGCGCTCCTATCACACCGCCCTTCGCCAATGATTTTGAGTCGGAAGCCGATTTGGCCTACTTCAAAGTGATCGACGCCGACAATGACGGTATCACTTGGGGCATAGAGGAACCTGGAATGTTCAACGACAATGACGGCTACGCCAGAATACTGCGCGGAGAGGAGAAACATTCCTTCGACGACTGGTTAGTCTCTCCAGCCCTCCACGTCAAAGCCAACCATAAGTATAAGATTTCCTTCCGTCTTTCAGGAAGATATAAGTACTATGAGGAGCAATTTGAGGTGAAGTATGGCACTGCACCTACCCCAGAGGCAATGACCAAGACCCTGATGCCCCAAACCATGATCAAGCGTTCCGACTTCGAGGCCGTCACCCTCACTTTGGACGCCGACAAGGACGAGACCATCTATCTCGGCTTCCATGCCCTTTCCGTGAAACCCGAGGCTATGGGTGTCAAGATTGACGATGTTGTAATGACTGCAGGAGTAGATTTCTTCGCTCCCGACCAGGTGACAGGTCTTGAAGCCGAGGCCGACCCACAGGGCGCACTCTCCACCCAAATCACGTTCACCGCTCCTACGAAGCGTCTCAACGGCGAAACCTTAGACAAAATCACGGGCTTCCAGCTCCGCCGCACGGGCCAGGTGGTTGCCGAGATTCCTGCTGCTGCTCCGGGCAGCAAGGTGACCTTCACAGACAACACCGCCACCAATGGCATCAACGTCTATAGCGTGGCTGCTGTCAACGACAAGGGCGCCAGTTTCTATTGTACCCCCGTCGCCATCTATGTGGGAGAGGACGCTCCCGTCACTCCCGTCAAAAAGAACACGGAAACCCGAGACAACTCCATCCGCTTCAATTGGGAAGCACCCGCAAGAGGTCGCTTGGGTGGCTATCTCAACCCCGAGAAGATCACTTACACCCTCGCCGAGTCGGATGGAGCCGACTTCAAGCCCACTTACACCCCAGTCGGCGAGACCACAGGCAAGACCTTCTTTGACTACGCCGTCAATCCCAACGACGGAGCAGAGCAGACCGTGAAGACACTCTTTGTCAAAGCAAAGAATGCGTATGGCGAAAGTTCCTACGTCCCATTGCCTTCTTACATCCAGGGCAAACCTTACGAGATTCCGTTCTTTGCCAGCGTCAAGAACTATAAGTTTTATGGCATCTTGTGGTCCTCCTGGGGCACCGGCAAGTCCGACTTCGAGCTCTCTACCAATTCTGTCGATAACGACGGCGGTAGCTTCTACATCGTGTCAAAAAACAAGGAGGACATCGCCTACCTCGGCTCGGGCAAGATCCGTTTGGGTGGCGTTGATGCTCCCAAACTGATGTTCCATCACAAGGCCGCCGAGGGCAGCAACGCCAAGATCACCGTCGAGGTGGAGACTCCCGACGGCGTGAGCCATGTGGCTGGCGTGATCGACTATGCCAACCTCGAGGCAGACCAATGGCACGCCTCTGGCATCGATCTCAGCCCGTGGGCCAATGAGCCCTTCATCACCTTCGACTTCGCCGTCCAGGCCGAAGCCTACAAGGACCTCTACATCGATCGCCTCTTCATCCGCGACACGCAGACCGACGACCTCAATGCTGAGATCGAGGCTCCCGAGACAGTGCTCAAGGGTGGCAAGGCCAAGGTGAGCGTACGCGTGAACAACTTTGGCGAGAACGCTGCCAATAACTACAAGGTGAAACTCTATGCCAACGACGAGCTCGTCGAGACCAAGAAGATGTCCGAGACGCTGGGTTCCTACGACTTCACCGACGTGGTCTTCGATTTCCAGAGCAATAAACTCGACCAAAACGAGTCTGTGGAACTGAAGGCCGAGGTGGAATACGCCTACGACCTCAACGAGGACGACAACGTCGTCTCCACCAACGTCAAGTACCTCACGAGCGAGAAACCGAAGCCCGAGAGCGCCGAGGCCGTCCTCACCGAGGAGGGCGTGAGCCTCACATGGACGCCTGTCAGCACGGACACAGAGACCAAGACTGAGAGCTTCGAGAACGCTACGCCATGGAGTCAGGACAACTTTGGCGAGTTCACCTCTGAGGCTGTCAATGCCGGCACGACGGGTGGCGTCTTCGAGAAGTATAAGTTCCCGAACCAGGGTTCCAACTACGGCTTTATGCTCTTCGACCCAGCCAACGGCTGGCTCACGGAGAAACAACTCGAGCAGGTGCCCGACTTCAAGGCCCACAACGGCGACAAGTACCTGGCCGCTCTCTACCGTGTGAACGGGGAAGGCTATGACGTATCACAGAACAACTGGCTCTACAGCCCCGCACTCTCCGGCGACGAGCAGGAAATCACGTTCTGGGTGAAGAACTACAATGATGGTCAAACCATCCATGAGGAGAACTTCAGTGTGCTTTACTCCACCACCGACGACAAGCGCGAGTCGTTCGTCAAGTTGGGCGAGACCTATAGCATCACCAGTGGCGCATGGGAGCAGATCAAGGTTGAGTTGCCAGCAGGCACCAAGTATTTTGCCATCAATCACAACACGCCGACGTGGAACAACCCGTTCTTCTTCATGATCGACGACATCACCTACAGTTGTGGCGCAGGCGAGGTGAAGGGCTACAATATCTATCGCGATGGCCAGTTGATCGGCAACGTTGAGGCCAACGTGCGCAGCTTCATCGACAAGCAGATCCTGCAGGATGCCGACAAGCACCTCTACGGTGTGACCGCCGTCTATGCCGCTGAGGAATCGGAGGCCACCCTTACCCATACAGTGACCGGTATCAACGGCCTCACACTCGGCGGATCTGCCTTTGATGTCTATTCTCCTGACGGCATCCGCGTGGCCAAGGGCGTGAAAAACCTCAAGTCGCTGAAGAAGGGTGTCTATATCGTCAACGGCCAAAAGGTCGTCGTGAAGTAAGACTCAAGTTTTCTATCATTCATTTCATCACGAGAGGGGTCCTGCGAACTGCTGCCCAGCAAGCGACAGACGTTTGCAGGACCCCACCTCAAAACTTAAAGAAAAATCGATTATGCGCAACAAGAGAACTCTTTGGACTTGTTCGCTCCTGTGCCTGGCCTCGATTCTGCCAAGCACGATCCTCGCCAAACCCCGCAGTCAGCAGCAGAAGATGCAAGCTGCCGCCACCGCCCTGGAGAAAGGCGCCCTCCCGGGCAAAATAAAAGCCCCAGGCGCACCCATGAAGCAACTCGTGGCCAACGAGGAGTACACCATCTACGGCTACGACCATGGCGGATTTGCCGTGATCGCCAACGACGATCTGCTGCCCGCCGTACTCGGCTATTCCGACACCTGCTACGACGAGAAGACGCAGAACGAGAATTTCCACTGGTGGCTCTCCGCCATCAGTGAGGTCGCCCAGGCCAAGGTGAAGGCAGGCAAGGCCGCCTCCCGCGTGGCCCGCCCCAGCGCTGCCAACTTCCCCGATGCCGTGCCCATGCTACTCACCACCAAGTGGGGACAGGAAGCGCCGTTCAACAACCTCTGCCCCATCGCCACCAACGGCACGGGCCGATGCCTCACGGGGTGTGCAGCCACCTCCACCGCCCAGGTGCTCTACCACCACAAGGGCCCCAAGCATGGCATGGGCAGCAGCACCATCTACTACCCCTACGGGATGACCTCGGGTGTAGCCATCAGCGTAGATTTTGAAAAGAGTATCTATGATTGGAGCAACATGATCGACGTTTACGACGCAGGCTACACTCCCGAGGAGGGCGATGCCGTGGCCATGCTGATGAGAGACCTTGGTGTGGCTGCCGACATGGATTACGGTTCTACGGCCCAGGGAGGAAGTGGTGCGCTCCACGAGAACCTCGCCCGCGGTCTCCAGCGCTACTACGGCCTGACCGACGTGCAGTACCTGGAGCGCGAGGACTATACCACGCAGGGCTGGATGAACATTATCTACGAGCAACTGAGCAAAGACCAGCCCATCGTCTATGGCGGCTTCACCCGTCAGCGCGAAGGCCACTCCTTCGTCATCGATGGCTACGACGCCGAGGGGCTCGTCCACGTCAACTGGGGATGGTGTGGCGACCAAGACGGCTACTACGAGATAGCTATCCTCGACCCGCTGGGCTATAAGTTCTCCGAGATGCAGGAGGCCGTCATCAACATCACACCCGAGCCCGCCATCAGCCGCGTCTCCGGCGAGGTGAAAGTCTTCACTCCGGGCCAGCTCCGATCCTTGGTCAACGAGGAGTCGTTCTTCAGCTACGACACGCTACGAGTACAGGGCCGTATCAATGCCACCGACCTCCGCACACTCCGCGAGATGGCGGGCATTGACGAAAATGGCAACCGCACCCACGGACAGATGCGTATGCTCGACCTGAGCGACGCCCAGATTGTGGCTGGCGACGACTACTATCTCATCGACAAGGGACAGAAGCTCACCATCACTCAGGACAATAGCCTGCCCGACAAGCTATTCTACGGCTGCTCCATGGAGGAAATCCACTTCCCCGCCACGGGCATCCGCCACTTCGGCAAGGGCGTCTGGGCCTATTGCAACAAGCTTTCCACTGTCCACCTCACCCCTACCGCCGATGCCGACTTCACTGTCGAGGGCAGCATGGTCTATGCCAAGGACAAGACCACACTTTTGGCCGTTATCCCGCTGACGCGCGAAGACCTCCAGGTCTCCGACGGCGTGACCACCATCGCCGACTACGCCTTTGCTGGCTGCAGCATGGTGCGCAAGATCACCCTCTGCCACGACGTGAAGCAGATCGGCAAGGAAGCCTTCGGCTATTGCTGGTCGATGGAGGAACTCAAGGTGCGCCCCAAGGAGATTCCGCAGTTGGGCATGGATGTCTTCGCTGGCGCCAACACCGAGACCTGTCGCCTCGCCGTGCGAGCAGGCAGCAAGACGCGCTATAGCTCCTTGGCACAGTGGAAGGACTTCTCCAGCATCGTGGAGTTTGGCACCACCATCAAAGCCCGCAACCTTTCCCGCCTCTATGGTGAGGAGAATCCCGAATTGACCTTCACCATCAACGGCACGAAGGTGGATGGTACACCTCAGCTGACCTGCGAAGCCGACCACACCTCCGGCGTGGGCCGCTACAAGATCAAGATCAGCCGCGGCACCATCACCGACGAGGACACGGAGTTTGAGGATGGCTACCTCATCATCAAGCCTGCTCCCCTGGAGGTTATTGCCGAGGACGCCACGCGCTGTGAGGGTGAGGCCAACCCCGTCTTTACCATCCGCTACGAGGGTTTCAGAAACGATGACAACGAGAGCGCGATCAGCGAGAAGCCGCAGGCCACCTGCTCCGCCGACCTCTCCTCACCCGAGGGTGTCTATGAGATCGTGGTGGAAGGTGGCGACGCCGACAACTACGAGTTCTCCTACACCAACGGAAAACTGACCATCACGCCCTCCACGGCCATCGAGTCCGTCTCTGCCGAGACCCTCTTCAATGGCAAGGCCTTCGATATTTTCTCCCTCACAGGACAACAGGTGCGCAAGAACGCCCATACCCTCAAGGGACTTCCCGCCGGCATCTATGTCGTCGGTGGCAAGAAGGTCGTGGTGAGATAAGATCACCAATGGCTTAGACCCGTTTGAGCTTCACACCAAGACTTCCACATCCAAGATCCGCCAGTCGGTTTCCCATCAAGGAGGCCCACTGGCGGACCTTCGTTTTCCATTGAGCAGCATACTCCACCCTTCATCTTGCCCTCACCCTTAGGAACGTACCATCCTTTCTTCGACAGCAAGTCTGCTCCAGGCAGAAACAGTGGCTTCTATCTTGGGCCTCTTTCCTCCACGCTTCCACCAAATATCGTCCTCGCTTCTTCCTCCCTTCCTCCAAGGATCGGTTACATATCGTTTCCGTATAGTTTCCGTATTGTTTCCGCTTCTGGAAGCGAGAACGATAGGAGAACGATAGGAGAACGATAGGAGGATGATACGGGATTGATACGGGATCGATACGGGATCGATACGAGACCGATACGAGACCGATACGAGACCGACATTATCCGACCACCAGTTGGGGAGGTTGATAAAAAGTTTAAGTTTTTCATCGATAATTACCCGAATTATATTTTACATTTTAACATTTTACTCCGCTCCGCTTCTCATCCAAAGATGACTGAGACCTCAATAGTCATGGCGAAGCTACTATACAAAGATAACCTTCCGCTCAGCCGAAACCAAGTCGATTAGCATGAATTAACGGACTATTAACTAATTCTCCGTATCCATTTAACAAAGTCAGTAGCAGTACCAAAAGCCCTTATCACTACACTTCCCCATACTCTTACCGGTATTTTAACCCCATTCAACTCGCTACTACCCACCGCAGTTTGCAGCCACAATCCGTATTTTCGGATGATTTACAACGGTAAATATACACAACAAACAAGGCTGACCTCCCATTACGAGTTTCATGATGATTTCGAGACTTTCAAGAAAGGCATATATAAGGTAAAGGACTACTAGTTTGCATTTCTTTCCGATTTCTCTGTCCCTTACGACAACAATGCGAGCGAGAGAGGCATTCGAAAAATAAAGGTCAAGCAAAAAGTAAGCGGTTGCTTCAGAACAGATGATGGAGCAGACATCTTTGCAAAGATTCATTCCATAGCCGAAACTGCCAAGAAAAACGGAATTTCAAAATTCGAAGCCATACTTGCCATTATGTAATGGCAAGCAAAGCCTCGTACCCTAAAATCACTTTTTAGAGGGGTACTGGGTAGTTACGAATTCACGCAGTGACGTTAAAATACCTAAATTTAGGGATTGTGCATTCTTTGAAAAAGAGATAACTTTGCACCTAAAAAAGACAACCTTATGAAATTCGATTTTATAAATTATAAAAAAAGAAGAACAGACTGTGTTCTTTTACTAATCTTTCTTTATTCCTTGTTCAGTCTATCTGCTATGGCTCAACGGGTTTTGTCTGGGAGTATCAGAAGCATTCAGGATAAATCTCCCTTAATAGGTGTAACTATACAAATAGAGCATACTTCAATCGGGACAACTACAGATGAACAAGGAAATTATGTATTAAAGAATATTCCTATAGGTAAGTCAACTATAGTATTTTCGTGCGTTGGTTTGAAAAGAACAACCAAGACTGTATTCTTTTCAGAATCAGAGAGCAAAACTTTAGATGTCCTTATGGAAGATGCAAATATGCAACTGGACGGTGTGGAGGTTGTAGGCATCGGCGAAAGGTATGAGATACGAGAAGTTAAACAACAGGGTGTTCCTGTTACGGTAATAGATGGTAAACGTTGGCAGGGCGGGGTACCTCTATAAGTGAGGTGCTCAACCATCAAACCGGCGTAAAACTCAGACAAACCGGCGGAGTTGGAAGTCAGACTAAAATAAATGTTCGCGGCTTGGAAGGCAATAGAGTTCAAATATATATGGATGGTTATCCATTAAATACACCAGATGGAAACTTTTCCATAAATGATATTCCACTTCAGTTCATAGACCGCATAGAAATATACAAAGGTATTGTCCCACCGGAGTTTGGGGGAGATGGATTGGGAAGTGCTGTCAATGTAGTGACAATTGATACAGATAAAAATTTTTACGATTTGGCATATAAAATGCAAAGTTACGGAACGCATGAGGGCAGTGCGACTGTTCGCCATTTTTTCAATAAAATAAACACGGCCATGACTCTATATGCAGGAGGAACTTTAGCGGCAAATGATTATACCATAGAATCACCCTATGTAGAAGGATTAAAAATAAAACGAGACCATGATCATTTGAAAATGATAGACTACGCTGTAAGTTTCAATTTTATGAATGGCTATTTCGATGAAGCTGAATTAGAAATTTTAGGATATGCTAATAGAAAAGAGATGCAAGGTATCGAAACCAACATCCGTCATACCTTCAACAAAGCTTTCACTACTGGTGGAACTTTACATTTAGAAAGAAAATCTTTCCTTACTAAAAAAATGGATATGAAATTTAATGGAGGCTATCTGTACACTAATTCATGCCTGAACGATACATCTTCATATGTATATGACTTCTATGGCAACAAACGTCTCAATAGCTACAAAGGAGAAAAGGGAAGTGTACCAAACCTTTCAGATGACCATACTCATGACATTCGTTTCAATCTGAATTTAAAATACCATTTGATTCCTAATAAAATGTCAGTCAATTTGAACAATGATTTTCGATATGTTACTCAGGAGGCTAATGATCCGGAAGCGGAAAAATTCTTGAAAAAAAGACTTTGTGGACTCCAATCAGATGTGACAGGTCTTATTTCTTCTCTGTCTTTCGAGAACAGGTGGTTCAATGACAAACTTACTTCCGTTATTACCGGGCGATATTATCATTTTAGAGTGAACGGTGAGACGGTAGATTTGACATATGGGTCGGAAAGTGAACCGGTCAAGACCGACCGCACAGGAGACAATTTGGGCTATAGCATTGCCTTAAAATATGATTTACCCCGACATTGGTATCTGAAAGCAGCATTGGAACATAATTATCGTTTGCCGCGATATGAGGAAATTCTTGGGGATCGTATCACAACCCAGGTCAATACAGCATTGAACCCTGAAATGGCGAACAATTATAATTTAGGGGTAATATATGACCACTACTACAATAATGAATCACGGTTGCAATTTGAAGCAAATGTTTACACAACAAAAGTAAAGAACATGATGTATATGCTTGCGCAAGCGGGATATTATAAATATCAGAATTTAGGCGAAGCTTTGCTATATGGTGCAGATGCCGAAGTAAAATGGGATATAAACCGGAATTGGTTCGTGTCGCTGAATGGTACTTGGCAAAAATCGCTTGACTATTCCAAATATCTGTTTGGTACAAATACACCAAGCCAAACCTATAAAATGCAGTTACCACATATACCTATTCTATATTTCAATTGGATGGTAGATTACCGAAAGGACAACCTCTTTGGTGGTCGGAATCAATATACCCGTATTTATTATGAAGGAGGATATACCGACAAGTATTATTATGGTTACGAACTGAGTAAAAATCAAAACTATAAAATACCTGGGACATGTATTCATACCCTCGGCCTTGAATATGGTATATGCAGACGGAAGATAAT
>ENA-OZZJ01000120-OZZJ01000120.1-human-gut-metagenome-genome-assembly--contig:-NODE-120-length-17590-cov-7.269689_pt1 | contig 17590 bp, 9 predicted proteins | sample MGYA00244938_ERZ654148 | MGnify/ENA primary metagenome ERZ654148 (study PRJEB26926, sample SAMN06165168) | human gut metagenome | biome: ENVO:00009003; feature: ENVO:2100002; material: ENVO:00002003... | reverse complement strand
TTAGCATCTCAAATAGATATTTATTCAAATTATTTTCTCATATTTGTTTAAAATCTAATGATATGGAACTGATTCGAACCCTTTCTCAGATGGTCAACTGCCTGCGTTCGCGCGGCATACGACGGAAAGTGGCGGTGGTCTGCCCGAACGATCCGCACACGGAATATGTCATTATCCGTAGCCTGAGAGAGGAGATTGCTGAATATCTGCTGGTCACAGATTCTGCTCACTTGAAAGAAGCGCTCGACTTGCGGGCAGCTTCTCCCGACTTTGTACGCATTTACGAAGCTGGAACACCGGATGAAGCGGCTGCGCTGGCTGTGCAACTGGTGCGCACGGGCGAGGCGGAAGTCCTGATGAAGGGACTTATCAATACCGACAACCTGCTGCGTGCAGTCCTGAAAAAAGGAGAGGGACTGTTACCCGAAGGAGGGGTGCTGAGCCATGTAGCCGTGGCGCAGGTACCTTTGTATCATAAACTGCTGTTTTTCTCGGATGCGGCAGTAATTCCTCGTCCTACTTTGGAACAATACCGTTCAATGATTGCCAATGACCTGGTTTTGTGTCGTACGTTGGGATGCGAAGAACCCCGGGTGGCACTGATACACTGCACGGAGAAAATCAACGAGAAATTTCCCCATACCCTGAGCTACGTGGAACTGAAAAAAGAAGCGCAGGAAGGCCGTTTCGGAAAAGTCTTTATCGACGGGCCGATGGATGCCAAGACCGCCTGCGACAAGCACAGCGGGGAGATAAAAGGACTTTCCTCGCCAGTGGTAGGCAATGCAGATATTCTGATTTTCCCTAATATAGAATCGGGCAATACGTTTTACAAAACCCTGTCTCTGTTTGGCGATGCGAATATGGCAGGTATGCTGACCGGTACCATTGCACCGGTAGTAGTGCCTTCGCGGAGTGACTCCGGAAATTCCAAATACTACAGTCTGGTACTGGCATGTCTGGCAGGGACACGAAAAGAATAAAACTAGACCTTATGAAGATACTTGTCATCAACCCGGGCTCCACTTCTACGAAGCTGGCAGTCTACGAGAATGAGAATCCTATCTGGCGTGAAAGCATTGCGCATCCTTCCAAGGAGTTGGCCGACTTTCACCATATCAATGAACAATATGAGTACCGTCGCAAGTGTGTGCACGATACGCTGGAAAAGGCTGGCATTCCGCTTGTCTTTGATGCCGTGATTGCCCGTGGAGGCTTGTTGAAACCTACTCCCGGAGGAGTGTATCTGATTAACGAGCAAATCAAGCATGATTTATGGCACGCCGATATGGAACACGCATCGAATCTGGCGGCCTGGATTGCCGATGAGATTGCGCATTGTGCCGGTTGTCCTTCTTATTTGGCCGACCCGGTAGTGACCGATGAGTTGCGCGATTTGGCCCGTATCTCCGGTATTCCGGAATTACCGCGCATCTCCATTTTTCATGCACTGAACAGTCGGGCTGTTTCCCGTAGTTATGCAGCTCGTATCGGACGAAAGTATGAAGAGCTAAATCTGATTGTAGCCCATTTGGGAGGAGGCATCTCGGTCAGTGCCCATCATTATGGAAAGGTAGTCGATGTCAATAATGCTTTGAATGGAGAGGGGCCTTTCAGTCCGGAGCGGGCAGGAACGTTGCCGGCCCGGCAGTTGGTAGATATGTGTTTCAGCGGGAAATATACCTATGCCGAAATCCGTAAGATGATAAACGGTCGGGGAGGTCTGGTGGCTCATTTGGGTACTACTGATGTGCAGAGTATTATCCGTTGGGCACATGCCGGAGCCGAAAAGCACAAGCTGGTGCTGGATGCCATGCTTTATACGGTAGCCAAGCAGGTCGGTGCCATGCACATCGCACTTCACGGACAGACTGATGCTGTGATTCTGACTGGAGGTATCGCTTTCAATGACTATTGCATCCAGGGGTTGCGTGAATGGCTGGAAGGGCTTGCCCCGATAGTGGTCATTCCCGGTGAAGATGAAATGGGAGCTTTGGCCATGAATGCCCTGGGCGTGTTGCGGGGAGAACTGGCCTTGCAGGAGTATGCGCCGGAAACTTCATCTGATTGATTTGCCGGCAGAATTAATTGGAGTCTGTGCAAATATTTTTTGAAATCCCTTTGCATATTCTCTGTTTCACAGTGTGGGATTTGTATTTCACAGTGTGAAATATGTATCCCACACTGTGGTTTTTGTATCCCACAGTGTGAAACAGAGAATTTGTCCTGACGTTTGAAAGAAAATTATCTTGGTTTGAATATTTTTAATTCGTTTGTAATGATATTGTTAGCTTTTAGAGTGAAGCAACTTTTATATAGGATAGACGTTTGCAAGCGGTTATTATTCGTATTTCAGAGCCTCATAACTTTTTTCTATTGAACACTTACTGCCACAAAAACGTCTCATAGGTGTATATTCATATTTTGTATATCCTTGGTGAAAGGGTAAATTAGGTGCTATATATCAGCATAGATTTTTTGTTATGTTTATCTGCCTTTGCATGATTCGGTAAGAATTCATATCTTTGTTTTCGTGTCTGTTTCACCTCTTTATCTTGTGTAACATGAAAAAGTACTTTCTTCTCATCCTATACATGCTTGTGTCGGCAATACAGGGATTGTACGGGCAGCAAATGTCTTACCTCCAATTAGACCGTATTCCTTTACAAGCCGATGCTTCAACTATCAGTTGTATTTTGCAAGATCAAAGTGGTCTTATTTGGATGGGGTCGAATGCTGGCTTGCTTAGTTATGACGGATATACCATACAATCTCACTTTGAATACGGAAAAAACAGTAACGTACGTATTTATTGCGGTGTTGTTGCAGGAGACTCTATCTTTCTTGGAGCAGACAACGGATTATTGATATATAATTACAAGACTGACCACTACGTTACTGCTGAAGTCTCTTTCCCAAACGATGTGCGTAGTCTTGCTTTCTACAAAAATAACCTTTGGATAGGAACATTAAACGGACTTTACCGATATACGCTTAACACACACGAACTGAAAGCTTTTACGCCCTATAACAGCCGTCTTCCCCATGTTGCTGTTTACTCACTATTGCATACGTCTGATGGAGAACTGTATATCGGGACCTATGACGGGGTATGTCGCTTGGATGAAACTGGTAATGATTTCTACCTCATCGGCATTCCTGCTGCTCGACGCGAAAAGAATTTTTTTGCCAATATAATGCTGGAGGATAAAGAGCGTAAATGTTTATGGATAGGAACAGAAGGTGAGTTGATTTGTCTGCGATACGGACGGGCAGAAAGTATTCCTCTCTTTCAGGACAATTCGGTGAAATCACTGGCTTTTGATGTCGATAGAAACTTACTGATAGGAACAGATAACGGACTATACATTTATAATCCTGCTACCGGAAAACATAACCATTTGTTCCACGATTCACGTAATAGTCACTCGCTATCAAATAATATCGTTTGGAGTATCTTTTCTGACAAAGATTCTAACATCTGGTTGGGTACAGATAATGGCGTATCCCTTGCCCGCAATACTCATCCTTATTTATTCATACCTGTATGGCAACTGACGCACAGTAGTGAGGGAAATTTATTCCATTCCATTTTCCGCGACAGTAAAGGTAATTACTGGCTGGGAGGCACAGACGGATTATTATTCGTAGAGCGCGGCTTGATAAATAGTAATCCGCAAACACGGTGGTATAAGATGAACAAAAAAGATTATCCGTTATCCCATAACCGCATACGCCATATTTATGAAGACCGGACAGGGAATTTATGGATTGCTACAGACGGTGGCATAGAGAGGTATGATGAATTGACTCACCAATTCATCCCATATACAATCGTCGACCGGACACGTTCGTATAACGCGAATTGGGCTTACTATATGTTTGAAGACCTTGACGGGAATTTCTGGATAAGCACTTGTCTGGGCGGACTTTTTGTTATCCGGAAAGATAAATTGTTACATTCCGCATCGGGTTATTGTGTGGCCGACAAGAACTATACGACCCAAGACGGACTGAAAAGTATGTTTATCAACCAAGTGGTAGAAGACCGTAGCGGCAACGTGTGGATTATGTTATATAATAACGGGATTCAGAAACTGAATCCGAAGAGTGGGAAATTCACCGCATTCCGCCTGCCAAGAACAAATGAAGAAATCACTACCGATTTTCTGATGAGCGACAGCGAAGGATATCTTTGGGCAGGATGCCACAATAAAGTGTTGCGTATCAATCCCGTCACGGAGACAGTCACGGAAATCAATTTGAACCAGAAGAATTGTAATATTCTTTCCATGGCAGAAGTTGAAAGCAGCATTTGGGTTTCTACAACCAAAGGATTATGGGGAATTGATAAAAAGAATAATGCGGTAACACGTATCCCTATAGATGACCAGATGTTTACCCGTGTTTACTATGATAAGATTGACCGGCGTGTATTCTTGGGTGGTTATGATGGTATTGGATTGTGTACTCCTTCGGCTGTTAGTAAGGCTGCAAAATATCTTCCCATTCATATTACTGCGATAACGGCTAACAACCAAAAGATAACAAGCGACAGCAGTGTGCGGTACATGCAAAATATCGAATTAAGTTATAAAGAGAATAATCTATCGTTTGAATTTTCTGATTACTCATATGCTCATATAAAGAAAGACAACTTTGTATATAAATTAGAAGGATTAGATAAAGACTGGCATCATGTGGACGAACGTTCTAATCGCATTCTTTATACTAACATTCCCCACGGGAAATATACCCTATTCATAAGGCATGTTGAGGACAAGCAAAAAACTGCTCCTATGTTATCGATTACCATTCTTCCGCCATGGTATCAAACTTTGTGGGCAAAAATAGTCTATTTTCTTATTATCGGAGGATTGGCAGGATGGATCATCAACTTTTTCATGGTAAAAAATCGTTTGAGATTGGAACAGATAGAAAAACGCCAGATAATGGAACGGTCACAACAAAAAATGGATTTCTTATCAAATATTTCTCATGACCTGAAGACCCCAATCAGTATGATTGTCACTCCGATAAGCAAATTGCTGATCGATGTGAAAGACTACCATCAAAAGTCAATGTTGGAAGTGATTTACCGAAATGCGGTTAACTTGAATGAAATGATTCACAAGTTGTTGGAGTTTAATCGTATAGATCGGGCAGAAGATTCTTTGCTTATCGTATCGCGAATCGAACTGGTTTCGTTTGTCAAGAATATATATGCTATCTATAAAGAAGCCGATGTAGAAGAAAAATATCAATGGAATATTTCCTGCAACATCGATTTTTTATTTATGGACATGGATGTTATCAAACTCAAATCAATAATAAGCAATCTGCTTTCGAACGCAACCAAATATACGCCGCAGGGTGGTAGTATCAGTATTGTAATTGAATATCATAAAGATTTGCAGGCTGTAAATATTCATATAGTTGACACTGGAATAGGTATTGCTGAAGATGAATTGCCTTATGTGTTCCAACGTTTTTATCAGTCTTCACGTACTAAAAAGCAATATGAAGGTACCGGAATCGGACTTTACTTGGTGAAAACTTATACGGAATTACATCATGGCAAAGTTGAAGTTGCATCAACTATCCGGAAGGGAACAACTTTCACCGTGACTTTCCCTGTAGATGAGTTGCTTAACTTACCCATATCTTCAACTCAAGAATCCGAATCTCGACAAGAAGTAGATAACAACGAACTCAAACCGTTGATTTTGATTGTGGATGATAATCCGGAAATGCGTAATGTCATCCAAACCATCTTAGCTGACGGCTACCGGTGTGTATTTGCATCTAACGGGAAAGAAGGGTTGGAGGTCGTGAACAACCAACACCCAGACCTAATTATTTCTGACTTGATGATGCCCGTTATGGATGGTATTGAAATGAGTCGCATATTAAAGAAAAACCTGACTACTGCCGTGATTCCTATCATCATGCTGACTGCAAAAGATGATAAACAAACAGAACGTAAGAGCCTACAATTACAGATTGATGCTTTCATCGCTAAACCTTTTGATGCAGAGATTCTTTACTTTAAAGTTTCTCAGTTGCTGCATAACAAGGTTGCTTACGAGGTGAGGGCACGGATAGAAAAGATCTCTTCCCCAAAACCAATCAAAGAAATCGCTTCACAGGATGAAAAGTTCTTAGCAACTATCACCCAGCTTATCGAGGATCATATATCAGATTCTGATTTAAATGTCAATGCGCTTTGTAATCTTTCTGGTGTAGGGAGCAAACAAATCTATCGGAAGGTAAAACAGCTCACGGGTATGTCTCCGGTGGAATATATTAAGTCCATTCGCATGAAGAAAGCAGCAATGCTGTTACAGCAACGGAAATTTACCGTATCGGAGGTCATGTATATGGTCGGTTATTCTAATGCGTCTTATTTCTCGAAATGTTTTCAGGGAATATTTGGCAAAACGCCAAAACAGTATGTTTCAGAGAACTGAAAAAACTGTTTTACAACAGTTGTCCAATTTCTTTTGTTATATGTCCGATATGTTTCTTTGAAGTAGCAGGCTGTATTTTACCTTTGCCACGAACAAAAAAACATAATACGTAACATGAAAAACAACATCTTTAATCTGCTGAAAGTGTTTCTGCTCTTTTTGTTAATAACAGGAAGCGGAAACACAATTACACTTTCCGCGCAACAAAGTGGGAAAAGAATCATCACTGGACAAGTTATTGATGATGAAAACCAAGAACCTCTTATCGGGGTCAGTGTATTGGTTGTAGGTACCCAAACCGGAACTATCACCGATTTCGATGGAAACTATTCGGTAGAACTCCCCGAAGGAAGCAAACAACTTCAATTTTCGTACATCGGATACACTTCGCAAATAGTAAATGTATCTGCCAACGTATTAAACATACGGTTGAAATCGGATACCGAAATGCTAAGCGATGTGGTAGTTATTGGTTACGGTACACAGCGTAAAAGTGATTTGACCGGCTCGGTTACTAACATATCGAGCGACGATTTCAATACGGGACTGGTCAGTTCACCGGAACAACTCATTAATGGAAAAATTTCTGGTGTACAGATTATGTCGAATAGTGGTTCGCCTACGGCGGGTAGTACCATCCGTGTACGTGGAGGCGCTTCGTTGAACGCCAGCAATGACCCCCTTATCGTGTTAGATGGCGTACCATTGGAACAAGGGGGTATTAGCGGAAACGATGGAAACTTCCTCAGTTTGATTAATCCCAATGACATAGAAAGCATGACCATCCTGAAAGATGCTTCTTCTACGGCAATCTATGGCTCACGTGCTTCAAACGGTGTTATCATCATCACTACAAAAAAGGGAAGCTCTGATAAGCTGAAAGTTACGTTCAGTACTACCAACTCTATTCAAACACGCACAAAAATGGCAGATATGTTGAGCTATGACCAGTTTGTAAACGTAGTAAAGACACAAGGAAGTGCTGCTCAACAAGCTTTATTGGGAACGGCACATACCAAATGGAACGATCAAATTTACCATAATGCTTTCGGAACAGATAACAACTTGAGCTTAGCAGGGCGTATTGCCCCGAACTGGCCTATTCGTGTATCTGTAGGTTACTATAATCAAGATGGCTTGCTTAAGACTGATAATGCTGAACGTTTTACCGGTAGTCTTTCGTTGTCTCCGTCTTTTTTTGATGACCATTTGAAGCTAACTATCAATGCCAAAGGTTCGCTTAACAAGAATCAGTTTGCTAATACTTCTGCCATTTGGGCAGCTTCAACCATGAACCCTACTATACCTGTCTATTCTGGAGATGATGCGTTTGGAGGATTTACAGAAGCTATCACAGGCGATGGTAATCCAGTAACGGGCGGAGTACGGAATCCGGTTGGATTATTGGAACAACGAGATGCTCATAGTAAGGTCGTTCGTTTTATCGGCAACTTCGACGTTGATTATCGTTTACATTTTTTCCCAGACCTGAAACTCCATGCTACATTGGGGTATGACTATGCCGAGGGAAAGGGTTCGGAATATGTGTCGCCTGAAGCAGCCCAATATTATACTACTGGTGGTTATTATTATCCGTATGGACCGCAGAAAAACGAAAATAGACTGTTAACATTGTATGCTAATTACAATAAGTTTATTGATATCATCAATAGTAGTTTCGATGCGACCATAGGATATGATTACCAATATTGGAAGTCCACCATTCCGGCTACTACACAAATGAATGCTGCAGGAGAAATACAGACTCAATATAGAGCATCTGACCAACGTCACGTGTTACTTTCGTACTACGGACGTCTGAATTATTCTTATGGTTCACGCTATATGCTGACAGCAACAGTCCGCCGTGATGCTACCTCTCGTTTTGCACAATCGCAACGCTGGGGTACATTCCCTTCTGTCGCTTTAGGATGGAAAGTTACTGAAGAATCGTTTATGAAAGACCAGCAGGTATTAAGCAACCTAAAACTGCGTGTGAGTTATGGAGTTACCGGTCAGCAAGATGGTATAGGTAATTATAACTATCTCCCTATTTATACTATTAGTCAAGATGGTGCACAAGGTATCGTAGGAGGTACTCCTGTTTATACATACCGCCCAGAGGCGTATGTGTCAGACCTGAAATGGGAAACAACTACTTCGTGGAATTTTGGGTTTGATTTTGGTTTCTTGGAGGATCGCATTACTGGTAGCTTAGATTATTATACTCGGAAAACAAAAGATTTGATTGCTACGGTTCCAGCAGCAGCAGGTTCTGCATTCGACCGTAACATTACAACTAATGTTGGTAACGTAGACAGCCAAGGTATTGAAATGTCTTTAAATGCTACACCGATTCAAACTAAAGATTTGACATGGAATGTCAGCTTTAATATGACTTGGCAGAAAATGCAGGTTGAGAATTTGTCGATTGTGGAAGGAGGACAAGCTACCAATACACAAGTAGGACCACTGGTAGACGGACAATATGTGCAAACCCTTTCTGAAGGATATGAACCTTATATGTTTTATGTCTATAAGCAGCTGTACGATGAAAAAACAGAAAGGCCAATTGAAGGTGCTTATGCCGATTTAAACAATGACGGCAGCATTAATGAAGGCGATTTATATCGCTATCACTCGCCTGCTCCAGATTTTATCATGGGATTAAGTACCTCGCTACAATGGAAACGATGGAATTTAGGCATGAGTTTTCGTGCCAATATTGGTAACTATGTTTACAATGGTATGGCTATGACTACCGGAGCCTTTGAAACAATGAGTTACAATGCTTATCAGTTGAATAATCTTTCAACCAGCTATTTGGAAACCGGATTCCAAACTCGTCAGCACTTGTCCGACTATTACGTTGAAAATGCCTCTTTCTTAAAAATGGATAATCTTACATTAGGTTATAACTTCGGAGAAGTCTTCAAAGGATGTAACCTCAATGTCAGTGCGATGGTTCAAAACGTATTCTGTATCACCAGATACAGTGGCGTAGACCCGGAAGTACCTAATGGTGTGGACAATACGTTTTATCCGCGTCCGCGTACTTATTCTTTGAATATCGGACTTAATTTTTAATCTTCAATCCAGTACCAAGCTATGAAACGAATATTATATACAGCAATGATTTGCTGCGGATGTTTTCTTACTCCTTCCTGCGTAGGAGATTTGGATCAGTTCCCGCATACGGAAATCACTTCCGAAAATATTTATAACAGTGCAGAAAGTTATTATCAGGTATTAGCAAAATTATATACGGCAATGGTCACTACCGGCCAGGAACAGAACGGCAGTCAAGACCTCTCAAGCAACAAAGGATTCGATTACATGCGCTGTTATTTTAACCTGCAAGAAGTCGGTACCGATGAAGTGGCCTATACATGGTTATCCGGTGAAACGCTGAGCGACATCAGCAACCTCTCTTGGGATGCTACCGATGTATGGGTTTCGGATATGTACTATCGTATCTATTATAACATTGCGCTTTGTAATGAGTTTCTCCGTCATACTACAGACGATGCAATCGCTGCATTCGACGGACAAACACAGTCTACCCTGCGTACATATCGTGCGGAAGCCCGTTTCCTCCGCGCACTGTTTTATTACCACGCACTCGACTTTTTCCATGATATTCCATTTGTCTCTGAAAACGACCCTGTGGGCAGTTACATTCCCCCACGCTATACAGCCCAACAGATTTTCGATTTTATTGAGACGGAATTAAATGAAATTACAGGAACAGAGAACGGATTGCTGAACCGCGACGAATGCCCTTACGGACGTGCTTCGAAAGGAGCGGCTTACACGCTGCTGGCAAGAATGTATCTGAACGCTGAAACCTATATCGGCGAGGCTCGCTATACTGAATGTATCACTGCTTGTAACCATGCCATCGAACAAGGCTATACGCTGGAACAGGATTATGCCAAGCTGTTTAATGCTGATAACGATAAACGTACCAACGAAATTATTTTTACACTTCCTGTTGATGCTACCACTACTGTTTCATGGGGAGCTTCCACGTATGTGGTATGTGCGGCGGTACCTGCCGGCATGGCACAAAACTCAGTCGGAGTAGCCAGCGGATGGGGGTCTATGAGAATGCGCGGTGCTGCCTCTGCCCAATTCAATAATGACCCCAGAGGTATGTTTATCACCGAAGGGCAAACCCTCAATATTACAGACATGACTAACGAGAAGGAAGGTTATGTGGTAACTAAATGGTCAAACGTAACCGATGCGGGAGAAACGGCATCCAATACGGCACAATCGGGTGTGAATACGGACTTCCCGTTATTCCGTCTGGCAGATGTTTACTTGATGTATGCCGAAGCTACGGCACGGGGCGGGCAAGGAGGCAGCATGGATCAGGCTTACAAGTATGTAAACGAACTGAGGGACCGTGTGGGAGCTGAACCGATTCCGAACTGGGCTGCCATGACCAATGACAATTGTATCTTTTTCCTTGCCGAACGCTTGCGCGAACTGTATTGGGAAGGCACACGGCGTACTGACTTGATTCGCTTTAACCGTTTTACTTCTAATACATACGTATGGGAGTGGAAAGGAGGAACACTGGCAGGAACAGGGGTAGACAGCAAATATAACATTTATCCTATTCCGTCTACCGAACTGACTGCCAATCCGAATTTATATAATGAGAACTATTAATACTTAAACTCTTTTGTTATGAAAACGATAAAAAGCCTGTTTGCCGTATTGTTCGCATTGCTTGCTTTTTCGGCTTGCGAGAAAGATGGCGACAAAATATATTTGCAGAGCCTGGAAAGCAATAACTTAATGGCTACCACCGACAGGGTTGAACTGAATGCTGACTTGGCTCAAGAGATAGTGGTTTCACTGGCGTGGACAGACCGCACGATTCAGATAAGTGACCCTGCGGTAGGAACAACTGTCACCGTTACAACCTATGTGGAAGCATCGCTGTCGGAGGATTTTTCTACCACCGTCAGCAAGACTGCAACGACTTCACTTTCCATCGCATTCACAGGGCTGGAACTGAACTCATTAGCAAGCGAGATTGGAGCTGTTACGGGACGGAATAATAAGATTTATTTCCGTCTGGCAGGAACTACCGGAACAAATATTCCTCCGGTATACAGCAATGTGGTAAGTATCGATGTCACACCATACAAAATGGATATGAACACCGGTACTGTCATCCTGTCAAATGATCAGACGGAGAATTTGGGTGAAACAGGTGTTACTTTTTACTCACCGGATGCCGACGGTATATACAGCGGATTTATCTCTATACCTGAAGCATGGTATCATATCCTTCTTAAAGAAGGAGACGGCTCGATATGGGGAACATCAGGAAGCGAAGGGGCATTCCATCTTACAGACGACCCGAACAACTCGCTCCAGAATATGTGGTTTCCTGGAACAGCTGGATGTTACTATGTTATCGTCAATACGCAAGCGGCAGAATGGAGTGCGCTTCATATCAGTTCGCTCTCTGTCAGCGGACTGACAAGCGAAAGCATCGACCTTACGTTAGACCAAGCCACAAACCAATGGGTTGCCACATTTACTGCCGACGCTGCCGGAAGCCGCACGATAACCATCAACGGGCAGGGAGAACAGTATAATGTGGAAACCGGAGACGGCTCGGGCACAGCCACCGGCATTGCGTTTGCCGCCGATGGAGAGCATGTCGCTTTAGCCGAAACTGCCGGAAACATTACGGTTGATGTGCCGCAGGCAGGAGAATGTACCGTCCGACTGAATCTGTATGATCCGACAAACTGCACGGTCAGCGTAGAGGCAGGAGCAGCCGAACTGCCGGGCGGAGGAGACTCCGGTGAAGAGACTCCCGTCACGCTTCCCGAATCGCTCGACGTGGTTTCTTATTCCACCGGTTCCGAAGTCATCCTGACTACACTCTACCCTACCGGCAGCGAAAGCGGTGTGTACACAGGCACTTATTCCGGAGAAGTAAGAGACCAAATCAACATCGTAGACCGGACGAACTCGGTATGGTATGGATGCGACCCGGATGAAAACTCGCAACTGTCTTCACAAGACGACAAATGGAATATATGGTTCGACGGAACCGGAGCGGTTACCCTTACCGTTGACCTTACTAACATGACTTGGAATTACACAGCAAATTAAAAAACGAAACAACCATGAAAAAGATAAAAAACTGGTGGATGGGCTTACTCCTATTGGCGGGGGTTGCCATCACTTCCTGCAACGACGATGATAAACCGGTATTCCCCGAAATTCCGGAAGAGACATACGATATGACGGGATTTGCCCGCGGTGCCGATGTAAGCTGGCTGACCGAAATGGAAGCTAACGGAAGGAAATTTTATGATGCCGACGGAAAAGAACGGGAATGTATGTCTCTGCTCCGCGAACTTGGGATGAATGCTATCCGTTTACGTGTGTGGGTGAATCCTGTCGACGGCTGGTGTAACCAAGCCGACGTAGTTGCCAAAGCATGGCGGGCACATAACTTGGGATACCGGCTGATGATTGATTTTCATTACAGCGATACATGGGCGGATCCGGGAAATCAAACCAAACCGGCGGCTTGGGAGGATTATTCGTTTGATGAACTGCGTCAGGCTGTCGCCAACCATACGACTGAAGTATTGACTACGCTTAAAAATCAAGGTATCGACGTGGAATGGGTACAAGTAGGAAACGAAACCAGCAACGGCATGTTGTTTGACGAAGGCAAGGCAAGCACGGATATGGCAAACTTTGCGGCATTGGTCAATTCGGGTTACGATGCTGTAAAAACGGTTTATCCTGAAGCTCAGGTTATTGTTCATTTAGACCGGGGTAACGAGTTGACGCATTATGCATGGATATTTAATGGCTTGCAAGGGAACGGAGCGAAATGGGATATTATCGGAATGTCGCTTTATCCGGGCGAAGACCCTGATGAAAACAATGGACTGGCTGAATGGAGTCCGGTAGATGAAAACGGGCAGACATGGAAGGCACAAAACGATGCTTGCATTGCCAATATGCAATCGCTTATCAGTACGTATCATACCCAAATCATGGTTTGCGAGATAGGTATCCCGTGGAACTACGAACAAGCTGAAGCCTTTTATTCCGATTTCATGACCAAAGCTAAACAGGTAGAGGGATGCTTGGGGGTATTTGTTTGGGAACCGGAATGTTATGGAGGATGGAACGGATACCAAAAGGGCTTATTTGATGACAGCGGAAAACCTACTGCCTCACTGAATGCTTTCGCTCGTAACTAAAATTTGTTATCAGGAGGGGAGTAGTGAAAAGACTTCCCTCCTGAATAGATTATTCAAATCTAACTATTCAAAAACCAACAATATGAAACATACAAACCTATTTAAACTCATCTTCTTCTTTGTATGTGTTATCACGTCGGGCTCTGTATGGGCACAACGCAGCGAGCAACTGTTAGAAAAAGGATGGCGGTTCACAAAAGGAGACGTGAAAGGGGCCGAGACTCCCGGATTTGATGATTCGGAGTGGGAGGCTGTTACGATTCCTCACGACTGGGCTATCTTTGGTCCGTTCGACCGCAGCCATGATTTACAGAACGTAGCTGTTACCCAGAATTTTGAAACGGAGGCTTCGGTGAAAACCGGACGGACGGGCGGATTGCCATACGTGGGTGTAGGCTGGTATCGTACTACTTTCCATGCACCTGCCGGCAAACAGATTACGCTGATGTTCGACGGCGCGATGAGCGAAGCCCGTATCTACGTAAATGGAAAAGAAATAGGCTTTTGGCCCTGGGGATATAATTCTTTCTATTTTGATGTAACACCGTATGTCAATAAAGATGGACAAGCAAACACGCTGGCAGTACGCTTGGAAAACCGTCCGCAGTCTTCGCGCTGGTATCCCGGAGCCGGACTTTACCGGAATGTGCATGTCATTGCTACAGACGACATACACGTACCCGTTTGGGGTACGAAACTGACTACCCCACACGTAAGTGTTGATTATGCTTCGGTAAAATTACTTACAACGGTAGCAAATGCCGACAATAAAGATGTCCGTATCGTAACCGAGATTGTTTCGCCCGAAGGAAAGATAGTTGCCGCCAAAGACAATACGCGCAAAATCACTAACGGAATGTCTTTCGAACAAAACTTTCTGGTAAATTCCCCGATGTTGTGGTCGCCCGAAAGTCCTTCATTGTACAAAGCCGTTTCTAAAGTCTATGCAGACAACCGGCTTGTTGATGAATATACCACCCGTTTCGGCATTCGCAGTCTGGAGTTTGTAGCCGACAAAGGATTTTTTCTGAACGGCAAGCACCGCAAATTTCAAGGAGTATGCAATCATCACGATTTAGGGCCGTTGGGAGCGGCTATCAATGTATCTGCCTTGCGCCATCAGCTGATTTTACTGAAAGACATGGGATGTGATGCCATCCGTACCGGACATACCATGCCTGCCCCTGAGCTGGTGGAACTTTGCGACGAGATGGGTATCATGCTGATGGTTGAATCGTTCGATGAATGGGATATAGCCAAGTGTGAGAACGGATACCACCGCTTTTTCAATGAATGGGCGGAAAAAGACATTGTAAACATGGTTCGCCATTACCGCAACAATCCCAGCGTGGTGATGTGGAGCATCGGCAACGAGGTTCCTACCCAATGGAAACCAGAAGGTTGCAAAGTTGCTGCATTCTTACAGGAAATTTGCCATCGAGAAGATCCTACACGTCCTGTCACTTGCGGCATGGATCAGGTTTTGAGTGTGTTAGACAATGGATTTGCTGCCTTGTTGGATGTTCCCGGTTTCAATTATCGTACCCACCTCTATACGGAAGCATATAACCGCCTGCCGCAAAATATCGTGCTGGGTTCAGAAACCGCTTCTACGGTCAGCTCGCGTGGAGTATATAAGTTCCCGGTCGTTAAACGCCACACAGCGATGTATGACGACCACCAGTCTACCGGATATGATTTGGAATATTGTTCATGGAGTAATGTACCCGATGAAGATTTTGCATTAGCTGATGATTATCCGTGGACAATTGGGCAGTTCGTATGGACCGGCTTCGATTATCTGGGCGAACCCTCGCCTTACGATACTGATGCTTGGCCCAGTCACAGCTCACTGTTCGGTATCATTGATTTGGCAAGCTTGCCTAAAGATCGTTATTACTTATATCGTAGCATCTGGAATAAACAGTCGCCTACATTATATATATTGCCCCACTGGACTTGGCATGGGAGAGAAGGAAAAAATACGCCTGTGTTTGTTTATACCAGCTATCCCGAAGCCGAACTTTTTGTCAACGGAAAAAGTTATGGCAGGCAGTGCAAACTTACGGTCGAGGAAAGCAGGGCATTACAGGGAAAAGATTCGCTCTGGCTGCAACGCCGCTACCGCCTGATGTGGACAGACGTGGTTTACGAGCCGGGCGAAGTAAGAGTAGTGGCTTATGACGAAGCAGGAAAAGCGGTGGCAGAACAGACAGTCCGTACTGCCGGAAAGCCGCATCATATCGAACTTTCCACCCCTCACCATACACTAAATGCCGATGGAAAAGAGCTTGCTTATGTAACCTTGCGCATCGTAGATAAAGACGGCAATCTCTGTCCTACCGACGGGCGCTTGGTTAACTTTAGGGTAAAAGGAGCCGGAACTTACCGTGCTTCAGCCAATGGCGACCCCACTTGCCTCGATCTTTTCCATCTGCCCCGGATGCACGTTTTTAACGGAATGTTGACGGTTATCCTCAAGGCGGGCGAAGAAGCCGGCACATTGGAACTGCAAGCTACAGCTAAAGGCGTAAAAAGCGGAAGTATCCGGATTAACGTGAAACCTGTAAAATAACTGGGTATGAAGAAGATAATATATCTTGCGTGGATGGCTCTTTGTTCCTTCCACGCGTATGGACAAACAGACACTACGTTCTACAAAGGTGCCGACATCAGTTGGACTACCCAACTCGAAGCAGAAGGGCACCGGTTTTATAATCAGAAAGGCGAAGAACGTGAATGTACTGCCCTGATGAAAGAATTAGGGCTTAACGCCATCCGTCTGCGCGTGTGGGTAGACCCTGAAGACGGATGGAGCAGCAAGGAAGATATGCTTACACTGGCTAAGCGCGCTCAAGCAAACGACATGGAGCTGATGGTAGACTTTCATTATAGCGATTTTTGGGCAGACCCTGCACATCAAACCATTCCACGTGCTTGGCAGAACCTGTCGTTCGAAGATTTGAAGGTAGCTGTGGCCACACATACACGCGATGTCTTGTTGCTACTTAAAAATAGCGGCATCAAACCTCGCTGGGTACAGGTGGGCAACGAAACCAGCGACGGTTTCCTTTGGGAGGTGGGACGCGCCAGCACTAATATGCCGCAATATGCTGCCTTGACCACTGCAGGTTATGATGCCGTAAAAGATATTTTCCCGGAAACGACTGTCATCGTCCACCTTGACAACGGGTTTAACAACGAATTGTATAATTATATCTTTGACGGACTGAAGGCTAACGGAGGGAAATGGGACATGATAGGTATGTCGCTTTATCCGTACTGGTCGATTATGTACAAACACGTTAAAAATGCTGATGAAGCGATAACGCGGTGTATGGATAATATTCGTCGGATGAGCCGAAAATATAACTGCCCCGTCATGATTGTTGAAACGGGAATGGAGTCGGCAAAACCGGAAGAAGGGAAAGCGCAGCTTGCCCGTATCATCCGCCAAGCCCGTATGGAAACCGAAGGAAAATGCCGGGGTGTGTTTTATTGGGAACCCGAATGTAAACCCACTCCTTACGTATTGGGTGCATTTACTGCCGATGGACACCCTACCGCCATTATGGAAGCCTTTACGGAAAATTAGTGAGTGTAAGAGTTTGAAAAGCCTTTTTTTATTGCATTCTATTTTTTCATAAGGTAATTTTCAATTACGTTTAATTATTAGGCTCAGTCCTTCATGGAGCATATCATGGCTTCATTACTATGTCTGTAAAAACGGGTTCTGGAAGTTGTCATATTGCTTCTAGAACCCGTTTTCTTACTGCTCGTATTCTTTCTTCCGCTTCGGATTCATCGGGAACCAGCCTTTCAGCACGCGTTCGCGCTGTTCGAAGACCTCCTTGATGGTCC
>ENA-OZZJ01000112-OZZJ01000112.1-human-gut-metagenome-genome-assembly--contig:-NODE-112-length-18103-cov-5.963486_pt1 | contig 18103 bp, 18 predicted proteins | sample MGYA00244938_ERZ654148 | MGnify/ENA primary metagenome ERZ654148 (study PRJEB26926, sample SAMN06165168) | human gut metagenome | biome: ENVO:00009003; feature: ENVO:2100002; material: ENVO:00002003... | reverse complement strand
GCAGCTTGTGCGCCAGATGTCCGGCAACAGCAAGGCCATGAAGCGCATGAAGCGCGGCGGCCGCGGCGGCTTCGGCGGTCTGGGCAATCTGTTCGGCGGCGGCGGTGGCCGGCCGTACGGATTCTAAATTTGGTTCCAAGCTCCCGCCGGGAGCTGGAGATACAGAGAACATTGATGGAGGTGAAGATACATGGTCAAGATCAGACTTCGCAGAATGGGCGCCAAGAAGGCCCCCTACTACCGCATCGTGGTGGCGGACTCCCGTTTCGCACGCGACGGCAGATGCATTGAGGAGATCGGCACGTACGATCCGCTGAGCGCGGACAAGAAGATCGTCGTCGACGCCGAGCGCGCCAACTACTGGCTCGCCAACGGTGCACAGCCGACGGATACCGTTCGTGTGCTGCTCAAGAAAGCCATCGCAGCGGAATAAGGAGAGACCCCAAAGATGAAAGAGCTTCTGACCTATATTGTGCAGAACCTCGTGGAAAAACCGGACGAGGTCTCTGTGACCGAGCGCGAGGCCAACGGCGAGACCGTGTTTGAAGTGCGCGTCGCCGACGGCGATATGGGCAAGGTCATCGGCCGTCAGGGCCGGATCGTCAAAGAGATCCGCATCCTGATGAAGGCCGTCGCCCAGAGAAAGGGCAAGAAAGTCTCCGTGGAGATCATGGATTGACGCAGGAAACGCGCTGCACCCGTGCAGTGCGTTTTTTGCACCTACACCCAAAAAAGGGGGACACAACGATGCAAAAACCGTATCTGGAGGCAGGAAAGATCGTCAACACGCACGGCGTGCGCGGCGAGGTGCGCATCCAGCCGTGGGCGGATGACGCGGCGTTCCTGCTCGGCTTCCGGACGTTTTATATCGACGGCGCGCCCGTGCACGTCGCGCACAGCCGCGTGCACAAGGGCATGCTCGTCGTGAAGTTTCAGGGCGTGGACGATGTCAACGCCGCCATAACGATGAAAAACCGCGTCGTGTCCATCGCGCGCGCGGACGTCACGCTGCCCGACGGGCAGTATTTCCAGCAGGACCTGCTCGGCATCGCCGTCGAGACCGACGCGGGCGAGCCCGTCGGCACCCTGCGCGAGATCCTGGACCTGCCGCGCGGCAGCGTCTACGTCGTGCAGGGCGACCGCGAGGTGCTCATCCCCGACCGGCCGGAGTTCGTGCGCAGCATCGACCCCGACGCCGGGCGCATGGTCGTGCACCTGATCGAAGGGATGTGAGCGCGTGCGCATCGACATTCTCACCCTCTTTCCCGACACGATGCGCGCCATGCTCGGCGAGAGCATCCTCGGCCGGGCGCAGGCGCGCGGCCTGCTCGACATCCGCTGCCACCAGATCCGCGACTATACCGAAAACCGGCAAAAGCAGGTCGACGACTATCCCTACGGCGGCGGCTGGGGCCAGGTCATGATGGCGCAGCCGCTCAAGAGCTGCCTTGACGCCGCGCTCGCGGACAGCACCGTGCCCAAAGCGCGCCGCCGCGTGATCTACCTCTCCCCGCAGGGGCCGACGTTCACGCAGGCGAAGGCCCGCCAGCTCAAGGCCGACTATGACCAGCTCGTGCTCGTCTGCGGCCACTACGAGGGCGTGGATGAGCGCTTCATCGAGGCGTGCGTGGACGAGGAACTCTCCATCGGCGACTTTGTGCTCACCGGCGGCGAGCTCGGCGCCATGGTCGTCACGGACTGCGTCTGCCGCATGGTGCCGGGCGTTCTGTCAGACACCGAGTGCTACACCGGCGAGAGCCATTGGGCCGGCCGGCTCGAGTACCCGCAGTATACCCGCCCCGAGACGTGGGAGGGCCGCACCGTGCCGGAGGTGCTGCGCGGCGGCAACCACGCCGAGATCGAGGCATGGCGCACGCGCCAGAGCTTAGAGAGGACCCTGCTCAAGCGGCCCGACCTCTTCCAACAGACGCCGCCGACGCCGGACGAGCAGCGCCTGCTCGATAAGATCCGGCGCGACCGCAGCCGCCCGCAGCTTGTAGAGCCGCCCATCTGCCGGATAGCAACGGAGGACGACCTCCCGGCCATCCTCGCCATCGCGCAGCAGGCGCGCAACTATCTGCGCCGCCACCGCGTCGACCAGTGGCAGGGCGTGTATCCGAACGAGGAGACGTTCCGCGCCGACATCGCGGCCGGCACGTGCCACGTGCTCACGTATCAGGGCACGGTGGCCGCCATGTTCACGCTCGCCTTCACGCCCGAGCCGGCCTACGACGCGCTCACGGACGGGCGCTGGCGCTCGGACCGTGACCATGCCGCCGTGCTGCACCGCAACGCCGTTGCAGCCGATTGGCGCGGTACGGGCATGGCCGACCTGCTCATGCAGGAGGTCGAGCGGCTCGCGCGCGCCGGCGGCGCGCATGCCGTCCGCGTCGACACGCACCGGCACAACGGCGCGCAGAAAAAGCTCCTTGAGCGCCACGGCTACCGCTTCTGCGGCAACATCCTCTGCGATGAGCCGGGACATGACCCGCGCCGTCAGGCGTTTGAAAAGCTGCTGAAGTGAGGGCCTGCGTATGAATCTGACGAATCTCGCGGACATCCGCGCGCTGCTCGCGCGGCACGATTTCCGCTTTTCCAAGTCCCTGGGGCAGAACTTTCTCACCGCCGCGTGGGTTCCGGCCGACATTGCCGACGCCTCCGGCGCGGACGCGGGCACCGGCGTGCTCGAGGTCGGCCCCGGCATCGGCTGCCTGACCGAGCAGCTCGCGCAGCGCGCGGCGAAGGTCGTCTCCGTCGAGCTCGACGAGCGCCTGCGCCCCGTGCTGGCCGAGACGCTTGCAGGCTACGAAAATGTGGAGCTCGTCTTTGGCGACGTGCTCGCGCTCGACCTGCCGCAGCTGGTGGCCGAGCGTTTCGGCGGCCTGCGCCCCGTCGTGTGCGCGAACCTGCCGTATAACGTCACGTCGCCGCTGCTCACGGCGTTTCTCACCGCCGGCTGCTTCGACACCGTCACCGTCATGATCCAGCGCGAGGTCGCGCGCCGCCTGTGCGCCCGGCCCGGCACGGCGGATTACGGCGCGCTGACCGTGTTCGTGCAGTGGCACGCGGAGCCGGAGCTGCTGTTCGACGTGCCGCCGCACTGCTTTGTCCCCGCGCCGAAGGTCACGAGCACCGTCGTGCGCCTGCGCGTGCGCGCGGCCCCGCCCGTCGCGGTGCAGGATGAAAAGCTGCTGTTCACCGTCGTACGCGCGGCGTTCAATCAGCGCCGCAAGACGCTCATCAACGCGCTCTCGGCCGGCGTGCCCGGCTGCGACAAGGCGCGCGCCGCTGCGGCCGTCGCCGCCTGCGGGCTCGATGCACGCGTGCGCGGCGAGACGCTCAGCCTCGCCCAGTTCGCTGCCCTGAGCGACGCGCTCGGCAGCGAAGCTGGTTAACATAAGCGATGAAGGTTGACATAACAAAGTCAAAACAGGCCGTTCCGCATCCGGAACGGCCTGATTTTTACGCATTTGCGCCGATATATAGTTTACATAATGTTACGAAGTGGCGATATCTTCCCTTGAGGGGAAGGTGGCGAGCTTTGCTCGCCGGATGAGGTGTTTCCTGCCGTCACACACCATGGTAATCCCGTTTCTGCATTCGCGCGACCAGCGCCGCCGGTCAAGCACCGGCGTCCGTCCCGCACCCCTGGCTCCCTTGTGTAAAGGGAGCTGGCAGCCGTCAGGCTGACTGAGGGATTGATACGTCAAAATTCGCCACTGCATCCGGTATCTGCAACCCCTCCGTCAAAAATCAGAGATTTTTGCCACCTCCCCTTACACAGGGGAGGCATCGCCGGCGCCGGTGCCGCTCCTGCCCATCCATCCGCATATCGCCCGCCCGCCCCGCATACGCTGGTAGCAAACCAGAACCGGGAGGGGAGCCTATGCCATACGAGGACAAGAAGGCCGCGCCGCAGCGCCGGCCGCACGCGGTCACGCTCGACGAGCGCAGCCATCTGACCGTCACGGGCGTGGACGAGGTCGTGCGCTTCGACGACACGGAGGTGTCCATGCGCACGTCGCGCGGGATGCTCACCGTGCACGGGGAGGGGCTGCGCGTCGGCCGGCTCGCGATCGACACGGGGGAGCTGGCCATCGACGGCGCGTTTGACGCGCTCGACTACACGGAAGAGACGGCGTCCGGCGGCGGCTTCTGGTCGCGCCTGTTCGGCGGATGAGCCTGCACCCGCTCGCCCAGCTCGGGCAGCTGGCGCTGGCACTGGGGCTCGGCGCGGCGCTCGGGCTGCTGTTTGATGTGCTGCGCGTGCCGCGCCGCCGCGCGCGCAGGGCGTTTACCCGCGCGGTGCTCGACACCGTGTTCTGTCTGACGGTGGGGCTGGTCGTGTTCGCCTTCGGCATGGCGGCCGGCTCCGGGCAGGTGCGCCTGTTCATGTTCCTCGCCATCGCGGCCGGCTGGACGGGCTATTTCGCCTGGGTCAGCGGGCAGGTTTTGCCGCCTCTGGAGAAATTTTCACGCCGCTGCGCGCAAAAAACGCGCAAAATTACGGCCCCCGGACAAAAATTTGCAAAAAAAGTTTGGATTTTTGCAAAAAAACGCTTCCAAAATCGCCGCGGATGTTTTAGAATAGACTGTATTACTGGAAGCAGATACGATCCGGGGGGAGGTTCTGCAGACTGTGAAATTCAAAAAGGCAAGCATCTTTACAACACTGGTCATCGCGGTGCTGATGCTGTACGCGGTCATCAGTCTGGTCATGGTGCACCGGCAGACCCGGCAGCTTCAGGATCGCGCGGCGACGCTGCAGCAGCAGGTGTCCGAGATGACCCAGTCCAATGCCGAGCTGCAGTATCAGATCGACCACAGCGAGGACGACGACATGATCGAATCGGTCGCGCGCGAAAAGCTCGGTCTGGTCAAGCCCGGTGAAAAGATTTTTTACGACACGAGTGATTGAGCAAGGAGAAACGAACCGTATGCAGGTGGAAGTCGGAGCAGTTGTGGAGGGTACCGTCACCGGTATCACGAAGTTTGGCGCGTTTGTGAGCCTGCCGGACGGCAGGAGCGGTCTGGTGCACATATCCGAGATCGCCAACACCTACGTCAACGACGTCAACGAGTTTTTGAAGCTGGGTGACAAGGTGAAGGTGCGCGTGCTGGCCATAACGCCGGATGGGAAGATCAATCTGTCCATCAAGAAGGCGGAGCCGGCGCCCGAGCGCCCGAACAACCGTCCGATGGGCGGCCGCCCGGGCGGCAACCGCCCGAATAACGGCGGCGCACCGCGCGCTGCGCGCCCGAACCGTCCGGCCCAGCCGGCGGGGCAGGTCAGCGGCCCGAGCGGGGACGCTGCGTTTGAAGACCGGCTCAAGCAGTTCATGCAGGAGTCGGACAGCCGCATGGCCGGCAACCGCCTCTATAGCGACCGCACGCGCGGCCGCCGCCGCGGCAGCGGCCGCGGCTGAGCGCCCAAACCGCATATCCGAGCAGCAAAAAGCTGCGGCCGGCTGGCCGCAGCTTTTTTTCATGTCCGGCCGCGCTCAGCGGCCGCAGATATCTTATCCGAACAAAAAACAGAACCGACCACCGGCACACACCGTTGGGCTCCGATTGCCCTCAGCTGCGCACGCCGACGCCGGTCCTGCAGCAATGGAAGCGCTTGCAGAAAGGCAAGCATAAATACATAATGAGCATACTTCGTTGTGCTTTCCAAGAAATTCCGCCGAAAAGAAGGCGTTCCGAAATTTAGAAAATGCACCTGCCGCTTGTACGCCCGGCGCGTGTGTAGTATCATCGTATTATCGACGGATTCTAGCACAAACCGGCAGCTTCGTCATCTGCCTTTTCACGGGAGGAGTCAACCATGCAGGTCTACCTGAGTGAACACATCGCGCCGTCGGCGTATGCCCGGCTTGCGCGCCATTTTGAGATCGTGGACAATTTCGACCACCCCGAGCAGCTCGCCGCCATGATTATCCGCCGCGCGGCTGTGCCGCGCTCGGTCATCGAGCGCGCGCCGAACCTGAAGGTCATCGCCATGCACGGCGTCAGCCGCGACACGATCGATACAGAGGCCGCCGCCGAGTACGGCGTGCCGGTGCCGAATGTGCCGGGCCTCGGCGCACCGGCCGTCGCGGAGCTGGCCGTGGCGCAGCTGCTGGCGCTCAACCGGCAGCTGAAGTTTGTCAACAACGGCCTGTGCGCCGGCCGCTTCGACCACTTCGGCGCGGAGGAATTCGTCTGCCACGAGATGACCGGCCGCACGCTCGGCCTCGTCGGCACGGGCAACATCGCCCACCGCGTGGCGGACATCCTGCGCGCGGCGTTCGACGTGCGCGTCCTGTGCTGGAATCCGCGCCGCACGGCCGCCGAGTGCGCCGCCTGGGGCTATGAACAGGTCAACACCCTGCCGGAGCTCTTCCGCCGCTCGGACTTCGCGAACGTGAGCATCACGCTCTGTGATGCCACGCGCGACCTCATCAACGCGCCGGTGTTCGCCGCGGCGAATCCGGACCTGCTGCTCGTCAACACCTCGCGCGGCGGCATCGTCAACGAGCACGATCTCTACGTCGCGCTCACCACGGGGCAGATCCGCGCCGCGGCGAGCGACGTGTTCGTGCACGAGCCCCCGGCGTGTGATGACCCGCTCATCCATCTGGATAACTTCATTGCGACCTTCCACATCGGCGGCAGCACCTACGAGTCGCTCGAGCGCGTGAGCAACCGCGCCGTGGACTATGTGTTCGCGTACACCGGTGTGCCGGAGCAGAAGGAAGTCATAGGATCCTGACGGGGTCTCCCCGGTGTAAGGGCCGCGGCAGAAAGCCCCGGAGCATTTCTGCTCCGGGGCGGCTGCAAACCAGATCAGTCGATAGGCATGGTCAGGGAGTTTGCGATCTCCCGCACGATTTCCTGTGCTTCGTACTCCTTGCAGATGCCGAGAATTTTCGCAGTCAGTTCCAGAGCGCCATACAACATAGTCCGTTTACCCCTTTCGTCAGATTTCCAATGCCGCCGCACACATTCGGCGACACCGGATGGTTGATATTACCGGTTACAAGGCTATAATACGCGAAAAACAGGTGAAACGCAACGGACAAATAACGAAGAATGTAACGTTTAGCTGAAATTTGCAACCGTTTGTCATTTTTCCCGTACCACCGGCGGCTGCAGCCGTTTTCTGTGCGCTTCGATGCTGCGGGCTGCGTAGGGCACGCGGGAAGCATCCGTTTTTCCGACAAAAAAATCCCGGAGCCGAAGCTCCGGGATTTTCCTATGCTGTTTTTACATGGCGAGCCAGTTCGGCAGCGCATCGGAGATCGCATCAACGATCGCCTTCGCCTTATCTTCGCCGCACTTACCGAGAATATCGGAAGCGATGCCAAGGCCAATATGAATAGGACCCATCATAATTACTTTACCCCTTTCATCAGATTTCCAACGCCGTCCCACACAATAGACGACATCGGATGATTGGTATTGCCGGTTACAAGATGCATTATAGCAAAAAACGGTCAAAACGCAACGGACACATATATGCTATGTGTAACATTATGTAACGTTTTGAGTGAAATTGTTAAGAGCGGCAGCGCGGATTTGTTTTCAAATGAAATATTTGTTGCATAGTCTGACATTTCGACACCGGTATGGGTAAAACTGCACTGGTTGTCTGTTTTCACGGGTGAAATCGGCGTTATGGAAACCACTTTTCCACATTGCCAACAGACTTATCAACATAAATACGGCACAATTAACGATGTTATGTAAACGAATCGCCGCTTTCTGGCCTGCGTTCCACCCCGCGTGCGGCTGTTCTCCGCCCGGGCACACGCGTCCGCCGCTGCCGCACATTTCTGCCCGCTCGTGCCGCCCGCAGTGCCGCAAAAAGCCCCGGGAGCGTTGGCTCCCGGAGCGGATGGTGATGCAGTTTGCGTGCCGGCTCACTGGCCGATGAGCTGGCAGTAGCGCATGATGATGGCCGAAGCCTGCGCGCGCGTGGCGCTGCCCTGCGGGGCGAGGTAGGACACGCCGCCGGATCCCATGCCGGAGATCAGGCCGTTGCCCACGGCCCACGACATGGCGGCATAGGCCCAGTTGGCGACGCTGCCGGCGTCGGGGAAGGTGTTGAGCGAGGCGGCGTTGCCGGTGAATTCGGGCGCGAACTCGGCCGTGTAGCCGTAGAGGATGACGGCCATCTGTTCGCGGGTGATGACGTCGTTGGGTGCGAACGTGGTCTCACTCGTGCCGGAGACGACGTTGTTGGTGTAGGCCCAGGCGACGGCGTCGTAGTACCACGCGCCGGGCGCGACGTCGGTGAACGGCAGGTAGTAGCGCGAGTAATCGGTCTTATCGCCGGAGAGGTTATAGAGGATCTGCACGATCTGGGCGCGCGAGCAGTTCATGCCCGGTGAGAACGTGCCCACGCCGGTGCCGACCATGAGGCTGCGGCGCACGCAGTAGTCGATGCCCTCGTGCGACCAGTCGTTCGGGCCGGCCACGTCCGAGAAACCGTAGCTCGGGCAGCTCGGGCCGCCGGGGCAGACACTGCTGCCGCCGGTGGCGGGGATGATCTCGTTTTTGGTTTGGCCGCAGACGGTGCAGGTGTAGGTGCGCACGCCGGGGGTGGTCTCGGTCGGCGCGATGGTCACGGTGCCGTTATCCCAGACGTGGGTGTGTGCGCCGGTGGCGGGGATGGTCTCGGTCCGGGTCGCGCCGCAGACGGTGCAGGTGTAGGTGCGCACGCCGGGGGTGGTCTCGGTCGGCGCGATGGTCACGGTGCCGTTGTCCCAGGTGTGGGTGTGTGCGCCGGTGGCGGGGATGGTCTCGGTCCGGGTCTGGCCGCAGACGGTGCAGGTGTAGGTGCGCACGCCGGGGGTGGTTTCAGTCGGCTCGGTGGTCACCTTGCCGCTGTCCCACTTGTGGCCGAGCGCGGGCTTGGGGTTGCGCTTTTCGGTCGCGCCGCAGCCGCTGCAGGTATAGAGGTCGTAGCCGTCCGCCGTGCAGGTGGGCGCGACGTTCTTGGTGAACTGATAGTCGTGCGCACCCGTTGCGGGGATGGTCTCGGTCCGGGTCGCGCCGCAGACGGCGCAGGTGAACGTGCGCACGCCGGGGGTGGTCTCGGTCGGCTCCGTGGTCACGGTGCCGTTATCCCAGGTGTGCGCGCCGGTGGCGGGGATCTCCTTGGTCGAGACGACCTCACCGCAGTTGGAGCAGATGGTGTCGACGTGCCCGGCCTCGCCGCAGGTGGCGGGCACGGTGTTTTCCGTCGTGCCGTAGCCGGTGTGCAGGCACGCGCCCTTGCTGCTGACGGTGTAGCCCTGCCACTTGCCGTCCGCGTCGAGCGTCCAGCCGTAGACCGGGTCAGGGTTATAGTGGATGGTGACGATCGCGGGCTCGAAGCTGTGCGCTTCCGAGTTGCCCGGCTCGACCGCCGGGGCCGCGCCGTAGCAGCGCACGTCCTTCAGCGCGGTGCAGCCGGTGAACGCGTTGTGGCCGACGCTCGTCACGGTGCCGGGCAGCTTCATGTCGGCCAGCGCGGTGCAGCCGCGGAAGCAGTCCTCGGGAATGGCGGTCACGCCCGCAGGGATGGTCACATCCGTCAGCGCGGTGCAGCCGGTGAAGGCGGCCTTGTCAATGGTGGTCACCGTCTCGGGGATGGGCGCTTCGGTGAGCGCCTTGCAGCTTTCAAACGCGAGATCGCCGATGGCGGTCACGGTGCCGGCGTATTTGACGTTCAGCAGCTTCGTGCAGTCGGCAAAGCACTTGCCGGGCACGGCCGTGATGGCGGCGGGCAGGGTGGTGTTCGTGAGGCTGGCGCAGGTGTCAAATGCGCCGCGGCCGAGGCTCTGCAGCCCGTCGGGCAGCGTGACGGCGGTGAGCCCGTCGCCCGCGAGACCAAAGTCGCCGATCTCGGTCACACCCTTGGGGATGGACATACCTGTGAGCTTGGAGCACATGGCGATGCCGTAGCGGCCGATGCGCGTCACGGAGCCGGGCAGCGTGACCTGCGTGGCGGCCGGCAGGAAGAACAGGGCATAGTCGCCTACGTTCGTGACGCCGTCTTTGATGACGACCTTTTTCAGCTCGCCCTCCAGTTTGAAGTTGCCGAAGCTCGTGAGCATGCCGAGCGCGTCATAGTTCCACCACGGCGCGAGGTTGCCGTGGGGGAAGTCAAAGTTGGGCATGGCGCCGGTGCCGGAGATGGTCAGCGTCTTGCCGCTGAAAACACCGGTGGAGACCTCCCAGTGCAGGCAGTTGTTCTCACCGAAGTCGCCCGAAGTGGCCGCGGTCGCAAAGCTGCTGAGAATGGCATCCGTGTCGAGATCCGGGATCTCAAACTCCTCCTTGAGCTGCTCGATCTTCTCCTTGATGAGCTTCTCGGCGATCTCCTTTTTCAGATCGTCGATTTTGCTTGCCGATGCGTTCACGGTCAGGCCGGAGAACAGTCCCACGACCAGAACCAGACACAGTGCCAGCGAGAGCACGCGTTTTTTCATCGTTTCTTCCTCCTTTGTTGTGATGCGTGTGTACAACCGTAATACCTGTCTGTCGAAAATATACCATATAAGCGGGAAAGTGTGCAATGGGGATTTCCAGAAAAAACGTTTTGATCGTTACATTTTGTTTCATTTGTGTAAATAAAATGTGCATTTTTTCGCGCCCATGCGCGCACGACCCATTGCAAAAGCATGGGGCGTCCTGTATACTGATTGTGTAGACTCTGTTACCAGTTCGTCTATTCCAGGAGGGAGGAACCATATGAAAAAACGAGTGTTGTCGCTGCTGCTGTGCTTTGTGCTCGCGGCCGGATTGCTGAGCGTGTGCGCCCCGCCGGCGCAGGCGGGCACGATCGCGGGCGTGGTCGACCAGTTTCTCAAGCAGCCGGATCAGATCAAAAAGCTCTTCGGCAACGAGGTCGCGCATGGCGACTGCGGCCCTGCCGGGAACGAGGGCAGTGTACATTATAAAATCTACGAAGTCACGAACCCCACCGTCGTGCAGGACAACCCCGCCCTGCAGCAGATCTGGCAGGAGCACGACTACCGCGAGGACGCGCAGTATTACGGTGTGTACATCTACGGCGACGGCCCGATGGCGGATTATACCGACCGCAGTAAGGCCCCCTGGATGGGCAACGTCGATGTCACGGAGTACAACGACAAAGGCAAGCCCATCGGCACGACCGTCGTGGAAAACCTCGGCGAGGAGTATCTGGCTCTGGCCTACATCGCCGGCGCCACCACCGAGGACGGCAAGACCTACTCCGGCGTCACGAACGTCGGCGACCGCGCCTTCAAGGACTGCCAGTACCTGACGTGCATGTTCCTCGACGACGGTATCACCACCATCGGCGATCGTGCGTTTTATGCGGACGAGTACCTCTCGGCCATCAACATGCCGCGCAATCTCGAGCTCATCGACAAGTACGCCTTCTACGGCTGCGACACGCTCACCTTCGTGCGCGCGGGCGCCTGCAGCCGCCTGCGCCGCATCGAGGATCACGCGTTTTACAGCTGCACCATGCTCGCCGAACTGCGCCTGCCGAACGGCCTGACGTATATCGGCCCGTGGGCCTTCGCGTGGGACCGCATCCTCGGTCAGGAGGACACGACGCTCGGCCTGCCGTCGAGCCTGCAGACGATCGGCACGGGCGCGTTCGCGTTCGTCAACCACCACAAGAACCTCAACATTCCGGCCAACGTCACGAGCATCGGTGACTACGCGTTCATGTGCGATTACTATATGAACAACCTCACCTTCAGCCCCGGTGACAAGCCCCTCACGATCGGCAAGGCCGCGTTCTTCGGCGACAACCATATGAAGACCGTCGACCTCTCCAACCGCGTCGCGCAGATCGACAAGTGCGCCTTTGCCGGCTGCGAGATGCTCGAGGAGGTCTATTTCGGCGACAAGATCGACACGATCCAGGGCCGTGCCTTCACGAGCCTGGATAATGCCATGAAGATCCTCGTCGAGGGCGTGCTCAACGGCATTCTCCGTCCGGACGACACCGATCAGAACGCCGATCAGGCCGGCGACATCAGCACGGCCTTCAATATGATCGCAAAGATCACGAAGCTCAAGCGCGCCGTCTTTAAAAATGACCCCGCGAAGAGCATCTACGGCGCGGCGGATTCCAACCGCTCCTTCCCGGATGACTGCGTGGTCTATTACACGCAGGGCAGCTACACCTGGGCCGCCGAGCTCAAGGACGACGGCACTTGGCAGGGCTACAAGACCGGTCTCTGGCACGGCGACCACATTGCCCAGTTCGCCGACACGGTCGTCGACCCCACCTGCACGAAGCAGGGCTACACGCACCACGCCTGCACGGTGAAGGGCTGCACCTATGCCCCCGTGGACGACACCTATGTCGCCGCCACCGACCACACCTGGGTCAAGACGCAGACGAACCCGCCCGCCTGCACCAAGCAGGGCACGGCGTTTTATAAATGCTCGGCCTGCGGCGCGACCCGCACCGAGAAGATCGCCGCGCTCGGCCATGACCTGAGCCGCTGCGACCTCGTCCCGGACGCCACGTGCACGCAGCCCGGCCGCGCCGTCGGCACCTGCGCGCGCTGCGGCGTGAAGATCGATGAGGTCATCCCCGCCAAGGGCCATGACTACAGTTATAAGTCCGCCTCCAGCACGGAGCCGACCTGCACCGAGTCCGGCCACTATCAGGGCACCTGCCCGCGCTGCAATCAGGATTATAACGACACCATCCCCGCCCTCGGCCACGACTGGGGCGAGTGGGTCGTCACGCAGGAGCCGACGTACACGACCACCGGCTACCGCTATCACATCTGCGCGCGCTGCAACACGCGCGTGGGCGAGAATATCCCGAAGCTGCACGAGCATGTGTGGGATGCCGGCGTCGTGACGCAAAAGCCCACTGCGACCGAACCCGGCGTCAAGACCTTTACCTGCACCATCTGCAGCGAGACCAAAACGGAGTCTATCCCCGCCACCGGCGTGCCGGACACCTGCCCCGGCGGTCCGACCTGCCCGGGCTATGCCTTCCGTGACATGCCCGTGCCCACCGATTGGGCGCATGAGGGCCTGGATTATTGTATCTATCATGGCTATATTGCAGGCACCTCGGCCAGCACCGTCGCGCCGAACGGCGTGTGCACGCGCGCCCAGCTCGTGAGCATCCTCTACCGCATACAGGGCGAGCCCACGACCGTCGCTGGCTATGAGCTGGCCAAGCTCCGCGCTCCGTTTGACGACGTGCCGCGCGGCCAGTGGTATACCGATGCCATCTGGTGGGCGAAGCTCACGGGCGTCGTCTCCGGCACGAGCGCCACGACCTTTGACCCCAGCGGGGAGATCACGCGCGAGCAGCTCGCCGTCATCCTCTATAACTACACGAAGCAGTTCGCGCCCGGCAGCCTCACGGCGACCGGCTCGCTCGCCGGCTTCCCGGATGCGGGCAGCGTCTCGTCTTGGGCGCGCACGGAGATGGCCTGGGCCGTCGGCAACGGCCTCATCTCCGGCACCGGCAGCGGCGGCGTCGCCTACCTCAGCCCGCAGGGCAGCGCCACGCGCGCGCAGGTCGCGGCCATCCTCATGCGCTTTGAACAGGCCATGGCCTGAGCGCACCCCCATCACGCACAAATCCCCGGAAGCAGTTTGCTTCCGGGGATTCCTTTCTTTCGTACAGTTTACATAACTTTGCACCAGACGGCGCGTTGCAGAATTCTTAGAGCAGAACCGGCGCTTGGGTTTCCATAACGCTTATCCCTTGCGCCCGCGCAGCATTGCCGCGATCGTCACGGCGCTGTAGCCGCTCTGCTGCCAGAGATCGTCGGGCACGGTGCCGCCGTTGCGCAGGATGAGCGTGATCTGGCGCCGTGCATCGCTGCGCGCGGCCTTTTCCGCCTTCTCGGCTGCGTCCTTTTCTTCCTTCGCCTTTTTGTCGGCGGCGGCCTTGGCATCGGCCGCATCCCTGGCCTGCTGCTGCAGCTTGCTGTCCGCGCGGTCGTAGTCCGCGTCGTCCATGTCGAGCAGTGCGGCGATCTGCGCCTTCGTCACGCTGTCGCGGCTGTCGGCCGCGTCGAGCAGACTGTCGATGGCGCTCAGGCGCGTCTTGCGCTCGCCGCTGTAGCGCTCGTAGGCGAGCTGCGCCAGCTCCGGCAGCTTGCCCGCGAGCATCGCGCGGTAGTATCCGCCCGCCTGCTGCGATGCCGCCACCGCCGCCGTCGAGGCCTGCCCGCCCGTCAGCGCGGCCGCTGCGCCGAGGGCGTTGGCCGCCGCGAGATCGGCCTGCCGCTCGTACTGCTGCCGGTAGGCGGCGTAGAGCTGGTCCGATGCCGGGTCGTAGTTGAATTCCTCGCCGAGCAGCGCGTCAAGCATCTGGTCGATGCGGCTGCGCTGTGCGGTCGTGTCGCGCTCGGTCAGCAGCGTTTCCGCCTCGCGGCGGTGCGTATCGTCGTAGTCCGGCACGTCCTCGAGGGGCAGATACTGCGCATAGTCGTTCGTCTGCTCCTGATCGGTCATGCCCTCGCCGCGGATCTTCGCGTTGCGCTGCTGCTCGTAGATGGCAGCGGACGCATGGTCGCCGCGCTGCGCCGCCTGCTCCATGAGCGCGGCGTAATCGGTGTTCTTGTCGTATTTGTATTTTGTGGCCATAAGGTCTCCTTTCCTCAGTGCTGCGGCCCGGCGGCGGTCTCCGTGCGCGTGAGCGACAGCAGCCGCCACGCGCCCGTGCCCGTCAGCCGCAGGCGAAAGTGGTCGCACCGGCGTGGCAGCACCGGCAGCGTGACGGAGCGCTTCGCGCCCGCCGTCACGGTCGCGAGCGTGTGCCACACGCCGTCGGAGTCGTACTGCACCGCCGCCGTCACGTTTGCGCCAGCGTCCGCCTCCAGCCGCAGCTGCACGCGCAGCAGACGCTTGCAGTCCGGGCAGCCGCTGACGAAATCGCCCGTTTCGAGCATGCTCTCCAGCTGTGCCGTGCTGCCGGTGCCGAAGCGCCAGACGCCGCTGGTGTCCTGCGCATAGAGCGCGCCGCCGCTGCGGGCAAACCCGCGCGCGTGGAAGGCGTCCTCGCGGCTCCACAGGCCGCTGCGCGTGTCGTATACGAACAGGTGCCAGGCATTGCCGCTGTCATGCGCCGAGAGATACCAGCGTGTGCCGTCCGTGCCCGCCACGCCGGCCGTGAGCGTGCGCCCGAGCGCGTCGCCGATGCGCACCGGCCGTCCGCCGGCCGTGCGCGCCGGCCCGGCAGGGGAGAGGTAGTAGAGCGATTCCGCCGCCGTCACGAGCGTGCGGCCGGAGTTTTTCTCCGCGCCGAGCGCCGCCGAGGCGACGAGCTGGAAGTTGTCCGGCTTCGTTCCGTACAGCCGCCAGAGCCCGTCCGGCTTGAGAAATACCACGCCGCTGCCCGTGGCCGCGCAGCCGGAAAAATCGCCCGGCGTGCCGACGTCCACGCTCCATGCCGCCGTGGCGACCGTGCCGTTTTCGTCCGCCTCGTACCAGTACCAGCTCAGCGGGTCGCCGAGCTTTGTACACCAGACGGTGTCGTTCGCGCAGGCCCAGATGCGGTTGCCGTACGTGCATGCGTGCATCGCCATGGGCATGCGCCGCGTGACCGTGATGTCCTCGGTCACGCCGGCGGTGGAGAACGTGTCGGGGTCGAACACGAGCGCCGCGCCCGCAATGTCGCGGATGATGTAGGTGCCGTTGTCCTCCGGCGTGGAAAAGCCGCGGATCGTCACGGCGTCGCCCACGCGAAACGGCAGGTCGATGCCCTCCGCGGCGATGGCGTCGGCGCGGGTGCCGCTGCTGTCGTCCGAGCGCTGGAGGTTCACGGAGCCGCTCCAGCTCGGCTCCGCACTGCCGAACTGGCCGGAATCCGGCCGGTACCAGATCTTGTCCGGCCAGATGAGCACGGTGCCGCCCAGCTCGGCGAACACCTTCGGCCCGTTGATGAGCGTGCAGCCCGCGACGGGCGTGCCGTTGACATACAGCGTCTGGCCGGTGCACCAGAGCAGCCCGCAGCTGCCGGCGAACAGCCCGTTCGGGCTTCCGCCGCCGGTCGGATAGGTCAGCGTGCGGCCCGGTCGCGTGGAAAACAGCGGCGCGTCGGCCGCCGAGCCGTTCGTCATCTCGTAGATGCCGCCCTCCGGGCAGCCCGGCCGGTGGTCATAGCCGCGAAAGTCGGTCTGCACGCGCCGCGTCACGGCCATGGCGCGGGGAAATGTGGGTAGATGCATTGCCTGCCTCCTTACTGGTTCGTGGTCTGGCCGCTGCGCAGCTCGGCGCGCAGCCGTTCGAGCGCGGCGGGGTTGAAGTTCTCGCGGCTGAGATTCGTCAGCGTGTATTGCAGCGCCTCCAGCAGCCGGATGATCGTCTCCTCCAGCGCCGTGACGCGTGCCTCCAGCCCCTCACCGCCGGTACGCTCCGGCAGCGGGAAGTTCAGCGGGGAAAAATCCGTCATGCCGCGCCGCCTCCGTCCCCGTCTCCGCCGCCGCGGTCGGAAATGCCGGCGCGCAGGGCGGCGATCGCCCGCATGAGAAACTGCGGCATCGGCGCGCCGAGCGCGCCCGCGTTTTCGGCGATGCTGCCCAGTTCCGTCAGCAGATACCACGCCGTCACGAGCGGGCACAGCAGCACGTCGTAGTCGATGCCCAGCCCCGGCACGCTGCCGAGCAGCACGCGCAGGGCAAAGTCTAGCAGCGCCGCCACGAGCACGCCCGCCACGGCTCCAGCCTTGTGCCACAGGCCCTCGCGGGCGACGCGGCTGCTCCATGTCCCGGCGCGCAGGGCGGCGGCGCTGCCGGTGGCATAGTCGAGCAGCATGGCCAGAAACCATGCCGCCGCCAGCCAGCCTGTCCAGCCCCAGAAGGCTGTCAGCGCTGCGGCCGCCGTGCAGACGGCCGCTTTGATCGTTGTGAGTCGGTCCATTTATGTCTCCTTTGCCTGGTCGATCATCCGCTGGCACACGAGCATCGTGCGCAGCATATCCAGCGACAGGTCGAGCCTGCCGTCGGCGTCTCCTTTGAGCGCGCCGCGGTCAACGAGCCGCTGCGCCTCGGCCTGCGCCCATGCGGGCATTTCGGCCACGGTGTTGTACCGTGTCATGTCTGTTTCCTCCTCCCGCGCACCGGCCATCGCTTCGGCGACGGCGGCGCGAAATCCGTCCATGGTGAAGCCCATGCCGTACTGCCGCCACAGATATTCCGGGTCGGCGTGGTTGCTGGCCACGCCGCGCCGGTGCCCCTCCGCGTGGCCGATGATGACGCCGTCGGCCAGCGGGTCCAGCCCATACGTCTCACACAGCTGCGCAAACAGCGCCACGGCCGTGCGGTATGTGCCCGTGATCTGCGTCGCGGCCTCGGCGTAGGCCATGCCCGCGCCCGGTTCCGTCATTTCGATGCCGATGTGGGTATTATTTGCCGCGCCGCCGCAGTGCCAGCCGCGCATCTCCCACGGCAGCGTCTGATACACCGTGCCGTCCGCCTGCGCAAACGCGTGCACGCAGACCGACTGCCCGCCCGGCTGGTACTGGTCAAAGTACCGCACCAGCGCGGCCGCGCTCGGCTGCGGCGTGCCGATGCTGTGCAGCATCAGGCCGCGCGGGACTAGCGCCGCGCCCGCCTGATAGCACTTGTTTTTCGCCGCAAATGCTTCGATGATCTCCATCTGCTGTTACTCCCTTCATTTTGGTGTCAGCGTCGCCGTAAGATTTGCTCCGGCGCCCTTGACGCAGAACTTGATATAGTGCGGCGCCGACAGCGACGCGATGTTCAGCGTAAAGCCGGTCTTGTCCGCGTCGATCGTAAACGTTCCCGCCGTCGTGGTCTTGGCCTCGATGTAGCTCGCGTTTGAAAACTGCGTCCCGCCAGTCGTATACAACGCGAACGCACTGTCACCGCCGTTGTTGCCGCCGGACCAGTTGTTGCCCAGACAGTTCACCGCGCCGGTCACGCGGATGGTCGCGCCGTTGGGGTATCTGGCGTTGTCGATTGGGATCGCCGCCGTGTGTCCGATGGTCACATAGCCTGCGGCGGCTTTCTCGCTGCCGCTGCTGGTGGAAAGTCGGGTATTGTCCGCATAACCATAGGTCGCCAGCAGGTCGGACGTCGCGGCTTTGACCGTCAGCGCATCTGTCTCTTATACACATCTCCGAGCCCACGAG
>ENA-OZZJ01000110-OZZJ01000110.1-human-gut-metagenome-genome-assembly--contig:-NODE-110-length-18464-cov-9.555543_pt1 | contig 18464 bp, 19 predicted proteins | sample MGYA00244938_ERZ654148 | MGnify/ENA primary metagenome ERZ654148 (study PRJEB26926, sample SAMN06165168) | human gut metagenome | biome: ENVO:00009003; feature: ENVO:2100002; material: ENVO:00002003... | reverse complement strand
TACGAGATAGGCTCCGGTCTCGTGGGCTCGGAGATGTGTATAAGAGACAGATGAAAAAACAGTATTTTGGCAAAGATACAAAGAACGGTCTTAGAGCTATCTATGCAGTCGCCTTCACAAATGACGAGGAAATGAGCTTGTTCACTCGGCTCATTGCTGACGAGTATGGTTATGAAAAGTATAGCAGTATACCTGAGCTGTTTGTTGATGATGATAGTAAGTATACATGGGCAATAGCGTATGATATTGAGGGCGGCAGCGACAAAAAGGAATTTGAACAAGCGTACAAAGACGTTAAAAAAACTTTGAAAATGGTGGGATAAAGATATGAAAGTTGATAAAGGTATGACGTGCGGCTTTGAAGAAAACATTAGAAGAGTTTTGATTGATGCGGAACAAAAGCTGATAGTCGATCCGAAAGAGAATTTGATGCCTGCGAAGACCATTCAGAAGGCAAAATTTTTGAACCGTTATGAGTATAGAAATTTTAATGACGATATTGTAGAACTGGAATACGAATATAGAGGACATAAATATACCGTAGAGGAAAATAGGCGCAAGGGCAATGAGCCTCTATCTTGGCAGCATAGAAATGCGCAAGCAAGAATTGATAGTATGATCGAAATGGAAGAACGTGAAAAGGAGTGCGACACAGACAAGGGCAATGATGATTGGTTAAAGACCTTATGTGATTGGTGGGAAATTTGAAAAGACAGAGAAGATGCGTTCTTCTCTGTCTTTTTTTGTATAAATGTTGCAATAGGGTGTGAATGTGGTATAATGGAATAGAAGTGTTTCACAAGAACACAAAAAGACCCTATTGAAACGTATTTCCGCAAGCGGCGTGGTATGTCAATGGTGTACGCCCATAGTGGATATATGTAGCACAATTAGAACGGAGTGATTTTTTGAAAATAGGCTATGTCAGAGTGTCAACAGTTGAACAAAACGAAATACGTCAAGAAGTTCTAATGAAGAAGCTTGGCGTGGAACGAATATATATTGACAAAGCTTCGGGAAGAAATATGAAAAGACCTCAGCTCGAAGAAATGATGAATTTTATGAGAGAGGGCGATGTTATCGTAGTCGAGAGCATAAGCCGCCTGAGCCGTTCCATACGAGACTTTCTATACTTGCTCGATAAGTTTCAACAAGAGGGAGTAAGGCTTGTGTCGCAAAAGGAACAGCTCGATACAGACACGCCACAGGGAAGATTTATGCTGAACATATTTGCCTCTTTGGGCGAATTTGAGGCGGATCAAAACAAGCAGAGGCAGCGAGAGGGAATTGAACTTGCAAAGGCAGCAGGAAAGTATAAGGGCAGGAAACCTATTCAGATAGACGAACAGCTATTCAGGTCGGTGTATAAGAACGTCCGTGAGGGCAAGTGTACCAACGTGTATGCAATGAAGGTGCTAGGGCTGAAATCAAGCACTTATTACAGGACGGTGAAACGGCTTTTTAATGGTTAGTATACAACAGATATATTGTGATGAAGCTCTTTGAAAGCGGGAAAAAATTTATATTTTTTTGCAAAAATCACTTGACAAATAAGCTATAATATGCTATAATATAGTCATAGGATAACTTATAACTTTGACTTTTAAGGAGTGGTTTTTATGTTTCGTAAGATTATTGACTCGGTTTATGATGTAATGGTTGGGTTTAGGGAACACCCTCTGCTGCTTTGCTTGTTTATCTTTCAGATTTTCTCAGGCGTGGTATATGCAGTAAGCTGTGCAACAGAAACCAAGACGGTTGTTGACAAGGAGTACATCGACGGTTATGGATATTCACACCATAGCTATGAGATAAGGGTGTGTACTGAAACATATTTTGAAGAACATTACAATTGGGTAGAAGTTACACCGACTGAGTATAATAACTATGAGATCGGCGATGAATACATAGAGGAGTGATAAAAATGATAATAAAAGCAATTGGCGAAGCACACGCTATAGAATACGATATTCAAGTCAACGGATTTTCTTTTTTGTGCATCTTTGGAACACATACCAACGGAGGCTTTATTTCGATAGTGAATTGGGGTGTGTCGGCTGAGATTTCGGCGTGGAAAAATAAAAGCAACTTTTTATATAACACAAATCGTATATTTGAAGCGTTTGAAAGGTCAAAAGATGGAGAACTTCTTTCAGATGACAAAAACGTTAGGTTTCAAATAGCTCGCGAAATTGCGGTAGCTATAGAGAACATAGACGGGTGGTCTTATAATGATTATTATGAACGAAAAAACTAAGAAACGTGTGATAATTGGTGTCATTATTGTAGAAGTGCTGATTGTTGTGCTTGCTTTTTATGGGCGTGCTAAAAGATATGAGGATAGTACAATTATCAGCACTACAGGAATAATCGTTGACAAAGAATATAGGAGAGGAACGATTATAACACACCATAGATATCAGTTTAAAGTCAGATTTGTTGATAAGATAGACGGAAAAGAGCAGGAGAGTACAGTATGGTTAGATGTTACCCCGACCGATTATGATAACTATGAGATCGGTGATGAATATGAATGTACTTCCAAAAAGAGGGAGTGGTCTTAAAGTTGAAAGTGAAAACATATAATAAGGACTTTGAAGCTCACAAGACCGAACGTCAATGGGCGTTAAAGGGCTATGTGCCGAAAGCAGATGTTAAAGGTGTTGAGCTGTGGGCAAATAGAAACTGTCAAAATAAATATGTTTACTACAGCCCTGATGAAGTTGAATTAGCAACAAAGGAACAGCTTGACACATTTTTCAAACCTGAGAGAGAAAAAGCGAAGGCTTATCGTGAAAGAAAAAAGGCAGAGAAGGAGCAGGAACGTCAAGAGATAGAAGAAAAGCTGAACTATTATCAAAGACTGGTCGAAAGGTTAACAAAGCTCACAAAAGAGCTATATCCTAAGAAAGAATATCCAAAGGAAATAGTCATTGACACGGAAACCACAGGTCTTGATATGTTCGAGGACGAGCTTCTGCAAGTATCAATAATTGATACAGACGGAAATGTGGTGTTTGACAGCTACATCAAGCCTATAAGGCATAGCGAATGGTACGAAGCACAGGCTGTCAACAACATATCTCCTGCAATGGTAGCCGATGCGCCGTCAATCTATGAGAAGGCGGCTGAAATAAATGCAATCATATCACAGGCGGACTTGGTGATCGGTTATAATGTGGGCTTTGATTTGATGATGCTTGCTAACAGCGGCGTAATATCAACAAAAGGCGTTAAAAGCTATGACGTTATGGAACAGTTTGCAGAAATTTATGGAGAATGGTCTGAATGGCATCAAAATTACAAGTGGCAAAAGCTTACGAAAGCCGCTGAGTATTTTGGTTATGATTGGGGTAGACAAAAGGGAAAAGCGCATAACAGCTTGGCTGACTGTTTTGCAACTCTTTTTGTGAAAGAAAAAACGGAGATTTGTCAAAAGAAATGGCAAGAGGAAAAAGAGAGGAGACAACAAATGGAGTAAGAAAGGTCGATTAAAAATATTTAAAAATTTTGAAAAGGGTGAGATTTATGGCAAGCAAAAAGAAGAAAATCAGGATAACAATTTGCATTGCAATTATTCTGTGTTTTTTCATTGCAACGATCGTATTCTGCATACTGTTGAAAAGGGCAGGTACAGGTATAACCGACTTTTTTAAAATCGGCATGGGTTGGAGCATAGTTTGGGCGATGATTATACATTTTTCCCTTCAAAAACTTGTGTTCAAGAAAAGGCAAAGCAAATGATAGTTAAAGAAAATCATTATCAAAAAAAGAAAGCCCCTGCAATCGGGCAGGGCTGAAAGGTAGAAAATATGAAAAACGAGAATGACGTAAAAACTTACGAAGAACAGCAGACTGAAACAATCAGAGAGAGAAAAATCGCAGTAAAATTGTCGGACGAAGATTGTGACCGACTGGCGAGATTATGCGGAACTCATGGTCTGACTATCGGAGAGCTGATAGAGAATTTTATCGGCGATCTTTGCGGAACATATAGTAATGGTTCTGATGAAAGAATGTGTGCGGAACAGTGGTTCGATCGTTGTTGGTTTGGAATGTTTCCAGAACCTACACTTCTGAGCTGTTTACTGTCTTGGGGAAATGAACCGAAGGACTATCTGAAATTGTTAGATGATCTCGAAACTGCCAAGGACGATAAGAAGTACCTAGAGGAACACCCTGATGAAGCAGACGATGAAGAAGTGAGCTATTTTGATGATTATATAGCGGAACGGGAAAAAGAACTGAAAGAAATAAGAGAGAACTGGAAACCTGAGAAAGAACCGAACATGGACGAGGAAATCAAACTCATTAAGAACTGGGTAAAAGAAAGAGAGGACTTCATAAATAATTAGGAAAGGATAGGTGCAAGATATGATAAAAGGAATTTTGGGCTATAACGAAGAAAATGACAGATATGGGCTGTTGGTTATGGACTTGTGGAAAGTGAAGGGCTTCCATTGTGGCGAAGCTCTTGAAGTGTGGGACGATGAAAATGAGAAGTGGATACCTACAAGAATGGAAATGCACTATCAGGAAAATTCTTTTCCGAAAAAACGTAATGACGGTTGGTATCTTGTAGGAACTTCATTCAGCGGAAGAGACTTGGAAGGGTTGACAGTCAGAGTGAAAAAAATTGGAGCGAAAGGGCGGTAATTAAAATGTTAAAGACAACAGGTATTGGCAGACTTGCCACAGATGTGAGATTTAGCAAATTTCAGTCGGGAAAGGTAAACGCAGAGTTTAGTGTTGCGTTTGATAATCCAAACGTAAAAGAAGATACAACGTTTGTGAAATGCGTTGTATGGGGAAAGAAAGCAGAGTTTGTAAATAAGTATTTCCACAAAGGAAAGCCTATTATAGTTTCAGGCAGACTCAGAAATAACAACTATGTGGTCTTTGATGAAATTGCAGATTTCTTCGACAAAGTTTCAAAGGAATAAGGCGTAAACCTTGTGAGTTCAGTCGATTTGTTTTCGGCTGAACTTATAAAGGTTAAAGTTAAGGCGGACATATGTAGCACAATATTTATATAAGGAGAGATTAAAATGATCGAGTGTAAGGAAAAACTTGAAATACTGAAAAAGCTTAACTTTCTGAAACACGGTGTATACTCAGCGGAAGATATTAAGAAAATCTGTCACATTAAGTATCAGACGGAATTTGTGAAAATGATGCTTTTTGAAATAGCCGTCAAACACCCCGATCGTTTCAGATACACAGCATATGTTGATAAGTCAATAGACAAGTTTGTTGTCTATTGACTTATTTCTTCATTTGTGGTAAAATCGGAATGAAAAGGAGTGATGCTAAAATGGCAAAAATATCAAGTGCCGAAAAAATCGCAAAACTAGAAATGCAGTTGGCGGAAAAAAAAGCGAAATGTGAGAAGTTACAGCAGGAAATCAAAACGCTTGAGCAGAAGATAAATGACGAGAGGTATAAAACTGTCAAGGGTAAGACGGACGAGATCGCCGACATTCTTGTAAAAGCAGGAATTTCCGATCCAATGCAAATGGACTTCCTTATTCAGAAAATGCAGGAAAGCATAAGCACGATGAAAAGTGAAGAAAAGGTTGAGACTGAGGACAGCGGAAACGGCGAACAAACACCACCTTCACTTTAAATTCTTTTTTATATAAAAAGCGAAAAGTGAGCGGCGTCCTCTCAGCTCTGCCGCCCCCGCTTTTGCCGCTTGCTCCTGCGCCTTGACCCCTACAATTTTCATAATAATACGTTTCGTAATGCAAAAAAGTTTGAGTAAAAGCCGATAAAAAAGCCACCGTAAAGGGGGCTTTTTTTAGTATAAAAATTTCTGAATGAAATGCTATCGAAGTCGCAAGACGAAAAATGTGCCTAATTCGGTGCAAACCGAAAGTGCGCCGTGCGCCGCACGTCTTGGGTCTGCCATAGCAAGTACAGATAATGTATAGCGTCCACTATACATTATCACTTGTTAGGGAGAACCCTAATACCCCTAAAAAGTCAAAAAAACATTGACTTTTTTACTTATTTGTGGTATAATAAAACCACAAATAAGTAAATCACTTCGTTCAATTAATTTTTATAGAAAAGGTCTAAAATGGGAGATACGAGAAATACTCAAATTAATTTCAGAGTAACGGAACAAGAAAAATTAGAATTGAAGAAAAGAGCCGACGATGCAAGGCTTTCAATGTCGGACTTTCTTCTTGCTCTTGCTAGGAATAAGAAGATATATAGAGTTGACGGCATTGAAGATTTTATGCAGTATTTTGCAATGGCTGTATATGAGATAGATCGTGTAAAAAGTCAGATAATCAAGTGCGGCACAAACATCAATCAGATAGCTCACACCGCCAATGCAACGCATAGTTTGAATGATAATGAAGTTAAATACGTTAATATGAACGCAAAAGAAGTGAAAGACCTTGCGCTTAAAGTTGCCAGTATAGGAAACGCTTTGGTCGAGATCGTAAATGATATGAGTGAAATGTTTGATAAAACAGAAGGAAAGTTTCCGAAAGTTTAATTTACATTTGTATATATTCAGAAAGAAGGTGAGGGTATGGCAACAGTTTCGTCAATTAAAACTAAAATGACTTCTGATAGATATATAACCGCAACTCTTGATTATGTTACAAAGAAGTTTGTTGAGGTTGATAAAAGTGAAGGAGAGGAAATATATAAGTATTACCTCTCATTGACCGAAAAAGAGCATGGATCTGTTACTAATGAAATTCTTAACAGCGATGCCGCAAAAGGTATGACGGAACTTGAAAATGCAAATTTATATTTTTCACCTTCATATATCAATGTTTTAAAAAGCCATACTAAGCTCACACCTAAGTGTTTTGCTATGACAGCGATAAACTGTTCAGAACAAAATATGGTTGAGGAATGGAAGAACGTTCGTAAGATGTGGAAACAGGACAAAGGTATTTTGGCACATCACTTTTATCAGAGCTTTCCAAAAGAAGATAATATCTCTCCTGAGCTTGCTCATAAGATAGGTGTGCAATGGGCTGAAAGATGTTTTGAGGGTTTTCAGGTTTGTGTAGTAACACACGTTGGAGCAAATTTTGTACATAACCATGTTGTAGTAAACTCCTGCAATATTGCCACAGGCAAGAAGTGGCTTGATAATAAGACTTCTCTTAAATTTATAAGGGATCAAAGTAACCTTATATGCGCAACAAATAATCTGAACGTTCTTGATGATAGCTATAAAACGAGCCGTGATAATGTATCGGCTGACAGTTATCACATTGAAGAACATAAAAAAGCTGCTTCATGGAAATATCCAATTGTTGAAGCTCTTGATATTGCACTGAAAACTGCAAAGACAAAAGAGGACTTCATACGAGTTATGAACCAGTATGGTTTTGATGTTAAGTATCGTGATACATATATCACGATCTCAGATAGCAAAGAACATAAAGTCCGTACTAATACTCTTGCACGTCAGTTTGGCGAAAAGTATTATAAGGAGAATATTGATAAAGTCCTTGGCGTAACTGTTGAGGGCAAATATACGCCGCACGATAAAAGAAGCAAATCAATCGAAAATGTTGTTAATGATGCAACAAAGAAATTACGTCCTTACTATGGAATTGGCTTTGAACAGAAGGACGGAAATAATGAATTTTATGCGCAACTTGCTAAAAAGCAGCTTGATAAATCGTCAAGATTAGATGCGGAAATAACAACAGCCGCTTTTCAGAAAAAACTTGCAATGAGAAGTATGACATCGACAGCGGTTATATCAACTCGTTCTGCTAGGTTCGCCGCAAAGATGTTCCTCTACTTTTCACTTTCTGTCAAGCTTGCGCTCTTGCGAGCAATGAAGCCTTTGGCAAAACTCAATGAAAAGTATAAGGTGTTCACGAAGGATAAGAATGAAAAAATCTATTCGTACAAGATGTATCGCAATCCTGTTACATCGAATACAAACAAAAACCCACGAGTTATAGGTAATATAAATAAGAATGTGCTTATGCAGTCTCTTGGTGAAAACTATGCCGTAAAGATAGATGCTCGTTTGTTACCGAAGCTTATGAACGCTCCTATCTATTATTCTGCAAATATTCTTAATGACGGCAGAGCGACAGTTTTCATAAAGAAGGAGAATAAAGATAAACTGCAAGAGATACTTGGAACCAAAATACTCACGGATAACAGATCGGCTGAACAGCGCAAGAGAGATGCACAACTCAGCAGACAGCGCAAGCTTGAATATGATAGAAATAAGTCAAAGTACGCAGAGCTTAAAGAGTATGAGGGTAGACTTCGTTCAGATGTTGTTACTGGGCGAGAGGTTGAGTTTGTCAAAAAGAGCGAACTTGTTGTGTCATATTCCAAAATCAAAAATACAGAAAAGTACCGCCTGCTGTATAAGGCGGCTGATGCCGAAAAGCTGTATAATGAAATCTATCCTAATAAGTCATTTGTGAACTCTAATATTGGTGCAAAAGACAGTTCAGAGGTTAGAGAAATTGCTCAAAAGTGTGGTACAATACCATTGTACAAAATGATAACAGGTGACGAGCTGATGAAGCTGAGAGGCAGCGTTGATAATATTATTTCCGCTGTATACTACAAACCTGATGCAGACAAGTATAACCTTGTTTATCTGAAAACAGATAAAGATAAGGTCGATGATATTCTGTATTATAATGATATGGTTGACGAGAGAGCCTTTGAAACAGCTTCACAAATAAAGTCATTTGCAGAGCTTATACAGAAATCTAATTCTCAGCCAATGTACCTAAAGAACGTTTCAAGAAATCAGATAAAAGCCATTGTGAAGTCGAAGGTGAACGTTGGATATATCAAAGGTAGAAGCGATAAATACTATCTTGTCTATGACAAAGCAGACCAGTATAAGATGAACACAATTTTGAATAAAAACAGAACTACCACGTTTAATCAAAGTCCTCCGTACACTCCTACGATGTAAAGATGCAAAAAATATGTTGCATTTTGTGCTTTCCTGCTATTGACAATAGCAGGACGGAGAATTATAATATTGGTATGAAGCGACAGCTTTGTATATATAGTAGTTGAGGCACAGCCTCACGTTAGTTGTGACACTTGTGTCACAATTTTTAGAAAGGATATGAGACTATGAATTTTGAGGGAAAAAGGAACTTTTATGACCTCGATACTTTGAGGGCAATTCCAGTTGTAGAAGTCTTGCAGAGATATGGCGTTGACGTTAAGGTAAGGTACAAGGACGGTTGGTGCAGAATACGTTCCGATGATAACCACCCTTCTTGCCATATCAATCTGAATAAAAACAGTTGGTTTGACCACGGTATTCAGCTTGGCGGAGGACCGATACAGGTCGTTCAGTATTTTGAAAACTGCTCGAATTATGATGCCATTCAAATACTTGCAGAAATGTTTGACGTTCCTGCTATGAAAAATGAGACAGGTGAAACGGTTTTGACCGATGCTCAGTTTGCTCAAATTGGCATACAAGCGGATATGGTGACGAAAAACATTGACTGGGATTTTGAACACTTCACAATGGAACAGGCAACTAAACTGAGAGATAGATATAAGGATATGTCAATGCAGCAGCTTGCTAGGACAGACAGAAGAGCCTATGTGAATTTTATACGCTTCAAGTCTATACCTTATGTATACGAAATGAAAAAATTCTATCTACAGGCGATCGCTGACCTTGCAGAGTGTAAGCCGAATACTACGGAATATCTCATGGTTCGTGCAAGAGCAGAAGAGAATGAAAAAGAATATAAGCGTATATATAACATTCTTAAAAAGGCAGTTACAAAGGACGAGGTTGCGGTCGCAAAATATAATATCAATTCCGTTGACACGGACTTGCAGAATTATCGTGACGGCAAGCTGTCTGTCGAGTGTGGCATAGTACCCTACATAGATATGAAGAGCAAAGCGAAGGCATTGAACTCTGTTCTTGTAAAACTTGAAAATCTCTCAAAGAAAGACATTGAACTTCTGAATAATGAGGGTATTAATTATTCCGCTTTTGCTCGTCAGGGCAAGTATAACGTTGTGGTTGAAAAGAGCGATGCGGAAAGGACATACATTGCTCTTGGCAAAACAAATGCGCTTGCTTCTTTTAGACAAGCCCAGTATTCCAATACGCTTGGTTTCACAGAATTTGGAGTCTGGGCAAAAAATAAAATGACTGAAAGCGGTATAAAGGAAAGCCAAATGGCTCAAAAGCTTGGCATTGCTAATCAGCGATTATCCGATGCACTCAGAGGCAAAAATAAGAATGTTGAAGAGGCTTTGAAGAAGGAACTTGGCTATGTTGAGCCGAAACAAGTGTTGACAGAAGTCATAACTCCTGAACAGCTCAATAGTCAGAATGGTAAAAGGAAGTTTACACAGCTTTCTCCTGAAGAACAGGATAGGCTGATAACGTCAAGGTATAATCACCCGAAGAACAGAATGACGGAAGACCCAAACAAGAGATACTATACCAAAGAGCAATTGAGAGAGACATACCTGAGAAACAATAATAAGTGGCTGTATGATAGCGAACTGAAATCGGAAAGAATAGTTCCAAAAGTTTCAAAGGTCGGTACAATGGACTACAAAGAGGTAGTCGCTACCTCTGCGGACGTGCCATTCTATACAAATAAGATAGATGCAAAAACGGCAGAGCCTATTATAAAAATTATGAATGAGAATAATATTCCGTATTCAAGCATAACCACAAGAGCAACACAGCAGACACAGTTTACAGTAAGGTCGCAGGAAGCCGATTTGTTTAAACGTGTACTTGATAAGTGCGGTCTGAGAATTGAAGGAGAAAATCACACTATCCTGCCAAAAGTTACATTCGATAAAGATGCGATACTTGCGGCGAATAATCAGGCACAGCAGGCAGTTCAGACACAGCAAACCGCCGTTCCTACGGTTTAATAGACAGGCGGTGATATTATGGGGTTGAAAAAGAATATCATTGTTATCTCAACTTTTACAACTGGCATATCCAACAGAGATTACATTTTGGAGATAGCACTAAAAACGCTATCTAAAACGCCGTCAAGTATGCACCTTAAAATCTCATATGACGATCCGAACTTTGCTAAAAGGGTAAAGACGGCAGGACTGTCAGAGGCGTATGAGAAATGCACTGCAAAAAGAGAAGATGTTCAGAAAGCGATCACTTCACTTTTAACGTATATATATAAAGAGTGCAATGGTGAGAAGGTTTATCTTCTTGGCTTAGACACAAACAAAGACGTAGCTTTTTTAAAAAAGATGTTTCGTGAGTACCCTGTGGCTTACGAAAAGCTGAAACTTGTTATAGCACAGCCACTCCTTGACCTTTCGCAGATGATTATATTTAGAGCAATGGAAGGCAAGATAAGCCTTGACTCTCTGAGCTTGTTTGCGATAGAGGAGTATTTTGATATAGAGCCTGATGATACAAATGGTGTTGCAGCGATATACTGCGACACCATTTATCAGACAATCAGGAAGCTATATCCACATATGCTTAATGCGGCAAAAAAACACGCTGAAAATACAGTTAAAGATAACACACATCACATATAGGGTGATTTTTAGTTGTGCTACATATAGCACAATTTTTTGAAAGGATTGAATTGAATATGAGTACAATGACAACTAAGTCAAGGCTGTTTATTGACCTTGACGGTACAGTCGCACGTTTTTACGATGCTTCACCAAACTATCTTGAACAAATGTATGAAAAGGGTTATTTCCGTAACCTTCAACCATACGAGAATATGACGGAAGGCATCAAGCTTTTTATGGAGCAACATAAAGACGTAGAGGTCTTTGCGTTGTCAGCCAAAGTCAACGGAGAACCGCCGTACTGTGAAGCTGAAAAGCAGGAGTGGCTTGACGAATATCTTCCTGAGATAGACAGAGAACATCGGTTGTTCACAGAAATTGGACACAATAAGGCTGAATATATCCCGAATGGTATAAGTAATACTGACGTGTTGTATGACGATTATAACAAAAACCTTATTGACTGGGAGAACAGCGGCGGCGTAGCTCTCAAATGCCATAATAACATTAATATGAAGGGTCTTGGCGCATATGGCGGCGATAAGGTAATGTGGGAAGGACAGGTCTTAAAGAATGACATAGAGCCGCAGGAGATAGCGAATAGTCTTTACGAAACTGTAAGTGCGGCGCAGAGTATGTCGAGTGTGAATGGAGAGCCTTTAAACGAGGCGGTACGAACTGCATTGAAGCTTATAAATGATTATTCTGTAGCGGAATTTGGTGATACAAGTGCATATGATGATGTGCTAGACCTGTCAGATGTGGCTCTTGCATACACCACGGACTCTGACGAGGAGTTTCCTATACAAGTATCGGCTGACCTTGAAAATTTCCGCATCGTAACTGAGTATGACAATGTTGTAGCACACATAGACAGCTATAACAGTTTGGAAGAAATGAACGAGTTGTGTTTTGAAAATCTCAATTTTGATGATTTGATATATCTGAGTGAGAAGGAAAAGCAGAGTGCGATCGACAAGACAATAATCTATTCCACAGAGTATAATGGTGAGATAGATTATTTTAAGGCAGCGGATAAAAGACTTTCGGTACTCTTTGAAAAACTCTCTAAGGATAACACTTATGCTGAACTTTCAAAAGCTGAAAAAATTTCAGCTTTTGAGTTTGCTGAAATCGAGCAAAGCAAAAATCTTATTGCATCGGTAACTTTTGACCTCGATAACAATAACGTTGGTATATATCATCTAAGGAGAGCTGTCTCCGAAGGAAACAGAACACCGAATGATTTTATTTCCTTCGGAGACAGCATAGCTGAAATGAAGCAGTTGGTGTCAGAAGCAAAACTTAATTCTTTGAATATAGAGAAGGGCTTTCGTACCCTTTTAGACAAACGTATTGCAGAACGTTCCGAAAAGAATGTAGTTGATATAATCGACAACTACAATTCGTCAGGAAAGTCATTTTACGATTTCTTTGAGGAAAATAAGGACAAAGTAATAGCAACATACACGGACGATATAGATACGGCATATTATAGCAGGCACATTAACCGTCACTGGCTGTCTGAGAATTTCTACATAGAAAATAGAGTGGGTTCTGATACGTTTGGTTCAGAAACTGCCAAAAGTGAAAGTACCGTTTTAGTTAATGTTTATGACCCTAGCAAGGGAAGCATCTCAAACAAAAAAATAGACGGTATGAGTTGGGAAGAACGTTTGAATTTGCCTGTTGAAACCAAAACCATTGGGAAGCATCTTCTTGAAGATTTAAAACCCTCGGAAAGTCCTTTTATACTTTCAGCATATTCAGATTTGTTTGGTGAGGAACACATAAAGAAGGCATATCTCAAAAGCTGTGTTGAAGAAGCTGAAAACGAGATAGCTGAATTAAGATCATATGAAGATATATCCCCTTATGGCGGAGAAGATGTCACTGTTGGCACATTTGAGTCTTATTTATACGAAACTCTTATTGATGCTAGAGAAATGGGCTATGATAGTATTGGAGAGGTGGCATTAAAGTGTTTTGAGTTTGGTCTAATAGACGAGGAAAAAAAGGAAGATGTTATTTATGGTGCCTATCAAAGTGTAGATAGCATTAAACAGGACTACGCAAAAGGTTTATTATCAAAAGAAGATGTTAAAAGTCTTACAAAGCGACACGATCCTAAAATTTATAAGCCAAAGAAAATTGCTGAAAGCATCTTGGAAATAAGAGGAATGTCAGAAAAGAGAGATAAGCTGTTAGCGGCAATAAAACTGTACTCCGCCAAGAGTGAATATTACAGAAATAACGGTAATTTAAGAGAGTCAAAAATTCTTGAAGATAGAGTTAATGCAAGTATAAAGGGCTACGATCATTATTCTAAGCAGATAGTAGACGCATACAACAGCGTTCTTCCGTATGTTTATCATACCAATGGTTTGGAGAACGTGGAAACTGAAAATATACCTGTTTCCATATATCTGAATGGAAAACAAACGGAATTTTGCGAGCATAGAATAACTACTGATGAAGATGCGCTTCAAAAAGCAAGTATGGAATGTTTTGAAAAGTGTGTTGGCTTTGAACCTCCCGAGAATTATTACTCTTTTGATGCAAAAACGTGTGATGAATTGTATACGCTTATCGGCGAAAAGCCGCCAAAAAGGTATGAAGGTATTCAGACGGTTAAGTTACCACCTGAAATAGCGGATAAGATAGATTTAACGCTAAACCTTGTTAATATAGAGCTGTACAAAATAGACAACGCAGGAAATCTAAAAGATCTTTTTGAAGGCAAAAATCTTGAAACAGCCATAGACTCAATGAAGAAAAGATACGAGTCAAGCATGAAGGCTATAAGCAAAATTAATGAAATCAAAAACAGAATGAGTGCTATTGAGACGGATATTGAGAAGCTAAAAGATATAAAGCCTAATCTTGTGAACAAAGTCTTTAGACATTCCGAAATGAAAAAAAGCAGAAAGGCTAAAGAAAATCTGATGAAAAATAAGGCTGAGTTAGAGCAAGCATATAGTGAGCTAGACAGAATATCACATAGTATGGAATATGTGCGTGAGAAGTTCGCAGACTATTACACAGAAAATCTTTCAAGCTGTAAGCCAAGCATCAAAATACATTTCCCCGATGATGAAAAATCATATGAAATCTATAGCCTATCAGATGTTGAGAAAATCAGTCGAACTAGCAAGGAATTAAATAATTTGCTTGAAAATTATTTTGATGAAGGAAAAACTTGCTTTGAATTTCAGCCCGTTTACAATGATAAATGTAATATGGTGTTGGAACGTGAACGAGTATCAGCTTATCTTGCTGACAAAATGACGCTTGAATATATCGAAGGGGATAATATGAGACAACTTGAAAATATGGTTATTGACACAAAGGGCTTAGATTACAAGTACGCTAAAGTTCCGAAAGACTGTGTGCAAGCATTTAAGGAAAGTTGTATTGAGCAGAATATTGATTTTGCACTTTCGTCAGGAAAGAATACTGATAATTACTGTGTGGCAAGATATAGAGGCTTGCAAGAAAAGGCTGTTATAAAAACCTTAAAGACAGTTGAACGTGCATATAGTGAACACACGGCAGCTTTGGCAGCGGCGGCGCAACAAAACAATAGTATGTCAAGTGCGGCAACAATGATGTAGATTTATATAACGCATACCGAATTTTTTTCGGTGTGCGTTATAGCGTTATTTGTGACATATGTATCACAAATCAGACGTGCTATCTCATAAGTTTAATTTTTTATATTTTTTACAAGAAATATTTTTTATGTGTTGACTTTTGCGCATTTCAGGTGTATAATTATAATCGGATATTGTAGATAATGGGCGAACAAAATACATAAAATGTTATAGGCTATAAAGGTGTGGATAAATGGCAGAATACGCTCTAAAAAAAGAAAAAAAGAAAAGCAAAGCTCCCTGTGTAGTTTGCATGGTGCTATACCTGATTGTAGCACTTGCGATATGTGCATCATATGCCGCAAGAGGCGGTACGGCAGGAAGCCTGAAATATAAGGTGCTGATTAAAGCGGCAAGGGGATTGTTACACGGAGAGTTCTTCTATGGGCTTAAAAGCTTGCAGAATATTAAGACTGGAATAATAATGTTAGCTCAAACGTGGTATGTACACGTTATAGTTATCGGTGCGATGCTAATGGCGTTTATGGGAAAGGTCGAATATTCTTTCAAGGGAGTTGAACAAGGTTCTGCTCATTGGGCAAGTGACGATGAAAAGAAAAAATTTGCAGACCCCGAAGGAGTTCCAGTTGCAAAGGGTATGTATGTGTCCTTTAACGCAGGCAAGGAGATAAATAAGGTAAAGCAGGCGGCGATTACAAACACGAACAAAGTTGTTATTGCTACATCAGGTGGTGGTAAAACGGAAGGTGTTATCAAACCTGACGTGATGCAAATGATAGGCAACTATTTTGTTATAGACCCTAAAGGATCGGTTTATCAGGATTGTGCTTATCTGCTTAAAAAAAATGGGTATAACATACGAGTGCTTAATTTCTATGACGTTGACTTGTCGCATCACTATAACCCTTATGCGTATATAAACAGCGAATTGGACGTTATTAATCTTGGCTCTGACTTTATGAACGCAACGAAAGAGGACGGAGAGAGGAATGACTATTGGACTGGTGCGGCAGAAGATTTCTTTACCTCGTTGATTTTGTACATATATAAGTCAAAAGATGAAACGAATAAAAGCTTTGAGCGAGTTGTGCAGATACTCACAAGCATTGACTATCAAGATAGGAAACTCAGCCCTGTTTGTGAATACTCGTTGTTAATGGAAAAATATGCAATAGATCGTGAAAATGAAGGTTTGGACGAGGACAAAGTTGTACTCAACTATAAGGGAATGAAAGGACTTCCACAAGAGACCCTTGGCGGCGTTGTCGCAAACTTGCAAAAGAGGTTAGGACTGTGGTATACCGAAGTTGTTTCAAAATTTACAGCAGAAGATGAAATGGAATTTGATAACTTTACAAAACCAAATTCAAAAGAGGCTATTTTCGTTATCTATCCAATAGGATCGACAACATTTAAGCCTATAATTTCAATGTTCTATCAGCAGTTCATTTCAAGAATGAAGTATATGGCATCTCAAAAATGCGGCGGCAGTTTGCCAGTCTTGCTTAATATTGAAGCCGATGAAATTTGTCAGATTTCAAAAATTCCAACGCTGAAAGACGATATAGCGACAATTCGTTCTCTAGGAATGAGAATGACATTCGTGTGCCAGTCACTTACTCAGCTCGAAGCTAAGTATGAAAAAGAGGCAAAGGATATCCTTTCAAACTGCGGAATAATATGTTTCTTTGGGTCGAGAGACGATAAGATACGCAAGTGGCTATGTGAGGAGCAGATAGGTTATACCACCTTTAAGGTAGAAAATAAGTCTTATAGTAAAAATGGTACAAACGAAAGCGAACAAGGACAAAGAAGATTACTCATTACGCCTGATGAACTTGATATATTGTGTAAAGAAGATGATGATTATAGAGGAAGAGGCGTTTTCCTAGTTGGCTTTGGCAGACCGTTTAAGACGTGGAAAATACGAGCTGATGAATTTCATCACGCCGAAGATGTTTATTTCAGTTGGCACCCTGAGAAAAGAGAACGTTGCTTTACTGATATTGAAAAAGAGTTCCTACCTGTGAAAGAAGCAAGAGAAAAACGGAAGCTAGAGGCACAGGCAGAAAAAGAAAGAGCTGTCAATACACAACTTGGAGAACAGTTTGAACGAGATTATAACGATGCCGATTTGGTATCAGTTACCGATGAAGATTTCTTCGAGGAAGTCTATGGTGAGGCGACTGTTCAATACGTTAAGCAGGACAAGAAAGAAAAGAAAAAGAAGGGGGCTGTCAAAGTTGAATTTGACAAAGATGCTCTCTTTCAGGAAGTTGCAAGCGAGATAGAAAAAAGAGATTAATATATGAAAGGGGAATGTGAAAATGTCAGACCAGTCAGAGAGTTTGGGCAGTGTTTGGAGAGTTCTTCAAACTGCCATACAGTTTTATTTTCAGTTTAAAATGAACAGAAGATTGGCAGGCAAACAGAATAAGGCAGGAGAGGCGCAAGCGAGGAAGGCTCAGCAACGTTTATTTAAAGCGAGAAGCAATGCGGCAGGAGAATTGTTTGGAAAACAGCCATTTCAGTTTACAGGGCTGCAAAGTGATATGTACTATTTTTTGCCGAATGACCGACTTAGTTTGCAGTATGTAAAAAACATACCTGATGCAAAGTTGCAGTCAAACGTTATGGACGTTCTCAAAAGCTCGGAAAAACAAGGTCTTATAAAATATGACCCACGCTTTGACGATTTTTATGTTACAGAAAACGGATTGAATTGGCTGTGTGATAAGTCGAATGTAAATATGTATAAAGAGTATATGAGCGCATACAGAAAGCACGAGGGCGTGACACATATGTCACCCGAAGAAGTTGCAGAAGGAGCTGTAAAGGCTGAAAGCGGAGTTGCTAAAGTCAATGGGGCAACAAGCGCAAAAGCCGTACAAGGCACAACGGCGCAAGCTTCTCAGGTAGGTGCTTCACAGGCTGTATCAAGTGCTACAGTAGCGACAGCGCAAACTACGGCACAAGCCACAGGACAAGCAACAGCACAAGCAGCGGCAGGGGCGGCGACTGGCGGTGCTTCTGCTGCTGCCACAGTTGCCGCATCGGTAGCTAAGGGTATCGTAAGTTCAGCGGCTCAATCTTCTGCGCCTTCTCCTGCACCGACAATGACAATGACGATGAAATAAGGTGAGATTTATGCAGTTATCCGTACAAGGAGTAGGAAGGCTCGGACAAGATGTTCGACTCACAGAAACGATTATAGGCGGCAAACCAATGAGGGTGGTCTATAATTCACTTGCTGTTTTTCAAAATGCAAGTGAGCCGTTTTGGATAGACATAAAAATAATGCCGCCGTACTCTTTGAAGTTTCCTGACTTC
>ENA-OZZJ01000093-OZZJ01000093.1-human-gut-metagenome-genome-assembly--contig:-NODE-93-length-20409-cov-5.691461_pt1 | contig 20409 bp, 20 predicted proteins | sample MGYA00244938_ERZ654148 | MGnify/ENA primary metagenome ERZ654148 (study PRJEB26926, sample SAMN06165168) | human gut metagenome | biome: ENVO:00009003; feature: ENVO:2100002; material: ENVO:00002003... | reverse complement strand
ACTCGCTACCTCCACCTTGGCAAGGTGGCGCTCTGCCAAATGAGCTATGCCCGCATTTCGTGAATGCAAGCGTTATTTTACCACAAAACGTCGACTTGTCAAGCCTTTTTTGATCTTTTTTTACGTATCCGGCAACTGCAGCTTCTGCCCCTCGCGCCAGATGAACGACTGCGCCGTGCACGACGGGCAGTCCTCCGTGTCCCACTGGTAGGTGCTGCGCACGCTCTCATCACTGCGCAGCCACAGCGTTTCCGACTGCATGAACAGGTCGAGATGATAGTAATTTCCGCCGACCTGCACGACATTCCAGCAGCGCTCCGCCCCCTGAAAGCGGCCGCTGACGACCTGACACGGGATATTCAACGCGTCGCAGACCGCCTTGTAGGCCATGGCCAGGCCATAACTGTCGGCCGCGCCGCTCACGAGCGCATCATACGCCGTGCTCACGGTCGTTATCCGCTGCTCACAGGCGCGCATGACGATGAGTGCCGCCTGCAGGGGCGTCTCCTGCTCACCCGCCGTGAGCGTGGATGTGAGCGTGCGCACGCGGCCGTCGAGCTGCGTGCGGCGGTCGTTGACCGTGGATTCCTTGGCGCCGTACTGCAGCGTGACACTGAAGATCTTCTGGCTGCTGCCGCCGCTGTAGACCTCCACACGGATGACCGGGAAGTTCACCACGAGCTGCGGCTGATTCAGACACGCCGAGCGCACGAGCGCCGTCACGTCGTCCGGCTCCAGCGTACTGGTGCTGATCTGGATGGCAAACTGCGTGCGCTGCCGGTCGAGCGCATCGACCACGCAGTCGAGGATGCTCTTTTGCGTCTGGGCGCTGTAGATGGAGCGCACCTCGTTCTCCGGCCGGTTGTAGGTGATGGTGATGCTCGCCTCACAGTAGGCAATCACCTGCTCGGTCTCATAGCTGACGCTCTCGATGCAGTACGCGCCGATGGCGGTGCCGGTGCGCAGCTCCTCGCAGGCGGCGGCCAGATCGTCGGCAATGATGCCGTCGTAGTCGCCGAAAGCCAGCACGAACGAGCGCTCATACTGCGCCGCCATGGTGTTGAGCGCGCGCATGAGACCCGCATAGTTGCGGATCTGCGTCGTGTCGGCGTCCGTCAGGAGGTTCGACGGCTCCTCATACGGGCGCACCGACAGATATTCCTTGTCAAACACGGACGTGCATCCGCACAGCGACACCAGCAGTGCCGCCAGCAGGATGCCGGTGATGCAGCGTTTGTGCATACCCCGCTCCTTTCAATCGTCGCCGTAGATGTTTCCAAAGCCGCGGCCAAACACTTCCTTGGCCTCGGACACGATGACAAATGCGTGCTCATCCACCGAACGCACGACCTCGCGCAGCTGGGCGATCTCCGGCCGCTTGACCACGCAGAGGATGACCTGCATCTCCTTGCCGGACCACGCGCCCTCGCCGCGCAGCAGCGTGACGCCGCGGCCCATCGTGCAGGTGATGGCGCTCTTGATGGCGCCGACGTTGTTGGTGATGATATAGCACACCTCCGACACGCCGGGGCCGTAGAGCACGAGGTTGACGACCTTCGAGCTGATGAACATCTCGATCATGGTATACATGCAGCTGTCGTACTTCTTGAACAGGAAGGCAAACGTCAGCACGACGACAACGTTCATGCTGAACAGCAGCGTGCCGAAGTTGATGTACGGATAGCGCCGGCGCAGCATCTTGGCCACAATGTCCGTGCCGCCGCCGGTCGTGCCGGTGGTATAGATCAGGCCGTAGCCCGCGCCGTTGAGCACGCCGCCGTAGACCGCGCCGAGCATCGGCTCGTCCGTCACGACGAGGCCGGTCAGCGCGAGCGCGTCGATGAGCACGGAGATGAGCGCCATGACGCACAGCGCCAGAATGAGCCGGCGTGTGCCGAGGCGGTGCCGCCAGCCGAGATAGAAAATGGGGATGTTAATCAGGATCGACAGCACGCCGACGGGGATTCCGGTCAGCAGGCGGATGATCTGGGCGATGCCGGTCACGCCGCCGGAGACGATGCTGTTCGGGAACGTGAAGAACTGGAACGCCGCGGCCACGAGCGCCGAGCCGACGACCAGCTTCATGTAATCAAAAGCGGAAAAACGATGCAGATCCATATCTCTCTCCTCAGATCAGGCTCATCTGCTCCTCGCCGCGGTCGTCCTCGCGCAGCAGCGCACCGGCGGCCGGCAGGCTCCTGGCGCGGTAGCGCGCATGGTTGCGGATGAGCGTATCGGGCGCAAACTTCGCCTGCGTGACGACGGCCTTTTTCTTCAGCGCCATGACGGCAACGCCCTGCGTCGTGCGCGAGGCCTTGAGCGACACGGCCTCCGGCGGGAAGAGCAGCGCGCGCCCGTCGGACGCGAAGAGCACGACCTCACTGCCCGCGTACAGCGGCAGCACGGCCACGAGCGGGCTCTTGTCCGAGTACGCGCCGGTCAGGCGGCGGCGGTTCGTCTTGGTCTCATACGCCGACATGGGGATGCGCGCGGCCTTGCCGTTTTCAAACGCCAGCAGCAGCTCGCCGCGGTAATCGCCGGGGTCGACCATACACAGGACGTGCTCATCATCGTCCATGGACAGCACCGTCGGCAGGTACACGCCAAGCACGGACGCCTTCGTGTCCGCAAAGTCGCAGAGCTTGGCCTTATACACCTGTTGACGGTCGGTGAAGATGAGAAGTTCCCCACGGTTCGTCGCGCCGAAGCTCTGGCTCAGCTCGTCGCCGTCCTTATACTTCTGCTCGCCGCTCATGCGCAACGACTGCGGCGTGATCTTCTTGAAATAGCCCTCGCGCGAGAGGAACAGCTGCACCGGATAATCCGGCACGAGGTCCTCGGCCGGCATCTGCGCGACGGACTCCGCCGCGACGATGCCCGTGCGCCGCGGCGACGGGTACTTGCGGATGATCTCCTTGAGCTCGCGGATGATGATGCCGCGGATGCGACGCTTGCTCTCGAGCGTCGCCTCGAGGTCGGCAATGTCTTTTTCCAGCGCATCGGTCTCGGCCGTGCGCTTGAGGATGTACTCGCGGTTGATGTTGCGCAGCTTGATCTCGGCCACGAAGTTTGCCTGCACCTCGTCGAGGTCGAAGCCCGCCATGAGGTTCGGCACAACGTCGGCCTCGCGCTCGGTATTGCGGATGATGGCGATGGCGCGGTCGATATCGAGCAGGATTCTGCCGAGGCCCTGCAGCAGGTGGAGCTTGGCGCGCTTTTTCTGCAGGTCGAAGAACACGCGCCGGCGGATGCACTCCATGCGCCAGGCGATCCACTCGTCGAGAATTTCGCCCACGCCCATCACGCGCGGGTTGCCCGCGATAAGGATGTTGAAGTTGCAGGCAAAGCTGTCGCACAGCGGCGTGAGGCGGAAGAGCTTCTGCATGACCTGCTCGGGGTCCGCGCCGCGCTTGAGGTCGATGGCAAGCTTCAGACCGCTAAGGTCGGTCTCGTCGCGCATATCGGCCACCTCGCGCAGCTTGCCCGCCTTGACGAGCTCGGCCACCTTGTCAATGACGGCCTCGACGGTCGTGGAATACGGGATCTCATAGATCTCGATGATGTTTTCCTTCGGCAGGTGCCGCCAGCGGGCGCGCACCTTCACGCTGCCGCGGCCGGTGCGGTAGATCTGGGCCATCTCGTCGCGGTCGTACAGGATCTCGCCGCCGGTCGGAAAGTCCGGCGCCGGGAGCGTCGAGAGCAGGTCGTGGTTCGGGTTCTCGAGGTAGGCGATCGTCGTGCGGCAGACCTCCTCGAGGTTGAAGCCGCAGATCTGGCTGGCCATGCCGACGGCGATGCCGAGGTTTGCCGACACGAGCACGTTTGGAAAGCGCGTCGGCAGCAGGGCCGGCTCTTTCATGGAGCCGTCGTAGTTATCGACAAAATCGACGGTGTCGCTGTCAATGTCGCTGAAGAGCTCGGCGCAGATGGGCGCGAGCTTCGCCTCCGTGTAACGCGAGGCGGCGTAGGACATGTCGCGCGAAAACACCTTGCCGAAGTTGCCCTTCGAGTCCACAAACGGCGTCAGCAGCGCACCGTAGCCCTTCGACAGGCGGACCATGGTCTCATAGATCGCGGCGTCGCCGTGCGGGTTGAGGCGCATGGTCTGGCCGACGATGTTGGCCGACTTTGTGCGTCCGCCCGTGAGCAGATTCATCTTGTACATTGTGTACAGCAGCTTGCGGTGGCTGGGCTTGAAGCCGTCGATCTCCGGGATCGCGCGCGAGACGATGACGCTCATCGCATACGGCATATAGTTTTGCTCCAGCGTCTCGGTGATGGGCTGGGAGATGACCTCCGCCTTGAGTCCGACGACGTTGGGGTCGATGGTTTTCTTGATTTCCGGTGCTTTTTTTCTCGGCATAACGTTACCGTTCCTTTACGCAGGTTTTTCTCAGGAAATATCGGCCAGATCGAGAAACTGGCTGCCGCACTCGGCAATGTGCGCCTTGCGTCCGGCGAGATTGTCGCCCAGGAGCAGGTCAAACATCTGCGCCGTGCGCTCGACGTCCTCCGGCATGACGCGGATGAGCTTGCGCGTGTCGGGGTTCATGGTCGTGAGCCACATCATCTCGGGATCGTTCTCGCCGAGACCTTTCGAGCGGCTGATGTCCGCCTTCGCGCCGCCGAGGCTGTCGACGATGGCCGCCTTCTCGCGGTCGGAGTAGGCAAAGTAAGTCTTGCCCTTGCTCACGATCTCATACAGGGGCGACTCGGCAATGTACACATAGCCCTCGCGGATGAGCGTCGGCGCGAGGCGGTAGAGCATGGTGAGGATGAGCGTGCGGATCTGGAAGCCGTCCACGTCGGCATCGGTGCAGATGATGACCTTGTTCCAGCGCAGGTTCTCGAGGTTGAACGCCGAGAGGTCCTTGGCCTGCTTGCTCTGTACCTCCACGCCGCAGCCGAGCACGCGCATGAGGTCGGTGATGATATCGCTCTTGAAAATGCGCGCATAATCCGCCTTCAGGCAGTTGAGAATCTTGCCGCGCACGGGCATGATGCCCTGGAACTCCGCGTCGCGCGAGAGTTTGCAGGCGCCGAGGGCGGAGTCGCCCTCCACGATGTAGATCTCGCGGCGCGAGACGTCCTTCGAGCGGCAGTCGACGAACTTCTGCACGCGGTTGGCGAGGTCGACATTGCCGGTGAGCTTTTTCTTGATGTTCAGACGCGCTTTTTCCGCCGTCTCACGGCTGCGCTTGTTGATGAGCACCTGCTCCATGACGCGGTCAGCCTCGGTCTTGTGCTCGATGAAATAGATCTCGAGCTGGGCGCGGAAAAACTCCGTCATGGCCTCCTGGATGAACTTGTTCGTGATGGCCTTTTTCGTCTGGTTTTCGTAGGACGTGATGGTCGAAAAACAGTTTGTGACGAGGATCAGGCAGTCCTGCACGTCCTGAAAGCTGATCTTGCTCTCGCTCTTCTGGTACTTGCCCTGCTGCTTGATGTAGGCATCGATGGCGGAGGTAAAGGCACTCTTCGCAGCCTTTTCCGGCGCGCCGCCGTACTCCAGCCAGGACGAGTTGTGGTAGTATTCAATATCATTGACGCGATTGGAAAAGCAGAACGCCGCCGAGATCTTCACCTTATACTCCGGCTTGTCCGCGCGGTCGCGGCCGCGGCGCTCGGTCTCGATAAAGGTCGGAACGGTCAGCGCATCCTCCCCGGCGAGCTCCTTGACATAGTCGAGGATGCCGTCGGCGTAGCGGTAGTCTGTCGTCTCGAACGTGCCGCCGCGCTGCACGCGCAGGCGGAACGTCACGCCGCGGTTGACCACGGCCTGCCGGTGCAGCACGTCCTGAAAATAGCTCTCGGGTACGTCGATGTCCGTGAACACCTCCAGATCCGGCCGCCAGCGGATGGTCGTGCCGGTCTTTTTGCGGTCGGCCGGGGCGCTCTCCAGCCCGCCGACGACTTCGCCGTGGCGAAAGTGCAGGGTGTACTTTTTCCCGTCGCGCCAGATGGTCACATCCATGTATTCCGAGGCGTACTGCGTGGCGCACGCGCCGAGGCCGTTGAGGCCGAGCGAGTACTCGTAGTTTTCGCCCTCGTTGTTTTTGTACTTGCCGCCGGCGTACATTTCGCAGAAGATCAGCTCCCAGTTGTAGCGCTGCTCCTTCTCGTTCCAGTCCACCGGACAGCCGCGCCCGAAATCCTCCACCTCAATGGACTTGTCTTCGTAGCGCGTAACGGTTATAATATTGCCGAATCCCTCGCGCGCCTCGTCGATCGCGTTCGAGAGAATTTCAAACACTGCGTGCTCGCAGCCCTCCAGCCCGTCGGAGCCGAAGATGACGCTCGGGCGTTTGCGCACGCGCTCCGCGCCCTTGAGCATCGAGATGCTGTCATTGCCGTAGGTTGTCGTTGGGGCCTTTGCCATGTCGTTGGATCCCTCTCATATCACAAGATGTGGTAGCATTTCGTTTCATACCTTAACCAATCTAGTATAGCGTATCAAGGCCGGAAATGCAAGGAATTCCAAAAAATAGACGGGGAACGCGAAAAGTGCGCTCCCCGCCGCCCCGGAGCCTTTGGGGCTGTCCCCTGCCGCTCCGGCACTTGACGCAATCCGTGCCGAACGGCGTTCCGGTGGTCCGGAGCGGGTCGTTCCCGCGCTGGATGCAGCAGCCTGCAAAGCTCTTGCAGGAATCGGATGCTGCGCCGCGGCCTGTGTGCCGGGCGGCCTCCGCGGGTTTGCTTCGCTGCAGCGCGCGTCGGATATGTTGTCCGAACACAGTATGCGCGCAGCCCGCGCCGCTATGCCTGGAAAATTTCGCTGCGCCCTGACTAAAACCGCCGTCGGCGGCATAGAATATACAGAAAAGCGAACGGAGGCTTTTCCATGTCCAGTCAGAGAAAGCAGCAGCGGGCACACCGCGCGGAGGTGCAGCGCGTGCGCGCCGAGATGCTCGGCGTGCGCTGCGAGCTCGAACAGGCCTACAACGAGTTTGACAACATCACCGATCCCCTGCTGATGGAGGCGTGCATCTATGAGATCAACGCGCTGCGCGCAAAGTATAACTGCGCCGTGCACGATCTGAAAAATCTGACACAATAGGATGGTTTCTTATGTCGCAAACACTTACGGACATTCTGGTCGTGATCGCGGCCGTGTTTCTCGTCTGGCTGGTCATCCGGCTGTTCCGAAAGCCGATCCGCTGGATCCTGAAGCTGCTGCTCAACACGGCCATCGGCTTCGCGGCGCTGTTTCTGCTCAACTTTTTCGGCAGCGCCATCGGCATCACGCTCGGCCTCAACTGGATCAACGCGCTGGTCATCGGCGTGGCCGGGTTCCCGGGGCTGGTGCTGCTGCTGCTCATCAAATATCTCTTTTAGCCTACATAAACAATTCCCCGCATCCGAAGATGCGGGGAATTGCTTTATCCGGGCATGGCGGTGCTCGGCGTCAGCTCCGGCCACATGCCGGCGTCGTTATAATTGTCGCGCGTGAGCGTCCATGTGTACCCATCTGCGAGCGTGATATTCTGCGCATCCACGGCTGTTTTTGTGCGATCATAGCACAGGTCGTGCCACGCATCGGTCTCCTCGCGCGTGTGCCCCGCCGCGAGGAAGGCGGCCTTCTGCGCCTGCGTATAATTCTCTAGCGTGAGCATAAGCTTGCGCGTCTCGAACATCGAGGCCCAGTAGGCGTCCTCCGTCATGCCGGTGCCGGCGATGAACTGCTCATAAGCCTCGCGGTTGTTCGCCGTCTGCGCGGCGGCGCGCGTGTCGTCAATGTCCTGCTGCACGGCGGCGTCCGCGGCCGCATACCCATCGGTAACTGCCTGATAATACAGCGAGCGCGTCACGATATAGCGCGCGAGCGTGTACTGCGCGGCTTCCGTCTCCGTCATGCCGGAAGCCCGGTTCTGCGTGCACATGTTCTCAAACGTGTGTGCCGTAATCGTAAAATCTTCGCCTGTAATGACCGGTGTCTCGTCACCGGGCTGCAGGGACTCGGCATACGTCTTTCCGGCGTCGCGATACGTTGTGTCCGCCGCAGGCCGCTTCGCAGCAGCGTACAGCACAATGCACATCGCCAGCACCGCGATCAGCACGCACCAGAGGATGATCCTGCTTGTTTTCGACATGGTCATTCCCTCCCAAAATCGCGTTATGTAAACTTATATCCTCCGTTCTTATATCCAGAGTACCATATTCCGGCGGGAAAGAAAAGTGATTCCCGGATATTGGGGCAAAAAAACGCGCCGGGTGAAGCAAAGCTTCACCCGGCGCGCTTGTATGTGCGTTCTTCCGCAGGCGGCGAACCGCGCGCCTGTCAGGACTCAGTCATTGACTGTGACCACGTTGTCCGCGACGACGGCGGACGCCTCACCATTCGGCTGCACCGTCTCCACATACGTGCCGGTGCCGCCTATGTAGGGGTTGATCTCGCGCGCTTTGAGCGCGGCGTAAATGCCCGCGCAGACAACCATCATTGCGATGAGCAGGCCCCACAAAACTGCGATCTTGGTCTTTGCCATGACAGATTCCTCCTTTAAGAAATCAAAAGTGTTGTTTGTTTTTTATCTGTTTGCGTTCCGCTTTCCACACTTCCCACACAGGCGGCAACAGTCGCTGCGGCGAATCGGAACGATGCTTGTCGAACTTTGTTATTTTCTTATCAACTGCATTGTAGCGCTTTTCAACCCGTTTGAAAAGCCCTTTTTTGCATTTCTACTTTTTTAACAAAGCCGTCTTATTTTTAACGTTACGTTTTTGTCAAATCGACGAAGCGCAAAAATACCGGGCGGAGCACTGCCCCGCCCGGCTGGAAATGCACTGTATTTGCTATGCAAAAGCATAGATAAGAAGAAATGTGTCATTTTCTCGCCCCTGCGGGGCAACCGGAAATGATGCGCAGGAACTTCATGCACCGGCATTTGCGCTTTTTCGTGGTGCAGCACGCATGCATGAAGTTTTACACCTGTGTCAGCGCCTGAACGACGCGCTCAAACTGCATGCTGTGCGATGCTTTGACGAGCACGCAGTCGCCCGTCTGCAGCAGCTGCGGCAGTGCCGGGAGCAGCGCGTCGAGCGTGTCAAACGATGCGACCGCAACGGCAGAGTCCGCCGCGGCGGCGCCGACGGCGATGTTTTTCGCCAGCTCCCCGCAGGTAATGACGAGCGACACGCCGGCTTCGGCCGCGCAGACGCCGGTCTCGCGGTGCAGGGCATCAGCGTTGGCGCCGAGCTCGCCCATGTTGCCGAGGATGGCCACCCGGCGGCCGGCCGGAAGCGTCGCCATGGAGCGCAGCGCCGCCGCCGTGGAATCGGGATTGGCGTTATAGCAGTCGTCAATGACCGTATAGCGCGCCGTGCGCACGACGCGCGCGCGGCTGCCGACCGGCCGATAGGCCGCGATGCCGCGGATGATCTCCTCGTCCGTCAGGCCGTATTCGATGCCGACGGCCGCGCCCTCGAGCGCCGCATAGACCATGTGCTGCCCATAGGCGGAGATGCGCACTGGGATGCGCCGCGCACCCGCGACGATCGTGCAGGTGCTGCCCTCATCGCCGAGGTCGCGCACATCGATCGCGCGCACGTCGCAGCCGGCCGAGAGGCCGAACGTCACCTTGCGCTGGCGGCAGGTCATGGCGCGCAGCAGGTCATCGTCCCCGTTGCAGAAGGCGACGGCGTCGTCCGGCATCGTATCGAGCACGGAGGTCTTTTCCTGCAGGACGCCGCGGCGGTCGCGCAGGAACTCCAGGTGCGCGTGGCCGATGATCGTAAAGAGCATGGCCGTCGGCTGCACCATGGCGGCCAGCGGCGCCATGTCGCCGAAGTGCGACACGCCCATCTCGATGACCGCGGCCTCGTGCTCCGGCTCGAGCCGGAAGAGCGTGAGCGGCACACCGAGCTGATTGTTGAAGTTCTTCTCGGTTTTCAGCGTGTTCCAGCGCTGCGAGAGCACGGACGCGACCATTTCCTTGGCCGTCGTCTTGCCGACGCTGCCGGTCACGCCGAGGACCGGGATGGCAAAGCGGGCGCGGTAGGCGCGCGCAAGTGTCTCGAGTGCGGCGGCCGTGTCCGGCACGCAGATGACCGGGCGGGTCTCCCCCGCCGGAACGCGCTGTGCAAGACAGCAGGCCGCGCCGAGATCGAACGCCTTGCCGATGTAGTCGTGCCCGTCCACCCGCTCGCCGGGGATGGCGGCAAAGAGCGCGCCGGGCGTGACGGCGCGGCTGTCGATGACGACGCCGGTCACAGGCGCTGTCCCGTCGCCCGAGAGCACACCGCCGGTGATGGCGGCGATGTCCGATACACAGTAGCCCGTCATCGACTCACTTGTGCAGCGCGGCGGCAATGATCTGCTCGCACAGCTCGCTGTAGCTGATGCCGACGGCGGCGGCCTCCTGCGGCACGAGGCTGGTGGGCGTCATGCCGGGCAGGGTGTTGATCTCGAGGAACCAGAGCTCGCCCTCCGCGTCGAGGATGAAGTCCGCGCGGGAGTAGGCCGACAGGTTCAGCGCATGGAACACCGTGAGCGCAGCATCGGCCAGACGCTGCTCGGTCTCGGCCGGGATCTCGGCCGGGGTGATCTCTTTGGCTGCGCCGGGCTGGTACTTGTTGCGGTAGTCATAAAAGCCCTCGGCCGGGATGATCTCGATGCTGGGCAGGGCCTTGTCGCCGAGGATGCCGATCTGCACCTCGCGGCCGCGGATGTACTGCTCGATGAGGATGCGGCTGCCCTCGCGGGCGGCGGCTTCGAGCGCGGCGCGCAGCTCGGCCTCGTCATTGGCGATGGACACACCGATGCTCGAGCCGGAATCGTCCGGCTTGACGACGCAGGGCAGCTTCGCCTGCGCGCAGACGGCGTCGATGTCCATGCCGTCGCTCTCGACGAGCATCCACGCCGGGGTCTTGACGCCGAGCGGCGCGACAACGCGCTTGGTCAGGTCCTTGTCCATGGCGATGGCGCTGCCGAGGTAGCCGCTGCCGGTATAGGGGATGCCGAGCAGGTCGAGCGTCGCCTGCACGCGGCCGTCCTCGCCGGTGCGGCCGTGCAGGGCCAGAAACACGATGTCCGCCATGGCGCACACCTCGAGCACGTGCTCGCCGAACAGGCTCGGGCTCTTAAGCTTGCGCTGCGCGCGCACGCTCTCCAGATCCGGCGCGCTCTCGTCGATGTGCGTGCCGCCGAGGGCCGGCGGGTTGTCAAAGATCGTGGCGATATTGCCGGTATAGTCCTCAAGGCCGAAAAACATATCCAGCAGCACGACCTGGTGGCCGCTCTCCTGGAGCGCACCGGCAATTTTCGTGCCGCTCGAGATCGAGACGTTGCGCTCGGGACTCAGGCCGCCGCAAAGAACTGCAATTTTCATTGGGAATACCCCCTTCGTTTTCTCATAGAACCATCCTCGGACGGTATTGTTTGATTATATCACACTATGCACTTGCATTCAAATATAGATTTCCCGAAAAAAGGGCGTGAAAGTTGCGCCATTGTGTGCTATACTCCTAATGTTACAGGAAAGGACGGAAAAGAGCCATGCATTATGTCGTGATGGATCTGGAATGGAATCAGGCGATGAGTTCCAAATCCTCCGTATTCAACAAGCTGCCCATTCACCTGCGTGGCGAGATCATCGAGATCGGCGCGGTGAAGCTCAACGAGGACATGACCCCCGGCGAAGAATTTCAGATTGATGTCAAGCCCATGTACTTCAAGCGCATGCACTACAAGGTCAAGAAGCTCACCGGCTTCGACCGCGAGCGTCTGGCCGCCGGCGTGAGTTTTCCGGAGGCGCTGGCGCAGTTTCGCGCTTGGTGCGGTGACGATGTGACGTTCCTCACCTGGGGCTGCGACGATCAGGGCATCCTCGAGCAGAACATCATCATCCACGATCTGGACTGGGACTGGATCGCCGGCTGGATCAACCTCCAGCTCATCTACAACCTCCAGACCGACGGCGACCGCAACCAGAAATCGCTCGCCACGGCGATGGAGCACTTCGCCATCGAGCAGACGCGCATCGCGCACGACGCGCTCGGCGATGCATACAACACCGCGCTCGTGTGCACGCACCTGAACATGGAGAAGGGGCTGGCGGATTACCACGACGCCGCGCAGAAGCTCACGACCCGGCTGCCGAAGGAGCACCACGGCGAGAATAACGGCCCCGACCCGATCGAGCACGTGGCGTCGGAGTCCTACGCCACGAAGTCGGAGCTTTTCGGCGACGCCGCGTTCGTCACCCCCTGCTGCCCGCTGTGCAGCGGCGCGGTGCGCTACAGCAAGTGGGTCAATCAGGGCGACCAGCGCTATATGACGCTCGGTGAGTGTCCGACGGACGGCAAACTGCTCGTGCGGCTGAAGTTCCGCAAGGCGGACGACTGCACCTGGAGCGCCACACGCCTGACCTATCAGGCGACGGACAGCATGGAGAGCTTCTACAAGGCCAAGGCGGCGCAGCCGCGCAAGCGCGGCCGCGGCAAATCCCGCCGCCGGCCGGCCAAGACCGCGCTGTCAGCCCCACAATGAACCGAAAACGCAGACCCGCGGCCCCGGTACTCAGTACCGGGGCCGCGGGTTTTGTATGTCCTTACGCGTGCTGGGTCTGCGCTTCGAAATAGGCGCGGGTCGTGTCCGCGTCGTAGAGGATGCGGGCCTTGAGCTCGTCGACAGAGGCAAACTTCTGCTCTGGGCGCAGGAACTTGTAAAACTCCAGCCGCACCTGACGGTTGTAGAGGTTGCCGTGGTAGTCGAGGATGAAGCTCTCGACGCTCACGCGCTGGCCGCCGCTGACCGTCGGCCGCACGCCGACATTCGTGACGGCGTAATGCTCGCTGCCGTCATCGAGATACACCTTCGCGGCGTACACACCGTGGCGCGGCACGAGCACTCCGTCTGGGAACTGCATGTTGATCGTGGGCGTGCCCATCTTCGTGCCGAGGCGGTAGCCATAGTGCACCGTGTCCGACAGGGTGTGCGGATGGCCGAGGAAGGCGTTGGCGCGCTCGACCTCGCCGTTTTCAAGCAGCTCGCGGATGTAAGTAGAGCTGACGACGCGGCCGTCGAGCGTGACGGCGGGAATAACGTCGCAGCCAAGGCCGCGCTCGGCGCAGTAGGCGGCGAGCTTTTCCGCCGTGCCCTCGCCCCGCCAGCCAAAGCTGAAGTCGTGCCCGACGACGAACGCTGCCGCATCCATCTCATCGACGAGCGTCTGGATGAACGTCTGCCACGGCATCTGCATGACCGTGCGGTCAAAGTGGATAAAGACCACGCTCTCGATGCCGAACAGGCGGCGGATGAGCTCCTCGCGGCCGTGGGCGCTGTTGATGAGCGGGACCTCCGTGCCGAACACGAGTGTGTCCGGATGCACGTCAAAGCTCATGACCGTGGGGATGGCCCCCATCTCCCCGGCACGTGCGACCGTGCGGCGCATGAGCGCGGCATGGCCGATATGGATCCCGTCAAAAAAGCCCAGGGCTATGACACGTTTCTGGTTTTCCATACGTCAAGAAACCTCGAAAAAACTTTTGATCGTGACGGCCGTGCCGTCCGTGGCCTGCGCCAGCAGGAGAAACTCCCCCGACGCAGCATAGATGCGGTAAGTCCCGTCCGGTAAGCTGAGCGCGAACGGATTGCCGCAGCGGGCAAGGCGCTCCGCCTTCGCGTCTACGGTGACCTGCGGCGCGTCCGGCCAGAGGCTGTCCACCGGCAGGAGCAGGCGCTGCGCCGCCTCGCGCGGCAGCGCACGCAGTTCGTCCATGGTGTGTGCATCCTCCACGCGATACCCGCCGACCGCCGTCCGGCGCAGGGCGCTCATCACGCCGCCGCAGCCGAGGGCCGCGCCGATATCGTGGCAGAGGGTGCGGATGTAGGTGCCCTTCGAGCAGCGGACGCGCAGAACATAGTCCCCGTCCGCCTCACCGAGCACGGTCAGCTCCTCGATCGTGATCGGTCGCGCTTCGCGCGCGACCTCGCCGCCGCGGCGGGCGATCTCATAGAGCTTTTTTCCGTCGACCTTGAGGGCCGAATACATCGGCGGCACCTGCAGGATGTCCCCGCGAAACTGCGGCAGCACCGCCTCCAGCTCCGCGCGGGTGACGCGCCGGTCGCAGCGGCTGAGCACCGTGCCGGTCGTATCCTGCGTGTCGGTCGTGAGGCCGAGGCGCAGGCGCGCCTCATAGCATTTGCTATGATTTTCGGAAAACGACACCGCGCGCGTCGCGCGGCCGGCGAACACGACCAGCAGGCCGGTCGCCATCGGGTCGAGCGTGCCGGAATGACCCATGCGCCGCTCGCCGAGCACGCCGCGGAGCTTGGCCACGACGTCGTGGCTCGTCCAATCCGCGGGTTTATCGACCAGCAGGATCCCGTTCATGCGGGCCACACCTGGTCGATGGCTGCAAGGATCTTTTCCACGGCTGTCTCCGTATCGCACGCCAGCGTGCAGCCGGAGGCCATCTTGTGGCCGCCGCCGCCGTAGACCGCGCAGATGGCGCACGAATCCACCTCGGGGTTCGAGCGCACGGAGATCTTGCTGCGGCCGTCGCGCAGCTCGCGGATCGTGACGCTCACGATCACGCCCTCCGCCCGGCCAGGCAGGCCGGCAATGTCGTCGCAGTCATCCTCCGTCGCGTGTACGCCGTCGATCAGCGCGCGCGTGACGACCGCGATGGCGACCTGACCGCCGCGGAAAAAGCGCATACCGGAATAGATCTGCCCCACGAGCGCCATGCGCGCGCGGGAGATCTTGCGGAAAAAGTCCATGCTGATCTTGCGGTTATCGGCGCCGAGCTCCAGCAGCCGCGCCGCCGCGCGCAGAGTGGCGGCGTTCGTGTTCGCGTACTGGAAGCAGCCGGTGTCCGTCGTGACGGCGATGTACAGAAGGTTTGCCTCCTGCTCCGTGACGCTGCCGGTCAGCAGCTCGATCACATCAAGCACCGCCTCGCCGCAGGCGGACTTTTCCGCGTGCAGGAGCGTGGCCCCGGCGTACAGCGCGTTCGACGGATGGTGGTCGATGCACAGATCGACCGCGCCGGAAAAGCCCTGCGGAAACAGGTCCGGCGTCGCGATGTCGACCGCGACCACGCACGCAGGCGCAAAATCCGCAGGCGCAAAAAACTGCGCCACATACGGCAGATAGCGCGCCGTCGTCTCCGGATTGGGGAACAGGTACGCCGTCTTGCCCATGCGGCGCAGCGCGCTGCAAAGCGCCGCACCGCTCCCGAGCGTGTCACCGTCCGGGCGCAGGTGCGACAGGATCAGAATCGCGTCGCGGTCGCGCAGCGCCGCGGCAAACTCCCGATCATCCATACTTTAAGCCTCTCTTCCGGCGTCCTTGTCGTGCAGCTGCTCGATCAGGGCGCTGATGTGCGCGCCCTCCTCAATCGAGTGGTCGATCTCGAACACCAGTTCCGGGGTGTAGCGCAGGTCCAGCACGGTGCCCAGCTCATGGCGCAGCCAGCCGGAGGCCGAACGCAGCCCCTTTTTGAATTCCTTCTCGTTTTCCATGCCGAGCACGGAAAGCCAGATTTTTGAATAGCGCAGGTCGCCCGTCGTCTCGACGCGGGTGACGCTGATCATCCCCTGCTGCACCCGGGGGTCTTTGACCTGGGTGAGCAGGTTTGCCAGCACGCGCTGGATATCATCATTCGTTCTTGCCAGTTTATTGGAAGCCATAGGAAACTCCTTTTACTGCTTGATCTCCTCCATGACGAACACTTCGATCACGTCGCCGACCTTGACGTCGTTGTACTTGTCGACCTGCAGGCCGCACTCATAGCCGGCGGCGACTTCCTTAACGTCGTCCTTGAAGCGGCGCAGGGACGCGAGGTCGCCCTCGAACACGACGATGTTGTCGCGCACGACACGGACCTTGCTGTTGCGCACGATCTTGCCGTCGGTGACGTAGCCGCCGCAGACGGTGCCGACCTTGGAGACCTTGAAGGTCTGGCGGATCTCGACGTGGCCGATGATCTGCTCCTGGAACTTCGGGGCGAGCATGCCCTTCATGGCCGCCTCGATCTCGTTGATGCAGTCATAGATGACGCGGTACATGCGGATCTCCACATTGCTGCGGGCGGCGTTGTCGCGCGCAGCAGCGTCCGGACGGACGTTGAAGCCGACGATGATCGCGTTCGACGTGGCGGCGAGCATAACGTCGGACTCGTTGATGGCGCCGACGCCGGAGTGGATGACCTGCACACGCACTTCCTCGTTCGAGAGCTTTTCGAGCGAGGACTTGACGGCCTCGGCGCTGCCCTGCACGTCGGCCTTGACGATGATGTTGAAGTCCTTCATCTCGCCCTGCTGGATGCGGGAGAACAGATCGTCGAGCGAAATCTTCTTGCTGCCGGCGTTGGCGGCGTCCTTCTTCTGCTGCTTGCGCTGCTCGACGAGCTCGCGCGCCATGCGCTCGTCGGCGACGGCGTTGAACGTGTCGCCCGCGCTCGGCACCTCGGACATGCCGGCGATCTCGACCGGGATGGACGGGCCGGCCTTCGTCACGCGCTGACCCTTATCGTTGGTCATCGTGCGCACACGGCCGACGGCCGTGCCGGCGATGATGATGTCGCCCTGATGGAGCGTGCCGTTCTGCACGAGCACGGTCATAATCGGGCCGCGGCCCTTGTCCATGCGGGCCTCGATGACCGTGCCGCGGGCGGCACGGTTCGGATTGGCCTTGAGCTCCAGAATTTCAGCGAGCAGGACGAGGTTTTCGAGCAGCGCGTCCACGCCCTCGCCGGTCTTGGCCGAGATCGGGCAGACGATCGTCTCGCCGCCCCACTCTTCGGGCACGAGGCCGTACTCCGTGAGCTGCTGCTTGATGCGGTCAGGATTCGCGCCGTGGACGTCCATCTTGTTGATGGCCACGACCAGCGGGACGCCGGCGGCCTTGGCGTGGTTGATGGACTCGACCGTCTGCGGCATGATGCCGTCATCGGCCGCGACGACGAGGATGGCGATGTCCGTGACCATGGCGCCGCGGGCGCGCATGGACGTGAACGCCTCATGGCCCGGGGTGTCGAGGAAGGTGACGGGCTTGCCGTCGACCATGACACGGTAAGCGCCGATGTGCTGCGTGATGCCGCCGGCCTCGCCGGCCGCGACGTTCGTGCGGCGGATGCGGTCGAGCAGGCTGGTCTTGCCGTGGTCGACGTGGCCCATGACCACCACGACCGGGGCGCGCGGGACGAGTTCGTCCTCGCTGTCCTCGCGGTCGTCGATCAGACGCTCTTCGACCGTCACGATGACCTCGTGCTCGACCTTGCAGCCGAGCTCCATGGCCACGAGCGCGGCGGTATCGTAATCAATGGTATCGGACAGCGACGCCATAACGCCCATCTTCACGAGACGGCGCACGACCTCGGCGCCGGTCTTTTTCATGCGGGACGCGAGCTCGCCGACGGAGATCGTATCCGGGATCTGCACCTTGAGCTGCTGCTTTTTCGCGATCTCGAGCTGCAGCTTCTGCATCTTGTCGCGCTCCTCCTGACGGCGCTTGGCGCCGGCGGCGGGGTTCTGCGGACGCTGACGGTTGCGGTTCTGGATCTTCTGCTTGCCGCCGCGCTTGTTCTGCGCGCGCTCGGGCACGAGATCGTCCAGCCGCTGGTCGTACTTGGACAGGTTCGTCGTCGCGCCGCGGGTATCGACGACGCGGCGCTCGGCCACCTGACGCGGCTGGTGCGGCTTGTCGTCCTTTTTGGGCTTCGGCTGCTGCGGCTGGGATGCCTGCTGCGGCTGCTTTGCGGGCGCGGCTTCGGCTTTCGGCGCTTCGGCCTGCGCGGCCGGGGCTGCCTGCGGCTTGGCCTTCGGCTGGTCCGGCACTTTGTAGAGCTCCTCCAGGCTGGCCGCCTGATGGTGCTGCGTGAGATACTCAAAGATGTCGTTGAGCTCGTCGTCCTCCAGCACCTGCATATGATTTTTCGGAGTGGTGGCATAATCCGTCAGGATCTGCGTGATCTCCTTCGAGGTCATGCCGAAATCCTTCGCCACCTCATGCACTCTGTATTTAATCAATCCGCTCATACTTGTTTCCTCCTCTTGCCGTTGCGCCCGCCGCTTGTCTGCGCCGTGCCCGTGTCTGTTCTCGTCTGTGCGGCAAGCTCTGCCGCCGTGTTGCTGTATTGCTCCGGATCCGCCTGCGCCAGCGCAGACACAAAGGCCTTCGCCAGACCCGGATCGGTGACCGCCGCGATGGCGCAGCCGGTCTTGCCGAGCCGGTCGGACAGCGCCTGCTTCGTGTACGGCAGGCGCAGCAGCGGCGCCTGCGCCGTGCAGGCAAAGCCCTCGGCGCGCTTGCGCGCATTGTCCGATGCGTCCTGCGCCAGCAGCAGCAGGCACGCCTTGCCGGCGCGCGCCGCAGCTCCGGCGTCATGCTCCCCGAGCGCGATGCGCCCGGCCTTGCGCATGAGGCCGAGATAGTTGGCTGCTTTATCCGTCGCCGAGCACCTCCAGTTCCGCTGTGAGCTGCTCATAGATCTCCGCCGGGATGGGCACGTCGAACGCGCGCTCGAGCGCGCGGTTCTTCTGCGCCTTTTTCAGGCACGCGGCCTTCGGGCACAGATACGCGCCGCGGCCCGCCGCCTTGCCGCGCGCATCGAGCGAGATGGCCCCATCGGGCGCGCGCACCACCCGGATGAGTTCCGGCTTGGGCTTCTTTTCACGGCAGCCGACGCACTGCCGCTGGGGAATGGACTTGGGCATGGGTGACTGCCTCCTTTCGGTTTACGCCTCGCTCTCCGGCTTGATGTCGATCTTATAGCCGGTGAGCTTCGCAGCCAGGCGGGCGTTCTGCCCTTCCTTGCCGATGGCGAGCGAGAGCTGGTTATCCGGCACGATGACGCGGCAGCTCTTGCCCTCGTCGAGCAGGGTCACTTCCAGCACCTCGGATGGTGCCAGCGCGGCCGCGATGAATTCCTCCGGCACCTCGCTGTACTTGACGATGTCGATCTTCTCGCCGCCGAGCTCATTGACGACGCTCGCGACACGGCCGCCCTTCGGGCCGACGCAGGCGCCGATCGGGTCGATGACCGGATCCTCCGCCCAGACGGCCATCTTCGTGCGGCTGCCGGCCTCACGGGCGATGGACTTGATCTCGACCGTGCCGTCGAAGATCTCCGGCACCTCGAGCTCGAACAGGCGCTTGACCAAGCCCGGATGCGTCCGGCTGATGAGCACCTGCGGGCCGCGCGTGCTGTTGCGCACCTCGACCACGTAGACCTTGATGCGGTCGCCCTCATGCAGCACCTCGCCGCGGATGCACTCCGCCGGGGCAAGCATGGCCTCGGTATAGTCCGAGTTGGAGCTGATCTTCAAAAACGCGCAGCCGGTGCGCGGGTCGATCTTATTGACAACGCCGGTGAGGATCTCATGCTCCTTGGAGTTGAACTCCTCGTAGATCATGCCGCGCTCCGCCTCGCGGATGCCCTGAATGATGACCTGCTTGGCTGCCTGCGCCGCGATGCGGCCGAACTGCTTGGTCTCGACTGGGACGCTGACCACGTCGCCGATCTTGGCGCGCTTGCTGATGCGGTGCGCCGCCTCCTCACTGATCTCGACATACGGGTCAATAACGCGCGCAACGACCGTTTTCTTGACGACCATCTCGATCTTCTTTTTGTCCTCGTCGAGAATGACCTCCACGTTGTCCTCACAGTCGGGCGTGTCCTTGCGGAACGCCGTCAGCATGGCCTGACGGATCTTCTCATACATATATTCGCGCGGAATACCTTTTTCTTTTTCGATATCTGCAACTGCGTCAAAAAATTCTGCGTTCATGGTCGAATTCCCTTTCCTTATATGGTCAGGTGCAGGCGCACCTGTGCGATGGCGGATTTTTGAAAGACACGGCAGGTCTTGCCGTCGGAGACGGTCACGTCCCCGTTGTCATACTGCTCGAGCGTGCCGATGTGCACCTTACTGCCGTCGACCGGCTGGTAGAGCCGCACCTCGACCTGTGCGCCGAGAAAGCGCGCGAAATCACTCGGGCGCTTGAGCTGCCGCTCCGCACCCGCGGACGACACCTCGAAAATATAGCTGTCGGGAATGGGGTCGGCCTCGTCGAGGATCGGATCGAGCGCGCGGCTGAAATCCTCGCAGTCCTGGATCGACACACCGTCCGGCTTGTCGATATACACACGCAGGTAGCGGCTGCCCGCTTCCTTGACGTACTCCACGTCCCAGATCTCGCACCCCTGCTGCGCGGCCACAGGCTCGGCCAGCGCCAGGACGGCGTCTGTCAATTTACTCATAGATCACCATTCCATTTTCTGACACTTTGAAAGACCTCAAGAAAAAGAGTGGGCGGGTGCCCACTCTGTCAAATCCTGCTTCCTTCGTACGGCAATATCATACCATCCCGTGACCCACAATGCAAGCCTTTTTTTGCGCTGCCGGGCGCTTACTGGTACAGTGCCACGAATTCCTCCAGGCAGAGGTTGTGCTCGGTCATGAAC
>ENA-OZZJ01000090-OZZJ01000090.1-human-gut-metagenome-genome-assembly--contig:-NODE-90-length-20644-cov-5.530720_pt1 | contig 20644 bp, 25 predicted proteins | sample MGYA00244938_ERZ654148 | MGnify/ENA primary metagenome ERZ654148 (study PRJEB26926, sample SAMN06165168) | human gut metagenome | biome: ENVO:00009003; feature: ENVO:2100002; material: ENVO:00002003... | reverse complement strand
CCTAAGCCTTCGTCGGCAGCGTCAGATGTGTATAAGAGACAGGGGTCGGGGTCGGCGTCGGGGTCGGCGTAGTGACCGGCGCGGCGCTGGACACCGTTGCCGGCGGGGTCGGCTCGGCGGAAGCCGAAGCGTTTTTGCCGGCATTCAGGCTCACGGTGATGAGCACGATGACGGCCGCAACGACCGCGATGAGCAAAATGCCGCCGAAGAGCATCTGCCACTTCATATTGACCGCGGCGTGTTCTGCCGCCGGAGTGCCTGCATTTTCACTGGACGTGCGCAGCGGGATACGCTCCGCGGATCTGCTGCGGCTCGTGCCGCAATATGGACAGCGGCTGCGCAGGCCGGAATACTCGCGCCCGCAGCGCCGGCAGGTAATCTTGGGAATGACGCTCATAGGAAGCCTCCAATATGTAAAGATCTGATACGCATTTGTTTTTTCTATCATACACTGTTCGGAATTTTTCGTCAAGAGGGAGAGCTTTCCGCTCTCCCTCTTCCGCGACTTGTCAAAACTGCATCTGCACCCCGCCGGACAGATCCGATGTCTGGATGCGCTCCTGCTGCCCGGTGTGGGCATTGACGGCGATGACGCAGCGCTGCCCGTCGTCCGTCTCGCACAGGTACTCATAGCACAGCGTCTCGCGCGCGCCATAGAGCCGGAGAAATGCCGTGCGCGTATCCACGACCTGCAGCGCGTCCGGCACGGCCGCCTGTCCTGCCTCGGTGCCGATGGTGTCCGCCGGGAGCGTGCGCGCCCGGTGCGTGTCCAGATACGACGCCGACGAGAAGCCGCAGACCGCCCCGTCATCGAGCCGGACGCGCACGCGCAGCTGATCCGCCGTGCACAGGACATCGTCCTGCACATAGCAGAACGTGCAGATGAGCGACTGCCCCGCGTCCTCCGTGTCGATCAGGCGCATGCCGTCATAGCCGCGCGCGCGCAGGAACGCCGCGGCTGCCTCCACCGCCTCATCGATGGAAAGCGCCGGTTCGCCGCCGGCACAGGAGGAATAATAGCGCAGCACTTCCCCGCCGGACACCGTGACCGCGATATAGGACGTGTCGTCCCCGTCGTCAATGTCGAAGTTCCAGCACGGCACGGCGCCCTCCGAGCGGCCGGTCGCCTGCAGGCGCGCCGCATCCATGTCCAGAAAGGCCGCAGCCGTAGCCTGTGCCTGCTCCTCCGTGACCTCGCCGCGGCCCGCCAGCATGGCGTAGTCCGCCGCCGTGCGCACCTGATAGCTACCGTCCGCGATCGGAAGCGGCAGTTCCTCAAACGAATCGGCCAGCGCCGCAAGCTCTTCCTCGAGCGTATCGGACAGATCCGTCTCCAGACCCAGATTCTCCAGCGACTCCGTGCTGCGCACATGCGCCGTCGTCGTGACCGCGCCGTCATACAGCGACTGGCCGAGCGCCGCGAGCTGCGTGCTCAGCTGCGTCGTGGCGTCGGAAAAAGCACGCAGGTGCTCCAGCTCCTCGGACGTGAACGTTCTGCCCTCCGCCGCATTGCGCGAGAGCGTGCGCGCATAGTCTCCGGCGAGGGCGATATTGCGCGCGATGCGCTCGAGCGAATGGGAATTGACCGGCAGCACGCCGAGCGCCATTTCCGCCGTCTGCGCATTGCTGTAGATGTCCGTGCAGACCGTGCACTCCATGGCCGCCGTCGTTGCGTACAGGCTCTTTTGCAGAGAACTGTCAAGCTCCTGCACGGCGTTGAGCACCTCACCGTAAGCGTGGCGGTAATTGGCGTCCATGGCCGTCTGGCGGCGGTTGGCGTCCGTGCGGCAGGCGATCAGGCCGATCGCGAGCGCCGCGACGAGCGCCGCCGTATAGGAAATGATGAGCACTCGTGTTTTTTTCTTCATAGCAAGCCACCCCTTCCGGACTAGTGTTGCCGGAAAGGGTGGTTTTGATGTGCAATTTTTCTCAGCCGGTGATCTGCAGCGTCTGCGCCGAGGCGAGCAGGCTCTCATACCAGCCAGCCGGCGCCGTCCCCGCCCGGCTGAGTACGACCGAAATGCAGCCGTCCGCCGTCGGAATCAGGTATGCCTCGAGCTGTTTTTGCACCGTGGCGCCGCTGACGCCGTAGGCGTTCAGGCCGCCGAGCTGAACCTGACCGAGCGTCTCCATGGCCGCAATGGTGCCGTAGTCATTGAGGATCGTGCCCGCGAGCGTCTGCGCATCCGCGCCCGGGTGATAGCCGATCTCCAGATAGGCGTCCATGCTCGCGTCGTCCGCGCGGGCAAAGCAGCACTTGCCGTCCATCTCCGTGCTCAGGAACACGGAAGTGTCCAGATACAGCGAGAAATCCGGGCCGCCGCGCTGCGCGAACGAGCCGGTGACGAGCTGCATGGTCTTGTCCTCGCCGCCGACGGAAACTGCCTGCTGCGCGTCGCGCGACGGGGCCTGTCCGCTGCCGAGGATCAGCTCCGGCTCGTCGGAAAACGGGAACTGCGGCAGATTCGTCTCGACCGGGGTCTCCGGCGCCGGCTTATGGATGCGGATGCCGGCCGCATTGACCACGATCAGCGCGACCGCGAGCAGCACGACCACGACGGCCATGACGATGACCGCCCGCTCCACGCCCGTGCGTTTTTTCATGCCGCTCATCCTTCCAGTTTGGCGATGCCGGCGTCGATCCGGCGCAGGGTCTCGTCCCGGCCGAGGATGCGGCAGATCTCCACCGCGCCGCCGGGCGTCACCGCGCGGCCGGACACCGCAATGCGCACCGGCCACATCACCTTCGCGTTTTTCACTTCCAGCCGCTCAGCCAGATCCTTCATGGCCGCGAGCAGCGTCTCATCGTCCCACGCCGGGAGCTCCGCGAGCACGGGGCGCACCGTTTTGAGCATCTCGAGCGAGACGGCGGGATCGGTCTTGGACTTCTTGTTCGTATAGAGCGCGATGTCATACTCCGGCAGCGCGTCGAAGAAATCCACCTTCTCCGGAATGTCCGTGAGCACCTCGCAGCGCTGCTGCAGCAGCGGCGCGATCTGCGCGGGATCGATGGCCGGATTTTTCACCGTCTGGCGGATATAGGGCGCGGCCACGGCGGCGAACTGCTCCGGCGTCATGGCGCGGATATACTCACTGTTGAAATACTTCAGCTTGTCAATGTCAAAGATGGCCGGGGATTTGGAGATGCCCTTGATGTCGAACGCCTCCACGAGCTCGGGCAGCGAGTAGATCTCCCGCTCGCCGCCGGGCGCCCAGCCGAGCAGCGCCACATAGTTCACCACGGCCTCCGACAGGTAGCCCTGCGCGATCAGGTCCTCATACGACGGGTCGCCGTGGCGCTTGGACATTTTGTTGTGCTGGTCGCGCATGACCGGCGAGCAGTGGATATACTTCGGAATCTCCCAGCCGAAGCCCTCATAGAGCAGGTTATACTTCGGCGTGGACGACAGATACTCCGACCCGCGCACAACGTGCGTGATGCCCATGAGATGGTCGTCGATGACGTTGGCGAAGTTATACGTCGGCAGACCGTCGCGCTTGATGAGCACCTGATCGTCGAGCGTGTCATTATCGACTGTGATGTCGCCGAAGATCTCGTCGTGGAACGTGGTCTTGCCCTCGCGCGGGATCTTCTGGCGGATGACGTAGGGCTTGCCGGCCGCGAGATTGGCCGCGATCTCTTCCTCGCTCAGGCGTGAGCAGCGGCCGTCATATTTGTGGATAACCGTGCCGTCGGAAACATTTTCTTCGGCAGCGTCGTCCTTATCGCAGAAGCAGCGGTAGGCGTGGCCGCGCGCGATGAGCAGCTCGGCGTATTCTTTATAGAGTCCCCGCCGCTCGGTCTGGATATACGGGCCGACCGGACCGCCGACGTCCGGGCCCTCGTCATGCGTCAGGCCGCAGGCGCGCATGGTGCTGTAAATGACATCGACCGCGCCCTCCACATAGCGGCCCTGATCGGTGTCCTCGATGCGCAGAATGAACTTACCGCCGGCGTGCCGCGCGATCAGGTACGTATACAGCGCCGTGCGCAGATTGCCGACGTGCATATAGCCCGTCGGGCTGGGCGCAAAACGGGTGCGCACCTCGCCGTGCGGGATGCGCTGCTCCATGTCTTCAAACCACTTTTGATCTTTCATATTCTCTGTATCCTCCGGATAGATAAACCATAATTATTTATATCTTATTTTACATCGCATGGATTGTCAAGGAACTTTCTGTGTTGTATTCCACCACCGGTTGTGGTACAATATTCAAACAAATGCGAATTTTCAGCACGACAGTTAAGGAAGTAATAAAAAATGGAAGAAAAAACTGCAAAAAAAGTCATGCTCTCCGGCATCCAGCCCTCCGGCGATCTGACGCTCGGGTCCTACCTGGGCGCGATCAAGAACTGGAGCGAGCGCGCCGAGATCTTTGACTGCTATTATTTCATGGCCGACCTGCACTCGATCACCGTGCGGCAGAACCCCGCCGATCTGCGCCGCCGCACCATCGAGCAGCTCGCGCAATACATCGCCTGCGGCCTCGACCCGGAAAAGAACACACTCTTCATCCAGAGCCATGTGCCCGCGCACACCCAGCTTGGCTGGGTGCTCAACTGCTACACCATGTTCGGTGAGCTTTCGCGCATGACGCAGTTCAAGGATAAAAGCGCCAAGAATGCCGAGAACATCAATGGCGGCCTGTTCACCTACCCCGCCCTGATGGCGGCGGACATTCTGCTCTATCAGCCGGACTACGTCCCCGTCGGCAGCGACCAGAAGCAGCACGTTGAGCTCTGCCGCGACGTGGCCACCCGCTTCAACAACATCTACGGCGACGTGTTCAAGATCCCCGAGCCGTACATTCCGAAGGTCGGCGCGCGCGTCATGAGTCTTGTATCGCCGGAAAACAAAATGTCCAAATCCGACAAAGACCCCAACGGTACCGTGTACCTGCTTGACCAGCCGGACGTCATCATGCGCAAGTTCAAAAAGGCCGTCACGGACTCCGACACCGAGCGCTGTGTGCGCTACGATCTGGCGAACAAGCCCGGCGTGTCGAACCTCATGAGCATCTACGCCGCCTGCACCGGCAAGACCTTTGAGGAGATCGAGGCGGAATTTGAAGGCAAGGGCTACGGCGCGTTCAAGCCCGCCGTCGGCGAGGCCGTCGTCGAGACGCTGCGCCCCATCCGCGAGGAGAGCGAGCGTCTGCTCAAGGACAAAGCCTATCTCGAGAGCGTCTACAAAGCCGGCGCGGAAAAGGCGTCCTACATCGCCAACAAAACGCTGCGCAAGGTCTATAAGAAGGTCGGCTTCGTCGCCAAATAATACTTATCTTATTGGAGAACGGTTCTCATGTTTCTTAACACTGCTGTCTGGATCAAAGTCATGCTTGCGATCCTCATCGCGTTCGTGGTCAGCTTTGCGCTGACGCCGGTCGTCAAGATCCTGGCGCAAAAACTCGGCGCCATGGATGTGCCGGGCGAGGCCCGGCGCGTGCACGATCATCCCATCCCCCGTATGGGCGGTCTGGCCATCTTTCTGGGCTTCATCGTGTCGATGCTCCTGTTCGTGGACATCACGCAGGAGGTGCGCGGCATTCTGCTCGGGTCGATCATCATCGTCATCACCGGCGTGATCGACGACATCATCTCCCTGCGCGCGTGGACGAAGTTTCTGATTCAGATCCTCGCCGCCGTCATCGCCGTGCTGCACGGCGTGGTCATCAACGTCGTGTCGAACCCGAACGTGTTCAGCAGCCAGGAGGCCATCGTCCTCGGCTGGCTCGCTATTCCGCTGACCGTGCTGTGGATCGTCGGCATCACCAACTCCGTCAACCTCATCGACGGGCTTGACGGTCTGGCCGTCGGCGTGTCGACCATCAGCTGCGTGACCATTCTGGTCGTGGCGCTGCTCGTGTCGGAGCCGAACGTGGCGCTCATCGTCGCAGCGCTCGCCGGCGCATGCATCGGCTTTATGCCCTACAACCTCAACCCCGCCCGTATTTTCATGGGCGACACCGGTTCCCTGCTGCTCGGCTACGTGCTGTCAACAGTGTCGGTGCTCGGATTGTTCAAGTTCTACGCGATCGTCACGTTTGTCGTGCCGGTGCTCGCGCTGGCCGTGCCGCTGTCGGACACGCTCTTCGCGTTCTGCCGCCGCATCCTGCACGGGCAGAGCCCGTTTCACGCCGACCGCGGTCACTTCCACCACAAGCTCATGGATCTCGGTCTGAACCAGAAGCAGGCCGTCGCGATCCTCTACGCCATCAGCGCCACGCTCGGCCTCGCCGCCGTCGTGCTCACGACGAAGGGCTCCATCCGCATCGCACTGCTCGTCCTCGCGCTGCTGATCGGCTTTGTCGTGTGTGCCTTCATCCGCAAGAGCGTGCACAAGCATCACATCGACGTGGAGCTGCAGGAGGCACAGGCCGCAGCGAACGCGCAGGCGGAAGCCGAAGCGGCCGAACAGGCAAACGACGCCGCGGCCGCCGAAACACCCGCGCAGGAGGTCAACGATGAGCAAACGCATTAAAGTCATGTCCGTTTTCGGCACCCGGCCGGAGGCGATCAAAATGGCACCGCTCGTGCTCGAGCTACAAAAGCACCCCGAGATCGAAAGCATCGTCTGCATCACGGCGCAGCACCGGGAAATGCTCGACTCCGTCATGGACTGCTTCGGCATCCGTGCGGACTACGACCTGAACATCATGCAGCAGGGGCAGGACCTGACCGCGATTACGACGCGCGTGCTCGAGCGGATGCGCGAAGTGCTCAGCGAGGTGCAGCCGGACATCGTGCTTGTCCACGGCGACACCACGACGACGTTTGCCGGCGCACTCGCCGCATTTTACGCCAAGATCCCCGTCGGCCACGTGGAGGCAGGGCTGCGCACGTATGACCGCTGGTCCCCCTTCCCGGAGGAGATGAACCGCTCGCTCGTCGGCCGCATTGCCACGCTGCACTTCGCACCGACCGCAAACAACGCCCACAACCTCGAGCGTGAGGCCGTGGAGGGCGACATTTTTGTCACCGGCAACACCGTCATCGACGCCATGGCCTACACCGTCCGCGGAGAGCAGTTCGTCTCGGACGAGCTGCAGCAGGTCGATTTCTCGCGGCGGGTCATCACCATGACCTGCCACCGGCGCGAGAATTACGGCCAGCCCATGCGCAGCATCTTCACCGCCGTGCGCCGTCTGGCGCTCGACTACCCGGACGTGGAGATCGTCTATCCCGTGCACCTGAGCCCGGTCGTGCGCAGCACGGCGGAGGAGCTGCTCGGCGGCGTGCCGAACATCCGGCTCATCGCACCGCTCGACGCCGTGGATATGCACCGGCTCATGGCGCGCAGCTACATGGTCATGACCGATTCCGGCGGTATTCAGGAGGAAGCCCCCGCTCTCGGCAAGCCCGTGCTCGTGCTCCGGCGCGAGACGGAGCGGCCGGAGGCCGTCACCGCCGGCACCGTCAAGCTCGCCGGCACGGATACGGAGGACATCTACCGTCTGGCCGCTGAACTGCTCGACGATCCGGCCGCCTATGACCGGATGGCCAAGGCCGTCAATCCCTACGGCGACGGCAAGGCCTGCCCGCGCATCGCGCAGGCCATTTTGAACCATTTTCTCCCTGACGCGCAGCCGCCCGAGCCGTTCGTGCCCGCGCACTAAAGAAACAGCATCCCACCGAGGATGAACAGCAGCTCCTTGTCGCCGCTCTCGCGGTACATGAGATACAGCACCAGAATCAGCAGCAGGTCCTCACTCTCGAGATCTGCCAGCGAAAATTTCTGCAGCAACTGCTGCAAGCCGCCGCCGGGCAAGCCCGGCGGCGGCTTGTTGTTTCTGCCAGACGGCGCGGGCGGCCGCGGGCGAATCTCCGGCTGCGGTGCGTCCGGCACACGCTCGACCCGGCCGCTGTTGCCCTGATAACGATTATACATGGTCGTCCCCCTCCAAGTCCTCGGCGGCGAGCTCGGCAAGTGACGCGAGCCGCGCGAGCTTCATGGCGCGGTCGATCTTGCGCCGGCGCTTCTCGGCCAGATAGGGCTTCATGGCCTCGAGCAGGTGACGATTGGCGGAGTCGTGTCCGCTCCCGCGCAGCGCCGACATCATCCGGCGCAGCTGCCCCATATCGAGGTCGAGATCCGGCTCCGGTGCAGACGGCGGCGCTGACTTGTCACCGCCGTCGCCCAGGATCGAGGATGCCAACTGCGCGATCTTGCCGAACTGCTTCGGATCATTGAGCAGCGCATCGAGCTTTTCCCCGATCTCATCCATCCTGCATCGCGTCCTTTACTTTCCCGGCCAGACGCTGCCCGGTGTCCGTGCTGAGCACCTGCGTGAGGATCTGCCGCAGCGTCTCGGTGTCCCCCGCGCGCGCCGCCTGCTCGATCTTCTGCGCATCGAGCGCGTCGGCCAGCTTCTGCCCGTCGGTCGAGTCGGCAATCTCCTGCAGGCGCTGCAGACGCCCGTCGCGCGCAAGCTGGTTTTTCAGCGCATCCAAGTCCTTCATATCGGTCACGCTCCATTCGGGGCGGCTTGACTTTGCAGGCCGTGTCCCGTATAATGCGGATGGCCCGGCCGTGCCGGGTATCCTGCTTTTATTGTATTCTATGAGCAATGCAGAGGTGACTTGCCACGAAGATCCTTGTTTTTTCCGATTCTCACGGCCGGACGCTCGGCATGGTGCGCGCCGTCCGGCAGCAGCAGCCGGATGCTGTGTTCCATCTCGGCGACTGTGAGCGCGACACGCAGCGGCTGGAAAAGGAGTTTCCCGACCTGCCGCTCTACCGCGTGTGCGGCAACTGTGACCGCGAGCCGGTCAACCCCGAGGTGCTGCAGTGCACGCTCGACGGCGTGAAGTTTTTCTGCACGCACGGCGACCGCTACGGTGTGAAGTACACGCTCGACGCGATGCTCAATGCGGCCTATTTCGCCGGGGCGGATATCGTGCTCTTCGGGCACACGCACCGTGCGCTCAGCGAGACGATGCAGGGGCTCTACGTCGTCAACCCCGGCACGGCGGGCGTCGGCGCGGTGTGCACCTACGCCTGCATCGAGACGGAGGACGGCGAGATCCGCACCGCCAGCATCCACGCCATACCCGAGGCATAAAGCATGCGCCCCCGGCTGCTGCCGGGGGCACATTGCTGTGTTGTATTTACTTTTCGCGGAACGTCACGTAGAGCGTGTGGTTGCTGTCCACGTTCATGAAGGAATAGCTCGTCAGCGGCAGGACCGTAGTGCCGTCGATGACCAGCGTCGCAACCTCGTAGCCATCCTTCGGCGTGATCGTGAACGACACGCTGCCGCCCTCGGCCACCTTCTGATTGCCGCCCGGGCTGACGCTGCCGCCGGTGCCGCATGTGACGGTGACGGTGAACTCCTTCTTCTCCGGGCCCGCCGAGATGGAGACCTGGATCGTTGTGCCCGGCTTGACCATCGTGCCGCCGACCGGATTCTGGCGGGCAACGGAGCCCTTCTGCACGTTGTCATCATAGACATTGCCGCTCGCCTCCACGGTGACGCCGAGACTCTTGGCCGTCGCCTGTGCCTGCTCGAGCGTCAGGCCGACGAAGCTGGGAATCGCGACCGGGGTGTCCTCCGGTGCCGTGGGCTGCTCCTTCGGGCCGAGCGAGACGACGAACGCGACCGTCTGCCGGTGCTTGAGCTGCGTGCCTTCGTTGACGTCCTGCCGGATGACGATGCCCTTGGTCTCGTCGCTGTTTTCATACGTGATGCTCGGCTCGGCGTCCAGCTCCGCAAGCTGCGCCTTGGCTGATTCCTCCGTCTGGCCGACGAGGTTCGGCAGGATGCGCTCATTGCCTTTATGAAAATTGAACACGCCGGACAGCGCGCAGATCACGACCGTGACCAGGGCGAGCACCGCCGTGATCGCCGTGATCGTCAGCCGTTTGCGCTCGCTCATGCGCCGGACGCCGTGACGGCGGCGTGTAGTTGTCTGTCTGCTCATATTTTTTCCTCCGGAATCGACAGGATGGATAGAAATTTCAAGGAAACAAGTATATAATAACATAGACGCAGCGTTTTGACAAATGTTCGTTTTTGGGAGGATCTTTGCATGGAAAAAATCGCACTCGTGACCGGAGCGTCCCGCGGCATCGGCAAGGCGACCGCGCTGGCGCTGGCCCGTGACGGCTGGACGGTGCACGTGAACTATATCCGATCGCGTGAGGCGGCCGAGGCAGTCGCCGCGCAGACCGGCGGCATGGCCATCTGCGCCGATGTGAGCGACGGACAGGCCGTTTCCGCCATGTTCGAGAAAATCGGCCCCTTGGACCTGCTGGTGAACAACGCCGGCGTCGCAGTCTACGGTCTGCTGACGGATCTCGACCCGGCCGTCTGGCAGCGGCTGTTTGACGTGAACGTCACAGGTATGTATAACTGCTGCCGGTGCGCAATCCCGCCGATGGTGCACGTGAAGGCAGGACACATTATCAACCTCGCCTCCATCCTCGGCACGAACGGCGCCTCGTGCGAAGTGGCCTATTCTGCCACGAAAGGTGCCGTCGTCGCGTTCACGAAGGCGCTGGCAAAGGAGCTCGGCCCGTCCGGTATCCGCGTCAACTGCGTCGCCCCCGGCTGCATCGACACGGACATGATCGCAAACCTCAGCCCCGAGGACAAGGCGGAGCTGGCCGACAGCACCGCCCTGTGCCGCATGGGCACGGCGGAAGACGTGGCCGATGCGATCACGCTGCTGGCGAGCGAACGCGCCCGATTCGTGACCGGGCAGGTGTTCGGTGTGGACGGCGGACTGCTGATCTGAACCAACAACCGCAAAAAACAGGTGCACACCGGATCGGTATGCACCTGTTTTCGTTTTTATTCTGCCGCCGGCGTGCTGGGTGCGGCATTGCCGGGCGCCGCGGACTTGTTGCGGCCGCGTCCGCCGCGGTGGCGGCGGCGATGGCCGTCGGCGCGCTTTTCCCCGTTCGGCGTAGTTCCCTCGGCCGGCTTGGGCGCCTGCGCCTTGGCGCGGCTGCGCTCGGCGTTTTCGCCAGCGGGCTTGTCCCCCGGCTTGCGCGCGCCGGATCTGCGGTTGGGCTGGGACTTCTGCCGCTGCTGGCCTTTGGCCTTTGCGCCCTCCTGCGCCAGCTGCTCCGCCTTCGGGGCGGACTGACCGTCGGCCGGCTTCTTCCCGCCGTGGCCGCGCGAGCGGCGGCGCGGGCGCTTCTTCTTCTCACCGGATTCCGGCGTGCGCGCGGCCTCCGGCTTCTTGTCGCCGTAGACCTCGTCCGCAAAGAGCTGCGGCAGCGCCCACGGATCCTCTTTCGGCTCCTCGTCGCGCACCGGCTTCGGCCGGTCCTTGAGCAGGGACGGCAGCGGTTCGCCCGGCTTCGGGCGGCCGCCGGGGATCACGGCGATCTCATCGGCCTGATAGCTTTTGAAAACGTCCTCGCCCTGACCGTCGAGCTTGACCTTCAGGCTGCTGCGCAGGATGTTGACCGACGACACGGTGCCGTAGCCGGCGGGCGTCTCGACAAAGGCACCGACCTTCGGCACGGCCTTGACCAGCTCCTCATACGCCGCCTGCTCATAGCGCAGGCAGCACATCAGGCGGCCGCACGCGCCGGAGATCTTCGACGGGTTGAGCGACATGGACTGCACCTTCGCCATCTTCGTGGACACGGGCTGAAAGTCGTCCAGAAACTGATTGCAGCAGTACGGGCGGCCGCAGATGCCGATGCCGCCGAGCATCTTCGCCTCGTCGCGCACGCCGATCTGGCGCAGCTCAATGCGGTTGCGGAACACGGAGGCCAGGTCCTTGACCAGCTCGCGGAAATCCACACGCCCGTCGGACGTGAAGAAAAACATGGTTTTGTTGCCCTCGAAGCTGCACTCCACATCCACGAGCTTCATATCCAGACCGTGCTCGGCGATCTTCTGCTTGCAGATGGCAAACGCCTCTTTTTCGCGGCGGCGGTTGATCTCCTCGATGCGCAGATCGTCTTTCGTGGCGATGCGCGCCAGAGAACGCAGCGGCTGCACGACCGTCTCGTCCGACACCGCATGGTTGCCCTGCACGCACTCGGCCAGCTCCAGTCCGCGCGACGTCTCGACGACCACTTTCTCGCCCGTGCGCACGGCAATGCCGTGCGGGTCGAAGAAATAGACCTTGCCGCGGTTTTTAAATTTTACACTGATTACTTCTGTCAATTTGATATCCTCACTTCTGAACTTTCGCCTGCACGCCCGAAACGGACAACAGGCCAAAGATATGCTTCGTGCCGACATTGGCGCGGCGGTAATTCTCGCAGGTCTCCATCAGGCGAAGCTGCTGCGCACACAGCGACTGCGGCAGCACCGTCTCGTCCGGTTCCGCCAGCAGCTGCACCAGCCGGTGCTGCACGGCGGGGAGAAATGCCGCGAGCGTCTGCGCATCCATGCCCTCCTGCGCAAGGCACCAGCGCAGGAGCGTCAGCCGGTTTTGCGACGCGACCGCGCGCAGATAGTCCTCCGCCAAGGCGCGGATCTCGTCCGATTCCTGCAGCTGCTCCGCAGGGTCGCGCAGCAACGCACAGCGTGAGCGCACCGTCGGCAGCAGCAGCTCGGGACTTGCGGCCGCGAGGATGAACGCCGCACTCTGCGGGGGCTCCTCCAGCAGCTTCAAAAACGCATTCTGCGCATTGAGATTCATGGTATCCGCCTGCCGCAGAACGTAGACCTTCTTTTCCGCCTCGCTCGGCAGGATGTACGCCGTGGCCGCGACACTGCGGATCTGGTCGACCTTAATCGTCGGCACCTTAGCGTCCGGATCCGGCGCGACATAGATCACGTCCGGGTGCACGCCGTCATAGACCTTGCGGCAGTCCCGGCACGTCCGGCACGGACGCACACCGTCACTGCGGCAGAGCATGGCCGCCGCCAGATCGAGCGCGAGCCGGTCGCGCGCCTGCTCCGACTGGGACGCGACGATATACGAATGGAGCAGATGCTCCTGCGGTTGAAATTGCAGCATACGCGCGCTCCTTTCCAGCATACATTGTTTATTTTACCCGCTGCGGCCGGATTCGTCAATCACTATTGCATTTCCAGAAATAAAAAAAGCAGGCAGCACCGGCTGCCTGCTCTTTCACGCAAGATTTCAAGCGTTCTTCTCGAGGTAATCCACGACCTGACGGACGGTGGTCAGCTCCGCTGCCTTCTCGTCCTCGATCGTGATGCCGAACGCATCCTCGATCGACATGACCAGCTCCACGACGTCGAGCGAATCCGCACCGAGATCATCCGCGATGTTGGTGTCCATGGTGATGGTGTTTTCGTCCACTTCAAACTGATGGGCGAGCAGTTGTCTCACTTGTTCGAACATAATACCGTTTCCTCCTAAGTCTCTCGTCAGCTCCACTCACGGCTGACCGGTTTGTTGCTGGTGCGCTGCGGCTTCTCGTAGGAGACCACAACGCGGCGGTTCGGCTCGGTACCAGTCGAACTCGTCGTCACGCCTTCATAATCCTGCAGCGCCGTGTGGATGACATGGCGCTCGTAGGAATTCATCGGCTCAAGCGCCATGCTGCGCTTGTACTTGATGGCCTTGGCGGCCATCTTCTCCGCCAGACGCACGAGCGACTCCTCGCGCTTGGCGCGGTAGCTCTCGGCATCGACGCTGATGTGCATGTGCTTATCGCTGCCGCGGTTGACGGCGTAATTGGTCAGGTGCTGGATCGCGTCGAGCGTCTCGCCGCGGCGGCCGATGACCGCGCCCATGTTGCTGCCGGACAGGTTCACGTTCACGCCGCCGTTTTCACGCGCGGTGATCTCGATCTCCGCCTGGATGCCCATGTGCTCAAGCAGGCCGCTGACAAACGCGCGGATGCGCGCGTAGCCCTCCGGCTCATCCGCCGCCGCGGGAGCGGCGGGGGCAGCTACGGGCTGCTCCTGCGTCGCGGCCGGGGCCGCAGCCTGAGCTTCCGCAGCGGTCTCGGACTCCTCATCCGGCGCCTCATACTGCACGCGGACGACCGCGGGGCTGGCACCGATGCCGAGGAAGCCGGACTTGGCGCGCTCGACGATCTCAACGGAAACATCATCCCGGTCAAGGCCAAGCTCCTCGAGCGCGGCGGCGATCGCCGCCTCTTCCGTCTTGCCGGACTTTTCCAGTGTTTTTAACATCATTCAGTTCTCTCCTGTTTTCCTTCGGGGACTTCGGCGGCCGGCGCCTGCTCCGCCTCGGGAGCGGCGGCCGTCTCCGTTTCATAATGGTCCCGCGCATAGGCACGGCCACGCGCATAACGGCGGTTGCCGACCTGGGACTCCGGCGCAGCCGCCTGCTCGACGCCGAGACGCTCGCGGCGGGCGGCGCGCTCTTCACGCGCGACCGCAGCCTTGCGCTCGTCATCCTTTTGCTTCTGGCTGGCCTGAATTTTCTTCTTGCTGGTGTTGGGGTTGACGACGGTCTCGCCGGCAGCCTTCAGGCGCTCGGTCTCGAGACGCTTGCGCTCAAGCTCCGCGTCGCGCTCTTTTTCGCGCGCGATGCGCTCAGCATCGAGCTTGTCGAGCTGCTTGTTGAAAACCTTCGTCAGGCTGACATCACGCAGGATGCCAAGGATGCTGTTGACGATCCAGTAAATGCCCAGAGCGGCCGGCATCGTGTAGCAGATCCACAGCGACACGAGCGGCATCATGATCATCATGGTCTTGTTGGTCGTAGCGGCCTGCTGCTGATTGGCAGCGGGCTGCGGCGTCATCGACGTGCTGATCTTCATGGACAGCCACGACAGCACGGCCGAGACGATCGGGATCAGGAACAGGCCCAGAGCCGGAAGCCAGACGGCTTTGTTGCTCCAGTCAAACGTCCAGATCTTGAACGAGGGCTGCTGGCCCATGTTCAGACCGATGAACGAATAGTCGATATCCAGCAGCTTGCCCGAAAAATCACCGAGTGCGCCGGTCACGGCGTCCCAGTTCTGATGGATCAGGTCGGCGATCTGGATCTCCTGATAGGCAGACTTCGTCTGTGCGACATAGCCCGCGTTGGTCGTGACCCAGTCGGTCAGCTGCGTGACGGCGTCCGCGCTCAGGCTCATCATCTTCGTCAGCGGCTGACGGATGACGCTGTAGAGCGCGATCAGGATCGGGAACGGGATCAGGCTCCAGAGGCAGCCGGACATCGGGTTGATCTTCTCTTCCCGGTAGAGCTTGGCCATCTCTTCATTGAGCTTTTGCTGGTTTCCCTCGTGTCGGCGCTGAAGCTCCGCGATCCGCGGCTGAAGGCGGCTGGTACGCATCATGCTCTTCTTGCTCTTGGCCATGAACGGAAGCAAAATCAGGTTCACGACGACGCCGAAGAGGATGACCGCCCAACCGTAGCTGCCGGTCAGCTCATAGAGTGCTTTGAGCAGCCAGGCAAAGGGTGCAGTAATCCAGGACATAAGACGACTCCAATTCTTAAATTCTTAGGATTTCCCGGTCATGGCACCGGGTCATAAAATTCGTGCTCACCCGTGTGGAACGGATGGCACCGGCATATGCGCTTGATGGCCAGCCACGAGCCCTTGAGCGCTCCGTATTTCTGCAGAGCCTCGAGCGCATATTCCGAGCAGGTCGGAATGAACCGGCAGCAGGGCGGTTTGAGCGGTGAGATATACCTGCGGTAAAACTTCACCAGCGCGATGAGCAGCCGCTTCATACGCCGTCATCCCCTTCCGTCAGCAGGCCGAGCTGGGCGCAGGCAGATAAAAACGCTGCCTCCAGCTGGTGATAGTCCGCCGTACACGCGCGCACGCGCGACACGACGACCAGATCATACCCGCGCGCAATCTGCCGCTCATGCAGGCGATAGATCTCCCGCAGGCGGCGGCGGATGCGGTTGCGCACGACGGCATGGCCGACTTTGTTGGACACGGTGTAGCCGATGCGGCTGCGGCCGGCGCGGTTTTTCCGGCAGTAGACCACCAGATACGCATTGGCGCAGCTTTTGCCCTTCGAGTACAGACGCCGGAATTCATAGTTTTGTTTGATCGTGCTGGTAAATTCCAAAGGTCTCCCCCGATCCTCTCTGCTGTGCAGACCCTCCGGATATGCCTTTAGGGCGGAAAGATCCCGCCCTGAAAAACATGATTAAGGAGTCTGCCTGCTCACGCGCAGCAACTCAGTAGCTGAGTTGCTTTCTGCCCTTCGCTCTGCGGCGGGACAGCACCTTGCGGCCGTTGGCGGTCGCCATTCTCTTGCGGAAGCCGTGCTCTTTCTTGCGCTGAAGCTTCTTAGGCTGATAGGTACGGAACATGGTGTTTTCTCCTTTCGATCATACTCAACAGCGGCTCGCGCCGCCGTAGTTGGCAAAAAGTATCCGGCGCCAGACGACTGACGCCGGATACATATTATACACTATGGAATTTCTCCCTGTCAACCTTCATTTTTCGCAGCCGCAGCACCGCGCAGATCCTCGCCGGTGATGTACTTTTTCAGCGGCTTCCACAGCAGCGCACCGATCACGAGCACAAGCACCATGTCAATGAGCATGAAGCTGCCGTTATACAGTGCCGAGTAAAACCACGGCGTCGTCATCGTCAGGCCGAAGAAGGTCTCGGGCATATATTCGGCCCAGACCGTCGCGCCGACGACATAGTGCACGAGAAAGCGTGCCACACTGCCGACGACCGTGCCGATGAAGAAGCCGCCCTTGAGCTTCGAGCACGCTCCGGCGAAGCCGAGCACCGTGAACGCAAGCAGATAGTCGCCGATGAGCGACTGCCACGTCCAGGCATACGTACTGCTGAGCACCGCCTGCAGGATGCTGTAGGCAAAGCTCGCGAGCATGCCGGGACCGAAGCCCCAGCGGGCGCAGTACAGGAAGATCGGCAGCATCTCGATCGTGATGGAGCCGCCCTGCGGGAGCTCAAAGAGCTTGAGATAGCTCAAGACCTGGGCAAGGGCGATGAAGATCGCGCCCTCGCACAGCGCGCGCAGGCGCAGATGGGATTTGCTTTGGTTCATGTTGTGTTCCTCCTCAAAGAAAAAACTGCATTGCCGAAACAATGCAGTCCATAGAAAACGATGATAAATATATAGATTTCGTTTCCTACGCCGGCATTATCCGGATCAGGTCAGTGGGTATCGAGCTTCGATTCACTCGTCTCAGCCGGGAATGACCCAGCCCCCCAAAAGGTACGTTATTCTTTATACACGATTGCCAGCGATTTGTCAAGTCATTGCGGCGCATAAAGATCCGCAGCGGCAGCAAGCATCCTCTGCATCTCCAGCCGGGCCGACGGCGGCGAGAGGATCTCCACCTCGGTGCCGAAGCCGAACAGCCAGGCATAGAACTTCGGACTCGTGACCACGCTCAACGTGACCGTGAAATGGTCCGGCCCGTCAGCGACCACGATCACGTCTTTGCCGAAGCGGTCGAGCACCGCACCGACCAGATGGTTGGCAAAGCGCAGGCGCACCGTCTGCTCTTCCCCACTGAACATGCTGAACACTTTTTGGGAATACGCCGACAGATCCAGCTGCGAAAGGTCCTCCGTGCCCTCGCGCGGCATCTCCAGCGCGGAGATGTCCGTCATCTTGTCCACGCGGTAGTGCTTGCGCAGCTCGGCCTCGGCATCCCACGCCAGCAGGTAGTAATTCTCATTGTCCCACATCAGCGCCAGCGGGCTTACGACATAGTACGCGCCCGCCTTGCGGTAACGCCGCTGCTTGGAAATGGTGTATTCAAAGTAGTGAAAACGGATCTGCCGGTCCCGGGAAATCGCGTCGGAGATCTCGTCTACATTATAATAAACGCTCTCATTCATGCTCTTGACGCGGCCGTGAACATAGACCTGCCGCTGCAGGAGCTGCGCATCATAGATGCTGGCAAGATTCTCGATCTTTTTGATGAGCGCCAGCGTCTTTTTGTGCGTGATAAACTTGGACGACTGGACGCTGTCCACGAGCAGTTTGAGCTCCGGCGTTTCAAATGCGCGTGTGCCAACATAGTACCCGGTCGTCTTGGACTTGGTCTGTACGATGTCCAGGCCGAATGTGCGCAGCGCCTCCAGATCGCCGTAAATGCTCTTGCGCTCGGCCGACACGCCGCGCTGGGCCAGCTGCGAGATCATCTCCGGCACGGTCATCGGGTGACGCTCATCCGTCTGCTGCAGCATAATCTCCATCAGGTACAGCAGCTTCAGTTTCTGATTCGGTGATTTTGGCATAGTGATTCTCCGTTTCCCGTAAGGGTCGTCATAATATTACCACAAATTAACGGCGCAGGCCAGTCAAAAGCCAGAAATATACTGATTTTCGGCAAAATTTGTTTGGACGTCAGCCCAGCGGCTGCGACTCGGAGCTCAGCATTGCGTCGAGATTGTCCAGAATGAAGCGCTGCGCCTCCGGCCCGTACAGCGTAACGGTGTAGGTGCCGCGCTTTCCGCTGCGCTCCTCGGCCGACAGGCCAATGGTGCGCCCCAGCGCCGTCGGGCGGCGCGTTGGCGTCCCCCCTTCACGCGCGGACACCTCCAGAAACCCGGCATGCAGGAGCCAGTTCGTGATCGTCGTCGTGCGCAGCTGCCGGTAGACGAACGGGTCGGCCATCTCATTGAGGATGCGGCAGATCTCGCTGATAAGCATCGGCCGCTCCGAAAACGGGAACTGCGCGCGCTGCTCGGCCGGCAGGGCAAACGGCAGGCCGAGCCCCTGTCCGCCGCGCTCATGCAGCTCCTGCAGCAGACCGGACACAAAGAAAAAACAGCGCGACAGTTCCACCCGGTTGAGCACGCTGTCGTCCGGCAGCTCCGCGCCCGTCGCCGGGTCCAGCCCAAGGGCAAGTGCATCGAGGCAGTGCTTGGCGTTCAGAATACGTTCCTTTTGCGTCATATCATCGCCCGCTTCCGTGTTTTTCTTCATCATAGCAGAATGAGAGTCCCATAAGCAGGACTCTCATCAAAAATATCCAATTTTCTCGTATATGTTTTTCGTTTCCGGCGCGGCGGCGCAGCCAACATTATGATGCCGACGGCGGAACGTGCCGTCAATGCGCAGGCCACTTCCCCACTGCGAAGTGAAAGCCCTCCGCCGGTGCGACCTGCGGAGGGCTTGCTTTCAAGTCTTATTTCCGGGTGCCGCCGCCGCGCGCCGCGTGCGCAGACGGGCCGAGCCCGCATCGATGAGCCAGACGAGCAGGACAAAGCCGAGGAAAATGGCGCTGACATCATTCCACGCGTACTGGTTCATGGCGAAAATGAGCGGCGCGCCGATGCCGCCGGCGCCGACAAGGCCGAGCACGGACGCCTCGCGGATGTTGACATCGAACCGGTAGAGCACAGCCGAGGAAAACGCCGGGCCGAGCTGCGGCAGCACCGCATAGCGGATGCGCGGCAGCAGGGAGACGCCCATTGCGCGCAGCGCGTCGTAGGCGCGAAAATCCAGCGACTCGATTGCCTCGGTGAAGCGCTTGCTGAGCAGACCGATGCTGCACACCGCGAGCGTCAGCACACCGGTGAACGCGCCGGGTCCGGAGACACGGATGAAGATGAGCCCATAGATCAAAAACGGCACGGAGCGGATCGCCACGATGAGCACCCGGAACAGCAGCGCGACCGGGCGCGGCAGCAGCTTTGGCGTGCTCAAAAACGCCAGCGGCAAAGCGAGCAGCGCGCCAAGGCCGGTGCCGGCCAGCGCGATGCCGACCGTCTCGAGCAGCAGCCAGCCGAGCCCGTCCTTGCCGGTGCCGAAGAAAAAGCTCCAGTCCGGGTGCAGCAGACCCGTACCCATCGCCGCGAGTACGCTCCGGCTCGTGTGCGCCAGATCCGGCGCCTCGATGCCCGCCGTGCAGACGACCACGCACACCAGCACTGCCGCCCAGAGCGCGCGCTTTGCCCCGCGCGGGATGCTGCGCTCGCCGCGGATGATGCGCCCAAGCGCATGGCTGAGCCACTCGATGCAGCAGACGGTCACGAACAGGCACACGAGGATCGCGCCGACGCGGCCGTACTCCCGCCACGAGATCTTCTCGTTGAGCAGCAGGCCGATGCCGCCGGCGCCGACATAGCCGAGAATGGCACTGTGGCGCACATTCGTCTCGAGCAGATAGAGCGCATTGGTCAGGTAGCCCGAGGCGATCTCCGGCACGACGGCGCGCGCATAGGCCCGCGCCGGGGACGCGCCCATGGCGCACAGCGCGCGGTAGGGCGCGAGCGTCAGCACCTCGATGTCCTCATAGGTCAGGCGCGTCATGACGGCCAGTGTGAAGAGCGTGATGGCGACCGTGCCGGAAAACGTGCCGAGGCCGAACAGGAACGTCGCCAGCAGCGCAAGGATCAACGCCGGGAACGAGCGCAGCACCTGCACCAGAAACCGCAGAATCCGGCGCACCGGCGCCGGGCACGACAGGTTGGCTGCGCACAGCGGCGCGAGGATGAGCGCCAGCAGCACGCCCAGCGCCGTGCCGGTGACGGACATGCGCAGCGTGGCCAGCAGCGGCGCGACGATCGCGGACAGGTAGCTCCAGTCCGGCGGAAATAGCTGCGCGGCAATGTCACGCAGATGCGCCCGCCGCGCCCAGAACACCGCGGGGTCGCAGCCTGTGAGCCGGAACGCCAGCACAAACAGCGCGAGCACGCCCAGTGCCCGCGCCCAGCGTTTGCCGCGGGAGCGCATCATGGCGCGGCCCCGCTTTCCGCGCCGCCGTAGATCCGCGCGAGGTCTGCTGTCTCTTATACACATCTGACGCTGCCGACGAAGGCTTAGG
>ENA-OZZJ01000077-OZZJ01000077.1-human-gut-metagenome-genome-assembly--contig:-NODE-77-length-22300-cov-6.683300_pt1 | contig 22300 bp, 20 predicted proteins | sample MGYA00244938_ERZ654148 | MGnify/ENA primary metagenome ERZ654148 (study PRJEB26926, sample SAMN06165168) | human gut metagenome | biome: ENVO:00009003; feature: ENVO:2100002; material: ENVO:00002003... | reverse complement strand
GATGATGTAATCAGTTCCCCGCAAGCGTCCTTTCTCGTCGCGCTCCCTTGAACGCTGAATATATCCGGCTCTTTCAAGCTCCCGGACAGCTTCGCGGATAGCGTCGATTTTTTCCCGGTTGATATAGGACAGTCCCGCAAGGGTATAGTCCCAATCCTCCGGCAAGGACAGCATTTGCGATAACAGCCCTTTTGCCTTTAGGGAAAGTTCTTTGTTGCGTAAATGGTGGTTGCTCATAACCGTATATCCTGTGTTTCTCTCCACGCGGAAAACTGCCATAGCTTCATCAACTCCTTTGCTGCATATTTGTTACGCGGTAGAACAGCGATTTTAAGGGTTTAGGTATCAATCCCTTACCCTGTGAAAACCGTACCCGCAAAGCCTTGTGTAGCAAGACTCTTTTTGCCCCTACTGCGTAACATGAGGGTAAAAAAATAGCGGCGTTCCTTGTTTCCCGGTTGGGATAAGGTAACGCCGCCAGTGCGGTGCTATATGAAATTGTGTGATTGCCGACGTGCCGCGCCGCCAGTGCGTCGCGTTTGTATTGGGTTGTTTCATGCTCGCAAGATGTTCCGGCATATCAAGGCGCAATCCGTTAAAAGTAGTAAATTGGTAGTAAAATCAATCTGAAATCCTGCGAATGTGCTTGTATTTCAAGGGTTTTTCGGGATAATCAAAATTTTTGATGTAAAATGCCTGCAAAAACACCGAAAACACCATCACCAAGGAGGAGCTGCCCATGACCCACCGCAAACACGCAGCCGCGCTGCTGACCGCCGTGCTCCTGCTGGCGCTGACTGCCTGCGGCAGGCAGACCGCCGCCGCATCCGATCCCGCACAGACGCCTGCGGCCCCGGCCGTTGAGACGCCCGTCATCGCCGCCCCGGCCGCGACACCGACGCCCGCCGCCGGAAAAGACACCGGCAGCGACGGCTGGAAGGCCGAGTTTGAACGGGACCTGCTCGAAAACTACGGCGTCACGCCCGACCACTACGAGGATCTCGGAAACGGCATCTATCAGGTCTATGTGAAGATCGACGGCAAAGTCGTGCCCTACGTCACGGTCGATTCCGCGACCGGCGACTACCACGGCTAAGCACCGGCAGCAAAACAAAAACCACGCCCCTGCGCGCCATTCCGGCGCGCAGGGGCGTGGCGGTTTTTCGGCTTTCCGCGCGGTTTATCCGCGCAGGCCGACGGCCTCGAGCACGGCCTCCACGCGGTCGGACGCCTGCACCGGCCAGCCGCCCTTGACATTCTGGCAGCCGGCAGAATCGAGCAGATCGCGCGCGCCGCTGCCCATGAGCGTCTGACAGGTCGTGTCGATCAGGTCCATCTGCTGGCTGAAGGAGACCTGCTCATCGTTGCCCTTGTCGCTGAGCCACGCGACGACGGCGGACTTGATCTCGCTCTGGGTCATCGTGCTCGCCGCGCCCCAGTCGAGCAGCTTCACGGCGTAGGGTACTGCCTTGAGCGAGCTGCCGGTCACGCCGAGCTGCACGTTCTTTTCAATGTCGTCGAGCACCGTGGTCAGCTGGTTCGTCTCCGTGCCGGCCGGGCGGGCCGGGTCGAAGGCCGGGTCTGCGGGCGTCTGCACCGGCGGCGTCACGACCGTGGGGGTGGAGGACGTCTCCGGCGTCTGCGTCTTGCTGCCGCAGGCGGCCAGCGCCAGCACGAGCACCAGTGCGAGGGTGAGCGCCGCGAAGCGCTTTGCATTGCGGGATAACCATACCTTCATATGGGAGCACTCCTTTCGTTGTGTCCTTATGATATGCAAGGGCGCGCCCGCTGTCAAGAACATGCACGCGCCCTCTTGACAAATACCCTCCGGGGGTATATATTCAAAAATACCCCCAAGGGGTATACGGGAAACAATGAGGTATTTGACCATGGACGATGAGAAAAAAACCTGCTGCGGCTGCTCGCAGCGCAAGAAGGAGCGCACGCCGGAGGAATACAAACGGCTCATCCACCGGCTCAACCGCATCGAGGGCCAGATCCGCGGCATCCGCGGCATGGTCGAGAACGACGCCTACTGCCCGGACATTCTCGTGCAGTCGGCGGCGGCGGGTGCGGCGCTCAATGCATTCAATAAGGAGCTGCTGGCCAGCCACATCCGCACCTGCGTCGTCGAGGACATCCGCAACGGCAAGGACGAGGTGATCGACGAGTTGGTGGCGACGCTGCAGAAGCTCATGAAATGAGCCGCACTGCAAAGGAGGAACCACTTTGAAGCAATACCATGTCACCGGCATGAGCTGCGCGGCCTGCTCGGCGCGCGTGGAAAAGGCGGTGTCGAACGTGCCGGGCGTGACGGCGTGCTCGGTCAGCCTGCTGACCAACTCCATGGGGGTGGAGGGTACGGCGGCGGACCAGACCATCATCGACGCGGTGCAGGCCGCGGGCTACGGCGCGTCGGTCAAGGGCGCGCAGCAGAGCGCAAGCCCCGCCGCCGGCGCCGACGCGCTGGCCGACCACGAGACGCCGAAGCTGCGGCGCCGGCTCTTCTGGTCGCTGGGCTTTCTGCTCGTGCTGATGTACTTTTCCATGGGCCACATGATGTGGGGCTGGCCGCTGCCGAAGTTTTATGACGGCAACCACGTCGCCATGGGCCTGACGCAGCTGCTGCTGACGGTCATCATCATGGTCATCAACCAGAAGTTTTTCATCAGCGGCTTCCGGGCGCTCTGGCACCGCGCACCGAACATGGACACGCTCGTGGCCCTCGGGGCAGCGGCGGCGTTCGTGTACAGTACCTATGCGCTCTTCGCCATGACGGGCGCGCAGGTGCGCGGCGACGAGCAGGCCGTCATGAACTACATGATGGACTTTTACTTTGAGTCCGCCGCCATGATCCTCACGCTCATCACGGTGGGCAAGACGCTCGAGGCCCGCTCGAAGGGCAGGACGACCGACGCGCTGCGCAGCCTCATGGAGCTCGCGCCGAAGACCGCCACCGTCGAGCGCGACGGCGCGGAGGTGACCGTCCCGGTCGAGCAGGTGCAGAAGGGCGACGTGTTCGTCGTCCGCCCGGGCGAGCGCATCCCGGTCGACGGCGTGGTGCTCGCCGGCACGAGCGCGATCAACGAGGCGGCGCTCACGGGCGAGAGCATCCCGGCCGACAAGGCGCCGGGCGCGTCCGTCTCGGCCGCGACGGTGAACCAGTCGGGCTTTCTCAAGTGCCGCGCCACGCGCGTCGGCGAGGACACGACCCTCTCGCAGATCATCCAGATGGTCAGCGACGCGGCGGCCACGAAGGCGCCGATCGCGAAGATCGCCGACAAGGTGTCCGGCGTGTTCGTGCCGTCGGTCATGGGCATCGCGCTCGTGACGTTCATCGTCTGGCTGCTGCTCGGCCGCACCGTGGGCTATGCGCTCGCGCGCGGCATCTCCGTGCTCGTCATCAGCTGCCCGTGCGCGCTCGGTCTCGCCACCCCGGTGGCGATCATGGTCGGCAGCGGCATGGGCGCGAAAAACGGCATCCTCTTCAAGACGGCCGCCTCCCTCGAGGAGACCGGCCGCATCCAGATCGTCGCGCTCGACAAGACCGGCACCATCACCTCCGGCGACCCGACCGTGACGGACCTCTGCCCCGCCCCGGGCGTGACGGAGGGCGAGCTGCTGCGCCTGGCCTGCGCGCTCGAGCGCCGGAGCGAGCACCCGCTGGCCAAGGCGGTGCTGCGCCGCGCGGAGGCGGACGGGCTGACCGCCGCCGAGGTCGCGGACTTTCGGGCCCTGCCGGGCAACGGACTCAAGGCCACGCTCGACGGGCAGCCGCTCTGCGGCGGCAACGCGGACTTCGTCCGCACCGCGGCCGACATCCCCGCGCCCATGCAGGCGCAGGCACAGGCGCTGGCCGAGGCCGGCAAGACGCCGCTGTTTTTCGCCCGCGGCGGGCAGCTCCTTGGCATCATCGCCGTGGCGGACGTGCTCAAGCCCGACAGCCCGCAGGCCATCCGCGAGCTGCGCAACATGGGCATCCGCGTCGTCATGATCACAGGCGACAATGCGCGCACGGCCAAGGCCATCGGCGCGCAGGCCGGCGTGGACGAGGTGATCGCGGGCGTGCTGCCCGACGGCAAGGAGCGCGAGATCCGCCGTCTGAGCGCGCGCGGCAAGGTTGCCATGGTCGGCGACGGCATCAACGACGCGCCGGCGCTCACGCGCGCGGACATCGGCATCGCCATCGGCGCGGGCACGGACGTGGCCATCGACGCAGCCGACGTCGTGCTCGTCAACAGCCGCCTGAGCGACGTGCCGGCGGCCATCCGGCTCAGCCGCGCGACGCTGCGCAACATCCACGAGAACCTGTTCTGGGCATTTTTCTACAACACCATCGGCATCCCCATCGCGGCGGGCGTGTTCGTCCCGCTCGGCCTGACGCTCAACCCCATGTTCGGCGCGGCGACCATGAGCCTGTCGAGCTTCTGCGTGGTCACGAACGCCCTGCGCCTGAATCTGTTCAAACTGCGCGATACGCGCCACGATCATAAACGCGCAAACCATCTCAAAGAAACCACCGAAATCAAGGAGGAAACCACAATGAAAAAAACCATTTCGATCGAAGGCATGATGTGCACTCACTGCGAGGCGGCCGTGAAGAAGGCGCTCGAGGCGCTGCCGGAAGTCACGGAGGCCGAGGTCAGCCACACGGCGGGCACCGCCGTCGTGACGCTCAGCGCCCCGGTGGACGACGCCGTGCTCAAAAGCACGGTCGAGGCCAAGGACTACACCGTCACCGGCATCGCGTAATGCATCCAAAACCGCAGCAAAGGCGTCCCCTCTCGGGGACGCCTTTGCTGTTTTCTGCTCACTTTTTGTGCGCGTCGATCTTCTGCGCGAACAGCCCGTGCCGCGTGCAGTACCACAGCAGCGTGCCGTGCGCGAAGTACGGCAGGCGCGTCTGCGCGCCCCACTCGGGGTAGAGCCGCCGCAGCACGACCGTGTCCTCATTGACCAGCGCCGCGAACGACAGGTAGTGCTCCCGCTGCATGGGGTGGCCGGATGTGAGGTACCACTCGCCGTCGCTCAGCTCCGCCGTCAGGATAGCGCCGGGACGCGCCCCGTGTCAAGACACGTGTAAAAAATATGCCGATTTTGGTTGCCGGGACGGAAAAAATTCGCTATACTGAAAAAAACGCCCTGTAAGGAGGTGCCCGGATGAACCACCGCGCGCGTATCCCCGCGCTGCTGCTCGCCCTTGCGCTGCTGCTCGGCTGCGCCGGCTGCGGCGGCGGGCGCGAACCCGTGACCGTGACGATCTGGCACGTCTACGGCGGCGAGACCGAGTCCCCGCTCAACGACCTCATCGACACGTTCAACGACACCGTCGGCCGCGAGCAGAACATCCGCGTGCAGGTCGGCAGCGTCACGAACACGAACACCATCCACGAGGCGGTGCTCGCCTCGGCTTACGGCGAGCCCGGCGCCACGGCGCTGCCGGACATGTTCGTGTCCTATCCCAAGACCGTGCTGGCACTGCCGGACGCAGACATTCTCGTCGACTACCGGGACTATTTTTCGGACGCGGAGCTGGATGATTTCATCCCCGCGTTTCTCGACGAGGGCGAGGTGAACGGACACCTGACCGTACTGCCGGTGGCCAAGAGCACGGAGATCCTGTTTGTGGACAAGACGCTCTTTGACCGCTTCGCCGCCGCGACGGGCGCGACGCTCGACGATCTGTCCACGTGGGAGGGGCTCTACCGCACGGCGGAGGCCTACACCGCCTGGACGGATGCGCAGACCCCCGACACGCCGAACGACGGCAAGGTGTTTTTCGTGCACGACTACCATTTTAATTATTTTCAGGTCGGTGTCGAATCCCTCGGCGGGGATTTCTTCGACGGCGATCAGGTGGCGTTCGGCCCGACGTTCCGCCGGGTGTGGGAGCCGTATGCCCGCGCGACGCTTGCGGGCAGCGTCTGGCTCAAGAGCGGCTACGCCACCGAGCCCCTGCGCACGGGCGACGCGGTCGTGTCCGTGGCCTCGTCGGCAAGCGTGCTGTATTATGCCGACACCGTCACCTATCCGGACAACACGTCCGAGCCGGTGGAGATCATCTCCCTGCCATGCCCGACGTTTGCGAGCGGGGAGAAGCTCGTCATGCAGCGCGGGGCCGGCATCTGCACGGTCAAGTCCACGCCCGAGCGCGAGCGCGCGTGCATGACGTTTCTCAAGTGGCTCACGGCGCCCAAGCGCAACGTCGATTTTGTGACGCGGCTTGGCTATATGCCCGTCACGCAGACGGCGTTTGCAAATGAGCTGCCCAGCGCTGTGCGCACGCTCGATGACCCCATGTACATCTCGCTCTATCAGGCGTATCTCGACACGCAGAGCGGCTACACGTTCTACACCCCGCCGCAGCGCAGGGATTATCTCGAGCTCGAGACCCGCTTTGAAGAGCAGGTGCGCCTGCAGCTCACGGCCGGGCGCGTGCTCTGCGAGCAGCAGGGCGACGGCGCGCGCGAGGGGCTGATCTGGTCCACGCTCGACCAATTTGAAAAAACCTACGTCCGCTGAGGCGGCAGAAAGGCGGTGACAGCCATGCTCCGGTTACGGGAAATGCGCTCGGTGCTGGAAAAAGCAAAGACGCAGGGCGTGAGCATGCAGCGGCGGCTCGTGCTGTACTGGTTCAGCATGGCGCTGGCGATCCTGGCCGCCGTGCTGCTGGTCGTGAGCCTGACGGGAGTGTTTTCCAACACGGCGCAAAAGTTCGGCCAGTCGCTGACGATCCAGAAGCACAACACCGCCTCGGCGCTTGCCGGGCAGATGGACCAGCTCACGGCGCAGAGCATCGCCCTGTCGGAGGAGCTCACGCGCGAGCTGGACAAGCAGCTCGCCGCCGGCGGGCGGACGTTCTCCGCGCTCAACGACGATCCCGGCGCGATCGCGGCCGTCGAGACGGCGCTCTATCCCGCGCTGAACACCTATTTGAAATCCAGCGCGTGCAGCGGCGCGGTCTTCTGTCTGGACGCGACGGCCAACACGGCGCTGCCGGGCGCGGCGACCTCGCGCGCGGGGCTGTACCTGCGCTATTCGGCGCTGCGCGCCATCGGTGCGACGGACCAGCACATCACGTGCTTTCGCGGCACGGCGGAGACGGCGCGCAGCACGCAGGTGCAGATGCACAACCGCTGGAATCCGGAGCTGAACGTGCAGGCCGTCCCCGGCTACACGCAGCTGCTGCGCGGATCGGACGGCCGTCTCGCCGAGCGCTGCCTGTGGACGGGGCGCGTCACCCTGCCCGACACATGGGAGTCGGTGACGCTGCTGTGCGTGCCGATGCTCGACAGCGCCGGCAATGTGCGCGGCATCTGCGGCGCGGAGCTCAGCGATCTGTATTTTCGCCTCACCTATCCCGCCGTGGACAGCGCCTACGGCAGCATGGTCACGGTGCTCGCCCCCATAGACGGCGACCGGCTGCTGCTCGAACAGGCCATGATCGGCAGCCCCGGCGGGTCGTATCTCACGGCCGACGGCACGCTCACGTGCAAGACCGGCCGGTATTATAATACGTATTCCGACGGCAGCCGCACCTATCTCGGTCTGCACGAACCGATCGGCGCGACCGACGCCGCAGGGCGGAAGCTCGCCGCCGTGGTGCTCGTGCCGGAGATCGGGCTGCGCACGCTCGAGGCGCGCAGCCGCATGGTGTGGATCGCGGGCTCGCTCGTGTTCCTCGCGGCGATGCTCCTGCTGTCGACATACCTGTCGCGCCGGTTCGTGACGCCGATCTCCCGCAGCCTGCAGGCCATCCGCGAGCAGGCCCCCGGCGAGCATCCGTCCGGCATCTCGGAGATCGATGAGCTACTGGCCTTCGTCCGCTCGCGCGCGGCCGAGCAGCTCACGGCCGGAGGTCTGCCGCCGAATATTGAGGAGCTGCTCGCCGGCTTCCGCAGCCGCGTGCAGACGCTCACGCCCATGGAGCGCACCGTGCTGCAGTATTACATCGACGGCTGCTCGCTCGAGGAGGTCGCGGCGCGCGCGTACATCAGCGTGGCCACCGCCAAAAAGCACAACACGAACATCAACCGCAAGCTCGGCGTGACCTCACGCGAGGAGCTCATGCTGTATATCGACCTCTTCCGCCGCTGCGGCCGTCTCGATGAGATCGCCGCGCCGCGGGCAGAGGATACTGCAAGGTGCACAACCTGACCGTCGTCAGGCTGTGCACCTTGTCTACTACTCAGTCGTATTTTGCGGTTTCGGCGGGGTTTTCGCGCCGGGAACGTAGCATTTCCGGCCCCGATGCCTTATACTATCAGCATAGCTGAAAAATCATCAAAAGCAGTTAAATCTGATGAAAAACATCTGCGTAAAGGAGCATGCTTATGGGACTTATCAAAGCGATCGCCGGAGCCGCCGGCGGTGTCATGGCCGACCAGTGGAAAGAATTTTTCACCTGCGAGGCGCTGCCGGCCGATGTGCTGGCGGTCAAGGGACAGAAGAAAACCACCCGCCGTTCGAGCAACACGCACGGCGACGAGAACATCATCACCAGCGGCTCGCGCATCGCCGTCGCCGACGGTCAGTGCATGCTCATCGTTGAGCAGGGCAAGGTCGTCGAGGTCTGCGCCGAGCCGGGCGAGTACACCTACGACGCGTCCACCGAGCCGACGATCTTTGCCGGGAACCTCGGCGAGAGCATCGGCCAGGTGTTCCAGAACATCGGCAAGCGCTTCACCTTCGGCGGCGAAGCACCGAAGGATCAGCGCATCTACTACTTCAACACCAAGGAGCTGACCGGCAACAAGTACGGCACGCCGAGCCCGGTGCCGTTCCGCGTGGTCGATCAGCGCGCCGGCATCGACATCGACATCGCCATCCGCTGCTTCGGCGAGTACAGCTACCGCATCACGAACCCGCTGCTGTTTTACACCAACGTCTGCGGCAACGTCACCGAGGACTACACCCGCGACACGATCGACGGGCAGCTCAAGAGCGAGCTGCTCACGGCGCTGCAGCCGGCGTTCGCGCGCATCAGCGACATGGGCATCCGCTACTCGTCGCTGCCCGGCCACACGCGCGAGATCGCCGAGGCGCTCAACGAGGAGCTCTCGGCGCAGTGGCGTGACCGCCGTGGTCTGGAGATCGTGGCCTTCGGCGTCTCGTCCGTGAAGGCGAACGAGGAAGACGAGCAGATGATCAAGGAGATGCAGCGCGAGGCCGCCTACATGGACCCGACGCGCGCGGCGGCGATGCTCTCGCGCTCGCAGGGCGAGGCGATGAAGGCCGCCGCGTCCAACACGGCCACGGGCCCGGCCATGGCGTTCATGGGCATGGGCATGGCCGGTCAGATGGGCGGCATCAACGCCCAGAATCTCTACGCCATGGGTCAGCAGCAGGCGGCCCAGCAGGCGGCCCAACAGCCCGTTGCCCCGCCGCAGCCTGCACCGCAGCCCGCCGCCCCGGCGGCAGCGCCGGCGGCCGATGGCTGGACGTGCGCCTGCGGTCAGACCGGCAACACCGGCAAGTTCTGCGGCAACTGCGGCCAGCCCAAACCTGCGGACGAGAGCTGGACGTGCACGTGCGGCGCGGTGAACAAGGGCAAATTCTGCGCCGAGTGCGGCAAACCGCGCCCGGCCGCCGTGAAGAGATTCAAATGCGACAAGTGCGGCTGGGAGCCGGAGGACCCGACCAACCCGCCGAAGTTCTGCCCCGAGTGCGGCGACCCGTTCAACGACGGGGACAGCGTTTCGTGACCCACAACGAAAGGAGGCACGCACATGCCCACCCAGGTAACCAACTATCAGTGCCCGGCCTGCACCGGCCCCCTGCATTTTTCGGCCGAGACCGGCAAGCTCATCTGTGACTACTGCAGCTCTGCGTATGACGTCGCGGAGATCGAGGCGCTCTATGCGCAAAAGGAGGCCGAGGCCGCCGCTGCCAAGGAGGCGGCCGACGCAAAGGCGGACGCGGCGAAGGCGGACGCCGCCGACGACGGCGGCTGGGACACCTCCGACCTCAGCAGCGACTGGGGCGCAGATGCCGACGGTCTGCGGGTCTACGGCTGCCCGTCGTGCGGCGCGGAGCTGATCTGCGACGAGACCACCGCCGCTACCTCCTGCCCCTACTGCGGCAACCCGACGGTCGTGCCGGGGCAGTTTTCCGGCGCGCTCAAGCCGGAGTTCGTGCTCCCGTTCAAGATGACGAAGGACGACGCGGTGCGTGCGCTGCGCGCACACTACCGGGGCAAGCCCTTCCTGCCGCGCTCGTTCACGGCCGGCAACCACATCGAGGAGATCCAGGGCGTGTATGTCCCGTTCTGGCTGTTTGACGGCGGCGCGGAGGGCGAGGTCGACTACAAGGCCGCCAACTCCCGCACCTATAAGGACGACGACTACGAGGTCACCGAGACCGACCATTACGACGTACACCGCGGCGGCTCGATCGCGTTTGAGAAGATCCCGGTGGACGCCTCGAGCAAGATGCCCGACGACCACATGGACTCCATCGAGCCGTTTGACTACACGCAGATGCAGCCGTTTTCCACGGCGTACCTGCCCGGCTATCTGGCCGACAAGTACGACGTCACCGTGGACGACAGCCGCGCCCGCGCCGACCGCCGCAGCAGAGAGACGCTCGAAAACGCCCTGCGCGAGACCGTGACCGGCTACGGCACGTGCGTGACCGACCACACGGACATCCGCCTGCACCGCGGCAAGGTGCACTACGCCCTGCTGCCGGTGTGGATGCTGAGCACGAAGTGGAACGGCGAAAGCTTCCTCTTCGCCATGAACGGACAGACCGGCAAGCTCGTCGGCGACCTGCCGACCGACCGCGGCCGCTATTGGGGCACGTTCGGTGCGATCGCAGGCGTGGTCACAGTCGCGCTGACGGTCATTCTGCAGTTTATGTAAGGAGGCGGACACCATGAAACAAAAACTGACCGCGCTGCTGCTCGTGCTGCTGCTGGCTGTCACGCTCGTGCTGCCCGTCATGGCGGCAGCGCCCTATGTCGACGATGAAGCCGCGATCCTCACGCTCTCGGAGGTCGAAACGCTCGAGGCGCGCGCCGCCGAGATCTCGGAGCACTACGGCGTCGGCGTGTACATCTGCATAGTCGATGACTTCGGTGACTATGGCTATCCCGACGCCGCGACCGCGTCCTATTCGATCTACCATGCGCAGTCGCTCGGCTATGGCAGCGGGCGCGACGGCATCCTCCTGCTGCTGAGCATGTCGAACCGCAAGTACGCCACCTTTGTCTACGGCGACAAGGCAGAGCCCATCTTCCCGGACGGCAAGCTTATCAAGCTCGAGAACGCCTTTCTCGACGACTTTGCGGACAACGACTGGTACGACGGTTTCTCGGACTATCTTGAGGGCTGCGCCAGTATCCTCAGCGTCGACTCCGGCGAATTCACGTGGCCACAGTTTCTGCGCCGCCTCGGCATCTCGTTCGGCATCGGGCTCTTGCTCGCGCTGATCGTGTGCCAGCTGCTGAAGATGAAGATGCGCTCCGTCTACCGCCAGGCCGAGGCCTCGGCATACGTCACGGCCGAGGGGCTGCAGCTGACCCGGCGCGAGGACGTCTTCACCCACACGACCACGGTGCGCCACAAGATCGAGCGCCAGAGCGACTCGAGCAGCTCAAGCGATTCGAGCAGCTTTTCCGGCGGCGGCGGCCACGGACGCAGCGGCTCGTTCTGATAGAAAAACCCGGTACCCCCCACATATTCCAAACTAAGGAGGCGGAAACAGATGAAAAAACGCATTCTCAGCATTGTCCTGTGTCTGGTCATGGTGTTCAGCCTGCTGCCGTTCACGGCAAGCGCGGCAGGCAGCGCCACGATGATCGACGAAAAGAACTTCCCCGACCCGGTATTCCGGGAATACGTGCGCAAGGTCGCCGGCAGCTCGGTCCTGACTGATACGATCGTCCGGCAGATCGAAGCACTCGACGTCAGCAAGGATAACATCAAAAAGGTGCTCGGCGACCGCGACCCCATCACGAGTCTCAAGGGCATCCGGTACCTGAAATATGTGAGGGATCTCAATTGCAGATACCAGAAGCTGACAACGCTCGATCTGGAGCTGAACATGAGAGTGGAAAGGCTCGACTGCTACGGAAACCAGCTCACCGATCTGTTGCTTCGCCCGACGGGAACCTCGCTCAAGTATCTGGACTGCGGTGTAAACCAGCTCAACGCGCTCGACCTGAGCAAGAGCTCGGAGCTCACCGAGCTGTACTGCCGCAACAGTAAGCTCACCGCGCTCGACCTGAGCGCCAACAAAAAGCTCCAAAAAATCGTCGCGGCCAGCAACAAGCTGACGACCCTCGACGTCCGGAACTTGCCGGAGCTGACGTATCTTGATCTTCAGGCCAATTTTGACCTCAAAGCCATTGACGTCAGCAAAAACCCCAAGCTGGAGTTTCTGAATGTCGCCCAGACCGGCCTGACCTCGCTCAATGTGAAAAACAACCGGAAGCTGGTTGATCTCAAGGTCTATTGTAACCAGCTCACCTCGCTCGATGTGAGCAGCAACTACATGCTCAAGGAGCTGTACTGCTTTGAAAACCAGCTCACCGCGCTCGACCTGAGCAGCAACGTCGCCCTCGAGTGTCTTAGCGTCAGCGAAAATCCGATCGCCGAGCTCAATCTTCACCCGCTGAGCAATCTGAAGACGCTTTACTGTCAGAAAATGCAGCTCAAGAAGCTGGATGTGGACCGCTGCCCCAAGCTCCAGCTGCTGCACTGCTACGACAACCAGATCGAGACGCTCGACCTGCGCAGCAACAAAAAGCTCCAAGCGCTCAAGTGCCAGAATAACCGCCTCTCGTGGCTGGATCTGAGCAGCAACACGGAGCTCGATCCGGCGAAGGTGGACTGCTCTGGCAACGTCTACGACATCAAGGTGGATAAAAACCTCCAGTATAGGGTCTATCCCGACCTGCCGTGCTACGGCGCGACGGAGGGCACATACTTCACGGCCGCCCGCGCGAGCGACTGGACCGGCGGCACGGTCAGCAAGGTCGACGGTTGGGACGTCCTGACGCTCGATAACCGCGACGTCAAGGAGGTCACCTACAAGTACGACACCGGAAACGCCAAGATCGGCAAGGTGGCGTTTACGCTCAAGACCGAGGTGCCCGCAAAGTATATCACCATCTCCTTCGACCCCAACGGCGGCACCGGCACAATGAAGCCCATGAGGGTCAAAGCAGGTGTTGGCTACACACTCCCCGAATGTACCTTCACGCCGCCGGAGGGCAAGGAGTTTGCCGGCTGGCTCGCAGTAAACGGCAATGTGTACCCCGCCGGTCACGACGTATTCTCCACCTACGACCAAAGCCTCAAGGCGACATGGAAGGACAAGGAAGTGACAGAAGTCACCATCTCCTTTGACCCCAACGGCGGCACCGGCACGATGCAGCCCATGAAAGTCAAGTCGGGCGAGAACTTCACGCTCCCCGAATGCACCTTTACGCCGCCCGAGGGCAAGGAGTTTGCCGGCTGGCTCGCAGCAAACGGCACAGTGTACCCCGCCGGCGAAGTGGTAACCTCCTCCATCGACCAAAGCCTCAAGGCGACGTGGAAGGACAAGGCGGAAGTCGATGTGACGGAGATGTTCTCCGACGTGACGAAAAACTGGGCCTACCCCGGCATCCAGTACTGCGTGACGCATCAGCTGATGTCCGGCGTCGGCGGCAATCTGTTCGCGCCGAAGATGACGACGACGCGCGCGCAGATCGTCCAGATCCTCTATAATCTCGAGGGTGAGCCGAAGGTGAGCGGCACCACGCCGTTTACCGACCTGACGCAAAACTGGTACAAGGACGCAGTCCTCTGGGCGTACCAGACCGGGGTCGTCTCCGGTACGTCCGCCACGACGTTCGCGCCTGACCGGCCGGTGACGCGCGAGCAGATCGCGGTCATCCTCATGGAATACATGACGCGTGTGCTCAAGCTCGAGCGCACGTGGACGCCCGCCGATCTGAGCGTCTTCCCGGATGCGGGCAGCGTGTCCGGCTGGGCGAAGGACGCGCTGGCGGATGCCGTGGCCCTCGGCCTGATCTCCGGTGCGAGCAACGGCGGCCAGACTTATCTTGAACCGCAGGGCAGCGCGACCCGTGAGCAGGTCGCGACGATCCTGATGGAGTTTTGCAAGAACGTAAAGAAGTAATCAACCAAATGAACAGCCCCTCAGATCCATTCGGATCTGAGGGGCTTTGCATATACATTCACTCCGCGGCCCGGACGGGGATGCGGATCTCGGTCACGAATTTTTCCGGGTCGCTGGTCAGACCGTAGTCGATCATCGTGATCTCACGCGAGAAGTCCGCCGGGGCGAGCGCGTGCGCGCGCAGGCAGTCCATCAGGCGCGCATACTGCGCCGGGGCCTCGGGGTGGCTGCCGCGAAAGCACACGGCGGCGCACGTCGTCTCGGGCAGGACGGTCACGTCGCCGTCAAAGGCGTCCTCGTCGTCGAGCACGAGAAACGCGCGGTCATACGGCGCGAACTGCCCGGCCGCGAGCCGCTCGGCCGAGAGGCCCACGCCCACCTTACCGAGGAACACCACGGCCTCCGCCTGCGAGCGCTCGAGCATGCGGATGGACGGCTCCATGTCGAGAAAGCTGTGCAGCTCGAGCGCGCCGGACATCCACACGATGCGGCACGCGGGGCTACGCACGAAGCGGATGGTATCGAGCTCCGCCGTCTGCGCGGCGTGCAGCTGGCGCAGGCGGTTGTCGATCTTGCGCTCCACGCGCTGCAGCTCCGCCTGCTTGCGCGCGACGGCGGCCTTCTGCTCGCGCAGCAGCTGCTCGATGCGCCCGACGTCGCGGTTGCGCAGAAAGGCGCGGATCTGCCCGAGCGGCATGTCCAGCGCGCGCAGATAGCGGATGGTATTGAGCACCTCAAACTGCCGCGGCCCGTAGTAGCGGTAGCCGGTCGCGGGGTCGGTGTATTCCGGCGTGAGCAGGCCGATGGTCTCATAGTGACGCAGGCTGCTCACGCTCAGGTGAAACAGCTGCGCCACGTCGCCGATGGAAAAGAGCTCCTGCGTGCGCGCCATGTCAGTCCTCCTCCGGCACGAGCCGGCCGCGCCGCCGCAGCACCAGAAACGCGATCACGCAGATGATAACCGACAGCAGCGAGCCCGCTGCCGTGGCCAGGCCCATGGGCAGCAGCGTCGTGGGAAACCACTTGCTCGTCAGATACGCGCCCGGCACGCGCACGAGCACGACGGCCGTGATGTTGTGCAGGAACGACAGCTCCGAGCGGCCGATGGCGCAGAAATACCCGCTGAAGCAAAAGTGCAGCCCGGCGAAGCAGCAGTCGAGAATATACCCGCGCAGGTACTGCCCGCCCGCGGCGGCGACGGCCGCGCTGTCCGTGAACAGCCCCACGACCGGCTCGGCCACGAACTGGATGATGACCGAGATGAGGATGCCGAAGCCAAACGCGATAGCGATGGCGTACCACAGCGTCTGCAGCGCGCGGCGGGGCTTGCCCGCGCCGATGCATTGCGCGCCGAGGGCCGACACCGTCGAGAGCATGGACGACGGCACGAGGAACAGAAAGCTGATGATCTTCTCCACGATGCCGACGGCGGCGGCGTCCGTGAGGCCGCGGCGGTTGGCGATGACGGTGATGAACAAAAACGCGATCTGGATCAGCCCGTCCTGCAGCGCGACCGGCACGCCGATGCGCAGGATGCGGCCCATGACCGCCCGCTGCGGGCGAAAATCACCCCGCGTGAGGGCGATGCCGTCGCGCTCGCGGCGGATGACGAGCAGCGACACGACCACACTGACTGCCTGCGCGAGCGTGGTGCCAAGCGCGGCGCCCGCCGGGCCCATGTGCAGCGCGCCCATGAACAGATAGTCGAGCGCGATGTTCGCCGCGCACGCGATGGCGATGAAATACATCGGGCGCTTCGAGTCGCCCAGGCCGCGGAAGATGGATGCGATGATGTTGTACGCCGTGATCAGCGGCACGCCGAGAAAGCAGATGCGCAGATAGGCGACCGTTCCGGGCACGGCCTCGGCCGGGGTGGACATGACCGCCGCGATCGGCCGCGCGAGCGCGAGCAGCAGCCCCGTCAGCACGACGCTCAGCGCCAGAAACAGCGTCGTCGTGTTGCCGATGTAGCCGGCCGCGCCCCGGCGGTCGCGCGCGCCGACGGCCTGACCGATCGTGACCGTCGCGCCCATGGCAAGGCCGACGATCATGACCGTGAGCATGTGCATGACCTGACTGCCGATGGCCACGGCCGTCGTGCTCGCCACGCCCTCATACCGGCCGATGATGAACAGGTCGGCCATGCCGTAGAGCGTCTGCAGGAAGTACGAGAGCAGATACGGCAGCGAAAAGCGCACGATGTTGCCAAAGACGCTGCCGGTCGTGAGATTTTTCTCCATGGTGCTTGCCCCTTTGCGTGGAATACCGTCATTCTAAACTCTACAACGGTTGTAGAGTCAAGGTTTTGTTTGCCCCGGCGCGGATTTTTTTCGCGCCGGGGCGGGAAATGTTCAGAACGTCAGGCGCATCTGATACCAGACGACGCCGCCGTGGGTAGATTCCGACACGCCCTCGCTCACAAATCCGAACTTCGCGTAGTAGTGCACGAGCCGGTCCTTGCACGTGAGCACGAGGCCGCGGCGGCCCTGCGCGCGCGCATCGGCGATGGCGCGCTCGATGAGCTGCCCCGCATAGCCGTGCCGCCGGTAGTCGGGCAGTGTGTTCACGCCGAAGATCATCTGCCACGCGCCGTGCGCGTCGTGCAGGGACGCGTCGGCGTAGAGGTCGTCCGTGAGATCGGCGCGGTCGGTGACCATGCCGTCCACGAACGCGATGAGCGTGCCGCCGTCAAACAGCAGCCAGAAGTGGTCGCCGTAGTGCGTCAGACGGTCTGCGAGCTCCTCCCGCGTCGCGGCCTCCGCCGCCGGGAAGCACGCCGCCTCCACCGCCGCCACGGCGTCGAGGTCGGCGAGGGTCGCCGTGCGCATGATTTTATCCATCGTTATGCCTCCGTTTCGTCCAGCAGCAGCGCGGCCAGCTCCGCCACCGTGCGGCAGTAGTGCGGGCAGATACGCTGCATCGTTTCGATGATGTGCGGCACGGTGTGCGTCCACCCCGCCGCGATGAAGTCCACGCCCGCGCGGTCGGCCATGTCCTTGCCGGGCTTGAGATCGTCGATGACCACGAGCTGCTCCGGCCGCAGGCCGAGCTCGCGCTCGATCTGGTAAATGGGCCACGGCGCGGGCTTGCGCCGCTCGGGGTCCGGGTCCCAGCCGTAGATGCGCTCCGGCGCGGGCAAGTCGTGCGCGCGGTAGTCGCGCAGGATGTTTTCCGGCACGGAGTGGCTCACGACGCAGATGTGCCCGCCCGCAGCGCGAAACCGGTGCAGCAGGTCGTGCATGCCGGGGAACGTGTCGGGCACGTGCGTGCGCACATAGTCCAGCCACGTCTGATACTGGATGTCCATTTCCGCGTCGGAAAAGCCCAGAATGTCGCTGCACAGGGCGCCGAAGCCCGGCTCGAACGAGTAGGAAAAAAAGTCGTCGAGCGTCATGTGTACGTCCGGCCGCAGCTTTTGCAGCGTCTGCACGAAGGCCGGGTAATTGATGGTCGCGGTGCTGTTGACGACGGTGTCGTCGTGGTCGAGCACCAGGCACTGGTAGCGCATGCGCGCCGCCTCCTTTGTCTCACATTGCACAGCATTTTACCACGAACCCCGGTGGAATACCACCACCGGCACAAAAACGCCCGGACGAAGTTTTCCTCCGCCCGGGCCGATGCCGTTGTGCACATTGCCGTCAGAAGCGATCCAGCTTTCCCATTTCCCTGCTGCGAACCAAAACACCCGCCGGGCAGCCATGGAACGGGCGGGGAATCGTCCCCGCCCTTGTTTTCATGATCCAGCGATGTGAAATGTATAAGGAGGCATCTCTTCCTCCCAATTATCGGAGTGCCCTTCTACGGCCAAAGTAAACTCGCCCTCCGCTAACGCAGGAAACGTTACAACGCCCTCGCTCGAATTTCCCGGAAGCAATTCGGATTGAAGTTCCGGATAATCTGCATCCCAATTGTCCTGCTGCTCGTATTGTTTGCCATTCTGGGAAATTTTCATGCCAAAGCTATACACGTTAAATGTATCCGAGCCGCCATTATTCACTGTCATATATATTCTGGTTTCGTTTTCTGCGTACTCAACTTTATTGACGGTTACGGAATAACCAAACTGCGTTTCCGTTTGATCCACCTCGACGGTTTTCAAGGTAGGTGAAACGGCGTCCGCATAACTGCAGATCTCATATTCTTTCGCATCAACGACAGGCGCGGTGATCGTTGCGCCGAAGGCATTTTTCCCCTCAAACGGATCGCCTACAATTCCGACAACGCGCAAATAGTCATCCTTTTCCACTCTGAAGTCTTTATCATAGATATAGACGATCGTATTCTTGTCATAATTTTTGATGTCCGCCATCATCTGAACACATACACCGGTATCGGTATATTCAGGAGTCGTAAAAACGACCCCCGTAAGCTCCACGCAATGGTTTTTGAAGTTTTCGGGATTGGTATACAGCGACAGGATCTCATCGCCTTTCATCGGTACGATCACATCGTTTTTATATGTGCCAATCTCGACCCGTCCGTTTTTCCATGTGGTTTTGCCCTCGCCTTCAAAATGTCCATTGACGAACGCACCCTCATAAGTCCATTTATCTCCCTCGGAATTGGTCGTTGTGAATTTTCCCTGCCCGTTTGGTAGGCCTTGTTCGCTCAAGTCACCGGAATACGTGCCCGTTCTTTCGCCAAAAGAAAATTCGAGCGTCATTTCTTTTCCGCACCCCGTCAACGACAGCACCATGACAACCGATAATAGAAACGCAAGTAGTTTTTTCATTTCATATTCCCTCTCAATTTTTCTTTTCCTCCGGATACTCACTGCGGCTTGCGCGGCTGCATGCTTGCTGCCGCATTTTTGGCAAGCCATGTTTGACTCCTCTCCTTTCAAAAGGTGATTTCATTTTACGCTGCCGCGCGAAAAGAGGCAATATCTAGCATAAATAATCAGCACTTTGCACTTTTTGACCAGTAAAATCTGGCTGTTTTGACAAAGAAAAGGGGCAGATCGCAATCTGCCCCTTTTCATGATCCATTTTTCTTTCCCTGCAATCCCTGCAGCTTCCCATAAGTACTGCCGTTATTGGGCCGCGGTGTGTTCGCAGCATGACGAACCCGTCAGAAGCTGCCGGCGGCGGTGGACGCCCCCGCGCCCCAGAGCAGAATACGCAGCACGCCGATGAGCGCGAGGTGCGCGGGATAATAGACGTAAAAGAGCTTGCCCATGCCCCGCCAGCGGCCCCGCGTGCCGTCATAGCACCGCAGCAGCGGGATGGCGAGGCACGTGCCGAGCTGCACGAGCGCATATACCTTATCTATAAAGAAGAAATACACGAGCGCGTACACGGCCGACCACACCATGAGCCAGCACATCTGCTTTCGGAAGTCTCCGCGCGCCTGCCCCATGAACAGCACGGCCATCGCGGCCACGCAGCTCCAGTCCGACGGGAAGGTGATGGCGCAGATCCCAAACGTCAGCACGATCTTGACCCAGTTTTTCAGCCGCGCATCGTCGTGGATGACAAGCAGCACGAGGCCCCACGCGAGCGACCACACGACGCCCGTCTGGTTAAACGGCCCGGTGGACAGCGGCACAAACGGGATGCCGAAGCAGAAGTCATACGCAAAGTGCGACACGGCCGCGAGCGCGAACAGGCGCGCCGCGTACTTTTTCACATCGTGCGTGTAGTGGTAGCCCTCGACGATGAAAAACCACATGATCGGCGCCGTCACGCGGCCGAGCAGGTGGCACACGAGCACCCACCAGTCGGTGGCGTAGCCGGGCCAGAGCGTCCACGTGAGGTGGTCGAGCGTCATGGCGAGGATGGCGATGCCCTTGAGCGCGTTGCCGCTCAGGGCCGGTCTGCGGGTCTGGAGCATGGGGGCACCTCCGGAAAACGAGTTTTCTCTTTTTTCAGCATAGCAAATCCGCGCCGCCGCGTCAATGCCCGCCGCGCAGAAGAAAACCGCCCGCGGCAGCGCTGGCTGCCGCGGGCGGACGTGTCCGGATGCGGTTTCAATTCTCGTCGGGCTCGGCCGTTTCGCCGAGGCCCGCGTCGTCCTCCCCGAGGATGCCGAGCTTGCCGATGGCGTGGCGGCACAGCGCCGTGTACGTCTGCTCGCTGATGTCGTGCTCCATCTTGCAGGCGTCCTCCTCGGCGGTCTTGGCGTCCACGCCGAGCTCCATGAGAAACTTGGTCAGCGTGTGGTGCCGGTCGAGCATACTCGAGGCGATGTCCATCCCGCTCGGCGTGAGCGTGATGAGCCCGTCACGGTCCATGGTGATGTAGCCGTTTTCGCGCAGACGCTTGGTCGTGTAGGTCACGCTCGGCTTCGTGACGCCGAGGTGCTCCGCAATGTCGATCGAGCGGATGTAACCGTGTTTCTGCTGCATCATCAGCATCGCTTCCAGATAGTCCTCCGCGGCTCTCAAGATCTGCATAGCGGATTCCACCAACCTTTTCGTAAAATTGCTTCTAGGTTAGCACACCTTAACCAAAAATGCAAGCAATGCAAAAATTTTTACAAATACCCCTTGACACGCGCTGTTAGATAGATTAAACTTTAGCAAGGTTAGGGAAGTTTAACTTTTGTTAAACAAATATAACCGTTCTTTTTTCATCCAGGGTTAGCACGCTCTAACCATTTACCAGTGGAGGGATATCTATGATGCCGCTGAATCTCGCCAATATCGGCGAGGAGACACTGATTCTGAAAGTCGGCGGGAACCCGGAGACCAGAAAGCATTTGGCCGATCTGGGTTTCGTCCCCGGCGGGACGGCCATGGTCGTATCGGCGATCGGCGGGAACCTGATCGTGAAGGTCAAAGAATCCCGCGTTGCCATCAGCGATGAAATGGCACGCAAAATCATGATTTAAGGGAGGAAGCACGATGAAAACGCTGCGAGAAGCCAAGATCGGCGAAACGGTCAAGGTGGTGAAGCTGCATGGTGAGGGCGCCATCAAGCGCCGCATCATGGACATGGGCATCACGAAGGGCACCGAAGTGTATGTGCGCAAGGTCGCGCCGCTCGGTGATCCGGTGGAAGTCACGGTCCGCGGCTATGAGCTGAGCCTGCGCAAGGCCGACGCCGAGATGATCGAAATTCAGGCGTAAACATTTGTAAGCAAAAAATATTGATTACATAAGGTAGGATCCCCCATCAACAGAGGAGAATATCGCAAAGGAGCATCCGAATGGAAAAGCAAATCAAGATTGCCTTAGCCGGCAACCCGAACTGCGGCAAGACGACGCTGTTCAATGCGCTGACCGGCTCCAATCAGTTTGTGGGCAACTGGCCGGGCGTCACGGTCGAGAAAAAGGAAGGCCGCCTGAAAAAGCATGACGACGTTGTCATCATGGACCTTCCGGGCATCTACTCGCTCAGCCCGTACACGCTCGAAGAGGTCGTCGCCCGTAACTATCTGATCGATGAGCGCCCGGACGCCATCCTCAACATCGTGGACGGCACGAACCTCGAGCGCAACCTGTACCTGACCACGCAGCTGACCGAACTGGGCATCCCGGTGGTCATGGCCGTAAACATGATGGACATCGTGCGCAAGAGCGGTGACCAGATCAACATCAACCAGCTCTCGCAGCAGCTCGGCTGCAAGGTCGTGGAGATCTCGGCCCTGAAGGGCGACGGCGTCATGGCCGCGGCAGAAGCCGCCATCGAGGCCGCCAAGTCCACCAAGACCGTGCCGATGCACACGTTCTCCGGCCCGGTCGAGCACGCGATCGCCCACATCGAAGAGGCGGCCGTGCACACACTGCCGGAAGAGCAGCAGCGCTGGTACGCCATCAAGATCTTTGAGCGCGACGACAAGGTGCTCGCCAAGCTCCACATCCCCGAGGATGTGCACGCGCACATCGAGGCGGACATCAAGGCCGCCGAGGAGGAGCTCGACGACGATGCCGAGTCCATCATCACCAACGAGCGCTATGTCTACATCGCGGAAGTCATCCGCGCCTGCTACCGCAAGAAATCCAAGGCCAAGCAGTCCACATCCGATAAGATCGACCGCATCGTCACCAACCGCTGGCTGGGCCTGCCGATCTTCGCCGTGGTCATGTTCCTCGTCTACTGGGTCGCCATGGTCGCCGTCGGCGCGCCCGCAACCGACTGGGCCAATGACGGCGTGTTCGGCGACGGCTGGCACCTGCTGGGCATCGGCTCGAGCGCCTATAACGATGCCAACGACGAATACACCGCCG
>ENA-OZZJ01000022-OZZJ01000022.1-human-gut-metagenome-genome-assembly--contig:-NODE-22-length-32906-cov-6.782777_pt1 | contig 32906 bp, 26 predicted proteins | sample MGYA00244938_ERZ654148 | MGnify/ENA primary metagenome ERZ654148 (study PRJEB26926, sample SAMN06165168) | human gut metagenome | biome: ENVO:00009003; feature: ENVO:2100002; material: ENVO:00002003... | reverse complement strand
GCATACGAGATAGGCTCCGGTCTCGTGGGCTCGGAGATGTGTATAAGAGACAGTGAGCAGCGTTTGCTCATGCCCTGCCTCTGGAAATCAATCGTACTTCCACCCCTCAAATCCGGCATTGCCCGGATGACCGAAAACCTTCGTCATGCGACCGTTGCCATCGTGGTAGAGGTCATAGGTGTCGTGTCCCTTTGCGGCGGAGGAAGGGAACATCAGCTGGACACGGTCTCCGTGATTCTTCATGATGCTGTAATCGTCCCAGGTGATGTCGCCTCCGTAACGAATCCATTCCTGCAGCGTCGGGAAATACTCCCGGGGGTTGAAATTGGCCATTGTTTTTCCCCCCTTAATATTTGCTGGTCGGTTTGCGCTTTTTGTATCGGAGAATTGTGGCTTCCCACGACTACAGCAGCAATCGTCCGTCATTGCGGCTGTAGTTTCGGCCGGTCGCCATCCGGCTCTCATTCGGGCGGGAGAAGATCGTGAACAATGCGCCATTCAGGTTATGAAGCAAAGCCGACCGTCCTCTTCGCTGTACCGAGAATTGCCTGCTCGGCTTTGGCAAACATACTTTCCGTTACGGGAACAGGGGAGTTGTCCTCTTGAACCAACGCGACATCGAGGGCGTTTTCAAGCACGGCTTCAATCATCTGCTGATGCTTTCGCAAGGAGGTGATATTTCGGCCGACGAGGCGATCGATCGATTTGAACATCAGCTCGTAGTTGAAATCAATGATGCTGTACAGGTCACTCGACAGCATTTCCTCGGCATATTTTTTGCTGATGGATTTGATGCGAGAAGCATTGGCCTCAGGAAACGAAATGACCATGCAGCGGTCTGCCAGAATGGGGTTGATCTTCTGGAGATCGTTTGCGGTAAAAAACATGGGGCAGTGTTCCAACCCGACAAGCGTCGTCTCAAGGTAATTATCGAAAACGTCGGTGTTGGATTCATCCGTAATGGAAAGCAGTTCGTCGTCGATACTGGCACGATTGCGATCATGGGTAACCTTATCGATCTCGTCGAAAATGTAGGCGACAAGCAGAGAGTTCGAGCGGAGCCGTGCTTTTGCGATACACCCGACGTCAGAAGACTGATAGGTTCCGCAGTCTCCTGTCATTCCGTGGCCGCCATCGGTCTGGGGAACCTTGATGACTTCCGTGGGGATCTGAAGCGCCTCTTCCACCAGCATGCGTACGGCGGTCGTCTTGCCGCAGCCTTTTTCGCCGACAAAGATGATCGGCCGCATGTGCCCCGTTTCGATGTACGTGACGAGTGCGGGGACGACCCTGCTGATGATCTCATCAGGGATGTCGTGGCTGAGGCAGAAAGACTTCAAGTGCCTGTATAGCTGCTTCGGGTCCACAGATTCGCGGAAAAACCGGGGCACCTCGAGCTTCATTTTCTTGAGCGCGCGCAAATACCGCACCTGCTTTTTGTCAACATGATGGGCCGTGGAGATATCGTCCAGCTGCGCCTCCAGCTCCTTCAGGTGAGACAATCCTTCACTGTTAAGGCCGGAAAGCGGCTTATCGATCCAGCGGCAAGGAGTCCCTTTGTGCGTCGTCGGATTCTTTCCGTTTTTGTTGTTTTGCAAGCCAAGCAGCGCCATGATTTCACGATCGCTGAGGCTCAGCACCAGCTTTTTCACTTCACTGAGTTCTGCCATACGAACACCTCCATATAGCTGCAAATGATTGCGGTGTTTCCCGGCGGATTGCGGCATTTGCAATCCGCCGGGGTGATCGTTGCATACAGCGGCTTATTCCGCTTTGACGAACTTGAGCATCTTCGTACGCATTTTGATCGTGTGAGCGTGGCGCATGAGTTCGGGGAATTCACTGAGAAGGAGGGCGTATTCCTCTTTCAGGCCTTCCAGCTCGTCCTTGGTAACAGGTTCGCCGGAATACTCCTTCTTATGAAGCAGGTAATCTTTTGCGAGGGCGCGGATGTAGTAAAGATAAGGGACGTTGATCGTGGGCTGGACTTCGGCAGATGCGGCGATTCCGTAATTGGCGGTTGCCAACACGTCCGCAAAAAGGCCGCGATCCATCTGCATGTCTGCCAACCGCAGGGCACACTGGCTCGCGTTGGCATACGTGCGGATCGCCTCCTTGAGGACGTTCATGCTGCTTTCGGCGTTGCCAAGCGCCTCTTCCAGCTCGCTCTCGGCCATGCTTGCCTTTTCCTCATAGGGGAGGTACTTCTTGTAATGGGCAATGATGTGTCTGCATTCGTCCTCGTTCGCGATCGGGTCTTTTTTGAGAAGATAGTCGAACGAGAACGTGAATGCACGCCAATTCCAGCGCTGGAAGGGAACGCTTTCCTTCAAAATGGAGTAATGAGCAGCAGCGGTCCGCATATCTCCGGCTTCGGAGCTGTACTTGATCGTGTCTGCAAGAAGGTCCACATTGCGGGGGAATTTCTTAAGCCCTTCCATGCAGATTCCCGCTGCCTCGCGTTTTTTGCCGCGGCGAGCGCGATCGACCGCCTTGTTGTGGTAATCATCCGAATCCATGTCGCTCTCGTCCGCGTCGTCTTCATCGTCCGAGTCAGACATCATTTCCCGCATACGCGAGAGCAGTTCGAGGATGTTGCCGCTGGACGTCTCGTCTTCGGAAGACGCATCGTCGATTTCAGGCATGTCGATGATTTCTTCCGCATCGTTATCCGCGGGGGTGCCGGCAGTGTCATCATTGCCAAGGAAGGTTCCTTCAAAAATAGAGTCGTTCATAACAATTCTCCTTTTCTTTGATTGGCCGGGTGTCGGCCTGTCTTAGGTTTTGTGTTCCTGTGATGCTATACTATACCATTTTTAGAACGCTGCCGTTTTTTACTTGGACAGCCTCTCGGATCACACGTGCGTCGATCGGTTTTTCCCCCGCTTACCTGGCGCCTCGGGTTCTGACACGGCATAAAGAACAGCGGCCCAAAGCCGCCAAACGCAACGAAAAGCCACCGCAGCGCCCGGTCGGGCGCTGCGGTGGCTGTTTGCAGATGGTAACAAGCTATCCGTGATACCAGCGCTGTATTGTTTTTGCACTCGCATACGAATCTATCATACGCAGTAGATATGTTTTTCCGTCATTTGCATATAGTTTCAGACGATAGTCATTGCCTCTGCCTGTTCGCACGGTCACGATGGAAACACGTCGGATGTACTGCCTGCAAAACGCGGATTTCCCCGAAAAGATCAGCCAATCATCCGACAAAAATGTGTTGGACCCCGGGTACAATTCAGCGACATTCGTGTCGCTGAATTTCACATGAAAAAGACGCTCCTGATACCGGATGATCCGCCGGAAGCGGAAAGTCAGAAGGATGTCCAGAAGGTACCACACCAAAGCGGGCACGTAGGTCCAGAGCGCGAAGGGAGGAGCATAAACAGCGGTTTTGCACCATAGGAGTATGAAAAAGGATAGCTCATAATAAAGCGTAGCAACGCCGAATATGACGAGAAATCTCGTCTTCAGAAATCGTACAATGTACCGCTTCATTTACGAATTTTTGACCAATGCCACGGCGGTCTCAATATGCTCCGTGTGCGGGAACATGTCCACCGGTTGGATGCGCGTGACGCGGTAACCGTGCCGGGTGAGGTAGCCCAGGTCGCGCGCGAGTGTCTCCGGGCTGCACGACACGTACACCACCCGCTCCGGCCCGACGGCCGTGACGGCGGAGAGAAAGCGCTCGTCACTGCCGGCGCGCGGGGGATCGAGGATGATGACGTCGGCGTGTTCACCGGCCTTCGCCATGCCCTGCAGGAAGTCGCTCGCGTCGGCGGTGTAGAAGCGGACGTTGTCCGCATGGTTCGCCTTCGCGTTGCTGATCGCGTCGCGCACGGCGTCGCGGTTGTTCTCCACGCCGATCACGCGTGCGGCGTCCCGGCTCGCAAAGATGCCGATCGTGCCGGTGCCGCAGTAGGCGTCCACGACGGTTTCTTTGCCGGTCAGCCAGGCATAGTCGAGCGCTGTGCGGTAGAGCACCTCCGTCTGCACGGGGTTGATCTGGTAAAACGCGCGCGGCGAGATGCGGAACGTGAAGTCCCCGAGCTGCTCGTGGATATATCCCGGGCCATAGAGCACCTCGCTGTGTGGGCCGAGCACAAGGCTCGTCTGCCCGGCGTTGATGTTCTGCACGATGGTCGTGATGTCCGGGTGCCGCTGCAGCAGCGCGCGCACGAAGTTGCGCTTGCCGGGCAGCATGCCGTGCGCCGTCACGAGCACGACGAGGATCTCCCCGCTGCGCCAGCCGCGCCGCACGAGCACGTGCCGCAGCGTGCCGCGGCCGGTGTCCTCGTCATAGGGACGGATCTTGAAACTCTTGAGCAGGCCGCGGATTGTGACGATGATCTGGTCGGCGACCGTGTCCTCGATCATGCAGTCGCTGACCGGCACAATTCGGTGTGAGGCTGATTGGTACACGCCTGAGATGATCTGCCCCTGCCGGTTGACGCCGAAGGCGGCCTGCACCTTGTTGCGGTAGTGGTAGGGATCTTCCATGCCGATGATCTCCTCCACGTGGCCGAAGCGGCCGAGCAGGCGGATGGCCGTCGCCTGTTTGAAATGCAGCTGCTCGTCATAGGACAGGTTCTGCAGCTGACAGCCGCCGCATTTTTTTGCGAGCGGGCATGCGCGCGTTGGGGTGTTTGCCATGGTCATGACCTCCGGTCTTGCGAACTCTTTTCTTTATCCTAGCACATCATTCGTCGCTTTTCCACACGGTTTTTGCGCGCGGCAGGTTCCACTCAAAGTGCGCCGCGGCGCAGCGGATCACAACGACGACGACCACGCCGGTCAGGATCGCGCCCGGCCCCTGCCAGATCTGCCGCAGGAGCAGATAGAGGATCCCGCCCGCGATGGACGCGCTGGCGTAGATGTGCTTGCGCAGGATGTAGGGCATATCTCCGGCGAGCACATCGCGCAGCACGCCGCCGCCCGTGCCGGTCAGCAGGCCGACAAACACCAGCAGCAGCGGGTCCGTGCAGCCGGCGAGGGTGATGGCGGTGTTCATGCCCGTGATCGTGAAGATGCCGAGCCCGGCCGCGTCCATGATGAGCATGAGCGCGTCGAACACACGCTTGCTGCGGCCGATGGTGCGCCGCACGAACGGGAAAAACAGCACGACCGACACACCCAGCGCGACGAGCAGATAGATCGGGTCCTGAAACGCGCGCGGCGGAGTCAGGCCAACGACAAGATCGCGCAGGATGCCGCCGCCGACGGCCGTTGTGATGCCCAGCAGCCCCACGCCGAAAATGTCCATATGCTTTTCGATGCCGAGCACCGCGCCGCTGACGGCGAACGCGACCGTCCCGGCCAGTTCAAGCAGAAAGAGAAAGGTTTCCATCGTCATGACCTCCAAAAAAAGAGTACACCCCTGTTGTGGTGCAGGTGTGTACTCTGTCCTTTTACCTGAAAGATTGGCCGGACGGCCTTGCTTCTTCGGTGCGGAATCGTCTCTCCAGAGCTCCGTCAGCCGCCGGTCCTTTTGCCTGAGAGTGTCACTCCTTCGGCGGCCGCAGCGCTCTCCCGGCAGCATCTTACGGCGTATATCTGCCGACAGTATAGCAGATGCGGCGAAATTTGCAATGCCGAATTTTTTCGTGTACACTGTTTGCAGAAAAGAACGGGAGGGATGCGCATGAAACGCATTTTATTGTGTCTGCTGTGCGCAGCGCTGCTGACGGGCTGCGGAAAAGAGACCGACCCCGCCGTTGCGGCGGCGCAGCGGTATCAGTCCGTTGTGCAGGCGGTCGGCGATGGCACGGACACGGGCGTCGACCTCACGGACGCGCAGATCGCGCAGGCGGTGGCGCAGCTCTCGGCGGCCGGCCTCACGGCCGTGCACGTGGACGCGGCCGACCCGGTCACGCACCCGGAGGCTGTGCCCGCCTTCTGGGATGCGCGCGCGGCAGGGGAGACGGCCGCGATCACGTTCTATGAGGTCTGCCGCGACGGCGGGCTGCTGTGCCACACGCTGCAGTCCGCGGACGGAGCGGACACCGTCACGCGCACGCGTGTCGTCTGGCGCGGCGGGGCGTTCTCCGTGAGCTATGCCGATACCTACGCCGTCACGTCCCTGACGCTCGACGGTGGGCGGCTGACCTACGTCTATGACATGCCCGACAACCCGCCGGGCACGGATCACGACGGCCACATCGACACGCAGGAGACGTTCACCGTTGGATAAGGAAGCGGCTGCGCCAGCAGCTCCATGCCGTCGGCCGCCTGCGGGTAGCGCGCGGCAAGGCCGAAGTGCGCGAACGCGGCGCACAGCTGCGCGCTGTCGAGCACGACGCTGTCGCTGCCGCGGGCGAGCTCCAGCTCGATGATCGAGCGCAGCACCTGCTCGCTGCACACTTTCTCCGGCTGCACACAGCCGAGCAGCGCCTGCACGGGCGCATCGGGATAGCTGCAGTGCAGCCCGTAGCGCTGCGCGGCGAGGCCATAGACATTGGCGGCGCGCACGCCGGGCGTACACAGCACGCTCGCGCGCTGCCGGAGCGCGCCGACCAGCTGCGGCAGCACCGCGCCCGCCGTGCTCAGCACCGGGACGCCGGCCGCTGCCGTAAGCTGCTCGCAGAAAATGCCCGCGCTGTCCGGCACGGCGATGACCGTGCAGCCGGAGGCGGCCAGCACCTCCGCCGCTGCGCGCAGCTTCGGCAGGGGCGGCTGTGTGGACGCTCCGCACAGATACGGTTCGCAGTCCGGCACGGCCGCCGGGCTCAGCGGCAGCAGGACGGCGTGTTCTCCGCCCAGCGCCTGCACGCGGCGCAGGAACTGTGTGATGGCGGCCGGGTCTGCGCCGAGCACGCCGATGTGAGGCTGATCCTGTATCTGCATAATGGACATCTCCTGACGAAAAAAGTCTCCGCGAAGCGGGTATGACCCCATCTTAGCGGAGACTGTGATCCGTCCGGCAACGCTTTGGCATCCAAACGGCATCATTGGGCGTTGAAATACAAAGTATTTTCCACGCGCCATGCCGGCAGGGAAAAGGCCATGTCGGCGTCCGGGTCATAAAACTGCAGGTAGTCGGTGATGCTGCTGTCCATGCCGTCGTTGTAATTGCCCTCGTTTCCGGCGTTGAGCAGCTGCAGGGGAACGGTGCTCCCGCCACCTGCACGCAGGCCGATCATTTTTTTCGCCGCTTCCGGCATCGGGATCTGCACCTCGTCGTACGGCACGCCGAGCGCGGCCGCGACCGTGGCACCGACGCGGTTTTCAAACACGCACAGCAGGTAATCCCACAGGTCGTTCTGCCGGATCTGGAAGGCATAGCTGTCCGAAAACGTATAACTGAGCGCCAGCACGCAGCCGGTCGCGTCGTCGAGCAGGAAGGACGCCGTGTCGCCGCGCGGGTTGCTCAGCGCAATGCCCCAGAGGACGAAGCCGCTGCCGTAGCTCGCGTACTGGACGGTCGCGCCCTCCTCCACGGAAAAGCCGCCGCCGAACAGCGCGCTGTCCTTTTCCAGCGCGCCCAGCAGCTCCTGCGCGTACTGCGTCATCTCGGCCAGCGTGTGCGCCGCGGCGCTCTCGTCGAGCTCGACGGGCTCTTCTGCGCCGTAAAACAGGTTCTGCATGCCGTCGGTCAGCTTCCGGCGCAGAACGGTGGCCGGACCCTGCTCGTCGCCGGTGCTGAGGGAAAACGCCGTGTCCTGATCCGCGCGGTCGAGCCGCGCGGCCACGAGATTCGGCAGGAAGAAGCCGCCCGCCGCGATCGCCAGCACGAGCACGACCGCCAGCGCGGTGCGCATCCACGGTCTCATACGCGGCCTCCTTTCAGCTCCACGGTCACGACCGTGCCGTTGCCGACACGGCTCTCAAACTGCATCGTGCCGCCGTGCAGCTGCACGATCTCATTGCACAGCGACAGGCCGAGGCCTGCGCCGCCCTGTGCGCGCGAGCGCGACTTGTCCACGCGGTAAAACGCCTCCGTCAGGTGCGCGAGCGCCTCCGGCGGGATGCCGCGGCCGTTGTCGAGCACGCGCACGCGGCAGCCGTCGGGCAGCATCTCCTGCCAGACGTAGATATAGCCGCCGTTGTCGAGCGCCTTGCGGGCGTTGTCCATCAGGTTCACGAGCAGGGTTTTGAATAGGTCCGGCTCCAGAAAGCACATGCCCTCCGCCGTGCGGTACTGCAGGGCGATGCCCTTCTGGGCGTACACGCGCTTGAGATGCTCCAGAAGCCCCGCCACCAGGTCGGCCGGGCTCGCGGGCACGAGCTGGAGCTTCGACTGGTCGAGCGAGAGCATGTCCAGCAGCTTCAGCCCCAGCGCCTCGAGCCGCTTGCCCTCGGAGAAGATATAGTTTGCCGCGTCCATCTGCTCGTCGGGGGTGAGCACCTGGCTGCGCAAAAGGTCTGCATAGCCGATGATGGAGGTCATGGGCGTTTTCATCTCGTGCGAGAAGTCGGCCATGAACCGCTCCTGCAGCGCCATGGTCTCCTGAATGCGGTTGACGTTCTGCTCGAGCTGTCCGGCCATACGGTTGAAGTCGGCCGCGAGCTGCCCCACCTCGTCGCGCGAGCGCACCGGCGCCCGATAGCTGAGGTTTCCGCGCGCCAACTCTCTCGACGCGCGGGAAAGCGTACCGAGCGGGCGCGTCAGCAGGTAGGACGTGAGCCACGACACGGCCGCGCCGATGGCGATGAGGATCACAAACGTCGTGTGGTAGGCGCGCTGCTGCGTCTGGCGCACGGTGTAGGCCTCCGTCACGTCGAACGCGAGCTGGACGGTCGTGCCGTCGGCTGTGGCGCTGAGCATGAGGCAGTGCCGGCCGTTGCCGGTGCGCACGATGCGCGTGAGCCCGTCGCCGCCGTCGGCCGGTTCCGGCGCGGCGTCGAGCAGCACCGTGTCGCCCGTCTCGGTCATCTGCGCGCCGAAGCGGATGCGCGCCGCCGTGTTCGACCCGCCGCTGCCGAGCTTGTGCAGCACGAGCGCGACCGTGTTGGCCGCCGTGCCGGGCGAGGCGTTGTCGCCGAGCAGATCCAGCACGTCCACGACCATGTGGTAGGTCTGCACGGCGGCATCGCGCTCGCGGTCGATGGAGGAAGAAAACGACTGCGCGATCATGAGACTGCCGCCGATGCCGTAGGTCAGCGACAGCAGCAGCACCATGGCGATGGTGAGCTTTGCGCGAAACTTCATGCGCTCATACCTCCAGCCGGTAGCCGACCTTGTTCACGGCCAGCAGCCGGTTTTCCCAGCCGACCTTTTTGCGCAGCCGCTGAATGTGCAGGTCCACGGTTTTGCTGCCGTAGCTGTACTCGCCGCCCCAGACGTGCTCGTAGATCGTCTCGCGGTAGAGCGCGGTGCCGGGGTTGCGCGCGAAAAACAGCAGCAGGTCATATTCCTTGTGCGTCAGGCTGATCTCCTCCGCGCCGCGCCAGACCTGCATGGCGCGCGTGTCGATGCGCAGCCCGCCGATCTCGATCACGGCGTCGGTCTTGTTGTAGCGCCGCAGCACGACGTCCACGCGCGCGAGCAGTTCCACGACCTCGAAGGGCTTGACGATATAATCCTCCGCGCCCATGCGCAGGCCGCGCACCCGGTCGTCGACCGAGCCGCGCGCGGTCAGGAAAATGACCGGGATGCCCAGCGGGCGGATATATTCCATGAGCTCGAAGCCGTCGGCATTCGGCAGCATCACGTCGAGCAAAATGAGGTCAAATACGTTCCGTTCCAGAATGTCCGCCGCGGCCAGTCCGTCGTACACGCACGTGCAGTGATAGCCCGCGCGGGTCAGGCTCATCTGGATCAGGTCGCAGATCGGCTTTTCATCGTCCACGATCAGGATCTGGATCATGCCACCGCCTCCTTCGGGTCAAAATTACATCGTTTCGGCATCAAAACGGCATCCGATGCCCGGCTTGATTATAGGTGCGGCCGGAGTACGTGTCAAATGTTTCGCGCCGCCGGTCAGATTTTTCCACGGCCGGGGAAACCTGCGCAAAAAATCGTCATTTTATCTAAAATGGGCTTGCAAACCGGGTGAGGGTTATGGTACAATAATAACGTCAAATTCTGGTTGAAATCGTGCGGATGCTTTTCGCGCGCGACCGGCCGGAGTGACAAGCATAATTTTTAATGGAGGAAGAAAAGCATGTCCAAGAAAAAAGTTCTGACAGTCATGCTGACGCTTCTGGTTGCAGTCTGCCTGCTCGCCACCAGCGCTCTGGCTGTTGCCCCGACCGGTTCCACTACCGATCCGACGACCACCCCGACGACCACCCCGTCGACCACCCCGTCGACTACTCCGTCGACCACTCCGTCGACCACTCCGTCCGGCACACCCATCCCGGGCAAGCCGGTGTTCGGTGACATCACGAAGGGCGCCTGGTACTACGACGCTGTGATCTGGGCTGTGGATAACAACGTCACCGTCGGCACCTCCGCCACCACGTTCAGCCCCGCCAAGGCCTGCACCCGTGCCGAGATGATCGAGTTCGTGTGGAATGCCGCCGGCCAGCCGAAGGCAGAGACCACCAAGACCGTTCCGTTCACCGACGTTCCGGAGTCCGGCAGCTCTGCTTTCTGGTATGAAGATGCGCTCCTGTGGGCATATGAGAACGAGATCGTCGCCGGCACCAACGAAGACGGCACCACCTTCAGCCCCACCAGAGTCTGCACCCGTGCCGAGATGGTGAGCTTCCTTGTCCGCCTGCTTGCCGAGAACGGCGACGAGCTCGACGATTCTCCGTTCACCGACATTCAGGAAGACGACTGGTACTACATGGAAGTGCTGCGGGCCTATACCTACGGCCTGACCGATGGCACCTCCGAGACCACCTTCAGCCCCCTCAAGACCTGCACCCGTGCTGAGGCGGTCCAGTTCCTGTTCAATGCCGCAAAGGTTGCGTAAATAAATCCACGCACGTAATTGAATGTTTTTCTATCAGGACTTCGGTCGCGAATAGAATGCTGAAATAACGGCACAAAGAAGAGATGGGAAAACCTCATCTCTTCTTTTTTATAATTTTCGACAACACAGAGAGTAACAGAAGGGAGTGCTGGGAGACGTGAATACGACCCGCTTCGCAAACAGAGCCTGGGCCTTTTTGCTGGCAGCCGTTATGGTGCTGACACTGATCTGCCCGCAGGCACTGGCTGCGAATGAAACCATCCAACCCGCCGGCGACAAGCTGGTCATCGGCCAGACGGACTATGCGCTGGTCGACGGCGTGACGGAAACGGACATTTTCCTGAACACCAAGGAAGGCAACGCGCAGATCGCCGGCTTTATGACGACGATCGCACCGGGTGCGAAGGCAACTTTCAAAGCTTCGTATAGCGGTTATTATACTGAAGGCAGCACGCCCGCGTCCCGCAAGGACGCGGCGGCGAACCTGCCCTGGAACCTGGAAAAGACAACGCTGCAGGCAGCGGCCTACACCAAGGCGACCGGCGGCAACGTCATCATGGCCATGAACGGCGACTTCTACAACATGCAGAATGCGCAGCCGCTCGGCTACCTCATCATGGAGGGCAACGTCATTCAGGAGAACAACGGCGCTGCCTCCGAGCCGTATTTCGCTGTTTTGAAGGACGGTACGTATGCCATCCGTGACGCCGGAACGGACTGCTCCGACGTGCTGGAGGCCGTTTCCGGGCCGTGTTATCTGGTCAAGGACGGACAAATCCAAAGTAACGGTGATGGCCGCGGGCCGGTCAACAGCATCGGCCTCAAGGCCGACGGCACGGTCGTGACCTTTATGGCCGACGGCCGCCAGAGTCCCTACTCCGTCGGCATGACGATGAATGAGCAGGCGGAGTTTCTGGCCGCGCAGGGCGTGGTGAATGCGCTCTTCCTCGACGGCGGCGGCTCGGCGACCTATGCCTCGAAGCGCGAGGGCACCAGCGACCTGACCATCCGCAACCGCCCGTCCGACGGCGTGGAGCGCACGGTCTCGAGCGCGCTGCTGCTGGTCTCCACGGCGGAGAGCGATGGCGTGTTCGATCATGCCTCCCTTTCTCCGAACAATACGATCTATACGCCCAACAGCCAGATCCAGTTCTCGGCCATCGGCGTGGACAAAAACGGCGGCCATGCGGAGCTGCCGGACAATGTGTCCTGGTCCGTGACGGACAGCAAGTGCGGCACCATTGATGCCAACGGCCTGTTTACGCCCGCGAAGAATTATAAGGGCGAGGTGACGGCGCAGCTGTTTGCCGACGGCAAGTCCGCCGGCCGCACGACCGTGACCATTGCGGACATCACGGATCTGTCGTTCAGCAGCGCAGAGACATCGCTGGACTTCGGTGCGTCGTCGGATCTGGGCCTGATCGCCAAGAGCAGCGGCCGCGACATCGCCTATAAGCCCAGCGACTTCAAATGGACGATCAAGTCCAAGACGGACGGCGTGTCGGATAAGGATGTCGGCCACATGGACGGCAACACGTTCGTGGCCGGTACCGGCAGCGGCACGATGAATGCGACCGTCACGGTCACTTACGCAAACGACCGCGCCAAGACGGCGGAGGTCAGCGTGGAGATCGGCAAGCTGCCGGTGACGCTCATGGACTTTGAGCCCATCAACGGCCAGCGCCAGACCTGCGCGCACTACCACTGGGGCAAATCCACTTACGTGGATAACGGCATGAATCCCGACCACGGCTACATCGGCAATGTGCCCCAGATCACGGTCACGACCAGCGGCACGTATTCCGACAATCCGACGACGGCGGTGCTCGAAGCGCCTTACCGCTTCACGGGCAACTATGACAGTGCGGTTCCGGCCGCGGACATCTTCCGCGCCAACGGCTATAGCTATTACCTCTGGCCAAACGGTTCTCTGACGCAGTATCTCTGCGGCGACCTGAAGATGACGACGGCGGCCGAGGGCGGTCAGGTGCGCTTCGGCGACTACGCCATGGAGCTGAACTATGACTATGAGTCTTACAACGGGGACAAAAACTCCAACTACTATATTCGCTATTGTGGTGATCGGGTTATAATTGAGGGCTATCCCACTGAGCTTGGTGTTTGGGTTTATGCACCGGAAGGCACTCCTCGGTATGTGCTTAATGTGGATCTTGGTTATTGGGACGGTAGTGACTACGGTACATTACATTATAAACTTACACACCGGAACGCCGATGGTACAGTATCGAACCAAATCGACTGGGTCGGTTGGATGTATTGCTTTGCCAATATACAAGATTCCTGGCAGTACCAGAATGATGCGCACCCATTGAGCATCAACCCAGGTGTGGGCGGCTTGTTCTGGCTGTCATACCAGCCGAAAGGCAACGATGGCATTGGCGATTCCGGCCGCAAAAACGGCACCATCTACTTCGATAACTATCGCGCCGTCTACGGCACGAACCTGGACGACCTGGATAATCCGGTCATCAACGACATGACGGTCAACGGCCAGACGCTCACGAGCGACGGCGACACGGTCATCGCTTCCAACTCCATTGAGGCCGTGGCAAAGTACCACGATGTGGACGGGAAGAACTGCTCCGGCATCAACGCACAGGCCACGACGGTCAAGATCGACGGCGAGCCGATCCAGTCGGACAATTCCGACGCGGACGCGACCGTGCGTCTGACGCTCCAGAACGGCAAGCACACCATGACGGTCTCCGTGTCCGATGCGTTCGGTAACACGGTCGAAAAGACCATGGCCTTTGTCGTTGCCGGCAACACGATGCCGGATTCGGCCACGGTCAGCGTCAGCGGCTCGAACTTTGTCCCGCTCGGCGGCGACTATACGCTGACGGTCACGGCGGACGGGAAAGTCAGCTCTGCGGACATTACGATGCTCAATCTCAACGATGACATCGGTCAGCCGGACGTGACGTGTGCCCCCGGCGTGACCCGCGAACTGGTGTATACCAAGACCGGCTTTAAGAAAGCCATGCTGACGCTGCACCTCAAGGCGGCGGCGCCGGTCGAGGGCGAGCTGGCCACGCTGAAATTTAATATCAACCCGTATCTGGACACGATGGTCAACCAGTTTACGTACACCGTGTCCAATATCGCGCTCACCGCAGCGAACGACAAGACCTACACGGCGGCCCAGGCGGCGGTGCGTCTGCCGCTGTCGGCGTATTACACCATCGTTCCCGGCCCGCAGCCTGCCGGCATGACCAGCGTGATCGCCGTCTATAATAAGGACGGCAGCGCGGCGCCCGGCGTTGCGCTGTATGTGGACGGCACCGAGATCGGCAAGACGGACGCCAACGGCCTGCTCGAGACCGACGCCATGAAGGACAAGGCGGCCGGCACGGTCTGCGTGCTCACGGCCACCGGACCGGACGGCGTCGCCGAGGCGACGAAGGTCACGGTGCTTGCCGATGCCGGCGGCACGGCCTACGACGGCATCCATCTCAACGCCGCCGTGAGCAGCGGCACCGCGCAGGGCATCAGCTGGCTGTCCGGTATCGGTACGGCCGGCAAGGCGGTCGTGCAGTATCGCGTCAAGGGCGCGGATGCCTGGCAGACGGCCGACGGGACCTGCACGCTGACCGGCTTCTCCACGTCCAAGAGCGCTGCCTATACCAATGCGGCGCAGCTCACGGGCCTGACGGCCGGCACGGATTATGAGTTCCGGGTCGGCGACGGCGCCACCTGGTCGGAGCCGCAGAGCTTCCGCACGCGCGCAGCTGCGCAGGACACCACGTCCTTCGTCGTCATGGGCGACACGCAGATGACCGGCAACCCGGACAGCGAAGAGGACAAGGCAAGCATCGCGGTGCTGGAAAAGCTCGGCGCGATCGTCAAAGATAAGCCGGTCGATTTCGGCCTGCAGACCGGCGACTATGTGGACAACGGCTCCAACTACGCCATGTGGACGGAAATGCAAAACGCCTTTTCCGCCGCGTTCCCGGGCGTGAGCTTCTTCCATACGCTTGGCAACCACGAGTATTACGGTGACGCCAGCGGCCGCATCTCGGCGGATCTGCTCCAGCTCCCGGGCAAGGACTACTATTCCGTGGAGTACGGCGATGTCTATGTCGCCGTCATCAACAACAGCGCGGATCTCACCGAAGCCTGCGCATGGCTCCGGCAGGACGCCGCGCAGAGCACCTGCATGTGGAAGGTCCTGTCCATCCACCAGCCGCCATACTATACCAACGCCAAAAACGGCGGCAGCGAAAAGTTCCATGAGCTGATCCCGGCTGCGGCAGAGGCTGCCGGCATCGACGTGGTCTTCTCCGGCCATGACCACTCCTATGCACGCATCATGGCCAAGGACGGCGCCGCCGTCACCGAAAACGGCGTGACCTATTTCATCTGTGGCGACCTGGGCGAGAAGTCCAGAGATCAGAACTATGCGATCAGCTCCGATTTTGACTACGCCTACTGCGAGCAGGGCTATGAGGGCCTGATCATGTACGTCACGGCCAATGACAAGACCATGACCGTCTCGGCCTACGACAGCAAGGACGGCCGCCTTGTCGATTCCACAGTGCTGCAGTCCCGCTGCGCGCGCGGCCATCAGCTGACGACCTACCGTGACGGTAAGTCCGTGTGCGCGGTCTGCGGCAAGGCCGTGGATGTGAAGGCTGCGCAGTACACCGGCTGGATGACCGTCGAGGGCACCGAGCAGCAGATGTACTTCCTGGCCGGCGACTATGTTACCGGCTGGCAGCAGCTCGGCGACAAGATGTATCACTTCGGCGACGACGGCATTGCCCACGTTACGGAGACGGTCGACACCCGCACCTGCACCACGAACGGCTATTACCTTACCACCTGCAAGGATTGCGGCGCGAGCTACCGCGGCGCGACGATCTGGTATGAGGGCCACAGTTGGGACGAGAACCACGTCTGCACGAAGTGCGGCACGAAAGGCAAGAATATTGCCGACGCGGAGGTCAGGACTGCGTCCGTCGTCTTTGGCGGCAAAAAAGCCATCTGCAATGTCACGGTCACGTATCAGGGCAAGAAGCTGACGGTCAAGACCAGCGACGTGAACGTTGACGGCTACATCTACTATACAAACAACACGAGCGTCGGCCTCGGCACCGTCACGATCAAGGGCATGCGCGATTTCTACGGCACCGTGTCCGCCCAGTATAAGATCCTGCCCGGCGGCGTCCGGGACGCTGCCGCGACCGAGATCGGCCAGAAGCAGGTCCGCCTCGAGTGGCCGGCGGCCGCCGGTGCGGAAAACTACCGCGTCGAGATGAGCAGTGACGGCGGCAGCACCTGGGACGTTCTGCCCATGGCCACAAAGCCCGCCTGCACCGTCACGGGCCTCACGCCCGCAACGGAGTACACCTTCCGCCTGTTTGGCTGCACGAAGGTGGACGGCAAGTGGTATTCCTCGCCGTACTACTCCAATGAGGTCAAGGTGACGACGCTGCCTGACGGCGCGTTTGCGCCGTCCGAACTGCTCGGCACGGTCAGTGCCCGGGTGGACGGCCGGACCGTCACCGGCCTGAGCGCGGACGGTTCGCAGTATCTGTTCCTGCCCGCAAGCGCGGACCTGAACAAGCTCGCCCTGTCGGTGGACACGCAAAACTGCACGAATCCGACCGTGGAGCTGCAGGGCAGCAAGGGCACCGAAAAGCTCGGCAAGACCGTGAACGTCACAAAGCTTGCCGATGCGGACGACGGGCTCTACACCCTCACCGTTCTCATCAACGGCAAGGCGGCCGGCACCGTGTGCGTGGCGCAGTCCGAAAATCTCAGCGCGCTCTACATCACGAGCGACGATCCGTCCGCGCAGGGCAGAGACTTTGTCGATGCCAGCAAGTCCAATATTGCAACGGCGCAGATGCTGCTTGTCGACAAGGACGGTAAGGCTGTCTATGACGGCGCACTCACGCAGCTCAAGGCGCGCGGCAACACCACCTTCACCGTCGCCGAGAAGAAGTCCTATCAGATCAAGCTCGGCAAGAAGAGCGACCTCGTCGCCTGCGGGGAAAAGGTCAAGACCTGGACGCTGCTGGCCGGCTATAACGACGCAACGTTCCTGCACGACAAGCTCTTCAAGGATCTTGCCGCGTCGCTGGGCATGCCGTACACGGCCGCCTCCGACTGGGTGGACCTGTACTATGACGGCGTCTACCGCGGCACCTATCTCGTCAGTGAGAAGAACGCCGTCAACAAGACCGGCGTGGACATCACCGACATGGAGGACGCCTACGCAGGCGTCAACGCGGGCTATGGCAGCAACATGACCACTGCCACGGCCGAGAACCGGTACGGCCAGACCTACCGGTACACGACCGGTCTGACCGAGCCTGCCAACATTACCGGCGGCTACCTGCTCGAACTCAACGGCACGAAGCTCAGCGGCACGCCCGAGCCGAAGTATGACGAGGCCAGCGGCTTCATCACCGGCAAGGGCTCGGCGATGAACGTCAAGAGCCCCGAGTGGTGCGGCAAGGACGCCATGGCCTACATCAGCGAGTACTATCAGGCCTTTGAGGATGCGGTCTATGCGCAGGATGCCGACGGCAACTACACCGGCTATAACGCCGAGACCGGCAAGTATTATTATGAGTACTGCGACCTGACCTCGCTCGTGCAGGCCTATCTGCTGCAGAGCCTGTCCGGCAATTCGGACGCGTTCTATTCCTCGTTCTTCTTCTATAAAGACGTGGACGGCATCATGTACGCCGGCCCCGTCTGGGATATGGAGTCTACCTGCGGCAGCGGCTGGAACGGCTATATCGGCCCGGACAACGACTTTATCAATGGCCGCTACCTCGTGACCGCGCTCCTGAAGATCCCCGGCTTCCGTGCGGCCGTCAGCAACTACTATCACGATACGTTCCTCGCGCAGGCGCAGCAGCTTGTGGGGGACGACGGCAAGGTCATGACCGGCGCTGCGCGCCTCTCGGCCAGCGCCGCCATGAACTACCGGCAGTGGCCGCTCATCCGCGTCGGCAATCCGAACCAGAGCAGCCACTTCTGGCCGGCCGGCACGACGTATGCCGATACCGTGGCCGACATGAACGACTGGCTCACCGCGCGCATCGCGCAGATGAGCGCCGTGTATGATCACACGTGGGATGCGGGCGTCGTGACGAAGGAGCCGACCTGTGCGGCCTCCGGTACGCGCGTTTACACCAACGATGTCGGTGAGACGATGACCGAGGCCATCCCGGCCAAGCCCCACACGCCCGAGACGCTCCCGGCCGTGGCGGCGACCTGCACGGCCTCCGGCCTGACCGAAGGCAGCAAGTGCGCCGTCTGCGGAGCGACGCTGACGGCACAGAAGGTCATCCCCGCCGCGCACCACTATGTTGACGGTGTCTGCACCGTCTGCGGCGCAGAGGATCCGACGGCCGTCCCGTGCCCCGGCGGCGAAGTCTGCCCGGGCCACAAATTCACCGATATGCCGTCCACGACCAACTGGGCGCACAACGGCATTGATTTCGTCGTGGCGCACAAGCTCTTTGCCGGCACGTCCGACACGACCTTCGAGCCCAACACGGAGCTCACCCGTGCCATGATCGTCGAGATCCTCTATTGTCTCGAGGGCGAGCCCGCAGTGGAGGCGGAAAACCCCTTCACCGACGTGAGCAGCGACGCCTGGTATACCAAGGCGGTCCTCTGGGCGGCGAGCAACAACATCGTGGCCGGCATCGGCAACGGCCGGTTCGATCCCAACGGCACGGCGACCCGCGAGCAGGCGGCGACGATCCTGTATGAGTACGCCCGCTTCAAGGGCTGCGACGTGGATGTCTACGGCGACCTGTCGGCGTTTGCGGATGCGGGCAGCGTGTCCGCCTTCGCGCGTGCGCCCATGACCTGGGCGGTGGCCGAGGGCCTGATCTCCGGCGCCGTTATCAACGGCCGGACGCTCCTCGACCCGCAGGGCGTGACCACACGTGCGCAGTTTGCGATGATTATGATGCAGTATGTCCTGAACGTCGTCAAGGCGGTGCCTGAGGCGCCGACGACCGGGGAGACCCCGTCGTCCGGCGAGACGCCGGCCCAACAGCCGCAGCAGCCTGCGGAGACTCCGGAGCTGACGGAGGCCCCGGCGGCTGCGGAGGACTCCGCGCCGGCCGAGACGCCGGCGGCCGAGCAAACGCCCGTGCCGTCCGAAACGCCGGCGGCTGAGCAAACGCCCGCGCCGTCCGAGACGCCGGCGGCGGACGAAGCCGCGTGAGCACACACATACATCATCCGGATCTGTGATCCATGACCGGGCATCCCGGAGCGGCTTTGCCGCTCCGGGATGTTTTTTCGCCGCCGTTCGGCAGAAAACGCGGAAATTTCTGTCAAGTTCTTGACAAAATCGTGTCCGCCGTGCTAACCTTTTTGTTAGGGAAATGATTTCAGACAGAAAGGCAATGGCAATGACATTAGATGAATTGAAGATCGGTTCCTCAGCAGTCATCACGGCGGTCGGTGGGGACGGCGCGCTGCGATGCCGGCTGTTGGACATGGGGCTCATCCCCCATACCCGCGTCACCTTGCAGAAGGTGGCGCCGATGGGCGACCCCATCGAGATCCGCGTGCGCAGCTATGAACTGACGCTGCGCGTGGAGGAAGCGAAAAAGATCAAGGTCGAGGGGGTGTCGGCATGATCTTTGCACTTGTCGGCAACCAGAACTGCGGCAAGACGACGCTGTTCAACGCCCTCACCGGCTCCAACCAGCACGTGGGCAACTTCCCGGGTGTGACCGTCGATCAGAAGATGGGCGAGATGCGCGACGAGAAGGGCTGCTCCGTCGTCGACCTGCCGGGCATTTACTCCCTGCGTCCGTACACGCAGGAGGAAATCGTCTCGCGCGATTTTATCATCCATGAAAAGCCGGACGGCATCATCAACATCGTGGACGCCACGAACATCGAGCGCAACCTGTACCTGACGCTGCAGCTGCTCGAGCTGCGCGTACCGATGGTGCTGGCGCTGAACATGATGGACGAGGTGCACGCCAACGGCGGCGCCATCGACGTGCAGAAGATGAGCCAGGCGCTGGGCATCCCCGTCGTGCCGATCTCGGCGGCGAAGGGGGAGGGCGTGTCCGAGCTGGTGGACCAGGCGCTGACCGTTGCGCGCAGCCGGACGCTGCCGAAGGTGACGGACTTCTGCTCGGACGATTCGGCCGTGCACCGCTGCATCCACGCGGTCGTGCACCTGATCGCCGACCACGCCGACCGCATCGGCGTGCCGGCGCGCTTCTGCGCGGCCAAGCTCATTGAGGGCGGGGACGACCTCGCCGCATCGCTCGAACTCGATGAAAACGAGCGGGAGCTGCTCGAGCACTGCATCGTGCAGATGGAAAACGAGACCGGGCTCGACCGCAACGCGGCCCTTGCGGACATGCGCTACACGTTCATCGAGGGCGTCGTGGCGTCCTCCGTGGTCAAGTGCCATGAGAGCAAAGAGCACGCGCGCTCCATGAAGATCGACCGCATCCTCACGGGCAAGTATACCGCCCTGCCGACGTTCCTCGTCGTGATGTTCCTCACGTTTTACCTTACGTTCAACGTCATCGGACAGTGGCTGTCCGATCTGCTGCAGCTCGGCATCGACGCGCTGACCGGCGTTGTGGACATGGCGCTCACGGCCTACGGCATCAACCCTGTGGTACATAGCCTCATCATCGACGGCGTGTTCGCCGGCGTCGGCAGCGTGCTCGTGTTCCTGCCGATCATCGTAACGCTGTTTTTCTTCCTGTCCATTTTGGAGGACACCGGCTATATGGCCCGCGTCGCCTTCGTCATGGATAAGCCCCTGCGCAAGATCGGCCTGTCCGGCCGCAGCGTCGTGCCGATGCTCATCGGCTTCGGCTGCTCGGTGCCGGCCATCATGGCCACGCGCACCGTATCGTCCGACCGTGACCGGAAGATGACCATCCTGCTCACGCCATATATGAGCTGCTCGGCGAAGATCTCGATCTACGCGTTCTTCACCGCGGCGTTTTTCCCGCGCTACCGCGCGCTCGTCATGCTGGGGCTGTATGTCCTCGGCATCCTCATCGGCATCATCGCGGCGCTCATCATGAACAAAACGGCCTTCCGCGGCAAGCCCGTGCCGTTTGTCATGGAGCTGCCGAACTACCGCATGCCCGGGCTCAAGAGCGTGGCGCTGCTGCTCTGGGAGAAGGCGAAGGACTTCCTCCAGCGCGCGTTCACGGTCATTTTCCTCGCGACGATCATCATCTGGTTCCTCCAGAGCTTTGACACGCGCCTGAACGTCGTGGCCGACAGTGCCAACAGCCTGCTCGCGCTCATCGGGCAGTTTCTCGCACCCATCTTCCGGCCGCTCGGCTTCGGCGACTGGCGCTGCGCCACGGCGCTCATCTCCGGCTTCATCGCCAAGGAGTCCGTCGTCAGCACGCTGCAGGTGCTGCTCGGCGGCGCGGCCATTTCGTCGCTGCTCACCACGCGCTCGGCAGTCAGCTTCCTCGTGTTCACGCTGCTGTATACGCCGTGCGTGGCCGCCATCGCCACCATCCGCCGCGAGCTGGATTCCCGGCTCAAGACCGTCGGCGTTGTGGTCCTGCAGTGCTCGGTGGCATGGGTCGTGGCGTTTGCCGCGTATGCGATCGCGGGGTTGGTGTGATGCGCCTGATCGACTATCTTCTGCTGGCCATCGTGGCCGTGTGCGCCGTCATCGCGTGGCGCGTCTGGCGCCGCACCATGAAAAAGGGCGGCTGCTGCGGCAGCGGCTGCACCGGCAACTGTGCGCAGTGCGGCAGAAACTGTGATTGCAAAAAAGAGAAATAGATAAAGCAAGGCTTCCCGAATTCGGGAAGCCTTGCTTTTTTGTGCGTATGTGCCCGTGCTCACAGCTCCGCAATGTGCACCGGATTTCCATGCTCACGGATCAGGGCCGCGAGATCGTCCGCGCGCAGCCACACGATGGCCGTGTTATCGTTCGGGTGCACGCCGATGAGCCCCATACAGAGTCTTGCACATTCAGACGAAAAATACGCAGCTTGGTTTCACCTTGCGCGAAAAAGCCTACCGGGCGTGTTGGAGAAATAGGCCGAGATATGCCGTCCTTCTCTGCCACAAAAGTCTGCTTCAGTTGCTGCAATGATCTCGTTTTTTGGATGGTATCTTTTTAATGTGTTCTAGCGCCCTTAGCCCCATTGCATTTTGAGCATAGCACCTGTAAATTGGACGGGACTGTTTTGCCGCCTTTTGCGATCGGAACGATGTGATCAATATGCAGCCCGACTTCATCTGGCATAAACTTTCCGCACATTTGGCAAGTGTAATGATCGCGCTTCATGATTTCTTTCCGCAGCGCCTTCGTCATCAGCTTTCGCTGATTTTTACTGTGATACTCTTTTAGTGTTGCTTCAAAGCCAATTTCTTCCAGCTGTGCATGACGATTTATAAGCCAAGACCAACTTACTGCCATTATCGATTCCGCTGTTGGTATTTTGTAAGCCGTTTTTACATAGTTTTGCTGCTTATAACGGGTTCGATTTCTGCTTGTTCCAAAACGGAATGCGCTGTTGTCATCTAAAACTTCTTGATATTGTCGGACACGCCTTTTCTTTAGTATACATGTTTGCAAATAATTCTCTGTGTCGTGTTTCCACTGCTCGATGGACTGCTCATGTTGCTTCAATGCGCGCCAGTTTTGCTCGTTGCATAAAAAGCTGTCAATACAATCCGTTATATCAACGTTCCTCTTATAAGAAACATCGAACCACCAAACAAAATAAGGGTATTGAAATGGATTGCGTAATAAACTATATAAAATGCAACTCAAACTCGCGATCGCGGCGACTCCTATAATTGCCATTGCCACAATAAGATCGTCTGTTTTCAATGACTGTTACTCCTTTGCTGCTGCGTGTTGCGATGCGCTTATCAGATGTCGGGTGGGCGTTGGCGACTTTGACTCACGAGCTTTCTGAATTGCTGACAGGTGCGCCTTACAAATAATAGCATTCGAGCGGCGGCTTTTCAACTCTTTGTGTACAAAGAGGAAAATGGAAGTCACAAGGGGTTATGGACTTTTTGCTGTTCCTTGAAATGGTAAAAGCCAAATGGATTTGCGAGGCTTGTGTGATTCTGCGTTTGGAACGACCTCTTGGTTTTAAAAGAGAACGTTAATCGGGATGCTTTTCGGTTCGGAGGCGGATATCGTTTTAGGGCAATTGCTTACCTGCGTTAGGGGGGAAGTGCGAAGTTTCTGCTAGGGTATTGTTACAGTACAAATATTTGCGGGATTGAAAGATCATGGGCGGTGAAGCCTGCGGCCTTTGGCTTTGCGCAGCTGCAAAGGAAGGCTGCACAGCATTGATAAATAAAGAAAAAACCAGCAATCACAACGGATTGCTGGTTTTTGCTGTTCTGGTGGAGCAGGGGCGTTTAAGGATGAACACCCCTCTGAAGCTCCGGTTTCGCCTTCAAATGCTGTTTCTATATACGCAGTTCAAGGATCTGCATATCCTTTTCGCTGAGCGTGGCCTTGAACTGATCCACCAGTGCCTGTGCTACCGCTGTTTCCTCCACATTCTGCGACGGGTCCGGCTCCTCGTATTCCTGTCCGCCGTGGGTGTCGGCATAGGCCTCCTGAAATTCCTCCAGAGAGATCATTGGGTGCCTGGTGCGGGTGTGGTACCATTGGCGGATGAAGTCCGTTTTCTGGTTGCTCTTTCGGAAGTCAAAGTCCTCAAAGCAGGGGTGCTCTCGTGCCACTTGGATGATCTCGTCCATCCGGTGCTTTTTCATCACATTGGGCACGATGTAGCGCAGATAGATGTCGATCTGCCATTCCGGTACATAGCTCAACGCCGAGTGGCAACCTGTGAATAATTCGCCGGCGGATGCCAAGATGCCTTCGTCCGTCAGCTCTTGAATCCAGTAGTCCGGGCAGTGGGCAAACCGCCACGCCGGGTCGTAGCCGGAGTAAATTTCCATATACTCGTCAAAGCCCATATATGGCCAAACCATAAAGGCGGTGGCGTCTATGCGTCTTCGGATACAGCGCTGATACCGCTGGGCAAGAACACTTCTTTCACCCCGGGCAGTTCGAAAATGCACTCGAAATCGAGCTTCTCTATATCTTCGAAAGTCGCTCTTTCTACGGTCAGACATTCAAGATTAAGATCCCAGAACTCGCAATCGTTTGCCCGCATCACCCCAACACCGGCTCGAACTTTACTGCACACTGTTCTGCGAATTTTGCAGCGGTGCTCTCTGCGGGGGCGTGAATCGTTAGATTGCCTTGGTTGAAGGTATGTAGAAATTTCTTTTTGCAATAACAAAGAAACGCGTCGTCGTCTGTGAATAAAATATCTAATGCCGGGGCATCGATATAAATATCCTTCAGGTTTGTGCAGCCGGAGAGGGCAAACAGATCGAGCTGTTCGATCTGTGCATGGAGATGCAGCTCTGTCAGCGATGTGCACCCGACAAACACGCCGTTACCAATCCGAGTCACATTTGCCCCAAGCCGAATGCTTGTCAAATTTCTGCATCCACGGAATGCGTCGCTCGCATACTCCAGCACAAAGTCAGGTGTGTCGAATGACCCGCTTTTACCGGAGGGGTAAGTCAACAGACAGCCATTATCCTTGCAGTATAACACACCGTCAATGCTGAAATATTTCGGATTTGCGGGATCTACGGTGATCGCTTGCAGCTTGGGACAGTTTGCCACGGGAGAATCCCAATCTGGCTGATCTCCGATGCTCGTTACGCTTGCTGGAAGATACAGGCTCTCCAGATTTGCGCAGTCCTCAAATGCCAACTCATCGATTGCACAAAGAGTATCCGGGAGGATGACTTGGGTAAGCGCCGACCGAAAGAATGCGTGCCTTCGAAGCGCCTCAACCCCCGAGGGCACTGCAAAGATGCCTTTCATTTTTGGCGGGACACGATACAGTTCCAGTCCGGATCGGCAGTACAACACACCATCTCTGACGCGCGTGGGAATTTCGTCAACGCTGTCGACGATGCAGTATTCGTCTACATTTGAGCAGAGGTCAAGAAACACATCGGTCTTAAAACAGCGCTGACCCGGAATGAATTTGATCTTTTTCACGCATTGAAAGGTTTGCTTCTCCAGAATATCTTTTCCTCTTTCCATAGTTTTTCTCCTTTATTGTCTTAAACAGCTTGTGCATGACTCTTTTATCAAACGATTATGTATCCGTATTTCCAGCAGCTTCCGATCTATAAGATGCTCACGATACATATCACATTCGATAATGTTGCGAGAGTGAATGTTGTCATCAGGACAGCCGCCCATGCAGACCGGGAACAATGCACAGCTTCTACAGCCCTTGTTGTCCGGAAGCTTCACCTCACGAAACTCTTTAGAAATTTCTGTGTCATTCGCACCGCTGAAAATGCTTCCACATACATATCGTCCATCCCCAAAATAATGCTCACAGGGATACAATTCTCCCTTGGGGCCGATACATGCATTGTAACGGCAGATGTTTTTGCAAGGACTTAAATGGCTACCAGAAATCTTCTGCGTTAAGCTCTTATAATTGAAGCTTCCTTTGTCGGGATCAAAGCTTTTGATAAACTCCTTGTCCATTTCGCACCAGTTTGCGAAATTTGCTTTTTCTGTTTCCAGACTCGCACCATATAGCCTGGTGTTTGCAATGTATATGGAAATTTTCCCATCAAGGCCCCTTTCTTGCATGAGGTAATCCCTCAGCTCACGCGCATTGTCAAGTCCGTCCCTAGGGACATTTACACGCACGGAGATTCTCATTCTGTTACATGCTGTGACTATATTGTCAACTACTCTGTAGAATGCCTTGGCGGGTACGCCTTTTCCGGCAGCATAAACCTCAGGCATTCCATCAATCGACACCTGAGCTGAGGTAATACGGCATTTTACTAGCCTGTCAACAATGTCATCCGTAAGAAAGTACGCATTGGTGATAACATGCCCTTTGAATCTGATTCCCCGCTCATCGCAGAGTCGGATCAAAGGATGGCAGATTCGCTCAAAAACATCTATGTACATAAGCGGTTCACCCCCAAAACCATTCAAAGCTATCGTTTTCAGGGATGGATTGCTGTCAATTTTTTTACGGATAAACCGAACTACCGCGTCTGCAGTTTCATAAGTCATTCTTGAACCGCCTCGTTTCCCATTCTCGAAGCAATATGGACAGTTATAGTTACAGCCCATACCAAGGGCAAGGGTAATGGAAAGCGATGAAGGCGCAGTGTCGTCTATAGTTCTGCTCCATTCTCGAAGTATTTCACCTGTCTCATCGAACTCATCATCTACTACAAATCCGTTCGCGCTCATATAATCAAGGAACGGAAAATCATCTGGTAGAATGAATTCCGGTTTTATTTCTACTAACCGTTGAAATGTAGGGCCATCTAACTTTGAAACTGCATTGCTCTTTGTGTTCCATATATAGGGTTCATTGCCATCCTTAATTATGATGTTGAACTTCGAAAATTTCATTTTCATATACCTCCATTATTTCATCAGCAACGATGAATATTCTTTGCTTCCTACTACAGCCGCAATGCGGCTGTTTCGATCTGTTGCAATCAGATTCTCATCAGGTAGGATTAGTCCATGTCACTCCAACAATTGGAATCCCAATCGTAATCGCACCAACCACTGCAGTCCATGGAGTAATTGCAGTGAGCGGGAAATACTTCGTACATAATGTAGCCTCCTTTCAATGATGATTTTAGAAATAGTCCGAATGGATTTGCTCGAGTCCGAATGGATTTGCTCGAGTCCGAATGGATTTGCTCGCTGTCTTCTCTTTCGTAATGAGGCAATAACTTGAGGTTGCCATTGCTTTCATAGTCCAAATAATAACAGCGTGCCATAATGATTTCCTCCTTCCTGTAATCTTCTGCAATCTTATTATATACACAGTGCGCAGGCGTGTTTTTTGCAAAAAAGCTTTCGCTATTTTATGGAACAAAAAACACGCCTACACATTTCATATATAATAAACATACAGGAAGGGAATCTTCCAAATAACATGAAAGAAGGATATTGAAATGCGTGCAAAGGATGGCAAGGTAACCGCTTACAAGAGTACTCAAAAGACCGGCAGAGGATATTACGGCAATTATGACCGTCATACTGGAAATCTCTATCAGTATAACCATAAGGACAGTGGCGGTGGGCATGTGTATGTCAACATCGCCACCGGGCGCGAAGGTTATCATGGCCCGGATTATGAAAAAAACGCTACTCGGTGATGTTCGTAACTAGTCATTCTATCCAGAAATTAAAAACAGCGGCTGCCTCCAAACGGAGGCAGCCGCCCTTAAACATGTTCCCCTATGTAGGATTTTCATTTTCCCACATAGGGGAAGCTTTTGCCTATTGCCGCCTTGCCGATTTACCTCTGATTGTAGCAGTGCCCCTTTTTTATTCGCTAAAAAGCAAGCGCCCACCATGGGTATGTGCATAGCGAATGATGCCATGTGCATTCATAGGTACGACGATATCATAATCGCCCTCCAAATTATTCACAAAGTCTTCTTCCAGAAAGCTCGACATAACCCCATTGCCACGAAATACTACCTGGCGCAAATGCGGAGCATGCGCAAAAGCATCCGGCGGAATAAGGCACGGGCATTCGATTACGATCTCATTCAAGAAGAAGGCATCTTCGAACGCGTCACCATTGATCAGCATCAGCCTTTTTTCCCTTCCCGGGATTGTATAACTAGAAAGCATTTTTCCGGAAGGGAACTTTACAAACTTGTCGTGAATACTATCCCTGTATAAGAGGACACCATCACAAGAATAGTATCCTTCCTCTTGCGGATCAATAACGTTTATCGCCTTCAGCCTCGGAATATACGGCGACCTTCTTTGAGCGAATGCTCCACTCGCAATAGAGCGAATGTTGCCTCCCAATATAACTTCATTCACCCACAGGAAATCCAACATAGATCGCGGCGCAACCTTCTCTGAATCAAATATCACTTTTTCGATGGGCATCAAGTCTTGCAACTCGATTTCTTCAAACTCACTGTCGACTGGATCGCCGTGAATATACAGCGCAATCTTTTCGCCGCAGTGAGCACTGATGGCGGCTTGCAGCAGGTCGAAAAAAGACTTATTCTGTTCTTCATAGTCCAGCTTTTCTTTTTCGCAATACACTTGTGTCCAATAACTTCCGCTAATAATGCCGTTCATATACATGCCTCCCTACAAATATGACTCTAAACATTATTATAGCTTGGCTTTTGGGGAGCCTTTTTTCTGTAACTGCTGTACTGCGGATTAACTAAAAAAACAGCGTTGCCTTTTTGCGTTATGATAGTAGAACACCAAAAACGGCAAGGAGGTTATCTAATGAAATTAAAACCAAATATTCAGCAAAGCTTGAGAATCCATATTACAGGCGGTTCGTTAGGAGGTGATTTTGTCCTCCCACCCGGCTACTACATTTTGGGCCGCCTCGGAGATAAAGAATTGGCGAAGACACTTTCCAAATGTTTTTTTGTAAGTAGGGCGCACTGCGTTTTAGCGGTTGGTGAAGAACCTATGCTTTATGATTTGGATTCCTTAAATGGCACATTTCTAAATGCCAAGAAAGTTAAGAGAGCACCCATTAAAGCAGGCGACTGTATTTGTCTTGGCGGCGAGAGAAGGAACTGTCCCGGGGCAGCGTGCATTGACATACTGGAAATCCTGCCAAGCGTTATTGAGTAATTGAATTTTCTGTGCTATACTGTCACTATATATTGGCAGCTTTCGAAGGAGGCTTCAATATGCCATACGATAACTACATTCATGAAACAACTCCATATGAAGAATTACTAGACTATGTAAATAGCGTTCTGGACAAAACGCCGGTGGAAAAGGAATCTTTTGAAAAAAAAGCTCATGAAATATTGGTTAGTCTCCGGAAGGAAGCTGAAGAAAACCTCAGGGCGGACCATACCAAAGTGCAAATTCGTGAGTTTTACGAAAGAAAATTTTCCAATCTCCAGGAACAACTGCGAAATCAGCCTAAACAACTTTTAACATCCTACTGTGAATCTCGCTGTCTGCCGTGCTCCTCAGATGAAGAATTGCTCTCTTCATTGGATGGAAATTCGTGGGACAATTTCTCTCGTAAAGAATGGGAAGATGTGCTCAATGGAGATATAAAGCGAGATGACTATTTTAAAGTCCCTCTATCCTTGGGGATGGGAGTGCAAGAAGCGAAAGACTTCATCACTAAAACATCAAACTTAGGATTTGACTACAATGACGGAGCAAATTTGCTTTTTCTCTTTGCATTTTCGCTCAACGATGCAAAGCATCCCCTTACCGAGAAGGAATTCGAACAGCTTTGCAAATATTATAAAGGCCTCGGCGCAGATAATAGCTCCGGTGCAGTTATGAATTATGACGAATTATTTGCGACCCCTGATGCGGAGAGTAACACTATAGTGAATAAAGATAGTGTGGCAAGCTGTTTTAAAGAGATAGCGAATCAGTACGGAAAAGAGGCGGCCATCCGTGCGATGGAATCTTTTCTCAAGCGTAGGTATACACGCTTAAATGGCCTTTCATTACGGGCAACAACTTTATTTCAGAAGCTTGTTGAATGTACAGTGCCGTTAACTACCGATGGCAATCCAGAAACCGATTTTTTGAATGGTCAGCGTCGATTGCCTTATGCCGACATTGATGCGGAAGTGGCATCCAAATTCATTAAGAGAGCCTCCCTTCTGTATACAAGGCCCTACAATTTGACGGATGCGGATAAGGATTTGGCGAGCAAGAAAAATGTACACCTATCCCAGTATTTCCACATCGATGCCAACGGAAAGATTCAGAGAGAAACGACACAAAGCTTCTACTTACTCTTGAGAGGCGAAACGAAGCCGACTAAAGCAGATATTTTAGCGGCTCTTTACCGTGCATGCACCACCAATTGGCTGAATAAATGTGAAGATGATAAAGAGTTTGTTCGACAGCATGTTATCGAGTTTTGTAAACTGGCGACAGCTATTTTGAAGGCAGCTATGCTTCCGCCTTTTGTCGTCGAAAATCCACTGGAGCAGTGCTATCTTCTGGCTGCAGTAGCCTTTCATGAAGGCTATGTGCTTTTCTATACACAACGTTCAGACAATGGGGAACCGCATGAGCATGCATTGAATAATGTTGAAAAGAAGCTGAATGATAGCCGCATTGCCAAAAAGTTTTACTCAGATGAAGTTCGCGACTATTTTGATGCAAATGACGAAATTCGCAATGTGTGCCTTCGATTTGTAGCTAATTTTAGGGAAAGGGCAACGGAAGCGAAGGGGAAGGACTTTGATTGCATCTTTGGTAATAATGGTGAAGGCATTTATTCGAAGGAGTTTATCACAGAGCTTACCCAGGACAAGGCGTTCCAACCTCTCGTAGAGGAGATAACTAGACACAGCCTCAGCGAAGACAGCTGTGAGAAAATTATCCGAAAGCATGTTTCGTGGATGATTCTGAATTGGTTTTTGGAAAGGCTATCGTCCGAAGCGGGCCAAGATGTTCGACACATTTTACATAATGTGAAGCCTTCCATATATACAAAGAGCACAATTAAAATAAGCTTCAAGCATTAATGCAGAAAATCTCGCTTAACTAAATCATGGAGGGATTATATGCCGCAGTACAAAATAGGAGACAAGGTCCAAATCAATGACCAGTGTTACACGATAGCAGGTGAACCATACCTCGGCGGCTGTGCGGATGTTTATCCACTCGAGAACGAGGGCATCCGATCGGATTTTGTACTCAAGGTCTATAATCCCAAAGGCTTTGACGACTTCGGGCAAACCCTAATCAACAGAGATGTCATGCATGGCGAAAAAGAAACAACAGCAGCTGTCGGCAATGACACATTCCAAAGTCCTGTTCGTATTGTAGCTGCAGAGAAGAATATGTTCATAGAGACCAAGCTGCCTAATGACCTTGTCTCGCTGCAAAAGCTGCAGGGTAAGTTCAAAGACTTTACCGATTACGAGCGCGTAAGGGCTTCGCTTTATATCATGCTCTCGCTGGCCCGTTTTCTTGAGCGGTTGGTGGAGCTAGGCTATGCCCATCTCGACCTTTCTCTCACGAATGTTTTCGCTGCAAATATCAACTTTAAGTCCGACCGACTTGATGCGGTAACCGCACTGGTAATCGATTTCGGGATCAGCCGAAAGCTCGGAACTCCTGTTGAGAATCCTGCTTGGTCAGGAACCGAGCCACCGGAGTATCATAGCGGCAACAAGTATTTCGTATCCGAAAAAACCGATGTCTATGGTGTCGGCCAATTGCTATACTGTTTGATTTTCAATGCAAGCCAATACGAATGTGGTTATTTAGAATCCAACTGTAGTAATTTGAAACTTTCGCAGCCTGTTAAGGACGAAATTAAAAATCTAATCTGCCATCTGACGGACAATAGTATGGAACATCGTCCGAGCATAGGAGGAGAAGATCGGGAGCTTTATCACGCTCTCAATAGAATGGTCCAAATATTGGAAAGACGCGGGTTCCATCAGGCTTTGGCACTGGAGAAAAGCCGTGAGTTGTACGAGCATGAGTGGCAGGCTAAATTTGGAGCAAATGATGACTTCAACGAAAGTTTGGTTTGCCGCCCGAAGGATTGGGACGCATTTAATACGGAAAGCAACGCCTTGCTTCTGGGCGAAGGTGGCTCGGGAAAAAGCACGCTCTTTCTACTGCTTTGGAAAAAGCTATTAGCTGATGCCACTTTGCTTCCGCTTTATATCCCTCTTCATGCCTATAAAAAAGAAAAAGGAAGCTTTTATATTAGAAGCGAAGTAAAAAGACTTTATTTTCCTGCCGAAGAAGAATGTCTTCCTGCGAATTTTTTCGCCGTCAATAGATGCATTCTCCTTCTGGATGGTCTTGACGAGGCCGAGGATCCCTCCGGCGGACTCCAAGAGGAAATTGCCATCCTTTCATCTGCGGCGGTCATATGCATCGCTTCAAGGCAGGATTATCAATGGGAAGCCACAAAAGACTTTAAAACCTGGTATTTGGAGCCATTACCACTTGAGACGGTAATGGACTACCTGGAGAAAAAGAAGGTTGCTTTACCTGAAGAGGAAACAACAGTTCAACTGCTGCGTTTTCCGTTCTTCTTGAAAATCTATAGCAAGGGGGCAAAAACAAAAGCGGATATTCTGCAAGCGCATGTAGACCACCTGCTTAATCAGTTTAAAAGGGGCTATCCCAATTCAAGTCGATTTAATGAACTTCGCCGGGTTGTAAAAATGACCCTCCCCAAATTTGCGTTTGAAAACGGAAGGACTTTTGAGGTGAAAACCTTTTCGGATGACGAAACTCGCATCGAAAACATTTTGCCAACCGGCCTTCTTATCGGTGAAAGCAACGGAACATACACCCGCTATACATTTGTGCATCAGATATATTCCGAATTCTTTTCTGCCAAATATGTTGAATCCGAGCTTCAGAATGTCCAGCACATGGAAAAGGATAATCCTGGTAAAAAAATTGAAATACCCAGGTGTTTGGGCGCCTGTAAACTATCAAATGAGATACTTCTTTTTTTAGGTGAAATTTTCGGCGAATGTATTGGAAAACCCTCAGCGATTCAAGCACTTTTACACCAGCCGGGTTTCTTGGAGAGTAAGTGTGGCATTCAAGCTACTATTGCAGTTCGTAATTTAGTTGAGTGCTTGAAACTCTCTAGAGGAAATGAGTTGGATCAGATGAATTTTTCCAGGCTTGATCTCCGCCTGTGTTCTTTTGTGAATTGCTCTCTCATCGGTTGTTGTTTTGTTGAGGCACAACTGGCGGATGGTGCTTTTTTTAATTTGGACTTCCCAATGAAAGATATCTCTATAACAAATAACGGATCTATTATAGTCTTGACTGAAGTACATTTTTTATTGGTGTATGAGAGGCACTTTGGAATCTGCGTTTTGAGAGCAAAAATTGCCGCCTCAGATGCTTTTTATGTATCCGGGAATCTGATTGTATTTGCGGCACACTCCGGGGGAATCACTTGGTTTGATACAGAAAGCCTGATGAATGGGCAAATAAGC
>ENA-OZZJ01000002-OZZJ01000002.1-human-gut-metagenome-genome-assembly--contig:-NODE-2-length-57028-cov-9.105120_pt1 | contig 57028 bp, 26 predicted proteins | sample MGYA00244938_ERZ654148 | MGnify/ENA primary metagenome ERZ654148 (study PRJEB26926, sample SAMN06165168) | human gut metagenome | biome: ENVO:00009003; feature: ENVO:2100002; material: ENVO:00002003... | reverse complement strand
TACGAGATAGGCTCCGGTCTCGTGGGCTCGGAGATGTGTATAAGAGACAGGCATGAAGCTCACTGTAGCCTTCAGCTTGCCCTGCTCGGCAGGAGTCACCTCCAGGTCTTCCACGGCTGCGGGCGACGTGGAGAGCGGACCCTTCTCGATGCTGAGGTCGTCCAGGAACAGCCAGTAGCGGTTGGCCTCGGCAGTATTGTCGTGGAATCCGAAGCGGTAGGTCACCTCTTCGTCGAACGTCAGATAATAGGTACGGGTCTCGAAGTCGTCTCCCTTCGGCTCAAAGGTCGGCTGGAGGGTCTTCGTAAACTGGGCGGGGTTGTCGCCCTCGCCGTATTTCACCTCGAAGGAGTTGACCCAGTTGGTGGCTGCGTTGCGGATATTAAACTTGATGATATACTGTCTTCCGGGCAGGAAATGGATGGGGGGCGTGACGAGCCAGTCGTCGTTGCCGTTGTTTGCGCTGTACTCGCTGCGCATACTTCCATCGTAGGAATCATTCCATCCCCATGTCAGTCCGTCGTTGTTGGCGTCGATGACCGTGAAGACATCGGCATCATCGGTCGTGGCGAACGAAGTCTCCCAGTCCGGCTCGATGGGCTGGTCGGAACCACGAAGCGGGGCTTGCACCTGCTTGGCGGGCACTTGCTTCTGTTTTACCACCGGCGCGTCCACTCGGGTGAAGCGCGATGCATCAGGGAAGATCACGGGTGTGGGTGTCTTCTGGATTGCTGGTGCGTCGTCCGTCTGTGCCAACGCTGATAGTGAGGCCAGCGACAGCGGCACGAAAGCCAGTCTGAATAGTGATAATTTCGTCATCTTTAATATAATTAGAACATTAAGTGTATGATTTCATTTGATAATCGTCTCACGTCGATAGTCTGTCCGCAAAATTAAGAAAATATTTTGATATGACCAACGATTTCTCCTGTTTTTTTCTCATTCCGCACTTTTTGGGACAAATATCGATGCACATTCCCATGAACGCTCTGTTTTTTTACCAGAAATCTCCCGTTGTCAGTCATGAGATACTGCAGAATGTTCACTCTTTATACATGTATGCGCAACCCCAAACGGCCGATAGAGATTAAACTGAGAACGAATGTAAAGTTTTGTTTAAAAAATCATCCCTTTTTGAACACTTTTAAGGAAATAATTGCTAACTTTGCCCCACCAATGAAACAGAACTACCTATTGACCCTGATTATGTGTCTGCTTCTTAGCTCTTCGCTATGGGCACAGGACGCGCGAAAACTCGTTGCCGACTTCGATCAGAAGGGCAGCGTGAAGGCCGCCAACCGCTTCTTCGACTACCTTGATCAGGAGCAATTTACCGACGAAAGAATACAGTTTGCCACCAACACACCCACAGACTCTCTGCGCAAGGAGGTGTGGTATTGGGCTGGAGAGTGGTTCAACGATACCCAGGAGTATGGGCTCGCCCGCCAATATGCGCTCCGCGCACTGCCCCTCTACCGTCATGACAATGCCGCCAAGGGCGACTGCCTCAATCTGCTGGCCATTATCGGTGTGCGGCTGGCCGACTTCCCTGCAGCCGCACAGTATGCCACGCGTTGCGTCCGCATCTACAAGAAGCTGCGCGATCCCGACCAGACTTCCTCCGCCCTCAATACCTTGGCGGGCATCAACCTGGCTGCCAACCACCCGAGACAAGCTGAAAAGCACATCCTGCAGGCGCTGCGCTATGCCTCCCGCGCAAACAACCGACCGCGACAGGCCGTCATCAATGGCATGGCGTCGGAAATCTACTATAAGCTCGGCAATTACCAGCGTTCGCTTCAATATGCGCAAAAGGCATACGTAATCGACTCTCTGCTTGGCAATGAGGGAAAGATGGCCGTCCGGCTCACCATGCAGGGGGCGGCACTGGGCGGAATGAAGCGTGACGACGAGGCCGTCGCCGTCTATCAAAAAGCTATTCCCACGCTCCGCAGCGTGGGCAATATCCACTCCCTCGGCATCGCTCTCAACCAAATGGGTTTTATCCTTTTGAGACAAAAGCAGGAGCAGGCGGCCGTGGAGGCTTTTCGCGAGGCATCCGGCATCTTCTCGAAGATGGGCGACCTCTATAATGGGTGCACCGCCCGCAAGGGCCTCTATGAGGCTTATTGGAACCTCAACCCCGATAGTGCGCGCCATGAGTTGGAGCGGTTCAACGCTCTCCGCGACTCGCTCTACTCCACATCGACGGCCAAGGCGTTGGCTCGCTACGAGGCAGAGTTTGGCAACGATCAGCTGCGCGAGGAGGTCTCGGCGGGTAAGAACGCCCACTTACGTGACCTGCTCATCTCTGCAGCTGTCTTGTTGCTGCTCATCGGCCTTTTCCTTTGGGTGCAGCACCGTCGCACGCGGGCCCATCGGGCACAGTTGCGCCGACTCTTCCGGGAGTTGCGCCGTCTCGAAAGTCTTTCTGCCCCTGCGGCAGCCGAGACCGTTGTGAATCCTGAGTTGACAGCGCCTTCTTCCGCTGCTGATACAGAGAAAGGCTCTGCCACGCCCATTCCTTCCTCCCAAACGACACCATCGCCCGATAGTGTGCAACCTTCCGTGGAGTCGTCGCCCGCCGATATGGCCGATACGCTCTGTCGCCAGGTCATCGAGGTGGTGCGATCGGGAATGGCCAAGGGCGAGGTGAGCGTCACCGCCGTGGCTTCCAAACTCAATATGGGCGAGCAGACCTTCCGCCGCCGCTTTGTCTGCGAGACGGGACAGCAGCCCAAGATGTTCATCACTGCCATCCAGATGGACCTTGCCGCCCGTCTGTTGCTTCAGGATAGCTCGCGCCCCGTGGGCGAAGTGGCACGCGAATGTGGTTTTGACGAGACCAGTGCTTTCTCCCACGCTTTCAAGAAGGCTTACGCCTGTTCTCCGACGCAGTATCGCCAGAGTGCTTCGCCGGCATAAACACACATATATATAATAAGGTATAGCGCTTCCCAAGGAAGCTGGTTAGTTTTCCTCAAGAATGTCCTGCAAGTCGTGGATGACGGTTTGCAGGCATTGTTGTATTTGTGGTTGCTCCAAATCGTTGATATGCTCGGGCGACAAGGAGGTGAGGGCGTCGAGACAACCCATTTGCATCATCGTGGCAATGGGTAGGAGCTTATGGGCGATCTTGCTGATATCGGTGGTGGAAGAGGGCGTCTCGGTGGGGTTTGCTGCGTCGGTAGAGCTTGTGGATGGGTTTTGTATCTGTTGTAACAAGACGAGATACTGCGCCAACTCCTGACGGACCGTTCGGACAATCTCCTCGGCCGCCTCGGGGTCATCGTCTGCAAAGGCAACGAGCGGTGCAAAGCGAGGAGGTATGGAGGTTGACTGTGAGGGTGATGGAACTGTATCGGAAACGTGATCCTGCGAGACACCGAGAACCTTGGCGAGCGCATCGACACGAAATGGTTTGAACAGGCAGTCGTCGAAGCCTACCTCTTTCAGCTGGCTGAGGATGCTGCTGTCGTGTGCCGTCATTGCCACTACCCGCATGTGGGTGTGGTTCAGGTGTTGGATGATCTCCATTCCGTTCATCTCTGGCATCTCAATGTCCATGAGCATGAGGGAGGGTTTCTCGTTGTGGAGGGCGGTGAGTGCGTCGGTGACATGATGGCAGACGATGACCTTCTCTGGGGCGATCGGCAGACGGCGCAGCATCTCTTGCAGCAGTTGCAGCTGCAAGGGGTCGTCATCGAGCAGGAGGATTTTGGAGTCTTCCCATTCCGCAGCGGGCAGGCTGGGAGTAGTCTCGGCGGTTTCCTCCATTTCCGCATCCTCTGTTTTCTCTTCTAACGGAATGGTCACGGTGAAGGTCGATCCGTGGCCCACTACTGACTCCACCTGGATTTCACCGTCCAGGAGCGAGGCCAGCTCATGGGTGATGGACAAGCCGAGTCCAGCCCCCTCGATGCCTTGTGCGTTCTTTAGTCGGGTGAAGGCTTGGAAGACGTCGTGCTTCTCCTGCGTCGTCATACCTTTCCCCGTGTCCTTTACCGCCACCGTGAGGCGGAATGCCTTCTCTTCTTCGTTGTCGTTGGCAGATAGGGTCGCCACGACGCTGACGCTGCCCTGCGTTGTATATTTTACCGCATTGCCAACAAGGTTGTCCAATATCTGGCGGAGGCGGAAGGCATCGGCGCGGCAGATGGTACCCTTTCCGCCCTGCTCCGTCTTTCCGTCTGTCTTGTCCTGCCATGCCAGTACCATTTGCAGACCCTTTTCCTCGGCCTTCAGCCGATGGCCTTCCACACACTCCCGAAGTAGTTGCGAGGGTGAGAAATTGACGGGGTGTACCTCCATCAGTCCGTTCTCCAGCTGATGGTAGTCGAGGAGTGAGGCTACAAGGTGGGAGAGGTGTCGCGCCGAACCCTGGATGTGGTCCAGACACTCCCTGCCACGGGGTTGATCGACATAGTCTCTCATCATGTCGATGAAACCTGATATAGAGGCGGCGGGTGCCTTGATGTCGTGGGTGATGGTGAGGAGGAGTCGCTCTCGCTGTTGCATGATGCGCTGGATCTCCTCGTTGGCGTCCTCCAGGTTCTCCCGATAGATACGCTCTCTGCGGTTGTCGCGCCAGACATAACCTATTAGGATGACGGCGGCGACGACGGCGACGATAGCCAGCATCCCCATCTGCCACAACAGGTGACGCTGTGCCGTCATGGCCTGGTTGATACTTTGCTGTATCGACTTGCGCTCCCGGCGATGCACCTCACGGAGCTGCTGGGTCGATTTCAGGGCGAGTTGGGCGTTGATCACTTTCAGGTCGGCCATTTCCTTGTGTACCGCCTTTGCCTGGTGGCCTGTCGTCACCCGTTCCTTGCGGTCCACCTGCTTGAGGATGGTGACCACGTTGCTCGCCACGTTTACCGGGGTGACGACCGTGTCTATCACGGCCGTGTCGTTGTCCACCTTGATGCTCACCGTATCGGCGCGCTCCTTACGAAACACATCCGCCACCCTGCGGAAGAAGCCCTTGCGCGTCTTGACCACTTCTACGACCGTACTTTTCTCCTGTACCTTCTGTGGGGTCTTGGGGTGCACGACGACGGAGTCTTCTCCTTTGTCGAGGCTCTCCACCTTCTCGTGCAGGTAGTTTTTGCCTGTCCTTTCCTTCATGGCCTCCGAGAGTTGTTGCAGATTGGCCTGTTCTGCCTTGAGCAGCGAGGACATCACGCTGTCAGCGGCCTCTCGCTTGCGGATATATTCCCGCGAGGCGTGATTGATGGCAAAGATAGATTTCGTGTTGCTATAGACCAAAGCGATGGCCAGGAGCAGCACGACGGCCACGGCGCAATAACCGGCGGCGACCTTGAAGGGGATTGTATTGCGGTGCATGATGGGTGTTCTGTCGTTTCAGGATGCTAAGATAATACAAATCTGCGACGTGACAAAACTTTGTCGGTACTATTATCAAGATGGAGGTGGATAGCAAAAGGAGCAGGCCATTCCACAATGACTTGCTCCCCTTGACTGCCTATACCTTGGAAGGCAATCTGTAACACACTTTCCCAAGAGGTGTCCTTACTCTGCCGTCTGCTCTGTTTCGACAGGCTGATCTGCCGGCTCTGCGGGCTGATTTACCGTGTCGTCGGAGTCCGTTGTGACGACGGTATCTGCAGGAGCGACGAAGCTGATAGAGTCGGACTGCATCGTACTTACTGGCTCATTCTGAGCGAAAACGTTACCTACTGAAACCATAACCAACGCTGCGACTGCTGCAAAAACTAACTTCTTCATAATGTTTATCTTTTAAATCGTGAATATTAATTGTTTTGTTGAGCTGCCTCGTTGTGTCTCCATTCCTTGGCGGGCTCACTAATTATATCACAATCTGCGTGCCAACTTTTGGCATGATTTCGTAAGTCGTTGATACATAGCAAGAAAATGGTTTTGGCACGAAAAACGGTGGTGTGGAAAGTGTGGAAATAGTGTGGAATTTTTCTACAAAAAAGTGTGGAGATGCCACCGTGGCATCTCCACACTTCCCCATAGGTGGGGACGAGGCCCCATCCTGGCACGCGGGTTCATGCCGTCTTATATCCCGTATTTCTTCATCTTATTATATAAGGTCTTGCGATCGATGGCGAGGAGTAGGGCCGCCTTGCTCTTGTTGCCGTCCGCGGCTTGGAGTGCATGGACGATCCGTTGCCGCTCCGTCTGCTCGTCATGGAGGGTGATGGGGTCTGTAGGCTGGGCGTGGTTCATACACTGATCCAGTTCCTTCACACCGATGTAGTCGCCTTTGGTCAAGAGGACGGCTCGCTTCATCACATTGTTCAGTTCGCGGAGGTTGCCGGGCCATCCGTAGGAAGCTATTCGTTCGGTAGCCTTTCGGTCGAAGCCGACGACGTGGCGTCCCAGTTCTTGGTTGGCCTGTCGGACGAAGAGGTCGGCAAAGAGAAACAGGTCCGTGCCGCGGTCGCGCAGCGCGGGCATGTGGATCGTGAACTCGTTGATGCGATGGTAGAGGTCCTCGCGAAACTTCCCCTCGGCCACTCGCTGCTCCAGGTTCTCGTTGGTCGCGCAGACCAGACGCAGATCGATGTCGATCTCGTGGGTGCTGCCGACTGGACGTATCTTACGCTCCTGAAGCGCGCGGAGCAGTTGCACTTGTACTTCGTAGTTGAGGTTCCCCATCTCGTCGAGAAACAGCGTGCCGCCGTTGGCCGTCTCGAAAGCTCCCTTCTTGTCTTGGTCGGCACCCGTAAAGGCTCCCTTAACATAGCCGAAAAACTCCGAGGCTGCCACTTCGCGTGGGATGGCGCCGCAGTCAAGGGCAAAGAACGGTTTGTCGGCACGCGGACTCAGTGCATGGATGCGACGGGCGACATACTCCTTTCCAGTACCACTGGCGCCGAGGATGAGTACTGACATGGGGGTGGGGGCCACCAGCGACACGAAATCATAGAGTCGGCGGGAGGCCTCGCTCTTGCCTTCGATGTAGCGGGGCACGGTATCTCCTCCCTCCGTCGTGTCATTTGTTGGCTGGGCAGCTTGTGCGCTGGCATCGGACAGAGGGGTGGGGGGCTGTGTGGACGCATGAGCCCTCAGCGCCTCCTGGATCTTCTCCAGCAGAATGTCGGGCTGAAACGGTTTGGCGATATAGTCGGTGGCACCCGCCTTCATGGCGAGGACGGCGTTCTGTACCTCGGCATAGCTCGTCATCACGATGAAAGGAATCCGCAGGTTGTGGTCCTGCGCCCATTTGAGCACGGCGAGGCCATCGTGGTCGGGCAGGCGGAAGTCGGAGAGGATCAAGTCGCGATCTCCGTCCTTCTCCAGCAGGAGCAACGCGCCCTTGACCGAGGTGGCTTTCTCCACTTCGAATCCCTTTTTTCTCAACCATGTCTGAATCAGGGTGCCAAACGACAGGTCATCCTCCACAATCAGTATCTTTGCCATATCTTCCAGGTCTCTTGCTTATTTGTAGATGCAAAAGTAAGGGATATGCTAAAGTCTGGCAAGAAAAAAATAATAAAAAACAATAAGGCTTATCAGGAAAATGGCGTGACAAGGTCGTTGTGGAGTAGGGGAAGTGGTGGGTGAAACCATCCTAACTGGATGAAAAATGGTATAAAGTCGTGTGAAAAATCTATCACGACGGCTAAAATGGTAGCTGCAGACTTGGAAAAAGGCTACAAAATACGTGTAAAAAAGGCTTTTTTAAGGTCTTGATACTTTTTTGCAACACTTTGTATGATTTTTACAACAACATAATTTCCAACAAGTTATACCTTTGCCGCCAGAAACTGAAGTAAAATATCTGTCCAGTGAAGAAAGAAGACCACGACATCCGCCACCAGAGGCTTCCCCATGAAGCCCATGCGCATCTTCCACGTCGTCCATCCCACGATGAGTTTGTGCACAATGTGGTACGCCTGATTATTGCCTCGATGCCTGTCCGCAGGCATGGTGTGGCTGAGATCGCGTCGAGCCTGTCGCTCGGCGAGCAGACTTTCCGCCGCCATATCTTTGCCGCCACAGGACTTGCGCCGAAAGATTTCATCACGAGTGTGCAGATGCGCGAGGCCGCAAGGTTGCTCATCGATTGTCAGGATGTTCGGATCCGGGATGTGGGTTGCCGCTGTGGATTCGACGACGCGAGCGCATTCACCAACGCCTTTAAGAAATGTTATGGCATGGGGCCGAGACAATTTCGCAACCTACACAACGATGAAGCAGAATAATAAAAGAACGGAAGCGAAATCGGGGCGTAAAATGTACAAACAGTTGTATTTTTCTCTCAAAAGTTAACAAATTGCGTTATCAAAGCGAATGTTTGCGGTTTTTGTAAGATATTTGCAACTGTTAATTCGGGCCTTTTACTTAACTTTGCAGCGTGACACCACGTATTGCAGACTTAGACAATCACTGAACATAAAAAACTAAATAGAGTATGCCGAAGAGAAAGACCATTTGTACCGCCTTCCTCCTCCCGCTGACACTCACCGGTTGGAGTCTCCACTGCACCGCGCAGAAGGAGCTCTCTTGGGTGGGCGGCACCGTGTTCGTCTTCGGCGATGTTTTCGAGGCGGGTGGGATCGTTCGCCACCGCTTTCTGCTTTGCAATGCTGGCGAAGCCACATTCCATATCCTCTCTGCCCGTCCTGGCTGCGACTGCACGTCGGCGGTCTATGACACCCGCAGCGTGCAGCCCGGTGACACGGCGTGGGTAGAGGTCAGCTATGACCCGCATGGACAGGAAGGGCCCTTCCGGGAGCGCGTTCGTGTCGAGACCGACAGTCCCGCTGGCTGCAATACCTTATTTATTAAAGGGACGGTAGTGCCGTCAGGCGATGGGGGAGACAGGCCATCCGCCGCCCGTCAGGAGGTCGGGACGGCGGAAGGACGCGACTGAAGAATCACTATTTTCCAATCAATTTTACCCATTAGTCTATGAAAAAAAACATTCTATTCATGATGACGCTCCTGTTGTCCACTCTATGGGCGCAGGCAGCGAGGGACTGGAATCCCCCGTCGGGGAATCAATATCCGTCCCATGCCGTAGTTTATGCGACGCTTTTTGATGCGTCGGGGCAGGAGGTTGACAATGTCGCCGATATGCGCGTTGGTGCGTTCATCGATGGTGAGTGCCGTGCAGCCGCAAACCCAGTAGTTCGCGAAACCCCTAACGGGGGGCGGTATATCTACACGCTCCGCATCGGTGTGAACGATGCCGACAAGGGCAAGAAGGTACAATTTGTGCTTCACGACCCTTCGGAAAATGAGTATGTACTTCCTGAAACCATTACCGTGACGGGTGGTGACGAGACGGTTGGGGGTGTTCCTTCAAATCCCTTCCATCTGACGTTTACTCCCATAACGGCGATCAATGGACCATCAGAGCTTCATGTCAACATGGGTGAGACGGTCAATCTGCGCGAGAAATTTAGTTTCGAGCCAGAAGGTGCGTCGCTCCCAGAAGTCCTTCCGTGGGTTAAAGATACCTGTAGCAGCTTTACTATCGTGAACGACGTCCTGACACCTGTACGAACAGGCAGCTGGGCTTACTTCGACCTGTCTATTAGTGGCTGTTGGCATCGTACGGAACTTTTCATTCACCAGCCGATCACGGGTCTCGCTATCAATGACACGGATTATCCTGGCGGCGTGATCACTGTCCCTGTGAATGGAGATGTTATGCTCAACAGGGCGTTGAAAGACATTTTGATAATCCGTCCGGCCAACGCTACAGAGAAGGTGAAGTGGACCCCGTCAGACCCCACGGCCATTGTTGATGCACAGGGAGGTGTATGGTGGAATCCTGTCAAGCCGGGAACCTATACAATGACGGCCACCGCACCAGGTGTAGAGTCTGTGACAGTGACGGTCAAGATTATCCAGCCTGTCGAAAGGATGACTCCTAATTACGAGCAGATCTACCTTCGTGTGGGTGATGAGCTGACACAGTATCTCCCCTATACCTATACTATTTATCCCGAGAATGCCACCGACAAGGAGGCTGGCATCTCCTATGGCATCAGCAGCGAGGATGGTATCTTGCAGCGCAATGATGATGGTACCATCAAGGCGGTGAATTCAGGAAGCACCACGGTGTGGGTTTACCACAAGGACATTCCTAACGGTCCCATTAGCCTTTCGGTCTATGTCATTGACTTCCCGACGAAGGAGTCCTTGGCGGTCAAGAACGACCCGTTCTCCGTGACGCTTGCTGATTATGAATTGTCCAAGGTTGATATCTATCAGCGCCTTGTGGACAACATCGAAAACACGGGAACAATCAACTTCCCCCATGAGCTCGATTTTGCTGAGGATACCGCGGGTGAAGGTATTCTGACATTGAACACCGACGGCGACGGCAAGGTAAGTGAGGTTTTGGCCAAGCAATATGGCTCTACTGCCGTGAAGTGGACTTACAACGGAACCGCCATGGGCTTCAACGAAGATGGATCTTTCAATGCAGACAAGGAGTACAACTTCTCCGTTGGTTTCAAGCTGAACATCGTGGAGGGTCTTGCAGACGTTTGGTTAGATCGGTTGCAGATGGATGTCAATGACACCGAGGCTGTGATGGTAATTAAGACCAGACCCGAGAATTTCTTGCTTGATGAGAAGCAGCTCACATGGAGAATTCCTCCTTATAGTGATACGGACGATACCCCCGTTTTGGAAATCGGCGAACGCATTGAGGGAAAGAACGAGTGGAAGGTCACGGCCAACCGCCTTGGAAATTACAACGTGGGTATCTCTTATGGCCAGATTGTCCAGGAAGGCAGTGTGGAAATCGGCCAACGTCTCTTGCTTGGTGAGGGATGGAGTTGGATCTCGCTCTTTGCCAACAAGGTCGGCCAAGATATCTTCTACAAGTATTTCTATGACGCACAGGAGGTTCGATCGCAATATATGCTCGTCTATAACGATCCCGAATATGGATTCTTTGGCGACCTCATGGAGTTGACCACGGCGGAAGCCTATAAGATTTGCGTCAAGGATGGTGCTCACTTCGATATGTTCCTCTATGATGGCGGTGTGTACAACTACAACACAGGCCGTGATATCAACCTTATGCCTGGCTGGACGTGGATGAGCAATCCCTACTGCTTCGACCACGATTTGCAGGTGGCTCTCGGCAAGGCAACCTTTGCCAACGATTCGCGCATCGTCTCCAAGAATGATGGCTTCGCCACCTTCCAGGACGGCCAGTGGGTAGGAACGCTCACGCGCTTCAACGCAGGCGAGGGCTACCTGGTCTATAACGCTGCTGCAGAGAATGCCTTTGTGTCGTTTGCCGCCGAGGGAGTGATCCCGAAAGCCGAGCCGCGCAGCGTGGCTTCCGCCCGCCGTGCCGCCGAGCAGAGCGTGTGGCGCTATGACGGTAGTCGCTTTGCCGACAACATGAGTGTCATCTGCCAGCCCACGACGGAACTTGAGGCCGACCGCTACACCATCGGTGCCTTTGTCGGCGACGAGTGTCGCGGAGAAGGCCGGATGATCAATGGCCGCTTCTTCGTCACCGTCCATGGCGAGATGGGCGAGAAGGTCAGCTTCCGCCTCTATGACGCATTGACGGGCGAATACTTCGTCCTCGACGACGCTGTGGACATTGCCTCCACCGTAGGCACCTACCAGCGTCCGATGGCACTCAACACCCCGACGCTCACGGGCATTGACAGCGTTACGGGCGACCAGGGCGTAGCCGTCTATCTCGATGGTGACCGTGTGGTCGTGGCGGGTGTCGCCGCGGAAAGCGTTGAGGTCTATAATGCCTCGGGTATGCGTGTCGCTGCCGAGGGCCTGGGCACGGGCGTCTATGTCGTCCGCGTCAAGACCGCCTCGGGCACCATCACCCGCACCCTCTTCAGACGTTAGTCTCTCTATGGGCCTCCTCCCACGCCACCGCCAAGGAGCGGAAGCGCGGCGGGAGGCCCTCATAAGATATGTGACCACCGAATCCCAAGAATAACCAAAAACCGACCACGCAATGAGACAGAGCACGCCAGGGCACAGACACCGACTCGCGGCAAGACTTTCAGCAGCCATTCTGATGGCCTGCTCTTGGGCCATTGCGCCCGTCTGCGCGCAGGACATTTCGCAGATAGCCAAGAGCGACCCGCTCATCATCACCGGCTCCATAGGTACCAACAACACCTACTTCCACAGCTCCGCCGGGCTGGGATATATGTCGCCGCTGAGCAATAGCTTCTTCGCCAATCTCAACTTCAACATCTACGGGTTCTCGATGCCGTTCTCGATCTACTTCTCGAACGACAACCTGAACTTCAGCTATCCCCAGTTCTCGTTCAACCTCAGTCCGTCGTACAAGAACTTCACCGCCCACATCGGCCAGTCGTCGATGCCCTTCTCCCAGTATGTGCTCAACATGTCGTTCAATGGTGTGGGACTGGAGTGGCGCGACAAGCAGTTCCGTGCCTCCGCCTTCTATGGTGTGTTGCGCCGCGCCGTCAATGACAACCCCGATGATCCCACCGCCCGCATTCCACAGTACCGACGCTACGGTTGGGGAATCTCGGCAGGCTACAGTAAGGGCGGCAATAGTATCGACCTCTACTTCCTCCGTGCCTACGACTCGGAGAGCTCCATCGATGAGCGGTGGCGTACCCGTGTGCGGCCGCAGGAGAACCTCGTCCTCGGACTGAAAGGACAGTTGAGCTACAAAAACTTCCTCTCGCTGGCCGCCAATGTGGCCACGTCGGCTTTCACCGCCGACCGCGAGTCGCAGCAGGTCATGACCGACGAGGCACGTCGGTTTGACAAGATCTTCGAGACCCGCTACACCTCGCGTCTCCGCTTTGCAGGCGACGCCACGCTCGGACTGACGCTGAAGGGTTTCAATGCGAGCATTTTCTATAAATACATCCAGCCCGACTACGTCTCGCTTGGAACGTACTACACATCCAACAACTACCATACGCTCGGCCTCAGTGCCGGGACGACCCTCTTCCGTCGCCTCACGCTCAGCGCGTCCTTCTCTGGACAGGAGGACAACCTCGCCAAGCAGCAGCTCTATACCACCCGTGGTTATGTCTATAACGCGATGGCTTCGCTCCGCGTCAGCGACCGGATGAACGTCACGGCGATGTACAATGGCTACCTGCAGTCGCAGGGCGATGGTACGGCACAGGTCAACGACACCACCGAGATACACCGTGTGCTCCACTCCTTCAGCCTCGTGCCGACCTATAATCTGCCCGGCGAACTGTTCGACCACACCATCTCGCTCTCGGCCAACTACACGGAAAACCGCGACCTCAACAAGTTCTCCGTGGGACAGACCGACGTGAAGACGCTCGCCCTGGGTGCGTCCTACAACCTCAATGTGAAGCCTTGGGAGACCAATTTCACCTTCTCACTGAGCCACCAAAACACCAAGGGCTTCAATTCGGAGTACTCCTCCGACGTGGCTTCGATCTCCACGGGACGCTCCTTCCTCAAGGAGAAGAACCTCAGCACGTCGGCCACGGTGTCGCTCAACTACAACGAGGTGCGCCACCACTCCAAGAGCCTCTCCATGGGCGTGGACCTGTCGGCGAGCTACACCCTCAAGAAATACCACTCGTTCAGCCTCGGAGCCTCCTTCAGCCAGTATGGCGACGTCAATCTGGAGAAGACGAGGAGCACGCTCGACAACCGCGACGTGAGGCTGACGTTCAACTACCTCTACACCTTCACGCTCCTCCAAGTGAGTGCGAAGAAGAAGGATAAGAAGGAACAGAAGGAGAAAGGCAGTAAGGGCCGGTGATCCCATCTCCCGCCCCAATGCCTCGACCGCCACACGATACCGTACAGGATCGTGATCCCACGCCTAAGCTGACCTCCGTTGGCAGCTGGCGTCACCAAGACCACCCTCTCCGCCGACCCCGTTCCGGCGGGAAGGCAGGAAGGAATGCCAAGAGACCATCATCCTCCAAATACCACGCCCCGACGTGGTAGGCGGGGAGAAACAAAACCAATACATAGAGAACATGAGACTGCGAAGATACACCGCCACACTGATGCTGGCCCTGTTGAGCCTCGCCGCTGCGCTGGCCCAAAGCGTCAACGTCAATGTCATGCCCTTGCGCGACGTGCTGCCGCCGCAAGTGATGTACTATCTGTCCAACCCCGGGCAGTACTTCAACATCACCGTACAGAATCCCTCCACCGAGGCCCAGCAGATCTTCTTCGGCGCGGAGCTGCGGCAGGTCACGCCAGCCTCGGGGCTTGAGGTCGTCGTGCCGGCCAAGACCATGCCGCGCCAGCCTATCGAGGTTGGTGCGGGTGCCACGCGCGTTCTCACCGCAGCGGAGATGCGGACGATGTTCAACCACGTCCGATCATCGGACGTCTCGATGCCGTCCAATCTGTTCTCCGATGTCACCTCTGGTTCCTTCGGCAACCTGCCTGAGGGTACCTACGAGATCATCATCAATGCCTATCAGTGGAATCCGAACACCCCCACGCCTGTACTGATCAGCAACCCTGCTCTCAGCCGTACGATGTTTCGTGTCTGCTACCAGGCAAAAGCTCCCGAGTGGCTCATGCCCGTCTCCACGGGCGACTTTGAGAACCGCGACATCGCCACTCTCGTCAAGCAGACCCCCATCCTCACATGGACTGCGCCGCAGGTCAACTGCGACCCGAAGCCGCGCAACTATACCTACGACCTGAAAATCGTACAGCAGATGCCACTCCAGGATCCCCTGGAGGCCATCGAGCGCAACCCCGTGGTCTATCAGGTCACGGGCCTCACCGTGGCGCAGTGTATGCTGCCTGCGAGCATTGTCAACGGATTATCTCCCTTTGAAACCTATGTCGCGCAGGTCACGGCACGATCCAATGCCACACAGATCGGTGCGCTCGACTATATCAATATCCAGAACGACGGACGCAGCCAGTTGCGCCTCTTCCGCATCAAGGACTATTCCTCCAGCTCACCCGACGGACGTGTGACCTTTGCGCCGCCCGTGGTCAGTGATCCGATGATGGCAGCGGGTGGCGACACGCTCAGTGCCCAGCGATCTGTCACTATCGACTGGAAGGCACCCGTCTCGGACAATCCGTCGGTGCTTCCCGTCACCTTCTCCTATGAACTGAAAGCCGTCGAGGCGGTCAAGGATATGGATCTCTCCAGCGAGGCGGCCCGCCGCAGCTTGATGGAGAGCCAGCCAGCCCTCTACGAGGCCAAGAACCTACGGACGCTCAGCCATGACCTGCCCGCCGAGACCTTTGCCAAGGCCAAGGGCAGCATGGATGTCCTCGTGCAGGTCACGGCACGTCCCGACACCATAGCGGGCTCGCACCGTAAGTATATATTCACTGACGAGGGTCGCTCCGCACCCGTGCGCTTCACCGTGGGCAAGGGTGGCATCCGCATCGTCGGACTGGGAGCCGACGGCGACGCTCCCGACTCGCTATACGTCTTTAATAACCCGCGCATCACGTCACCCTATTTCGCCCCTGACGGAGGAGCAAGAAAGCTCTTCGTGGGCGACGCCCTCAATCTCAATTGGGAGCGGCCGCGCTACTACTCCGGTGACGGTGTGCGACAGGACACGATCCGCTTCAGCTACGACGTGGAGCTCTATGCGGCCCGCGAGTACAAGGATCGGGAGGAGATGCTCAAGCAGAAGCCTATCTACACCAACCGGAATCTCACCCAGCGCAGCGACTCCATCGGCTGGTCGGTGCTCGGTGAGAAGGTTGCCAAGGGCGACTATCTCTTCCTGCGCGTCGTTCCGAAGTCGCTCAACGAGGAGTCGATCCACTTCCTCAACGACTCGCTCAACACCTTCGACGCGGCCATGGCGGAACGTATCAGCCACAATTTCTTCAAGTGTCGCAACCAGATAGACATCGAGAACACAAACCCCACCGCCCGGTCTGCCGACGACTTGCGTGGCAGCGAGGTGATGATAGGTGAATACAAGCTCATCCTCGATGGCGACCTGAAGGCTGTGGAGGGTAAGCCCGGTCACTTCTCGGGCAACGGCCACGTGGTGTGGTCGCCTCTGCTGCTCACATGGAAGCTTGCCGTGGAGTTCTCCGACATAGCCATCAACACCGAAGACCAGGTCTATGAGGGTGTGGTCGAGACATGGGGCGGCAAGGAAGGTGTGAAGATGCGCTCCTCGGAGGTCGTTGACAAACTCTTCTCCGACTGGGGTATCGACAACCTTATCGGTGACACAGGACTTCCCTATGCAGACCGTCTGCAGGAGGAGGCCAATGGCAAGATACGTGGTCTGGCCGATGACCTGCCCGAAATCGCAGAGTACTACCAGGACTTCCAGAAGGGCAAGGCGTTTGTCTCCAACCTTCTGAAGGGCAATCTGGAGGACGTGACCTTCCCGCTGGAGATCCCCGAAGAGTATAATACGACGCCCGTCGGACTGACCATCAACAAGATGAAGTTTGCTCCGACGTTTGCCACGATGGATATCTTTGGCACCTGTGTCGTGCCCGAGAGCGAGGTCACGCAGAAGCAGATCCTCGTATTTGGTGCGCCGCGCCTCTGTATCAGTCCGTCCAGTCTCATCCCCGAGGGTGGCATGGTGGCCCTGCTCAAGGACGTTGTCATCGAGGAGAAGAAGACGGGATTTGAGTGTACTTTCAAGGCACCGACCGATGTCATAGAGCCAGCCGATGGCTGCTTCGTGGCTTGGAGCGACAACAAGTTTGTCGGTCTGACCCTCGACGTCGATATGAAGATGCCCGAAGATCTCAAGATGGTCGATTCCTCTGGCAAACCGACGGAGGAGAGTCCCATGCTTCATATCAAGACTACGCTGTCGAGCTGGGACGACTTCCTCGTCGAGGCCAACCTCGATGAGTTTGAGCACGTCGATCTGCCGGGCTTCACCTTTGGCGCCTCGACGGTCGTCGTCGATCTCTCTGCCACGCGCAATGGCGACGGCATGGTCTTCCCCAAGGAGGACTTTGACCGTGCCAAGGCTGGTATCTCCACGGGCCAGGACGAGCTCTGGGAGGGACTCTTCATCAAGAAGATCAACATGCGCTTCCCCGAGTCCATCAAGATTGGCAACGGCGACGACCCGATGTCCTTCACGATGGAGAACATGTTCATCGACCGCTCCGGCATCACGCTCGACGCGGGTCTGAAGAATATCATTGACTACTCTACGGGTAAGGAGGGTGAGATTGATGGTTTCAAATACACACTCGACCACCTCTATATCTCCATCATCCAGAACAATTTCAACAAGTTCTACTTTGATGGACAACTCAACATACCGCTCTTCAAGGGAACGGTCTATTACACTTGTAATATCTATAACCAGTCCTACACCCAGAAGGGTACGGGTAAGGGCTATGCCTATGTCTTCAAGACCACTCAGATCGAGGACCTCGACTTCGATTTCATGCTCGGTGAGCTGAAACTCGATCACAGGTTGACCTACTTCCTCATCGAGGCACTGCCCGATGCGTCGGGTGAGCTGAAGACCAATGTGGAACTTTGTGTCGGTGGCGGTGTCACCGTAGCAGGAGCGAAGACTGTCAACAAGAAGCTCGCGAAGCTCCCGTTTGACCTCTCGCTTCCCCAGTTGAAGTTCTGTAATATGCGTTTGGCCAACGGCAAGCGTTTTGAGTCGGTCTATGCCGACAGTTTGCAGAAGCGCGACCGGGCGGCTACTGAGGTTATCGTCGATGCCGTCGCGGAGGGTAGCTATGGTTGGTGGAACGAGGCCAAGGATATTGAATTGTGTGGTGGCAAGCTGGTCCTCAACTTTGGCCAGTGGGGTGCCATCGCTATGAACTCGGACCCGTCCAAGCCTTCGGCAGGCGAATGGTTCGAAGGACTCCCCGACGAGGTCAACAAGGCCGTCGATGATGCCATCGAAAAGGGAAAGAATGCGGTCGATAATGCGATTGATGCTGCGGGCAAGGCCGTGGATTCTGCTATTGACGCAGCAGGTAAGGCCGTCGATGCAGCAGGCAAGGCTGTGGATTCTGCTATCGACGCTGCCGGCAAGGCCGTTGATGCAGCTGGTAAGGCTGCCGAATCGGCAGGCAAAGCCATAGACTCGGCATTGGACAAGGCCACTGGAGGCAGTGGTGGCGGAAATACAAAGAAGTTCCTGGACTACGACGAGAACAGTCCGGGCTACGGACCCAGTGTGGCCGAGGTGCCCTATGAGGCGGTAGCTCCGGCTGCTGCGGGATCCAACAAGTCGTTGAGCTGCAAGGTAGGACCGTTCCGCTTTGCACTTACCGACTGGGGATTTGACTATGTCGTCACCGACGGTGAACCCTATCTGGCCATCAAGATTGGTGGTGATATCACGTTCAGCGACGATCTGGATGTGACGGCAGGCACGACGCTGGAGATCCAGTCCTACGTCAAGAATATCAGTAAGCCCAGCGAGATCTCCTTAGAGTATAAGGACCTGAAGTTCCGCGAGGCCCGACTCGACATCGAGACAGCCGTGCTCTCCTTCCAGGGTGTGCTGGCGGTCGATGGCGACGCGGGAGGCATCGGTGGAACGGACAAGGGCTACAAGGGCAAACTGTCCTGCAAGGTCAAGGGCGGCATCTTCGAGATGGACGTCCAGGGCGGTTACTTCAACCACAAGGAGGAGGGCAACAACTTCTCCTGGGGCTTCTTCGACGTGATGGTGGGTGGCAAGATGGGTATTCCCATGCCGCCAGTGGCCCTCAACAACATTCGTGGAGGTCTCTACATCAACTGCGTCTATAACACGAGCGACAAGCTCAATCCTCGTCCTCGCAAGGGTGCGATTGGTATCGTCTTCGGTATGGGCATCACGACGAGCGATGGTGAGGCCATCAAGGGCCGCCTCGACCTGACCGTTGCCTTCGATACCAAGAAGAAGACGCTCACCACGTTCCTGTTCAATGGTTCGGTGACGGCGGTCGGTGGCATCGTCAAGAGTAAGGTCAAGCTCGTCTATGAGGACAACGAACAGGAACGCTACTTCCAGCTCAACCTCACCATGGATGCTGCTTTCGACGGTGGCGAGCTCAAGGAGATTATGAATGAGCTCAATGGTGCGCTCTCCGAAGTGAAGAGCCAGGTGGATGCTGTCGCAGAAGAGTTCAAAGAAATCAAGGAGACAGCAGAGGAGAGCTTCAAGAGCGGAATGGGCGACAAGAGCGAGAAGAAGAACGAGGATTACAAAAAAGACATGGCCTCCTATAATAAAAAGAAGGGCGAGGATAAGGATAAGAGCGACGATGGCACTTCGTTTAGCGGTCCTTCGCTCAAGGTGAGCCTTGATCTTTATATCGGCCACAAGAAGCCCGGTGGTGCGACCAAGTGGCACCTCTACCTTGGTGAGCCCGACCACGACAAGCGTTGTGAGTTTACGCTCGTCGACTTCAAAACAAAAATTGTCTCGGTAGCCATCGGTGCCAACGCCTATTTCTGTTTGGGTAACGAGTTGCCCAACAACGGCCAGCTGCCCCCGATACCAGAGAAGGTGAGACGATTCCTTGATGGTGGAAGTAAGGGTGGTGTGCAGAGCGACAATATCTCTGAAGCCAATGATGCCCGCACCAAGGCGTGCACCGACTTCCTGGCCAATGCGAAGACCAGTGGCGGTGTGATGCTCGGTGCTTCGGTATGGGGCTATGTCAAGGTGGATCTCGGCCTCTTCTACGGAGATATGGGTGCGACGGCGGGCTTCGACGTTTCCATCCGTCACCTTAAGGGCAACAATAAGTGTATGAACCTTAAAAAGGAGCCAGGTATCAATGGTTGGTATGGCGAGGGACAACTCTATGCCTACCTCTATGCCAAATTTGGACTGAGGATCAACCTCGGCTTTTTCAAGAAGAAGTTGGATCTCTTCAATGCGGGCATTGGTGGCGTGCTGAAATGTGGTATGCCCAATCCGAACTACTTCACGGGCAAGGCTCGCGTGAAGGTAGAGCTCCTCGGTGGCCTCGTGAAACTCAACAAGAAGTTCAGTTTCGAGTGTGGCGATGTGTGCGAGATGTTCTACGGCAACGCCCTCGACGACTATGTCCTCTTCGAGAGCTGCAACATCGGACTGAAGAGTTGGGACGAGGCCGAGAAGGCGAAGATCAGTTGGGATATCCAAAGCAATCCCATTGTGATGACGCAGGCCGACCTGAATGTACCCATCCGCGTCGTGGATCCCACACAGCTGAACCGCTTGCAGAACCATTCCAGTGGCGATGGCAAGAGCGAGGAGACGCTCAAGGACCTGGCAAGCCGCCAGTTCCGGTTCAAGATGGACGCCTCTTTGCCGCCTACGCTGACGGAGTATAGTTCGCTCTCTGATGCCAAGGCCAATCGCAATGGCGTGGTGTATGAGATGACGCACCGTATTTATAAGGAGAAGGTGACGCTCTCTGTGGAGCAGCTGCATCGCAACAAGTACTATAAGGTCACCATTTCGGGATACGCACAGGAGTTCTACAACGGCTCATGGCGCGATCCAGAGACGTATGACACCATCAAGAACAAGTACGTTGCCCAGGCATGGAAACAGACCAAGGAGTTCTATTTCGCCACCAACAATGCGGAGATGAGCTTCAAGGATGACGAGGACCTGTATCCGCATGTGAAGTTGATGTATCCCAACCAGGGTAAGCCGGGCAATAGAGAAGACATGATGTTCAACTATTCTGCCAATGGCCAAAACTACAGTTACGCTTATACTCCCGCATATTGGGAGGACGTGAAGCAGCCGATCATCTCGCTGGCTCGGCCGATGAAGGGCAAAGCCTACCAGAAAGGCAGACTGAAGTGGTATCTCTACTCCAATGGAAAGCTGCTCTCCACCCGGGAGAACCAATGGATAGAAACCAACAGCTACTCCATCCTCACTCCGCAGTCGGGATTCGCCAACGTACCAGAGACCAACAATGCCAACTACATCATCCGCCTGCGCTACGAGTGGACGGAAACCAAGACCTCGCCCTCTACCTGGGTTGCTGTCAAGACCTACACTGTCTGGGGCACTTCCGAGAAGCAGGTGCGTAGCAAGGCGATGAAGGATAACGGCATTAATAACATCTCCAGCACCAAAACCAGAGGTAGGGTTGGTAGGAACACCATCAACAAGAAGGTGGAGATTTCTGAGGAGAGTCTAATGAATGTCTCGGACAACGATACTGGTGGAGCTGGAAGACGCAAGTTTATCGTCACCGTCTATGAGCGGAAGGCTGGTAAGGTCACCAGAGACTTCGTCAAGGACCTCTTGGCCCTTAAGGTCACTGTGACCAAGCAGGGTGTCAATGGAAACGCGTTGTACAACGATCCGCTCTACTACTGCAGTAAGTTTATGGCCACCCGTCTCGACAAGATCACCTATGACGGTCAGAACCTTGAAATGAACGACGACCAGCTACTCATCACAAGTGCTAATCAAAGAGGAGGATTTGTGCCGTATTATAACACGGAGAACCCATTTATCTATCTCTCCTATATGAGTCGGATGTTCTTCATCGGTGGTCATAAGTTTGTCTCTGCCAAGAAGAACCTCAACCTGACGGTGCAAAGCACGCAGTCGCTTTGGCTTGAGACGCCCTATGGCAGTTGGAGAGACGGAATACTCCGAAACAATTATATCGGACACATCCGTGATGGTCGCAAGAGCATAGAGTTTGCGCTTACGATGGGCACCTATCGCTTCCAAGACGAGCTGGGCACCACATATCCGCTTTATAGCGATCATAGTGGTGGTTATACCCAGTGGCTGGGCAATAGCAGCAGCCTGTTTGATGGCCACAAGCTGACGGAGGAAGCCTACGCACGGGTGTTCGCCGAGGTGTACAACATAGCCGAGGACATGCACAACAATATCATCCGTCGTGTCGGTTTTCAGATTTATTACTCCAAATCGAGTATGCGAGACTGGCTGGCGAGCTATGCAGGTTCGAAAGAGCAAACCTTTGACGATGCTAAGTCGGATGTTTACGCATTTGTTCCGAGGTATCAGTATGGTGTTGTATGGAATGCGGCCAGCCGTTGTGGACTGAATATCAGCAAGACCATTGAGATGGACAAGGCTGCCAACAGGTATCGCCACGTTCGTATCAGGGCTGATAAGGGAGACTTCCTTGGAAGAACGCTCTACTTCGCCTATGCGGACAAGGACCACAAGAAGTATGTCGATGATGACTATAAGTCACAGTCTCAAGTCCTTCAATTCAATGCGTGGAAGGCGTTGCGCAACAACAATATGCGCCTCTACTTCAAGCGCTACCGTGTCAATGCTTGGGACTACAAGAACAAGATGTGGACTGTGTACCCGCTATATTATTCGGAGAAGCGCTTCAACAACACTTACAATGACCTCCTCAAGAATCTGGTAGTGAAGTATAATATCCCATTGCGTGGCAAGTGATCGGATACCAATTCTCACCAAGGAACGGGTAGCGCTATAGGTAAAGGTAGTACCGTTGGAAAAGGTTCGAATAAGGGTGGAAAACGAAGGTAAAGAGTAAGAATATCTAAATAGACGTAAAGCGATGATGAAACAGCAAAATAATCAGATGAAGGGCCTTGTTTGGCTTTTGGTCGCCGCCGTGTGCGTGCCGTGTATGCTCTCTTGGGCAGCGACTTCGTCATGGCGTGCCCCCTTGGGCGTGGCTGCCGTTGATACCGTCGTGCAGCAGGATGGCGACGACGATCTGTTGCCAGGCACCTACCCTGTGGGCACCCTTTCCCGAGACAGTGTCGATGACTCCATAGAGGATCTCTACGTCTATATCAAAGCCGTGGGCCGCACCTATGGCGATAGCATTGTCCTGCGCTGGGCGGTGGAGTCCTATCCCGAATGGGACCGACTCAACCGCACGGGCTACGACGTGCTTCGCCACACCGAGGGAGAGGGCGAGTTCCTCCTCGATACCCTCGCGACGGGCATCCGTCCAATGAGTCTCGCCGACTTCCGTCGTTGCTACCCCGACACGATCGACTCGCTGGCCTATATGGCCATGGGTGCAATCTACGGCGAGGGTGATATGACTCCGGAGATGACCAACTACGAGCCCGGAAGTATCGGGTCTTTCGTCGAGCTGGAGCAAGACCAGAAGACGCGACTCATCGGCGCTTTCCTCGCCGCAGAATGGAGACCCGACCTCGCTCAGGCGATGGGCCTGCGCTTTGTCGATAAGACGGCGAAGAAGGGAAAGACTTACTCCTATTTTATTATGCCGTCTGTTCCCGACACGACGGGTCGCTTCTTCATCATGCCAGCCCAGGTGGAGAACCTCCGCAATGAGAAGTATGTCCCCGCTCCCTACGACGTAGCCCTCACCGACACCATTCTGGAGCATGGATCGGTCGGTCTGAGTTGGAATGATGCGATCAACGGTACTTTCGACGTGTTCTGGCGCAAGGTGGGCGAGGCGGACTGGCGCAAAGTCAACGAGTTGCCCTATGCACCGCCGTTCCGTTTCGGTCAGGACGACCCCTCTATTTTCTATGAGCACTCGCCGGGCGTGGTTGGCCTCTATGAGTATGCTGTGCGTGCCTACGATGCCTTTGGCGATCTCACGCCGCTCTCGGCACCACACAAGGTGTTCTTACCCGACTTGATGCCGCCGCTCGGGCCTGAGATCACCTCCATCGTCATCGACCGTCCGGGCAAGACACTCTACGACGAGGTCTATGCCACCATCTATTTCCACAAGGATAGCCTGGAGGACGACTTCGTCCGCTACGTTCCCCTCTACTTCAATGACCGCGACTCCTCGAAGCAGTGGAAACTCCTCACCAATCAGTATATTGCGCCCGGAGATACGATGGTCCGCATCGACGTGACCAACATTTCGACGGGTATGATCACCATCGCTGCCGTCGATACTGCCGAGAACATGGGCTACGCCTATCCGAAGCTCCTGCGTGTGAGGGACGCCCGCCCACCCGAGGCACCCACCCAAGTGCGGGGTCTCCCCAGCCTGGATGGCACCATCGCCATCCTTTGGGAGATGAGTGACACGCTCGACGTGCACCACTACGATGTTTTCTGGGCCAACTCCCCCGACGATGAGTTTACGATCCTCAATCGCCGTCATGTCATCCCGCGGTCCTATACTGACACGGTGGCGGTGGACATCAACCAGCGGTACATCTACTACTATGTGCGTGCGGTCGATTACGCCACCAATATCGGTGCGCCTTCCGACACCATCGCCGTCCTCCGTCCCAGTACGGTGCCTCCCTCGCGACCCCACCTCGACTCCGCATGGGTTGACAACCGCATGATCCACACCCGCTGGATCGGTGGAAGCGACGAGATGGTCTCTCACTACAACGTCTATCGTCGCCGCCCCGGTGCAGCATGGACGCTGCTCCGCGTGGCCGATGGCGACTCCGTGCGTGCCCATGGCTATGCCCTGCAGATCGACGATGCACCGCCCGCCCCGCTGGGTGCACGCTACGAGTATGCTGTCGAGACCATCAGCCTTTGGGATATCAGCTCTGGTCTCTCGCCCGCCTTCTCCGGCCGTGTCAACTACGACAAGGTGCTACCTCTCACGCCGACCCTCTTCGCCGACTATGACGTGCCTTCGGGCGAGGTCAAGCTGGCCTGGGAGATGGACGACAAGAACGCGGGGGGAGCGGAATACTACTACTGCGTCTATCGCCGCCGCAAGGGGCAGGAGACGTTCCGGTTCATCACCGACGTGCCACAAGGCGTCCATACTTATACGGGCGACCTGCTGCAACCTGGCGAGTGGGCCGAATACTACCTGACGGTGCGCTTCCGCGATGGCCGCCAGGGACAAGTGTCTAACCGGGTGACGGTGGCCGCTCCGGCCAATCCGCCGTCAACCACAGAACAATGATCATGGACATGAAACCTATCCGCCGACTTACGGCCTCCCTATTGAGGCACCGCGCCGCGCCGTGGCTCTGTGCCCTCGCCGTCCTTGTGCTCACTTCCTGCGGCGACTTCTTCGAGTTTGGCGAGGAGCGCGCGACGTGGGACGGCAAGATAATCTGCCAGAACGACAGCTCCGTGGTCATGGTGGGTGACACGATGACCCTTTCCGTGGACTTCTCGCCACCCCGTCCCGACAGCCTCTCTGTCTTCTGGAGTGTGACCAGCGACGACTCCATCCCGCCGGCCTATGTCCTTGGCGACCGCTTCATAGGTGTCAGTCCGGGCACGGCTCGCGTCATGGCCGTTCTTTCCAACGCCATGGCCTCCGCCTCCTGCTCCGTGCGGGTCATAGGGCGGTGGGAGCAGCCCGACTTCAATCGTCTCCATCCCCACGACATGGTCATCTATGCCCATATCACCGTGAGAGGAGAGGAATGGAACCCCGACTCGATGATGGTCGGTGCCTTCATTGGCGGGCAGCTCGTGGGAATGGCCGTGCCAAAGACGGCCCACGACATCGACTATGCGCTGCTCCGCATCTGGGCGAAGCATGACACCCATGTGGGACGCATTCTCCTGCGGTGCTATGACCGCCGCCGCTTCCGACTCTACTCCGCGCCGCAAGACTTCGAGTTCGACACGGGTAAGACCCTCGGAACGCTGTCAAAACTTTATGATATAAACTTTTAGACAAATAGTACGACAATGAAGAAGATACGCTGCCTGCTGCCCCTGCTGCTTCTCGCGCTCTTTACGGGATGCACACTGATGATAGACGAGCCGGAGACCGCCACCACTCCTCAGGAGACCGAGAACGGCGACGGCATCACCTCGCCACGCCGCATCGTGAGCGACATGGGAGAGGTGAGGTACCAAATTGGGCCAGAAACGAGGATGATAGACAAGGACTATCTGCCCTACCTCCTGACCTACAAGACCGACACGCTTGACCGGGTGACGGAGATCTACTTCAACAAGTCGATCCCCCTGGAGTTGCTGCCGCAGCGTGGAGAGTTTCTTGCCACGGACCAAACCGATGCGATTCCCAACGGACTGGCCCACCAAGTGAACCTTGTCCGCACTACCGACAACGGCTATACAGTCGAGGTGTCTCCTGCCTCCTATGATGATGTGTACAAAACGCTCGATATCGTAACCGACTTTGACATCGTTCGAGTGCCCGTGGAGAAATCCAACGCCTACGGCTTTTGGAAAGTGGCAGGCGACGAGCCCGAGTATGAGTACAAACTGCGAGGCACTTATCTCAATCCTTTGGCACGCTATGCACCGCTCCGTGCGGATGATCCGATTGATAAGAGATGGTCGATAGCCGATCTTGGATTTAAACTTTCAAAAGGACATTATACCAAGCTATTTAGTAAATATATGTTGGGGGATTCTGCGTGGGATTGGGAGCCGTCTGGTGGGAAGGCATCGTACAACTTCCATTTGGATGGTGACTTTGATGCCTATGCAGGACTTGAGATATTTTGGCACTTTCATTCTGACATCCGCAAGGATGATGGGTATGCTGATGTTGCGACCAGCATAGAATATGAGTTAAAGGCTGGTTTTGGTGGAGAGCGTGCCGAAATTGGCGTAACATTTCCTATCATGGGTAATAAAAGTTGGAATACAAAGGACTGGAAGCAGAAATACAAAGAAGCTTCTGGTACCAATCCTTTTAAGAAAATCTGCCAAATAGATAAGAGTGATTACTGGGTGCAGTTCAATTTCCCAGAAGCTAATTTTACGATTGGCCCCGTTCCATGTTCTGTAGGAGTTGATTTTGCTTGTACGGCAGACCTTTATGGATACTTGCAAATGCAGCAGCCATTCATCTTTGAGACAGGAATTAAGGGAACAATCCTCAAAACGGGATTCCACATCGATCCAGATTCTTCATATAGCTATCCAAAGCAGGGAGATCCCTTGGACAAACTTGCCGAACCATATATTATTACCCAAGGGGCTAAAGGCCTTCCAACTTTAGGTTTGGGCCTTCGTCCAAATGTCAATGCGGCTCTGACGTTTACAGCTGGTGAGTTGATTAAGGCAAGTATTGGTCCCACCATCAGCTGCCCTATTGAGTTTGGATGGGATTTCAGTAGGCCCAGTGAGCTAACGAAGGGTTTTCCATGGGAGCCAAAAGACTATAAAGGTGATGAGTTGGGTTATGCTGCCAACTCAGGCCTCACTTTTGATCCAACGGTATCCATCGAAGCCGACGTGACTTTAGATCTGAAGGTTTGGGAATTCCCGTTGGCACACACTTCACTTGGAGAATGGAAAATTCCTATCGGATTCTTCAAGCGATGGAATCCGAAACTGAAGGTTGACAAAATCTATCCCTTGCCCGACAAGTCAAATGCAGATTCTACCTGCTACTACGCTACAATAAATACTGAAAAAGAGACCTTCTTCAGTACCCCCGAAGGTCTTCCAGAATTATATGTATATCAACAGTATGATGACGAGGGGAAACGTGCCACCTGTATTAGCCACGATAGCGAGAAATACGACCCTAAGGCTACTTACGAGTATGAATTTTATCTCCCAAAATCATACAGTGATATCTTTTGTTATGCCACTCCTGTGCTTGATGGCAAATACCATTATCCCGAGAAGTTTACACGCTTTAGTAAAACGCTAGAAATCAAAAACATCGAGCGGGTTCAAGTCACGGGGACAGGCGATGTACTCTCCGAATGGGAGGAGGCTGTCGGAGTGAAACTGAATCTCAAGGGGAAACTCATGGACCAATGTTCTTCGCTGGAACTGGTAGCCAGAATAGAAGCGGAAGAAGGTGGTTTCTTACCTACGCAAACATTCTACCTCGACGTGCCACAGTTTGGCAAAGAGTATGTCAAGAACCTTCTCTTTGTTATTGCCTATACGAACGTACGTCCTGCCAACGTGAGTTTTAGTCTTAGGTATTATGATGCAGAATTGAAAGACCATCTTCTGGACTACAAAATTTTTGAATTTAGCGATTACGACTTCAGCGGCGACGACCTCGATCTCGATAACATGAAGAAGTGGACGAAAAAGGGCTACGAGCTACTACAGTAAAACGAGCCACCCCGTAGATTCCTACAGTTCGTGCCCTGTCGCGCAGCAATGGATCCCCCTTTGCTGTACGACAGGGCATTTTGCATGATCGTAGCCCCGAAGTCAACATTGCGCAACGAAAGCGGTGGAGTGGTGGAGTGCTTGCACTTCCTTTCATACCTATACCCCGATAGGGGCGCGCGAAGAAACTTTCGGCATGAGACGCAAAAAGAGTTGAAAAAATTTGTCCCTTATACAAAAAAATCTTAACTTTGTAGCTGTATGCCAGTTTCGAAGCCACTAAACGGCAAGGACGACACGTTCGACCTCTTGATCCCCCACGAAACACCATACTAAAACAATAAGAACCAATAACGACGAATTTTATGAAGAAACTCACCACCAACTCAAAACTGATCGGGTGCCTGATGGGCCTCGGTATCGTGGCGTTGGGCACAGGATGTACCGACAGCGACTACGATTTGTCCAGCGTCGATTCCACAATCGGCGTGGGCGGCGAGGGCCTGGAGCTGCCAACGAGCAGCACGGAGAACATCATTCTCGACGACGTGTTGAAACTAAACAACAGCGACTTTGTGAAGATAGCGGCCAATGGCGACTACATGTTCAACAAAGACGGCGACGAGGCCACGCCCTCCCATCCCTACATCAACAAGATCTGGGTGGAGAAGGCCAACGTCAACAACAACTTCCGCTTGCACATCACGCTGCCGAGCCAAAGTGCAGGAGTACGCAGGGCGAAGCTGAGCAACCCCGTCACGGCAGAGGGCAAGCTGGCTGAGTTCCACTACACCGGTGCCGCCTCCAACGATATCCGCGAATTAAAAGAGGCCAGTGTGTCGTCCGACGTGGAGATCAGCGTGGCCGTCAGTGCCGATTTGAAGCGTGCGGTGAAGACCTTCAAGACCCTCACGCTCACCGTATCCTCTTATATGCGCCTCGACCTGCGCCAGTGCTCACCCTCCCAGCCCGACTACGATGCGGCCACGGGTGTAGTGACATTTCACAACGTGAGCAGCACGGCCAACATCAAGCTCCGTGCCGCGGTCAAGACCTTGGACTTCCAGAAGCCCGCCACGACGGACAACAAGCTGCGCTTCACGCCAGGACAGAATGGCAAGGATGGTCAAGTGGACCTCAATGGCGTGCTGAATGTGGGTATCTCTTTCGACGAGATCGATTATGCCCAGAGCGGTGGCGACCTCTACCTCTCAGCTAATATGTCGATGGGATCCATCACGGTGCTTGAGGCCACGGGTAAGTTTGATCCCGAGATCTCACTCCGCGACCTGGGACGCACCACCATCGGCTCCGTGCCCGACTTCCTGACCGACGGCGAGGTGTCGGTCAACCTCTACAACCCCCTCATCGACATCAATATCCAAAGCGACATCGACGTGGCTGGATTTGTCTCCGGCACACTCTATGCCGAGGATGCAAACGGCCAGGAAATGGCCAGGGTACGCATCCCCGAGTTCTACATCCGTCCGGATGGCTCCACCCATGTCTGCATCTGCAAGTATGCTGAGGGTGTGGATGCCTCCGCCTACGACCAGGTGGTGGCCGTTCCCCAACTCTCCGACATCATGCGTCGCATTCCGAAGACGGTACGCTTTGCCGCCGAGGCCCGTGCCGATGCCTCCCGCGAGGGCACGATGGAGCTTGGCAAGAGCTACACCATCCAGCCCGCCTATTCCATCATGGCACCGCTGGCCTTCGACGAGGGCGCACGCATCGTCTATAACGACACCATCGACGGATGGACTGACGACCTGGAGGACATCGACCTCATGGCGGGCAGCGCCATCGAACTGACGGCCAACGTGGAGAACAAGATTCCCGCCTACCTGACCGTATCAGCCACCGCCATCGACGTCCAGGGCAAGCCGATCCCCGAGAACCGCATCAAGGTAGAGGTGTCCAGCGTCATCAATGCCTCCGAGGACGGCAAAACCCCTGTCGTCACACCACTCAAGATACGACTGACCGAGGGCGAGCCGGGCAGCGTGGCTCTCGTTGATGGACTCACATTCCGCATCGAGGCAGCCTCGGGCGAGGAGGGTGCCAAGAGTATCGTAGGCCAGACCATCAACGCCTACAACCACACGCTGAAGGCGCGCGACATCAAGGTGCGACTCGTCGGAAAGATCATCGTAAACAAGGACTGATAACCACTTTTAGACCTAACACTACATCATGAATAGAAGCAAGAAATATATGATGGCCGCCGCACTGGCCACACTGTCCTGCGGCGCGATGGCCCAGGGACTCAATACGGGCTACTTCATCGACGGATATGCCTTCCGCCACAACCTCAACCCGGCGTATGGCAACGACCAGAACTACGTCTCGATACCCGCTCTCGGCAACATTCAGGTGCGCACGCAGGGCAATTTCGGACTCGGCGACGTACTCTTCGACAACCCGCGCTATGGCATCGACAGCGACAAGAAGAAGACCACCTTCATGAATCCTTATATCGCTGACGGCGAGGCACTGAAGGGCTTTGCCTCGGGCAACAATCGCATCAATGCCGACGTGGACATCACGCTGCTCTCTGCGGGCTTCAAGGCCTGGGGCGGCTACAACACCATCTCGCTCGATGCCCGCACCAACGTCGGTCTGTCGCTGCCCTACGAGCTCTTTGCTTTTGCCAAGAACACGGGCAACCAAAGCTATGACATCGGCGACATCCACGCCCATGCCCAGTCGTTTGTGCAACTTGCTTTGGGCCATTCGCGCCAGATCGACGACCGCCTGCGTGTCGGTGCCAAGATGAAGTTGCTTTTCGGTGTGGCCCGTGCCGATGCAGAGATCAAAGACCTGCGTGCCGACCTCAGCGGTCCGGACCAATGGACCATGACGGGACAAGCGATGGCCAATGTGTCGATGAAGGGCTTCACTTATAAAGAGGAGCAGAAAGAGTACAAGGTCGATGGACAGGGCACCTACCGTCGCGTGAACGACGTGGATGTCGATGGTGCCGGCCTGGGTGGCTTTGGTATGGCATTCGACTTCGGTGCTACTTACAAGATCGACGACGACTGGACGGTGAGCGCTGCGCTGCTCGACCTTGGCTTCATCGGATGGAGCAACAACATGCAGGCCGTCAATCGCCAGACAAGTTTCGAGTTCAACGGCTTCCACGACGTGGCTGTCAAGAAAGAGGACGCCATGGGCAACCCGAAGGACAACAGCTTGGAGTCGCAGGGCGACCGCTATGCCGACCAGATTGCCGACTTTGCCAACCTCTCCAGCGATGGCGACAAGGGTAGCCGCAGCACGGGTATCGGTGCGACGATGAATTTCGGATGCGAATACACGCTCCCGGCCTACCGCCAGCTGAAGTTCGGCTTCCTCAGTTCCACCCGCATCAATGGCAAGTATAGCTGGACCGACGCACGCCTGAGTGCCAACGTAGCCCCGCTGTCATGGCTCGATGGCGGCATGAGCTTCTCGGTCAATAGCTTCACGGCCAGCATGGGATGGGTCATCAACGCCCATCCGAAGGGCTTCAACTTCTTCATCGGCATGGACCACATCCTCGGCAAGACGAGCAAGGAGTTTATCCCCCTCAGTTCCAATGCCAGCCTGAACCTCGGTATGAACGTCACCTTCTGATAGTCAGCTACGGTTCGCCCAGACGGCGACCTGGCATGATTCCCCATAGCTGCGCCCGCCATCAGCCCTCACAGGCCGTTGGCGGGCGCAGCCTTTCGTCAGCGATTCCTTCCTTTTGTCCCGTCTTTTCCGTCGCGATCTTCCTCCCGATTTCCATCATTTCCACCGCCATTTTAGTCCCTTTGCCGCCCCGTCACGGCACCCTGCTGCCTTGTCCCCAACATTTCTCCCTCATTTATTTGGTCGTTTCGGAAGAAAACTGTAATTTTGTCGCATATTTTAAACAATCTCCTGAAACAAGACGAACATGAAAGATGTAAGAATTGTAGAGTGTGTCCCCAACTTTTCCGAGGGCCGCAACATGGACGTGATTAACCAGATTACCCGCGAGGTCGAGTCTGTCAAGGGCGTCAAGCTCCTCGATGTCGATCCGGGTGAGGCCACCAACCGCACCGTGGTGACGTTTGTCGGCTCGCCCGAGGACGTCTGTGAGGCTGCTTTCCGTGCAGTCAAGAAGGCTGGCCAGCTCATCGATATGCGCCAGCACCATGGCGCACACCCCCGCTTCGGTGCCACCGACGTGTGCCCGCTCGTACCTGTAGCCGGCATCACGCTGGAGGAGTGTGCCGAGTTGGCCCGCAAGTTGGGTGAGCGTTTCGCCAACGAGTTGGAGATTCCTTGCTACCTCTACGAGGCCGCCGCACAGACCGAGGAGCGCAAGAACCTTGCCGTCTGCCGCCGTGGTGAGTATGAGAAGCTCGCCGAGCGTCTCGGCACGGAGGATGGTCCCGATCTGGGCAACCGTCCCTTTGACGAGAAGGTGGCACGCACGGGCTGCACCGCTGTCGGCGCACGCGACTTCTTGATTGCCGTCAACTATAACCTCAACACCACCTCCACCCGCCGCGCCAACGCCATCGCGTTCGACGTGCGCGAGAAAGGACGCCCCATGCGCGAGGGTGGTAGCCTCACGGGCAAGATCCTCCGCTACGAGAATGGATCACCCATCATGCAGCCGGGCACGCTGAAGGCCACAAAGGCCATCGGATGGTTCATCGACGAGTATGGCATCGCACAGGTCTCGATGAACATGACCAACATCAATGTCACCCCGCTCCACAAGGCCTTCGACGAGGTCTGCCGTGCCGCCGCCGAGCGTGGCGTCCGCGTGACGGGTACGGAGATTGTCGGTCTCATCCCGAAGCGCGTGCTCATCGAGGCTGGTGAGTATTTCCTGCGCAAGCAGCAGCGTTCCACCGGTATCCCCGAGGAGGACATCATCAAGATCGCCATCCACTCCATGGGTCTGGAGGACCTCAAGCCCTTCAACCCGAGAGAGAAGGTCATCGAGTATCTCCTGGAGGACGAGAACAAGACGGCGAAGCTCGTCGATCTCACGGTGAGCGAATTTGCCAACGAGACATCCCGCGAGAGTCCAGCACCGGGTGGTGGCACGATCGCCGCCTACATGGGTGCGCTCGGAGCTGCCCTGGGCACGATGGTGGCCAACCTCTCCGCCCACAAGCGTGGATGGGACGAGCGCTGGGAGGAGTTCTCTCAGTGGGCAGACCGTGGTCAGGATATCGTCCGCCGCGCCCTGCACCTCGTCGATGAGGACACCGAGGCCTTCAACCGCATCATGGATGCCTTCGGCCTGCCCAAGGGCACCGAGGAGGAGAAGGCTGCCCGCAGCCAGGCCATCCAGGACGCCACGCTCTATGCCACGAAGGTGCCTCTGGAGACGATGAAGACCGCCTATGCTGCATTCGACATCTGCCGCGCCATGGCACAGGAGGGCAACCCCGCCTCTGTCAGCGACGCAGGAGTAGGCGCACTCGCCGCCCGCTCGGCAGTGCTCGGCGCATGGCTCAACGTCCGCATCAACGCTGCTTCTCTCAAGGACCGTGCCACTGCCGACGCCATCTTGGCCGAGGCCAAGGAGATGGCCGAGAACGCACAGCAGCAGGAGAAGGAGATCCTCGCTATCGTCGATACGAAGATCGAGGGATAAGACACCATACCGAAGCCCTTTGGCCGAAAGACGCCAAAGGGCTTTCACCATTGAACAAAAAGTAACAAAATAATGACCTTAGCAGAATTTCAGGCCGACATCCGTGCCGGCATTCCCGCTGAGCTGCCAGCATTGCAGCCCTACGACACTACCATCAACCATGCGCCCAAGCGCAAGGATATCCTCACCCCGGAGGAGAAGAAGCTCGCTCTGCGCAACGCGCTCCGCTATTTTCCGAAGGAGCTTCACGCACAGCTCGCCCCCGAGTTCGCCGAGGAGCTGCGCCAGTACGGTCGTATCTATATGTACCGCTACCGTCCCACCTATGAGATGAAGGCCCGCAACATCTCCGACTATCCCCATCGTTCGGAGCAGGCCGCAGCCATCATGCTGATGATCCAGAACAACCTCGACCCGCGCGTGGCACAGCACCCGCACGAGTTGATCATCTATGGAGGCAATGGTGCCATCTTCCAGAACTGGGCACAGTATCGTCTGACGATGAAGTACCTCTCCGAGATGACCGACGAGCAGACCCTCGTGATGTACTCTGGCCATCCCTTCGGCCTCTTCCCGTCACACAAGCGCGCACCGAGAGTGGTCGTCACCAACGGTATGGTCATCCCCAACTACTCCAAGCCCGACGACTGGGAGCGCATGAACGCCCTCGGCGTGAGCCAGTACGGACAGATGACGGCTGGTTCCTATATGTATATCGGCCCGCAGGGCATCGTCCACGGCACGACGATCACGGTCCTCAATGCCGCCCGTCGTGTGATGCACGATCCCGCCCGTGGTGCCAAGAACCCCATCCCCCTCTTCGTCTCCTCTGGCCTCGGTGGCATGAGCGGTGCTCAGCCCAAGGCTGGCAACATCGCCAAGGTGGTCAGCGTCGTAGCCGACATCAATCCGCTCGCTGCCGAGAAGCGTCACGAGCAGGGTTGGGTCGATGAGCTCCACACCTCGCTCGACGAGTTGATTCCCGCCATCCGCGAGGCTGTGAGCACCAAGACGGTGAAGTCAATGGCCTACGTCGGCAATGTCGTCGATCTCTGGGAGCGCTTGGCCGAGGAGGATATCGAGGTCAATCTCGGTTCCGACCAGACCTCTCTCCACAATCCGTGGGCCGGTGGCTACTATCCCGTGGGTCTCACCCTGGAGGAGAGCAAGCGCATGATGGCCGAGGATCCGAAGGAGTTCAAGGCCCGTGTCGAGGAGTCTCTGCGCCGCCAGGTGGCTGCCATCAACAAGCTGACCGCCCGTGGCATGTACTTCTTCGACTATGGCAACGCCTTCCTCCTGCAGAGCTCACGCGCCGGTGCCGACATCATGGCTGCCGACGGTCACGGCTTCCGCTATCCGTCCTACGTCCAGGATATCATGGGTCCGATGTTCTTCGACTACGGCTTCGGTCCGTTCCGCTGGGTCTGCACCTCTTGCGATCCCGCCGACCTGGCACTGACCGATAAGATTGCCGAGGAGATTATGATGGACGAGCGCAGCCATGCCACCCCCGACATCCAGCATCAGCTCGACGACAACATCCACTGGATCCGCGAGGCAGGTCCCAACCACCTCGTCGTCGGTTCACAGGCCCGCATCCTCTATGCCGACTGTGAGGGCCGTACCCGCATCGCGCTGGCCTTCAACGAGGCCGTCAAGGATGGCCGTCTCAAGGCACCCGTCGTTCTGGGTCGTGACCACCACGACGTCTCCGGTACCGACTCTCCCTTCCGCGAGACCTCCAATATCTATGATGGTTCTCAGTTCTGCGCCGACATGGCCGTACAGAACGTCATCGGCGACTCCTTCCGTGGCGCCACGTGGGTGAGCATCCACAACGGCGGTGGTGTAGGCTGGGGCGAGGTCATCAACGGTGGCTTCGGTATGGTAGTCGATGGCTCCGAGGAGAGCAGCCGCAACATCCGCGAGATGCTCTTCTGGGATGTCAACAACGGTATCTCCCGCCGTGCATGGGCCCGCAACAAGGGATCCATGGATGCCATCCAGCGTGAGATGGACCGCACGCCCGACTTCCGCATGACCATGCCGAACCTCGTCGACGACAACATCATCGACGCTGCGTTCTAACATATTGTCTGGGGGCCGCAACAGGCTCACAGACAACCTGTTGCGCGATATGTTTTCAAGCAACGATAAAATCAAAACATCAACCCATCGGGCCTTCACGGGCCTGACAACACTTTAAGAAAGAAAAGAAGCAATGGAACGTAAAATCCATTATATCAGCGCAGAACATCTGACGCTCGATACCGTCCGCGCCATCATCCGCGAGGGCTATGAGCTGCGTCTCTCCGACGACGCCAAGGCACGCATCATCCGCTGCCGTGAGTATTTGGACAAAAAGATTGCCACCGCCGAGGCACCCATCTACGGTGTGACGACAGGTTTCGGCTCCCTCTGCAAGGTGAGCATCGACGAGGACAAGCTGTCCCAGTTGCAGATCAACCTCATGATGAGCCACGCCTGTGGCGAGGGCGACCGCGTGCCGACGGATGTGGTCCGTCTGATGATCTTCTTCAAGATCCAGTCGCTCTCCTACGGCTACAGCGGCATCAAGCTCGACACCGTGGAGCGTCTCATCGAGTTCTTCAACCACGGCGTGTGCCCCGTTGTCTATCAGCAGGGTAGCGTGGGCGCCTCTGGCGACCTCGTGCCGCTGGCTCACCTCTGCCTGCCGCTCGTCGGCCTCGGCCATGTAGAGTATGAGGGCAAGATCATCACGGGTGAGGAGCTCAACGAGAAGATGGGATGGAAGCCCATCCACCTCGCCTCCAAGGAGGGTCTCGCCCTCCTCAACGGTACGCAGAACATGCTCGCCTTCTTCGCCTGGAGCGTCCTGAAGGCACAGGATCTGTCGAAGTGGGCCGACCTCATCGCCACGATGTCTCTCGATGCCTTCGACGGCAGAATCGAGCCGTTCCTGCATCCTGTCCACGCCGTGCGCCCCCATCGCGGCCAGATGGAGACGGCAGACCATATCTACGAGCTCCTCCAGGGTTCTGAGCTGATCAAACAGCACAAGACCCATGTGCAGGATCCCTACTCCTTCCGCTGCATCCCGCAGGTGCATGGTGCATTCAAGGATACGCTTCATTATGTGGAGGAGGTCTGCACGACCGAGATGAACTCCGCCACCGACAACCCCACCGTGGTGCCCGAGGAGGATATGATCATCTCTGCCGGCAACTTCCACGGCGAGCCCATCGCCCTTCCGATGGATTTCCTGGCCATCGCCCTCAACGAGTTGGGCAGCATCTCCGAGCGCCGTATCTACAAGTTGGGCGACGAGCAGCGCGGTCTTCCCTCCATGCTTGTGGCCAAGCCGGGTGTGAACAGCGGATTCATGATCACCCAGTATGCTGCCGCCTCGATCGTCAGCCAGAGCAAGATGCTCTGCATGCCCAACTCTGCCGATAGCATCCCCACCTGTCAGGGTCAGGAGGACCACGTCTCCATGGGTGCCAACGCCGCCACGAAACTCTATCGTGTGGCTGAGAACACGGAGCGCGTCCTTGCCTTGGAGCTCTTCAACGCCGCACAGGCCCTCGACTTCCGCCGTCCGCTGAAGTCCTCGCCCGCGGTAGAGAAGTTGCACGCAGAGTACCGCAAGATCGTCCCGTTCATCGAGATCGACCGCGTGATGTACCCGCTCATCGCCAAGAGCATCGACTTCATCGCCAAGAATCAATTCTAAACGTTTTATCCCCATCGATCGTTAGGCGCGGCCTCATGATCGATAGGGAAACTAAAACGATAAAAAAGTAAGATCCGTGCGGGGGACGGCAAGGGTGTCCATGACGGGCGCGCTTGCTCTCCCCCGCACTTTTTTTATTGGTATCATCATTATTTATATTATACGAAGACAATGAGAACGATATACACCAACATCGCCCAACTCTGTGGCATCACCCACGGAGAGCTGCGCAAGGCGGGACAGGAGATGGCCCGCGTAGAGACGATGAGGGACGCATGGATCGCCGTCGAGGACGACAAAATCTTGGATTTCGGCACGGGCAGCGTGCCTGCGGAGCTGACGCAGGGCGCCAAGGTCATCGATACTAAGGGCGCCTTCGTCATGCCGCGCTTCTGCGACAGCCATACCCACCTGGTCTGGGCAGGCAGCCGTGAGCAGGAGTTTGAGGACAAACTCCAGGGATTGTCCTATGCCGAGATTGCCGCCCGCGGCGGTGGCATCCTCAATTCTGCCGACCGTCTCCACGAAACGAGCGAGGAGGACCTTTTCGAGCAGACCATGCGCCGTGCCGAGGAGATCTGGCAAAAGGGCACGGGCTGTGTGGAGATCAAGTCTGGCTACGGACTGACGACCGAGGATGAGTTGAAAATTCTGCGTGTCGCCCAGCGCGTAAAGGCCCATTCGCCCCTCCGCATCGTGACCACCTTCCTCGGTGCCCATGCCGTCGGCCGAGCCTACAAGGGACGCCAGTCAGAATATGTCGATCTCGTCATCAACGAGATGATGCCCCGTGTGGCTGCCGAGGGACTGGCCGACTTTGTGGACGTGTTCTGCGATGAGGGTTTCTTCACGCCAGAGGAGACCGACCGCATCCTCGAGGCTGGCGAGAAATATGGCATGAAGGGTAAGATTCATGCCGACGAGCTGGCCTTCTCGGGTGGATCCCGTGTTGCCATCGCTCATGGTGCACTCTCTGCCGACCACTTGGAGGCACTCCCCGAGGAAGGCATAGAGCAGTTCCGTGGTGCCGTCACCATGCCCACTGGTCTGCCGGGTACGTCCTTCTTCCTTAATATGCGGTTTGCCCCGGCCCGTGGCTTCATCGACGCTGGCCTGCCCATCGCTCTCGCCTCCGACTACAACCCAGGCTCCACGCCGTCGGGCGACATGAAGTTTGTCTGGTCTCTGGCCTGCACGAAGATGCGTCTCACCCCCGAAGAGGCTTTCAATGCCATCACCCTCAACTCCGCCGCTGCCATGGGCCTGTCCGCGGAGTATGGTAGTGTGGAGCGTGGCAAGCACGCCTCCCTCCTCTTCCTGCGCGACGTTCCCTCGTTGGCATGGCTTCCGTACCAATACACGACACCGCTGCGCCACGCTACGTTTTAAGACCAAGCGCTTCAACGTCCGCAAAGAGGCCACACACCGTTGCACATAGCAGGGTAGTGGAGACTTTATACGATAGACAAAGCCACATTCGCAAGGGAGAAACCCGTTGGAATGTGGCTTTTTGCATCCCCATCGGGATGCTGCAAAACACTAATCAAACACAAAAAAGCTTGTGTGAGGAATGGCTGGCGACCGTGAAGGCAGAAGCTATGGACAGCATCTCCATCTCCTGCGGTAGCCTACCTCAGTATATCTTTGAAGGCGAGGTTGGCCAGCAGGGCAGTCGATTGACTGAGCATGCGGATAAACTCCTGGGCCGACGACTTCATATAGGAGTCGCGCAGCAAGTGTACACAGCCGTCCATCTCGTTGCCCTCCGCATCGATAGGGATAGCCTTCATACCTGGCTGGGTGAGCGTGGTGGATTCCGAGAGGATGGAGACAAGCGAACTGCGGCTCAGCAAGTCAAAGATGATATTGACATTGTTGACCTCCACCATGATTTTGAAGTTGTTGTCACGCCCCTCCAGCAGGTGCTCGAAGGCGTTGCGCGCCTGCAAGCCCTTGTAGGGCAGAATGAGATCATAGCGCTCAAGGTCTGCGAGGGTGACGCTCTGCTGCCTTGCCAGCGGGTGGTGATCATTGACGATGGCTGCCAGGCGATTGCTAAAAATCGCTCTGCTGTCTATCGCCTTGTCCCGCTTGAGCGGCTTGAAGGCCAGCACAAGATCCAGTTCGCGCTTCTTCAGTCCGTCCATCAGTTCCTGCATAGAACGATAGACGATGTTGAGCCTGACGTGGGGATAGGCGTGGATAAACGCGATGAGCGTCTCGGCCATGATGTTGCTAAAGGAGAACGTCACTCCGATGTTGAGTTCTCCAGCCAGCATCTCGCGCAGGTCGTTCATGTGGTCCGCACAAGCCCCGGCCGCATTGACCGTCTTTTGGGCGTAGGGCAACAGTTCTTTTCCCGCCTCCGTGAGATATACCTCGTGGGAATTGCGCTCAAAGAGCGGCATTCCTATCTCCTGCTCCAGATGGGAAATCTGCTGCGACAGGGTGCTCTGCGTGACGTAGAGCTTCCGCGATGCCTTGGAGAAATTGAGCGTTTCGGCCACCTGGAGGAAATATTTCAATTGTCTGATTTCCATTCTTATCGGTCTAAATCCGTTTGCAAAGATACTACAAGAGTTTCTATTCGTGCGTATCGCGGGCATGATTTTTCTCCTTTCTTGTCCTTCTGTGTGCACCCACTCTCGCTCCTACGGCATGGGGCGTGACAAACTCTCCGTTGCGCTTTTTCCGTTCCACGAGCATGGCGAGCAACTTCCGCTTGCGTGTATCCTCGATGAAACGGCGAAAAAAGAGATTGGGCACAGCCACGCCGAGGGCGATGCAGATGATAGCCAGCGAAGCTTTGATGGCATTGTTCATGCCCACCGTGACCTCGCCGACGACACCGTGCATCTCGATGAAAGCGAAGAGGGCGCGATACATCAGCACACCCGGAATCATCGGGATGACACTCGGGATGGTGATACACTGATGGGGCACATGAAACCAATGGCGCGCCTTGATGACAGCGATACTCACCGCCGTGGCTCCCGCCAGCGACCCGATGGTCAGTCCCATGTCCAGGCCGAGGTTGCCATTGCTCGGACCGAGGTTGATAAAGTTGCGCACACACACGGCGATGATACCACCCACGGCCACGACGGGCAGCAGGCGTCGCGGGATGTTGAAGATGGTGGAGAATCCCATGGCCGACACGGCGGCGGCAATGGCATACTCCCAATACTCATGATGGGGGGTCATGGTGAGCGTCTTGGCAAAATTGTCGATGCCGCAGACCTTGATGGCAAAGGCGATGCCGAAAGCCATGGCCAGCACCATGAGCAGCGTATTGACGGCACGGATGAATCCGGTCTCGATATAGCCGTCGAGCATGTCGCTCACGAAGTTGATGAGCGGCACACCTGGTACGATGAATAGCGCGCACGCCATCAGTGGGTGCCATGGCGTAGTGGAGATCATCCACGACGGCATGCCCGCCATCATCGCTGGATCAGTAGAAAGGAGTGCTGTCGCCCAAGCCAGCAGCGTGGCCACGAAGGCCGAGATGCCGATGGCGACGTAGTTGTTGCAACCCACCGTGGGGAGAAACATCCGCAGGCGGAAACCCAGGATGGCCGCCAGGGAGCAATAAAAGAATGCGGTCCAGTCGCAGCCAAACTGGATGCAGAAGCCACCGCAGGCAAAGCCGCCACCTATCGCCACCTGCCAGGGGGTGAAGCCACGTGGCGCATCGTGGATGTCGTCGAGGGCCTTCTCATACTGCACGAGCGAGAAGTCCTCGCGGATGGCCGTCCAGGTGAGGCGGCTCACCTTGGCGATGGTGGCCAGGCTGATGCCGTGACGCTCGCAGCGCTGAAACTTCGTAAACGAGTGGAGCTCATCGCTGTAGTTGACCATGAGCACGTTCCAGTTGACATAGAGGTGTATGTAGCGCTCGTCCAGTCCCAGGAAGGCCATCGCACGCTTCATCGTCCGCAGGATGCGCGAGGTGTCGGCCGCACTCTCCATGAGCAGGCTCCCTGTGCGTAGCAGCAGGTCGAGCTTGTGGCAGAGTTCCGTTTCGGCCACTCCGCGCCGCCGCCTCGGCTCTTCTACTGCCGAGGGACGCACTGAAGGGTTCTCTGTTTTGACGTTTCTCATTCGTTTATCCGAATACAAAGATCAGTATCTGAATCGTGACAATGCGCAGGAACATGGCGAAAGGATAGACCGTGGCGTAGCCCACGGCGGGCGCGTCAGCAGAGGTCTGCTCGCGGACGTAGGCCAAGGCTGCCGGATTGGTATGGGCACCAGCGAGCACACCGAGCATCGTGTAGTAGTTGATGTGGAAGACATAGCGGCCTATCAAACCACCAACCAGAATAGGCACCATCGTGATGGCGGCACCATAGGCAATCCACTGCGCGCCCTCACCCGTGGCAAGGGTTTGTACAAAGGGCGATCCCGTGCCCAGTCCGACACAAGCCAGGAAGATGCAGATACCCACCTCACGCAACATCAAGTTGGCCGAGATCGTATTATAGGTCACGAGGTTATATTTCGGGCCGAAGAAACCGATGAGGATGGCCACCACCAGCGGGCCGCCGGTGAGTCCCAGTCGCAGGCTCTCGTTGATACCGGGAAGGAAGAAGGGGATGTTGGCCACGATACAACCAAGCATGATACCAAGGAAAATAGGGATGAGGTTGGGCGCGTTGAGCCGCTTCATCTGGTTGCCAAGGAGTTTCTCCGTATGGGCAATAGCAAGCTCCGTACCCACCACCGTCACACGATCACCAAGCTGCAGTTTCAGATGCGGGGTAGCGATGAGGTCCACACCGTTGCGGTTCACTCGCGTAATGTTCGTGCCAAGGCTCGTGCGGATACCCATCTGGCCGATGCTCTTGCCGTTGACACCCGGCTTCGTCACAAGGATGCGACGCGTGATCAGATCCTTGCCAAAGGTCTCGGGCGCCACCTCTACCTTTTCGCCGACAAGGGCCACGATGGCCTCCACGGCCGTAGGATGGGCCACCACCTGGAGCAGGTCGCCCTCGTTGACTACCGTCGACCCGTTGACTACTTCACTCTTGCCACTGCCGTCGCTATGGATGATGCGCGAGATCATGAAGTCGCGTTTCAGCACTTCGTGGATCTGGCGCACCGTGTCGCCAGCCACCATTTTGTTGGTCAGGCGCACGGAGAACGTGTGGAGCGTCATTTCCTTCAAGTGGCCTGCGCCCATTTTGGCAGCGTCCTCCTCATGGTGTCTGTCGATGCGCAGGGCATAGCGGAGGATGACGAATGAGAGGATTACACCCAGCACACCCACAGGGTAGGCGATGGCATAGCCTGTGGCGATGGATGGGGCGTCAATGTGGCGCAGGTCGCTGAAAGCCTGCTGTGCCGCACCCAGTCCCGGGGTATTGGTCACGGCACCCGAGAGGATGCCGACGAGGGTCGTGGCAGACGTGCCAGAGAAGGAATAGACCACGAGGGTTGTCACAATACTCAATGCCACAACTACAATACTGAGGATATTGAGACTCTTGCCACCTCCACGGAAGGAGGAGAAGAAGCCCGGGCCCACCTCAAGGCCGATGGAATAGACGAAGAGTATCAAGCCAAACTCCTTGAGGAAGTGGAGCAGATGCTCGTCGATGGTGATGGGAAGGTTGCCCATCAGCAGACCGATAAACAACACCCAGGCCAGCCCGAGCGAAACTCCGCGCACCCGAACCTTGCCCAAACACAGGCCGAGCGTGATCACCAGGGCCAGAATCATCACTGAGTGGGCCACGCCTCCTCCCCACAACTCGGGGAATCCGTAAAACAACTTTTCAAGTATTTCCATTTGTACTTTATTATTTTGATTAATTTCCTCTGCCTTGCCGCAGCGCCACACCTGTCTAAAGTGGCATCCGCGATTTTCGATTGCAAAGGTATAGACAATGGCGAAAGCCGCAGATCATCGGCATTTAAAAAGCACAAATGCAGCTATAAGCATTTTCGATAAAGCGATTTCTGCTTGTTTCCTTTCCTTTTTACCATTATATATCAATAGGTTACACGCTGATTATACGCCGTCTTACTCTAATTTTTACCACCCCATATTCCTGCAGACTTTCATCCATACATCAGCCATCGCATTCTAAAAGACTGATAGTCGCATACGGATTTACTTTCTTTACGTGCAAATTCTTGATTCAAAAATCGAATTGAAAAGGGTAGATTGGATGGTAAAAACGCAAAGAGGGGCACCACGATGGGTGCCCCGATAAATTTGATACATATATATATTGTGTCCAGTAAGTAGAGCCCGCAGTCGCTGCGGGTGTGCCGTTCCGCTACGGCAACTAATCGTGTTTCATATATTAATGAGGAGAAAAAGGGAAAAGTAACCCCTGTTTTGAGAAAAAAATCAAAAAAAAGTTTGTTGAGAGTTGGTTATGCGATTTTGTTTTCTACGGTTTTATCTTGAATACCAGCAGTTTAACGGGTCTTTTTCGTAAGTTCTCTTTTTTATTTCGTAGATGCTTTTTTCTGCGCTTTTGTTCGTGAAAGCTATCAGTTTGGGTCGTGAACAAGGGGAGGGGATGCAAAACGGTGGGAGACGAACCCGACTTCACAGCCGACATTCGTCATCCCACCGATGGAATGAATTCATAAAGGGAAACAGCTTACGAGATTTTCACAAACCCCAGTAAGCGTAAAAACCCCAAACGAAGTTATACTTCCAAGGTTGTTTCCTTGAAGTCAGAATGATGAGAAACCGATCGTAGCCCTGTTGGGGACAGGGCAAGTCTTTTGATAATACAGGAATCCAAACGACAGGCAACGACGCATGCGCTGTCCATTTCACCCACTTCGCCGACTGCGCTTTGATTTCCAAAGACCTTCCAAAACATCGAGAACTGACTTCTCCGGTTCAACTGGAATTGATAGTATGGTAAACTCTTTTACCATAAGGCTGGCTCTAAAATCAGACCGATAGACCTTTCACCCTCAATGGTTTAGGAAGTCCCCGAACTAATTGTTAGAACCAGCCTTAACAAGCATTGATTACTTGATATATACTTTCTTGACACTTCCGTCAGCATGACGGATCATATATATGTTGCCCTTGCAAGGAGCCTCGACCTTCTGGCCGCCGAGCGTATAGAACGTTGCACCCTCGCTCATCATCCTCTGGATGGAACCGATGCTATTAGCCTCTGCCGCAGCCTTGGCATCAGCGAGCAGCTGCTCGATGGCAGTCTTGATGGTCTCCAGGTCGATGGTGCTATTTTCGTCGAGTTCCACGGCCTCATAGAGAGCCTTCAGCTCATCCTTCTTCTTGTTGATGTCATACTGGATGCTGGACTCCACACCGACAAACTGTGCGGCCACGATGGCGTAGTCCTTCTCGATGGTGGCCTTCACCTCGTCAAGGCGAGCCTGCACGGCGGCAATCTCGTCGCTCAGGCGCACATAGGCAGCCTCATTGGCTACGAGCTTCGCATCGGCGACCTTTGCATCAGCGAGGAGCTGCTCGATAGCGGCCTTGATGACCTCCAGGTCGATGGTGCTATTCTCGTCGAGCTCCACGGCCTCATACTGAGCCTGCAGCTCTGCCTTCTTCTGGTCGATATCACCCTGGATAGCGGCCTCGGCATCAGCAAACTGTGCGGCTACATTGACATAGTCCTTCTCGATGGTAGCCTTCACCTCGTCAAAGCGAGCCTGCACGGTAGCGACCTCCTCGGTCAAGCGAACATAAGCAGCCTCGTTGGCCAGCTTCTTCAGATGCTCTGCCTGTGCGGCAGCAGCTTCATTAATATATTTGGCTATAGCATCATTGACACCCTTCACAGCCTCGGCGTCCAGCGTAGAAGTCTCCGTGAGCGCACAGTCGGCGTTCTTGGCGTCAAGGTCTGACTGGATGGCATTGATCAAGCTCTGAATGGTCTCCACAGTCTCAGCGTAGTTCTCGGCCACATCCGGGCACTCCTCGGCCACCTTCGCCTTGGCGTCGTCAAGAGCTTTTTGCAGGGCAGCCACCTCCTCAGCGAGGCGCGCATAGGCAGCATCGTTGATGGGCTTGAGACTCGTCACAGAGACATGGGCGTCCGTGATGTCGAGTGAGTACTCCGTCGTCTCGTTGGCAGCAAGTACATTGGAGAATACGATGGCAGAGTTCTCGTCCGTCACAAAGTCCGGGTCGGCCACGACATTGAACGAGAAGATCACACCGTCGCCATCCTTGTAAGGCTGAATCTTGTCAATGGGCAGAGAGGAGAGCACGACACGCACGATGCCATTCTTCTCAATGGAAGAGATGGCGAAATTGCTTGACAAGCGCTCACTATACTGGAAATTCATTTTCCCGTTGCTCTTCTTCTCGACATGCAAACCCTCGGGCAGCGTGATGTCGGCCTGAAGACCGCAGAAATAAATATCGTTCTTCAGCACAACGTCCACCTTGTGGGTACCGCCTGGCTTGATGGAGAACGCCTGCTCGCCAGTACAAAGGCTTCCCACCATCGGCGTGATAGCCTGATAGGTGGGGCAGTCGATAAGCACCTTCTTACCCTGGCGGTTGCCTCCACTGCAAGTGGAGAACCCGATCTGTGCATCGTCGGCAGCAGAGAAGGTGGACTTTGCTCGAATCTGGAACGTACCCAGTGCGCCCTCAGTGCCCGCGATGGGGGTGAAGTCCTTGGTAAGGAGGGCAATGCGCCACTTCGCATCAGGCTGTTGGATCATCGTAGCAATGAAGCATTCACGGTCTATGCGCTCCTCGTTGATTTTGAAGCTACCCGGGACAATCTCGACCTGCGGGGAAGTGAAGTCCATATCAAACTGCATTGCATAGATCACCTCGTCATTGACGAGGTTCACAGTGATCTCTTTCGTCTCGCCCGGCTTGATGGCAATAGGACCACCGTCGTTGAGCACAAGTCGGTTGCCAGCAAGGACAGAGATCGTCCCGCTTATGGCCAAGACCATCATCAAGGCCATTCTTTTGAAACTTGTTGTAATCTTAAACATAACCATTTACGTTTAGAAGATGTATGTTGTCGTTGTTGTTATCAAAAATAGGCGCGGCTGTCACATACGTGGCAACCACGCCCTCGTAATTGAGAAAAAATTACCGATGTATATGATTATTTACCAGTAACCTTCTGGGTCTTGCCGTTGGCGTTGCGGACAATGTTGATGCCCTGCTTCACCTTATCCAGCAACTGACCGCCCACAGTATAGATCTTCTGCTTCAGGCTGCCCTCGGCCTCCATGCCGTTGATGCCGGTCGCATCGCTGCCCGTGATGTACGTCTCACGGCCGTTGGCCTCGGCAAAGATAACCTTGTCGAGCGCCACCTTGTCGATGCTGCCGCCCTGCACGTCGAGGTAGAGGATGGCGGAACCATTGGTGAAGCAGTTGTTCTCTATCGTAGAGATGACCACGCGGTGCACGCCGTCGATGTCCTTGGAGTAGAGTGCGTGACCGTTGGCACGGTTGCCCACGCTCTCACCCACCACCGTCATGCCTGCGGGCAGGATGATGTCCATCTGGCAAGCCACATAGTCCTTGCGGTTTTCGAGATTGATAGCGATGCGCTGTACGCCGTTGTTGTCTTCTGCCGAGACGGTGAGGTTTTCGGATCCCACCATCGGAGCGTTCAGACTGCCACCCAGCGACGGCCAGAGACCATTGGTCACCTTGGCTGCAATGAGGGTCACATCAGCGATGGAGATCTTGCCGTCGCGGTTGACGTCGGCAGCGGCAAATACCTTGCCACCCTCCAGGGTCTCCGAATCGAGCAAAGCGTTGAGCACGGCGAGGTAGTCGTCGGTCAGGACAACGCCGTCCTCGGTGACGTCGCCGAGCACATACGTGTTCTCCTCGATGGAAGTTCTGAGAGCATTCATCGACTCGACCAAAGACTCAGACGTAGCAGCGACCAACTTCACGCCATACTCCTCGTCCTTCGGATAATTGATCGGCTTTACCGCAGCTACGCTACCATCAGGATTCAGCCATGCATTTCCGTTGATGTCCTTCGTGGGAAGGATAAGGTCAATTTGGCCCATCTCGCCGAAAGCGAGATAATTGTCGAAGTTTTGCTGAGCGAGCTTCAAGTTATCAAACTGTTCGCGCAGCGCACCGTCCTCGTCATAGATCTTCGTTCCTGACTTATAGAACGACTTCTCCATGTCGTAGAGAGCGCTGAGAACATTGAACTGATACACTTGCTTTGTCTCATACCAAGCTCCTAACACCTCTACCGTTTCAAGCTTTGCATAGGCATCTTTAAGGCTACCGTCCTTGTACGACTCCACCTGGCTGTCGGTCAGAATGACCGACACAGGGCCTTCCTCCAGCGTCTTGGCAGCCTGCTCAAGGACGCCGCTGACCTCCTCGGCCTTCTCACTGGCCACATTGAAGAACAGCTTCTCGTAGTTCTCCATGTAGGACTTGCCGCGCTCAAACACGAACACCTCATTCCCTACCTGTTTCCAAGATGACTCTTCAAGCACTGTGGAGCTATGCTGGTAAGACGCTATCAGCTCCTTCACTCTGGTCTGCTCAGCCACCAGAGCGTCATAGGCGTCCTGAAGGTCCTTCATTGCCTTGGCGTGGGCAACATAGGGCTTGTTGGCCTCGATGATATCCATGCGGGTAGCACCCATGCGGTCTATCAACACATTGAGGAGGTGGATGACCTTCGTCTTGTAGGTCACGATCTCGTCGCCATAAGAGGTGATGAGGTTCTTCACACCATCGAGTTCGTTGCGGCAAGCGTCCAGTGCCGACTTGTACTCCACCTTCACGGGCGTATATACTCCGTCGTAGGTAATGTTGACATTACTGTAGGACGACTCGGCCTGCGATACCAGCATCTCCAAACTGTTGGCTACGCCCTCGATCAACTCGGCATTCACGAGCTTGATAAGACCCATGCGAGCCTGCGCCACCTTCTTCTCCAGAGCCAGCAAGCCAGCGTCTTTCTTCGCCTCTGCCGGGGTAGCGTTTTCGTCAAACTCCTTGAGCAGATCGTCAAGTTCCTTGGCGAGGTTCTTGCAGTGCTCGTCATAGTATGCCTTGACCTCGTCAGCCGCTGTTCCCGTGAGGTTGTCCAAAGCCTCGCGCTTCTGGGTCTCGATGGCAACAATGTCGGCCTTGATTGCATCGACCTCGGCCTGGTTGGCTGCATTATAGATGCCGTCGATGCTGAGAATCTTGATGCTATGGCAGTCGTACCACTGCTTGTCCTCACCGATGATCAGTCCATAGACACGCTTGCTCATCTCCTGCGAGGCGTTCTGGCGTGTGAGGTCAGCCTGCCAACGCTTCACCTGATTAAATGCTGAAGCGATGTTGGCCTCGATACGGCTGCTTGCCACATTGAATGCACCATAATACTCCTGCGCAGTCTTGATGCGCTCCGTGACGGTATTGTAGTCGATGGTCAGCTGGTCGAAGTTCTTGATATTGGCATCGTATGCGTCGGCCTTGGCCTTGGCGCTGGTATAGACAGCACCTGCCTCTGCGTAGAACGCATTGATATAGCGCTGCAGATCAGCGATCTTGCCCGTGAACGTGCCATCGGCAGCCTTGGCAGCCAATTCCGTGGCCGGAGTGAGGTATTTGGCGACGCAGTCCTTGTAAGACTTGAGATCGTCATCCTTGCCCTCATAGGCGAAGCCTTCCAGGGCGGCAAGCCACTTCTCGTTGTCGGCCTTGGCACCAGCGTAGCGGTCGTCGCCCTCTGTCAGCGTGCCGTCCACACCGACATAGACACCCTCGTAGAGGGCCTTCCACTCGTTCTGTGCAGCCTGCTCCAGGTCGGCGACGAGCAGGTTGGGCACCATGCCAAAGAAGTTCCAGTCGTTATCGAGGTTGCTCACGAGCAACTGCGACTTCTTGTAATCGTCGGCACTGACTCTGTCGTAGAACTCCTGTACGTTCGCAAAAGCGTTGTCGCGCACGTTCTTGTCGAAGCCAGCCACCTTTTCCTTGGCAGGAGCGAGCTGGTTGTCGTTGAGGTTGGCAAGCATCTCCTCCAACTTGACTCTCACGGCCGTATTAACTGCCAAGTCGAGATCCTTCTTGTAAGCCTCGATCTGAGCCGTGTACTCCATGGCCTTCGCGGCATTGGTCTCGCCGATATCCCAAAGAGCGGGCGACGTGGTCTCCGCGTAGGTGTCAGCGGCCTTGTCCTTCAAGTTCTTGATGAGGGCGGCATACTTATAGATGTTCTCCTGGGCAGCGATGATGCTCTCCACATTGACCAGTTCCTTGAGCTCCTCCGTAGAAATATTCTGGTAGCCAGCAATCTGGGCCGTACCCTCACCATACTTGTTCTCCGTCTCCTGCACCTTGGCACAGAAGGTATTGTAACGGGTGAGGTTGTCTCCAGCGATGACAGCGTTGTATTCGCTATTGCCCTCGATGAAGGCCTTCAAACCGTCGAGTTCGATCTTGATGCGACGGTAAGCCTCGCTGACCGTCACGTTGTTGGTGGTGGTCAGACCCTCGGCATAGTACTTCTCCACCAGCGCCTTCTGCTCCTTGATGCGCTTCAAGAGATCGCCGAGCTGACTGAGATAGGGCTTCAGCGTCTCAGGACGAAGATCGGAAGCGTTGAACAAACCGTTCACCTCATCCCAAAGTTCCTGTTTCAGGTTGAGTTCGTACACCTGGGTTTTATAGTTGGTGCAGTCATCATAAGCCTGCTTGGGAAGCATCTTGAGCACGTTGGAAAGATCCGTCATGCGTCTGACTATCTCCTTATTGAGCACCGGCTCATACTTATAGCTACTGTAACTGTACTCCGTATAACCCGTCCAGGCTTTACCAGCCTTGTAGGCATCCTCGATGGCCTGCTTTATAGCCTCGCGCTCCTTGAAGTGCACGCCGTCGGGATAGGCGAGCAGTCCGCGGTAATAGGCGGCGTTCGTACCATCCGTCTTTTGGTTGATACGCGTCCTCACCGCATCGAAAGCACTGACGAAGCCATAGTGCGTGGAATAGTAATTTTTCGCGTAATAGCCAGAGCCATAGGTATAGTTCCAAATATCTATCTTCTGTCCGTCAAAGTTTTCCTTCAGCTTCTGGTAGGCATTATAGTTGGCCGTGGAGTCGGTGGCCATCTCCTTGAGCGCATTGGCCTCCAGCTGCAAGTCGTTGAGACGACTGGTGATGCCCTTGACGACATGGCCCTCGGCATCATAGCTATCCTTGCATGATTCCTGGAGGATCTCCTTGGCGCGCGCCGTAGCAGCCTCCGCCTTCAGTGCTTCGAGCTTGGTGGTCGTAGCCTGGATCTGTGGGTCGATGCTCTCGCCGGGGATAACGAATGCGTTCTTTGCCTCCGTCAGCGTACGGCTGACCAGCTCAGCACCCTTCGGGTAATAATAATACTGATTTCCGATAAAGTCGGTATAAGCTTGCTTCTCCGCATTGACATGTGCTTTTTGGGCGTTCACACGCGTCAGCAACTCGCTCAGTGCGTCGTTGATAGCATCAACGTCACCCTTGATGACGCTCAACAAGGACATAGCCTCTACTGCGTTATCCTCGGTGATGTCATCCTCGGTGGCTGCAACTGCCTGGATCTTAGCCTTCTGCGTGTTGGCGTTGGCCTCGATATCATTGAGATCCTGGAGCAACTCGTCATACTTCAGTCCGAGGTTGTCCTCCGTCCACGTCACATTGTAATACTCATAGGGCACGCCCTTGTACTCATCGATATCAGCCTTGATGGCATCGACGACTTTGCTGGCGGCATCATACATCGCCTTGGCAGCCTCTATCTTGGCAGTCTTGTCGGAATTGACCTTGTCATTGGCGAAGGCATCATTGAGGGCCTGGGCATCGGTGAGGATGGTCTCCTTGAGCTGTACGGCCAGCAAAGCAGCAAGGTGCTCGGCATCGAGCTTCTCTTTGGCGGCACTGAAGTTGCCTGCCACACGGTCGATCTCTGTCTGGAGCTTGGTGATGCGCTCTCCGTAGGTCTTACCCGTGACCTCCGTGGCCGGAGTGGCAACGACGAGCGTCTTCGTACCGACGGTCGCACGCAGCGTGGCCAGTGCGTCCTTGTAGTCCTTGATGGCGGTGTTCACCACATCGTAGCGATCCAGCGCAGCCGTGGCGTCATCCTGATATTTGCCGATGCTCATAGCAGCAGCATCTATCTGCTGCTGGAAGTCCGTGCGTGCGGTCTCTGTCAGCGTCTTCTCCTGATAGGCCTTCTCAACGGCTTCCTTGATCTGATCGATGGTCTTCTGCAGGCCGGCAGCCGTCTTCTGGAAGTGGGCAGCCACATCATACGCATCACCCTTTGCGGCTGGCTTCATCTTGGCTACGGCAGCCTTGGCGTCGTCGAGTTGCTTCTGCAAGCCCGTCTCAGTGCCCAATGCCTTGAGCAACTTCTGATAGTTCTCGTAGTTCTGGATGATGGCACCAGCATCGCTGCGCAAGCTATTGATCTTGGCCTGAATGGCATCGCGGTCGGCATCATAGCTGGCCGTGCGGATATTGTGGGGTGCCTTGTAGTCCTTGGCCACCTTGTCCTTGAGGGCATTGATAGCGGTACGGATCTCCTTGACGCGGTTGGCATACTTCTGGTTCACATCGTCGCTCTTCTCCAGATACTGGAAGTCGTCCTCCAGAGCGGAAAGGAGCTGGTCGGCGGCAGCCTTCTTGGCTTCGGCATCGACATGCTTGGCGAGATACTCGTCCTTCGTGGCATTGATGACCACCACCTGTGCTTCCTTCAGTGTGCGGAAGTTCTCCTCCAGCTCAGAAGCCTTCGTCTTGTCGGCATCGATGGTCTTGTACAGGTCGCTCACCTTCTTCCACGCTGAGCGCATGGCGTTGAGAGCCTCTTCGTTCCAATCGGCATAGTTGCCGTCGTCCGGCATCTGGGTGTGTATCTCCTCCTGAGCGGCGTTGAAGACACGCAGACCGTCCTGATAGACGGCATAGATATTGATCCAAGCGGCATCAGAAACACCAATGTTGGCCTCCAACTCATTCAACATGCGGTTGAAGTTTTCCGTAAACTCAGCCGTTTTCAGTTCCTTGGCCTCACCAGCGTCGTACTTCTCCCGTGCCAGCGCTTTAAAGTCGTTGATGCTTTGCTGTATCTTGTTGTAGTCTGCCTGATAGGTAGCTCGGATTTCTTCGGCTACAGTATACCACGTCGAAGAGAAACTTCTAAACTGATATTCAGCAGCCTCGTAGGCGTTCTGTGCACTAAAGTAGGCATTCTCGTTGTCGTTGGCTTTTTCTACGACCTTGGCCAGGGCACCAATGCCTTCGGCCAGTGTACGAAGCTCGGGGCTGTTCTTTCCCTGCCAAAGGTGGTTCTTCACATACACATCATAATCACCCTTCTCAATGATGTCAAGCTGGCTGGCATAGTCGGCCACCTGCATCTCCAGGCTGGGCTTTCCGTCCTTGCCCTTCGTCCAAGCATCGGTTCTACGGAAGTAGTCGCTGGTACCGCTGACGATTTCGCCGAGCTGCGCACCGAGTTCCTTCACCGGAGCGGCGAAGTCAAAGATCAAGGTAAACTTGACACCAGAGAACTTGAATTCGCCCGGGGTCACGGCACGAACCTTGACCCTCACTTTCGCCGGCGCGTCACCCTCGATGGTGAAGGCGACTTCGGGGGCATACTCCTTGCCCTTATAGACAGCGACAATCTTGGCATTGTCGGTAAACGTGGCACGCTGCAGCATGTACTTGCCAGGAGCCAGTTCTTTCTCGATGGAAACTTCCTTTCCTGTGGAGACGGTCACGGAACCGTCTTCCGATACGGTCAAATCATCTCCTGACCATGCAGTCTTGTCAATCACAACATCGGCGTCGGCCAATGCTGCAACGGGGGCGCCTGTGATGGCAAGGAGAGAAATCAGTACATCTTTTCTCATAATCTTATTTAATTGTATAAATTAATTATTTCCGTTTCTATTGCTCTTCCCGTATATATAATAAGGTAAAGAGACTTTGATAGACCACTTTTTGTCAGTGCAATCGTGTACAAAATTATACATAATCCACGGAGCCATACGAAACCGCAATGGTCCTTTTCGTGAACCATCGTGATTTTTTCGTGAATGAAAATACGCCACAAAGGGTGTCCCACATCTCACACTATGGGAAATGTCCATTCAATCCACGGATGGGGGGGGTAAATCCACACCCCTTTCCTTCGTCAGGATCGAGGTCAGGGTCGTCGGGCTCATCCGACGGCAGCATCGCATAAGAGCTACGCGCGTCCTGCATCAGGCTTTTGAGCGCAGGTTTCGATACATTGAGTACGACCACCTGCCCATTGGAGCCGTAGAGCGACACCGTCTGCTTGAGGGCATTCATGTGGAAGACCCGGTTCTTATTGATGATGTATTTCCGGCCCATCCTGACCAAATTGTTGTGGTCTGGAAACCTCGTCCGAATCTCCCGTTCTATCTCCCCGAGGCAGAAAGGCACCATGATCTTGTTGCCATACAGATTGTGTATTTCCGTGTAGTGGTCATCAGCCTCAAACAGCAAAGCGTCATCAAGATTGAGCATATAAATCTCACCACAGAGGATGAGACACATATTGCTTTTGTGTTCCATTTCGTTTACGTTGTTTGTTTGTTAGTATCTACTAGATGGTAGTATCTCCTAGTTGTTAATGTTCGTTTTGGTAAGGAAGTAACTCCGTCCCACTGCAAAAATAGAGAAATTCTTACTGCCAAATCTATCATCCCATTCTGCTTTTCGTGAACCACGCGCTTTTCTTCGTGAACGAACGCATAATAGCTTTCCCATCGTGAAAACATCTACTCAATTCGTGAATATAGTCCGAGGCTGGTTTGCAAGGATCCAATGACTGTTGGAATAGGTGGTTATGAGACACAAGAGGGATTTTATGTGAAAAAGTGCGACGAAAATCGGTGGCTATTTTCCTAAATTGTCCTAAAAGATTGTTTGAGCGTCTGCGCACACAATCTCCCGTTACATGGGGGATTCGAGGCGATTTTGGGGTAGGGGAGCAGTTTTTTTTAGAATGTGAAGAAATATTAACGAGCTGGTTTTCAGCCCTATTTTTTACTACCTTTGCACCACGAACATGAAACGAAGGCGCTGCAGGAGCGGTTTTCCTGGATAGAAACGCGCTATGGTGGACACCCCCTTTTGTCGGGTTTTCGGCCAAGTTTCAAAACCTTATTTTATGAAGCAATACAGAAAAGAGACCAAATTAGAGAGCATTGTCTATCAAGTCATCATCACGCTCACCCTCATTGCGCTGCCCGTCTTCGGCCATGCTGCCACGACGGAGCAAGCACTACCTGCCGAGGTAACGGAGACAGCGGGCGATGGAGACGGATTTGACTGGAACAAGCTCATCGATGCCATCGCCCATTTCGAGAGCAAGGGCAACGCCCGCGCCGTAAACGGACAGTATGTGGGCCTGCTGCAGATCTCGCCGGTGCTGGTCCGCGAATGCAACAACATCCTCAAGGCGCGCGGAGAGAGCAAGCGCTACACCCTCAAGGACCGCTACAACGCGGAGAAGTCGCGCGAGATGTTCGCCATCATCCAGTCGCACCACAACCCGTCCAACTCCATTGAGCGCGCCATCCGCATTTGGAAGGGTGGCATCGGATACAGCATCCGCAAAACACAAAACTACGTCAACCGCGTGCTTGAGCGCATGGGACTGTAGGCCGCCACTTGTTCTTCGTTGATAGGGTTGAGGGGGATCGCCTATGATTGTTGCGATCCATCCACGGCAAAGAATAACCGCTAGAAATGTGGCGGATTAGGAGGAACTAGAAGAAAGATGAAGCGTCGGTGTTCATTTTTTTACTATTTTTGTTAGGTTTTTGCGCAGAAAATATTACTTTTGCATCCGAAACATGGTCTTTCGGACACGCCTTGCGCACTCGTCGGCCTCCGTTTCGCCCCCAACGGGGGGACAACCCAGTTTGTTATCAATGAAAATTCAAAAAATGATCAACTACCGTATCCGTTCCATACGGATGCTTTTTGTCATACTTATGACCCTCGCTGCGGGTGCCCAGATGGCGCATGCAGCCAAGGGCGGACGCTCCGACTTCTACCAAAAATATATGTCGCGACCCTCCGAGGAGCTGATACGCATCAGTAAGGACTACCTCCTCAGGAAGAACAAGCCCGACTCGGCACTGCTCTTCTTCACCATCGTGGCAGGACGCTACACGCCCAACATGAGTGCAGAGGAGAAGAGAGAGGTGGTGGAGGCACTGAACATGAACTACTTCATCTACAGCTTCACCTACCTCAACTATCCCAAGGCTTACGAGAACCTGCTCCGCGCCCACACCATCTCGAAAGAACTGGGCGAGACGAGTGCCGCACTCTACTTCAACCTCGGATCCATGTACCAACTTGTGGCAGGACAGGGAAGACAGTGGAAACTCTACAGCAAGGCCCTGGACTGCTACCGGAAGGGTGTGCGCCTGGCCCTGGCGAAGAAGGATATGCCCACCGCCGACATGGCTTTCACCAACATGACGACGCTCGCCGACGTGGTGGGAGAGTTTGCCAACACGAAGAAGGAGTGGGACCTGTACCGCAAGGCACACACGAAGCGCAACACGGAGCACTACAAGTATAACATCACCCTCTACGAAGGCACAAGACTGAAGATAGCGGGACAGCTTCAGAAGGCTGCCGAGGCCTACGGCCGGCTCATCGACATCGTGCCCGATACGGAGCGCAACTGCCGCCGCCGCGCATTGGCATTTGTGGAGGCCGCGGAGGTGCAACGACTCTTGCACCACTTCGACCAAGGACTGGCCCTCGTGGCGGAGGCGGAGAAACTCTATGTCAAATACAAGATTGGCGACGGCATGCAGAGCGTCTATCAGACCTACGCCATCTTCTATGAGGACATGGGGCGCAAGGCCGACTACGACCGCAGCATGTACCGATACTACCAGATCAACGACTCGCTAAAGGCATACTCGCTGCCATCCAACGTGTTTAACATGGGTCTCTACGAGAAGGTGATCGAGCTCAACCAGGAGATGGACGGCATGAAGGAGCGTCAAACGCAGCACCGCATCTGGCTCATCGTGGCCGTACTGACCACGCTCTTCTTCGTCATCATCCTGCTCGTCGTGATGCGCGAGAACCGGGAGCTGCACCGCCGCAACCTCGCTCTCTACCACCGAAGCTTGGAGGTGCTGAAGAGCGATGAAATGGCAGGAAAACAGCGAAAGACAGTCTCTGCACCCGCCGTGGAGGAGAACAATGCAGCTACGGCTTCTTCCAAATACCACCACAGTACGCTCTCCGATGCGGACAAAGACCGTATCGCACAACTCGTGCAGCAGGTCATGGAGCAGACCGAGGTCATCATACAGCCCGACTTCACGGTCGAAAAACTGGCGCAAAACATCAGTACGGGACAAAAGTATGTGTCGCAGGTCATCAACGAGACCTTTGAGTGCAACTTCAACACGCTGCTTGGACGCTACCGCATCCGTGAGGCTTGCCGCCGCTTCAACGATCCGCAACGCTATGGAAGCTATACCATCGAGAGCATCGCAAGGGATCTCGGGTTTAAGTCGCGATCCAATTTTGCCACCACTTTCAAGAAGCATACGGGTCTGAATCCGTCGGAATACCTGCGCCTGGCAAAGGAGAAAAACGGACTTTAATCCAGGATTTCATCTACCTCTGCTGCCTCTTGCTATTTACGGCTATTTTTGCCCGAAAAAAGTATGTTGAATTCATTAGCTGATGAATATAACTTCAGAGGCCTACGAAGTTAACTTCATCGGCTTATGAAGTTATATTCATCGGCCTCTGAAG